>Ga0265298_10005147_pt1 | contig 16503 bp, 25 predicted proteins | sample AusTroGonzalo_MG_3_FD_193486 | JGI IMG/M metagenome (GOLD analysis project Ga0265298, IMG submission 193486) | Bovine rumen microbial communities from tropical cattle in Woodstock, Queensland, Australia - Gonzalo_01 | ecosystem: Host-associated > Mammals > Digestive system > Stomach > Rumen ... | reverse complement strand
CGGCTTCCGCGAAAGCGGTGCGGGTATCGGTCGTCTCGGCGCGGAAACGGACGGTCTTCACGGAGGCGGACTCCGGAATCTCCTGCTCCGCGTTGCGGCAGCCGGCGAGGATGGTCAGGGCGGACAGGGCCGCCAGGCAGTACTTGTTCATCGTCGTTCCGGTCTAGAACTCGCCCCACGGATCGTCCGTGCCCGGGTCGATGTTGCCGCCACCTTCGGACTGAAGGAAGCTCAGCTCCAACCGGGTATCGACCACGCGGACGGTAGGGGCCTCGTACTGAGTCTGTACTTTGTTCATGCGTTCGTTTTACTTTGCATTAATCACCAAGCGGATTACCTCGACGGTTCCGTCCGGATAAGTCAGATGGGCCTCGACCGTATGGGAACCGGCCGTCAGGCTCACGGAGTCTGCCCTCACGGTCTGTCCGTCGTATTTCCACGTCACGGTGGAGGGAGCGTCGTCCTCGTAGCGGACCAGCGCCAGGTCGAACCGATCGCCGGCCTTGTAGGTGCCGTTACCGGGGTTGGCGATGTAGTTGAAGCCCAGCTCAGGCTGGACTCGCTCGCCAACGGAAGCGGAAAGGATGGGCGTAAAGTAGTTGCCGTCCACGATCATGTCCTTCCAGGAAACAGCCCGCGAACCGTTGTACGAGCCATAATAGCCCATCTTGTCCGACGCACACTGCTGGACGGTCACCGGCTTTTCGGACGCGCAGCCCTCGAGGGCATAGCCGATGTAAATCGGAGTGTCGGACGGGATGTAGTAGTCCTGCGAGACGACATTGACTGTATTCGTCACACCCAGGCGGAAGTTATCCACCTTCTGGGTCCATTGGCGACGTCCGCCGGACTCTACAAAAACGTAGGCGGCGGTAGCCTCTGATCCGGCGGCAGGCCGGAAGGAAATGGTCTTCAACTGCTTGCCGGCGTGGGGCTTCAGTTCTTCCGCGCTCAGCTTGATGGACACCGCGATATTGGCGTTCCCGGACCCGAAGCCTTCCGTCGACCCGGTGGGATCGTACCTGGAGAAAGTGACCTCCGACGACTCCCCTTCCTTCCGGAGATAGACGTCCACCGTCTCGACCTTTCGGGTCACGACGACCTCGGTCTCCTCGGTCTGGTAGCCGCTGCAAGAAACCTTGAGGGTATAGGTGGCGTCGGCCAGATCCGCACTGACAAAAGAATACGTACCGTCCGAACCAGTAGTTGCGCTCTTTTTCAAGGAATTACCCGCATAAAGGGATACCGTCGCACCCCGGACGGGTTTGGCCGATGTATTCATCACCACACCGGAGACGCCCGGCGTAGTGGTGTAACTCACGGTCAAGGTCACTTGACTGCCGTCATAAGTGATATTGGAGAACTTGAAATCACTCGTAACTCCTTCCCAATCCACCGGCGTATATTTCGTAACCCGCTTACTCCCCGGGAAAGGAATCTTCGGGTACTCTCTGGAATCAAAACCATGCTGCGTTTCTCCATCTACGATGAAAGAAGTGTAACCAAACTGCAGATTGGTCTGGTCCGCCGCCGGAATCAGGTAGAAGCAGGGATGAGAGCCATTCTCATTAATCACGTTCGTCCTCCAGATGCTCGCCGCTGTCTTGGTTCTAGAAGATCCGTATTCGTAGACCATCACTAGACGCTGACTCTTGTCCACATGGTACACAAGCAGACCCTGTTTGGGAAGGGACGCATCCCAACCCGAAGCGGCACGACACTCCAACACGAAATATTCTCCCGGCGTGGAGGTGGGCACCTTATAGGCAACCCGATTCTGGATCGGGACAATGGAAAGCGTTCCCTGACTTGAAATCTCGGTCAGACCGTCCATCCAGCCCAGCATCATCAGTTCTTCGGCGTTGAAGTAAGGGGGCGTACGGCCGTTGTTGTTATACGGACCGCCATCCATCGTGGAAAAATCGTAAAGACCACCGGCTTCCCCATTGGTCGCATAATCCGTATCGTAAAAATCCGGAAGACCCAGAGAGTGGCCGAACTCGTGGGTGGTCGTGCCGATACCGCACATTATGGAACCGGTCCCTTTCAACTCAGAAGTGCAGAAATAGGTTCCCAAATACTTCCCGTCAAGCGTGGTACCCCAAACGCTACTCTGGTGCGGCCAGATTTCATCCTCCGTCAAACCGGTTTCGGCGGCGTTGTGTCCCGCATAATACATCAGCGTCATGTCCACGCTGCCGTCTCCGTCCGAGTCGTACCGGCTAAAATCAATCTGGTCGTTCAAGGCCTTGCAGGCCTCCGTCAGGGCTCCGCCGGCATTATTGACGTAATCCGCGCTATTCTTGGAGAGGAGATAGGGGCCGAACACCTCAAAGACGGGGTCGTACAGGCCGTGAGAATTCTCGAAGTAGAAATCATGGACCGATCCGGTGCCGCCATTCTCGGAATAGCCTTCTTCGTTGAGCAGGGCATCGAAGGCAGCCCGGGGATTATTGATCGTGAATCGGGTATCCTGGAATTCGACCAGAATGACAGGGATGCGGTGGGTGCCTCTCGTCAAGCCCGATTCCTGAGCGGCCTGTGCAGCCTGGGCACGCATCTGGCGGGCGGCCCGCCGCGCAGTCATCGCTTCCTCGCGAAGCGCCTCGGAAGGTTTCTCCGCTTTGCGGAAGAAGCCGTCTTTACCGCGGGCGACGACACGGCCCTTCTCATCCGTGGTGTAGTGATACCACTCGTCGCCATGGATTTGGATCGTAATGACACTGCCGTCCGGCTGGGTCACCCGGATCTTTCCGGGATAGGCCGGGACGGCGGAAAGGATATGGAGAGCGCCCAGAAGGAGCGCAAGGGTTGCAAGGATTCTCTTCATGGCTACTGGATGCAAACGATGATACCTGTTCCGTTACCTGCCATCAGCCAGGCCTTCCCGTCGGCAACGTGGACGACCTGGGCGGAGAGATTGGAAAAATGGGTGGCCGCCTGCTTGACGTAGCGGGCCACGCGGATGTCAAGGCAGTCATTCTCGGCGATGGTTTCCGGGATGCCGGTAATCTGGATGACCGTGTAAGTGGAAGGCTCGTAGATACGGAAGGCGACGGAGCCGTTTCCGGTCCGGACGCTCAACTGCTTGGACCCTTCCTCATAGAGCCAGTCGGAACCCTGGTAGGCGTACACGCCCGGCGTCGTGTTCTGGATGAACTCCTCGATGGCATCGTCGCCGTTCTGCAGTTCGTACAAGCGTACGAAGAGGCCGCTTTCGGAGGACTTCCTCGCCTGGAAAGCACGGACCGTTTCATTGTACTTCAGCTGCCGCTGCTGCCGGTTCGTGATTAAGGCCAGGCCCTGGTTGTCGAAACTGATGGTCCAGCAATACACGGCGGTAGGCTCGGTGCCGGTGAACAGGTTGGCGTTGCTGGAAGAATTGTTGTAAAGGTAACGTCCGTCCGCCTGACGGATCAGGGTGCCGTTCTCGCCTTCGTAGAAAGTGAAGGCGTTCTCCAGCGAGGAGAGGGTGATGACCCCGTCCTCTTCCTCCACGTCTTCGCAGTACAGACGTCCGGAAGTGGTTCCTTCAGGGATGGCCTGGGCCATCCGAAGAACCCTACTCTCTTCACTATCAACCTCTTCCGCAATCAGAACGTATTTCCTGCCCGGCTTGAAGGCCGAGACCTTCTTGAAGAAGTAGGTACCCTGCTGCGGCTCCGACGAATCCAGGGTGACATTCAGCGTCTTGATCTTTCCGGCGGAGAAAGAGACGGCGCGGTCCAGGGTGACGGTATGGACCTCTTCGTTCACCGTGAGGGTGAGCGTCGAACCGGCCGCGGCGGTGAAAGGTTTGATCACCATATAGAAGACGCCGCTTTCCTCCTTCTTCAGCAGGGCGCCGCCCTGCACGGTCAGGGTGGCTTCCTCGGAGGCCTCTACCGTCGTGAAGACCGGGCTTTTCCCGGTGACATTGACCTTGAAGGAACCCACGATGGCCTCCGGAGCCTGGAAGCGGACTTCCGAGACCCGGACATCGCCCTCGCCCGGATTGGTCACGTTCACGGCGATGACCGACACGGCCGGAGCGACGGAAAGGACGGGTATATCATCGGCGGCAACGCCTTTGACCCGTCCGGAGAGGGGAACGGTTGCGCCGGCCAGATGGGCCTGGCTGTCCGCACCGACCTGGACTTGCGCCTGTCCGGAAGCGGCTCCGATGGTCACGGGAACAGCCTTAGGGGAAGACGCGGAGGCGTTGTACGGGTACACCATGTACCAGTCGTAGTTCTTGTTGCTGAGGGATTTCACGGAACCGGTCGCATGGCCCGTCTGGATGTCATCCACGGTGAAGGCGCCGTCGGCCACGTAGGACGTAGCACCGGCCACTGCATGGAAAAGATTGAAGCGGTCTCCTTTGACCCAGCGGGTGGACTGGCCCTCGTTGACCGTACGGGTGTCCTCCGGGGTCGCGAAGATCTCGAAGGAACCCTCCGCCGGGACGGGGATCTCCATCTCCTGGACAGAAGCGCACTGCGTCAGGGCCAGAAGCCCAGTCGCCCATGCAGATATCTTGAGTATTAATTCTTTCTTGCGCATAGTCTGCAAATATACGCAAAAAAACAGAATAGGTCAATATTGACCTATCAGAAGGCCCGTGGAACGGGGGCGGATCTGTTCCCGGACAGGCGTCAGGGACGGTACTGGAGCGGCATCGGTACTGCGCGTGCGTCCTTCAATCAGCTCCAATGCCGCGGCAAGCATCGTCTCGTGCGGGTCTCCGAGGGCGAAACCGTCCACCGGGTTGTCATCGACCTCCACGTCCGGGTCGATACCGTCGGGCATGGAGAGCGTCTCGCCGTTGCAGTCGGCGTAGCGGGCATACATCACGTAGATGCCCCAGTTGTCCACATAGGGCAGCGCTTTCTCGTACTCGCCCTTGCCCAGGTGGTCCTTCACGTCGTCATACCAATCCTTCGCGCCCAGCAGGACGCCGGCGCAGAACTTGCCGGAGGTCTTCGCCCCGAGGAGGGTGACGTCCATGTAGGGTTTCAGTCCGCAGACCAGGGCCTCCGAGGCCGATGCGCTGCCGCGGGACGTGAGGACATAGAGCCGCGGAAGGTTCGGATTGGCACCTGCAGTAGTTACGAACTCCAGGACTTCTCCGTTCCGGAATGAGAAGTTCGTCTGGAAGCGGGTGATTCCGCTCTTCATCTCTTTCGCCACTTTCTCATTGTAGACCATCTGCGAGAAGACGCTTTCGGACTCCACGACCGCTACCGGAGCCAGCATCGACGCCAGCACCGTTTCGGCCACGACATAGCCGCCGCCGTTATACCGCAGGTCCAGGACCAGGTCATCGATGCCTTCGGCGACGAAGCCGTCGAACACATCAATCAGATCCTCGCAGGAATCCAGAGTGAAGGACGTGTAATGGAGATATCCCACTTTCCGGCCGCCCGCCGCCTCCAGGACGCAGGCCGTATGGACCGGATTCTCGTACATGTCCACGGGCGTCAGGGTGACGGTCCGGTCGTCGGACAGGCCGAGACGCACCGTCCCGCCGCCGAAAAGGCCCTCGCTGGCCACCCGTTGATAGTTGTCCGGAGTCATTTCCTGGCCGTTGATTTCCAGGATGACGTCCCCGCGCCGGAGTCCGGCTTCCGCCGCCGGCGATCCGGCGTATGTGAAAGTGACGACCGCGCAGATGCGAGTTTCCGTCCGGTCGGTAAAATACATCTTGATGTCCATCCCGAGTGTCCGGGTATGGCCCGAGACTCCGCCCTCCAGGGTGGCCAGATCGTCCGTCAGCATCGTCCAGCGGTCGATGTCATTCCCCGCCGCGTCCTTGTAGCGGACGGCCTCCACCTTGCCGATGGGCTCCTCCCAGTTCTTCCACGCCGACATCGCCGGCGCAATCTCGTCCCGCCACAGATAGTACGTGTCCATCGTGTTCCAGGCGAACTGGTTGACATAGCGCCGCTGCGTCCGGGTCTCCTCGTCCAGCTGCCGGTATTCATCCGGCATCTGCTTCAAGCAGCCGGACGTCACAAGGCACAACGCCAGGAAAAACAAGGCTGTCAGCTTCCTTTTCATGGAGTAAAGATAAACAAAAAACACTCCCCCGCAAAGGGAAGTGTCTTTCAATGCATATGTTGCTCGACTTACTCGGCAGCGGGAGCCTCAGCTTCGGCGGCGGGAGCCTCGACAGCCTTCTTGGCGCGGCTGCGACGGGTGCTCTTCTTCGCCTCCTTCGGGGCGGCGAGGGCGGCCTCGTTGAAGTCCACGAACTCGACGAGCACCATCTCGGAGGCGTCACCGGCACGGAAGCCAGTGTGCAGGATACGGAGGTATCCGCCCGGACGGTCGGCGATCTTCGGAGCGATCGTACGGAAGAGCTCGGAGGTGGCGTTCTTGTCCTTCAGGTAGCTGAAGACAATGCGGCGGTTGTGAGTGGTGTCCTCCTTGGACTTGGTGATGAGGGGCTCCACGAAGGGCTTGAGGGCCTTGGCCTTCGCCTCGGTGGTCTCGATCCGCTTGTTCAGGATGAGGGAGGATGCCATGTTGGAGAGCATCGCCTTGCGGTGACCGCTCTTGCGACCGAGATGATTGACTTTTCTATTGTGTCTCATTGCAGTTAAACGATCTTTTTCTTGGGTTCGATATTGTACTTGGTGACATCCATTCCGAACGAGAGCTTCATCTTCTCGACGAGCAGGTCGATTTCGTTCAGGGACTTACGGCCGAAGTTGCGGAACTTCATCAGCTCGGCGCGGCTGTAGGACACGAGGTCGGCGAAAGTGTCGATGTCGGCGGCCTTCAGGCAATTGAAGGCGCGCACGGACAGACCCATGTCGGACAGCTTGGTCAGCAGCAGGTGACGCATCCGGAGCGACTCCTCGTCCAGTTCCTTGCTGTCGGACTCGACAGCGCTGTCCAGGGAGATCTTCTTGTCGTCGGTGAACAGCTTGAAGTGGTAGATGAGGATGTTGGCGGCGTCCTGAAGGGCGGCCTCCGGGGAGATGGAACCGTCGGTGACGATTTCCAGGATGAGTTTCTCGTAGTCGGTCTTCTGCTCGACGCGGAAGTTCTCGACCGTCCAGTTCACCTTCTTGATCGGAGTGTAGATGGCGTCCACGGGAATCGTGCCGATAGGCGTGTTCTCGTCACGCATCTCCTCGGCCGGGACGAAGCCGCGGCCCTTGGTGATCGTGAGGGTGATCTCCAGTTTGACGGAGGGCTCGAGAGAGCAGATGTGAAGCTCGGGGTTCAACACCTTGAAAGAAGACAATCCCTTGGAAATGTCCTCGGCGGTAAACTCCTGCTTGCCGCTGATCGTGATGTTCGCCGTCTCAGTGTCCACGGTGTCCACCATGCGGCGGAAGCGGACCTGCTTCAGGTTCAGGATGATATCCTGCATGCCCTCGATCACGCCGGGAATGGTCTGGAACTCTTCGTCCACACCGCCGACCTTGATCTGCGAGATGGCGAAACCTTCCAGGGAGGCGAGGAGGATGCGGCGGAGGGCGTTGCCGATGGTCTGTCCGTAGCCGGGCTCAAGCGGCCTGAACTCGAAACGACCCACGGTCTCGGTGCCTTCGAGCATGATCACCTTGTCGGGTTTCTGAAATGCTAAGATTGCCATAATAACTGTTTCTTGGTGTTAAACGCGATTACTTGGAGTAGATGTCGACGATCAGCTGCTCGTTGATGTTCTCCGGAATCTCGGCGCGGGCCGGGATGTTGAGGTACTTGCCCACGAGGGTCTTGGGGTCGAACTCCAGCCAGGAATACTTGGTGGCGGAGGCGACGCTGTCCTGGATGACCTCGAGGCTCTTGGAACGCTCGCGGACGGCGATGGTCTGGCCGGGCTTCACCTGGCAGGACGGGACGTTGCAGACGACGCCGTCGAGGGTGATGTGACGGTGGAGGACCAGCTGGCGGGCGGCGGGACGGGTGGGAGCGATGCCGAGACGGTACACGAGGTTGTCAAGGCGGGACTCGAGCAGGAAGAGAAGGTTCTCACCGGTCTGGCCCTTCATGCGGGCGGCACGGGCGTAGGTGTTGCGGAACTGACGCTCCAGGACACCGTACATGTACTTGACTTTCTGCTTCTCCTTCAGCTGGGTGCCGTACTCCTTCACTTTCTTGCGCTTGGAGGCGAGACCGTGCTGTCCCGGAGGGGTATTTCTCTTTTCGAAGGTCTTGTCAGGGCCATAGATGGGCTCGCCGAACTTGCGGGCGATGCGGGTGGTAGGACCAGTATATCTTGCCATGGTACTTCTTCTTTAAGATGATTAGACTTTACGGCGGCCCTTCGGACGGCAACCGTTGTGCGGCATCGGGGTCACGTCGATGATCTCGGTGACGATGATACCGGCATTGTTGATGGTACGGATGGCGGACTCACGACCGGCACCCGGGCCCTTCACATAGCACTTGACCTTTCTCAGGCCCGCGTCGAAAGCGGTCTTGGAAGCGTCCTCGGCGGCCATCTGGGCGGCGTACGGAGTGTTCTTCTTGGAACCGCGGAAGCCGCACTTGCCTGCGGAAGACCAGCTGATCACCTGACCCTGATTGTTGGTGAGGGCGACGATCACGTTGTTGAAGGTGGAGGAGATGTGGGCTTCGCCCGTAGCCTCGACCTTGACAACTCTCTTTTTGGTTGTAGTAGCTTTCTTTGCCATAACTGTCAGTCTTTACTTGGTGGCCTTCTTCTTGTTGGCGACGGTCTTCTTCTTGCCCTTACGGGTACGGGCATTGTTCTTGGTGCTCTGGCCGCGCACGGGCAGGCCGCTACGGTGACGGATGCCGCGATAGCAACCGATGTCCATGAGGCGCTTGATGTCCATCTGGACGGAAGAACGGAGTTCACCCTCGATCTTGTATTCGTCGTTGATGAGGGCACGGATGGCAGCGATCTGGTCGTCGTTCCAGTCGCCGACCTTGATGGTGGGGTCGATGCCACAGGTGGCCAGGATCTTGCTGGCGGAGCTGCGGCCGATACCGTAGATGTAGGTCAGACCGATCACACCATGTTTGTTGTTGGGTAAATCAACACCGGCTATTCTTGCCATATCTTTGCTTAACTTTTTTGGTTACACAATTTTATCCCTGACGCATCTTGAACTTGGGGTTCTTCTTGCAGATCACGTACAGGCGGCCTTTGCGCCGGACGATCTTGCAGTCTTCGCTGCGCTTCTTGATGGATGCTTTGACTTTCATAGTCTTATCTTTTTTTTATTTGTATCTGAAAGAAATTCTTCCCTTTGTCAAATCATAAGGCGAGATTTCAACCTTGACCCGGTCGCCGAGAAGGATATGGATGAAGTGCATCCTCATCTTGCCCGAAATGTTGCAAAGGAGGATGTGGCCGTTCTCCAGCTCCACGCGGAACATGGCGTTGGGAAGGGTTTCGATGACTACACCATCCTGCTCGATAGCTACTTGTTTGGACATGTAAAAATCACTTTTTATAATTTAACATCAGTACTGTCTTTCTCGATGAAATCGAAGGTCGAAAGCTGTTCAGCCCGGCCTTTACGGACAACAACCGTAAGCTCGTAGTGAGCCGCGTTCCTGTGATCGGCGGTGTGCACTGCCCAACCATTTCTTGCAAGGTACACACCTCTGCCGCCTGCGCAGATCATCGGCTCGATACAGATGACCAGTCCTTCGGCAAGACGCGCGCCGTGGCCCTTTCTCCCGTAGTTCGGGATGCCGGGAGCCTCGTGCATCTCCTTGCCGAGCCCGTGGCCTTCCAGCTCACGGACGACGGAGAAGCCATAACTTTCCGCATACGATTGCACCGCGTATCCGATGTCGCCGGTCCGGTTTCCGGCTATAGCCGCCTCGATGCCCTTGTACAGGGACGCCTTGGTGACGTCCAGGAGCTTCCGGGTCTCGGCGTCCACCTCCCCTACCGGGAAGGTGTACGCTGAATCCCCGTTATATCCTTTGTACAGGGTTCCGCAGTCCACGGACACGATATCGCCCTCCTTGAGGACATAGTCGGACGGAAAACCGTGCACGACGACATCGTTGACCGAGATGCAGAGCGCGGCGGGAAAGCCTTCGAAACCCTTGAAGGAAGGAATGGCACCGTGGTCGCGGATAAAGGTCTCGGCCACCTCGTTCAACTTCTCAGTTGTCACACCAGGGGCGACCCACTTACCGACCTCCGCCAGTGTCTTGGACACCAGCTCTCCGTTGATCCGCAGGAGTTCGATTTCTTCCTCAGTTTTCGGCCTTACCATTTTCGACGCTGTGATTTCCTTTCAAAGAACTTACATTCCGGACCGTCCGGTCAGACGGCCGGTCTTCATCAATCCGTCATAGTGGCGCATCAGCAGGTAACTCTCAATCTGCTGCAGGGTATCGAGGACAACGCCCACCGTGATGAGGAGGGAGGTGCCGCCGAAGAAGCTGGCAAACTGGTTGTTGATGCCGAAGATGTTCGCGAACGCAGGCATGATGGCGATGAAAGCCAGCGCGATGGAACCAGGAAGGGTGATCCGGTCCATGATCTTGTCGATGTAGCTGGCGGTCTGCTTGCCCGGCTTGACGCCCGGGATGAAGCCACCGTTCTTCTTCATGTCCTCGGCCATCATCGTCGGGTTGACGGTAACGGCGGTGTAGAAGTACGTGAAGACGATCACCAGGAAGGCGAACACGATGTTGTACCAGACGTTCGTGTAGCTCGAGAAGGCGGCGGCGATGCCACGGGTGGCATCCCAGCGGCCGAGGAGCATCGGGAACATCATCAGGGCCTGGGCGAAGATGATCGGCATGACACCCGCGGCGTTGATCTTGAGCGGGAGGTACTGGCGGACACCGCCGTACTGCTTGTTGCCGATCACACGCTTCGCATACTGCACAGGGACCTTGCGGACAGCCTGCACGATAGCGATGGCGGCGATGATGACGAGGAACCAGATGACGAGTTCCACGACGAGGATGAGGGGACCGCCGACGCCGTTGCCCTGGAACTTCTGGCCGATTTCGGCCACGAGGGCGTACGGGAGACGGGCCACGATACCGATCATGATGATGATGGAGATACCGTTGCCGATACCGCGGTCGGTGATACGCTCGCCGAGCCACATCACGAACATGGTGCCGGCCATCAGGATGATGGTGGACACGATGTTGAACATGAAGCTGCTCCAGCCCACGGCGATGGCGTTACGCGGAATCATACCGGTAACGTAAGCCGGACCCTGGATGGCGAGAATCGCGATCGTGAGGTAACGGGTGATCTGGTTCATCTTCCGGCGGCCGCTCTCGCCTTCCATCTGCATCTTGCGGAAGGAAGGGACGAACATGCCCAGAAGCTGGACCACGATGGATGCCGAGATGTACGGCATCACACCAAGAGCGAAGATGGACGCGTTGCCGAAGGCACCGCCGGAGAACATGTTGAGCAGTCCGACGAGACCTTCCTGCGTTCCGCTGATGCCGCCCTTCAGCGCCTCCGGATCAAGACCCGGGAGGAGGATGTAGCAGCCCAGACGATAGACCAGCACAAGAAGAAGGGTGTAAACCAGCCTCTTCTTGAGCTCTTCGATCTTGAGAATGTTTTTGATGGTCTCTACAAACTTAGCCATCTTGCTTATTCGATTACGGTCGCCTTACCACCGGCGGCCTCGATCTTTGCAATAGCGGACTTGGAGAAGGCGTTGGCCTTGACCTCGACGGCGGCGGTAATCTCACCGTTACCGAGGACCTTGACCAGTTCGCCCTTGGAGGCGAGACCGCACGCGATGAAGGTCTCGACGTCGAACTCCTTCAGGCCCTTGCTCTCGGAGAGAGCCTGGATGGTGGCGACGTTGATGCCCTTGTACTCGACGCGGGTCGGGTTCTTGAAACCGAACTTCGGCAGACGGCGCTGGATAGGCATCTGGCCGCCTTCGAAACCGATCTTGTGCTCGTAACCGGCGCGGGCCTGGGCGCCCTTGGTACCACGGGTGGCAGTGCCGCCCTTACCGGAACCCTGACCGCGACCGACGCGCTTGCTGTTGTGTGTTGCGCCCTTGGCGGGCTTCAGATTTTCAAGTTTCATCTCTCTCTCCTCCTTAGTCAATAACTTCATAAGAAACGAGGTGGTGCACCTTCTCCAGCATACCGCGGGTGATAGGGGTGTCCTCGACCTCGACGGTCTGATGCATTCTGCGGAGACCGAGCGTATGGAGGTTGGCGATCTGACGCTTGGTCTCGCCGTTCTTGCTCCGTACCTGGGTAATTCTAAGCTTTGCCATAGTCTCTCAGTGATTAACCGTTAAACACCTTGCTCATCGGAACACCGCGCAGACCGGCCACCGTGTAGGCGTCCCTCATCTCGGTGAGGGCGGCGATGGTAGCCTTGACAAGGTTGTGCGGGTTGGAAGAGCCCTTGGATTTGGCCAGCACGTTCTGGATGCCGGCAGACTCGAACACGGCGCGCATGGCACCGCCGGCCTTCACACCGGTACCGGGAGCAGCGGGCTTCATGAAAACCTCGGCGCCGCCGAAACGGCAGACCTGCTCGTGGGGGATGGTGGTGTTGATGACGGGGATCTTCACCAGGTTCTTCTTGGCGTCCTCGACGCCCTTCGCGATGGCGGCCGTGACCTCGTTCGCTTTGCCGAGACCGTAGCCCACCACACCATTTTCGTCACCGACGACGACGATGGCGGCGAAACGGAAGTGACGTCCGCCCTTGGTGACCTTGGTCACGCGGTTGATGGCGACGAGTCTGTCCTTCAGTTCAAGATCGGATGTCTTGACTCTTTTCACGTTAGTATTTGCCATAGTCTCTATGATTAGAATACGAGGCCGCCTTCACGGGCAGCATCAGCCAAACTTTTAACTCTGCCATGGAAGAGGTAACCTCCGCGGTCGAAAGCGACCTTGGTGATACCCGCGGCGAGGGCGCGCTCGGCGATGGCCTTGCCGACGATGGCAGCCGTCTCAATGCCGTTCTTGCCCTTGGTCTCGGCGGCGAGGGCCTTGTCGTTGGACGCGGCGGCAACCAGGGTCTTGCCCTCGAGGTCGTTGATGACCTGGACATAGATCTGCTTGTTGCTGCGGAAGACGACCATGCGGGGACGCTCGGCGGTACCGTTGACGTGCTTGCGGATACGGTAATGGATCCTTCTTCTTCTTTCAATTCTATTGAGTGCCATAACTCTTTCCTCCTATTATTTAGCGGACGCGGTCTTACCGGCCTTGCGACGCAGGGTCTCACCGGCGAACTTGATACCCTTGCCCTTGTACGGCTCGGGACGACGGAACGAACGGATCTTGGCCGCGACCTGGCCCACGAGCTGCTTGTCGGCGCTCTTGAGGATCAGGACGGGGTTCTCACCCTTACGGACCTGCGGGGTCTCAGCGGTCACTTCCTTCGGAAGCATGATCTGGATGTCGTGGGAGTAACCGAGGGCCATGGTCAGAAGCTGACCCTGGGCCACCACGCGGTAACCGACGCCCACGAACTCCTGCTTGATGGTGAAGCCTTCGGACACGCCGACCACCATGTTGTGGACGAGGGCGCGATAGAGGCCGTGCATCGAGCGGAAGCGCGGAAGGTCGCTCGGGCGGGTGAACTTGATTTCATTTCCCTCAATGGTGACGGTGATGTCCGGATCGACTTTCTGGGACATCTCACCGAGAGGGCCTTTCACCTTCACGATGTTGCCGTCGAGAAGCTCAGCTTTCGTACCGGCAGGAAGGACTACAGGCAGTTTTCCAATTCTTGACATATCTTTGGATTTCTCTTAAAGATTAATAAACATAGCAAATCACCTCGCCGCCGACGTTCATGTCTTTGGCTTCCTTGTCGGTGATGACACCCTTGGAGGTGGAGAGAATGGCGATGCCGAGGCCGTTGAGGACGCGCGGCATGTTCTTCACGTCCGCATACTTGCGGAGACCCGGGGTGGAGACACGGACGATGCTCTTCACGGCAGCGGCCTTGGTCTCAGGGTGGTACTTGAGCGCGATCTTGATGGTGTTGGCAGGGGTACCCTCGACCACCTTGTAGCTGAGGATGTAGCCCTTCTCGCACAGAATCTTGGTGATCGCCACCTTCATGTTGGAGGCGGGGATCTCGACGATCTTCTTACCGGCGAGGTAAGCGTTCCGGATTCTGGTCAGATAATCTGCAATAGGATCAGTCATAATGTAAATGTCATTTTAAGGTTATCACCAGCTGGCCTTCTTGACGCCCGGGATGAGACCGGCGGAAGCCATCTCACGGAACTGGATACGGCTCAGGCCGAAGTCCCGCATATATCCTTTCGGACGACCGGTAAGGGAGCAACGGTTGTGGAGACGGACCGGGCTCGCGTTCTTGGGGAGCTTGTCGAGGGCGGCGTAATCACCGGCCTCCTTGAGGGCTGCCCGCTTGGCGGCGTACTTGGCCACGAGTTTCGCGCGCTTTACCTCGCGTGCTTTCATTGATTCCTTTGCCATGCTTCTATCTTAGTTATTATGTTTCTTGAACGGGAGACCGAAGGCCTTCAGGAGGGCGTGAGCCTCTTCGTCCGTCTTGGCGGTGGTCACGAAAGTGATCTCGATACCGTGGATACGAGGGTTCTTGTCGATCTCGATCTCAGGGAAGATGATCTGCTCCTTGATACCGAGGGTGTAGTTACCCTGACCGTCCATCTTCTCGGCGATGCCGTTGAAGTCGCGGATACGCGGGAGAGCCACACGCATCAGACGCTCGAGGAACTCGTACATGCGGACGTCGCGGAGGGTGACCTTCGCACCGATGGGCATGCCCTTACGGAGCTTGAAGTTGGAGATATCCTTCCTGGAGTTGGTGATGACGGCCTTCTGGCCGGCGATGATGGAGAGCTCCTCGGCGGCTTCCTCGACAAGCTTCTTGTCCTGGGTAGCGTCGCCGACGCCTTCGTTGAGGGTGATCTTCACCAGGCGGGGAACCTGCATCACGGTGGTGTAGGAGAACTGCTTCATGAGAGCGGGCACGATCTCCTCTTTATAGACCTTCTTCAGGTCCGGAACGTATCCCGTAGGAAGCGCCTGGGCTTCAGCGGGCTTGTTAGTCTTCTTTGCCATAATTACTTGATCTCCTCTCCGGTTGATTTAGCGATACGGACCTTCTTTCCGTCGACCACCTTGTGGGCGATCTTCGTCGGCTTGCCGGCGGCGTCCATCAGGTTGACGTTGGAAATGTGGATGGGGGCTTCCCTCTTCACGATGCCGCCCTGCGGCTGCTGGGGATTCGGCTTGGTGTGCTTGGAAACCATGTTGATTCCTTCGACCACGACGCGGTCTTTGTCACGGAGGACCTCAAGGACCTTTCCGGACTTGCCCTTGTCGTTACCGGCATTCACGAACACGGTGTCGCCTTTCTTGATATTGAACTTTTTCATAATGCGCTACGATTAAAGGACCTCCGGTGCCAGTGAAACAATCTTCATGTAGTTCTCGCGGAGCTCGCGGGCGACGGGGCCGAAAATACGGGTGCCACGGAGTTCGCCGGCGCCGTTGAGGAGGACGCAAGCGTTGTCGTCGAAACGGATATAGGAACCGTCAGCGCGACGGATCTCCTTCTTGGTGCGGACGACGACGGCACGGGTGACGGTGCCCTTCTTGATTTCGCCGCCGGGAATGGCGCTCTTGACCGTGACGACGATCGTCTCGCCGACAGTGGCGTAACGATGGCGGGTACCACCGAGGACGCGGATGCAGAGGACTTCCTTCGCACCGCTGTTGTCAGCCACCTGTAAACGTGTTTCCTGCTGTATCATATCTTACTTGACTTTTTCAACGATTTCAACTAATCTCCACTTCTTGGTCTTGGACAGGGGGCGGGTCTCCATGATACGGACGGTATCACCCTCGGAGCACTCGTTGTTCTCGTCCTGGGCCACGAACTTATTGGATTTCTTCATGAACTTGCCGTAAATGGGATGCTTCTCGTGGGTCTCGACGGAGACGACGATGGTCTTGTCCATCTTGTTGCTGACGACGATACCGACTCTTTCCTTACGAAGATTTCTTTCCATAGGACTTGCTGTGTTTAGTTCTGCTGTTTTTCTTTCTCGGCAAGGATAGTGATCATACGGGCAATATCCTGACGGGTTTTTCTGATCTTGGACGTGTCCTCCAGGGGAGAGATCGCGTGATTGAGCTTCATGGTGTCGAGATTGTTCTTCTCGATCTCGATGCGGTCGCGGAGGTCGGCGATGGACATTTCGCGTACTTCAGTAACTTTCATTTCTTCGCTCTCGTTAAATTATTCTTCGACATAGTCCCTGCGCACGACGAACTTCGTGGCGACCGGGAGCTTGTTCGCAGCCAGGCGCATGGCCTCGCGTGCGGTCTCGAGGGAAACGCCCTCGGCCTCGAAAAGGATGCGGCCCGGAGTGATCGGGGCGACAAAGCCCTGGGGATCGCCCTTACCCTTACCCATACGGGTATCGAGCGGCTTCGCGGTGAACGGCTTGACAGGGAAGACACGGATCCAAATCTGACCCTCACGGTTCATGCGACGGGAGATCGCCTGACGGGCAGCCTCGATCTGATGGGCGGTCAGCCAGCAGTTCTCCAGGT
>Ga0265298_10005146_pt1 | contig 16507 bp, 13 predicted proteins | sample AusTroGonzalo_MG_3_FD_193486 | JGI IMG/M metagenome (GOLD analysis project Ga0265298, IMG submission 193486) | Bovine rumen microbial communities from tropical cattle in Woodstock, Queensland, Australia - Gonzalo_01 | ecosystem: Host-associated > Mammals > Digestive system > Stomach > Rumen ... | reverse complement strand
GGCGGCCTTGTTGAAGGAGCCGGTTTCTGCGATGCCGATGGCGTAACGAAGTTGTTGAAGGGTCATTGGTACCCGCCTTAATTTCCTATTTGTTTAGTAGGGAAAAATATAGCTTAAATCTATTACGCAGTCAAGGGGTTATAAGGAAATTATTCCTCGAAGGGCCTTACACGGAGCGTGACGCCCAGATTTTCGCAGGTCTTGCGGCAAATCTCGATTTTTTCTTCGGGCATCACCTTCTCGACCACAGTCATGACCACGTTCTTCACGTGGGCCTTCGCAAGCACGGCGAATTCCTTGAGGGCGTCATAGGATTTGATGCCGAACTTGGAACGCGTGAGCGCCAAAAATTCCTCGGCGTCCGGGGCGTTCAGCGAAATCGAGACGGTGTCGAAACGCCCCTCGAGTTCGGGCGTAACGTCTTTGCCGTGAATCAAGTTCGCAAGGCCGTTCGTGTTAAGGCGCACCTTCAAGTTCGGGTACTTTGCCCTGAGCTTGTCAATCACCTTGCAAACGTCGTCGAGGCGTTCGAGCGGTTCGCCGTAGCCGCAGAAAATCAGTTCGTTGATGACGGAGAGGTCGTACGCATTGAAAATGTCCATCACCTGGTCGACACTCGGTTCTCCACCCTTGAGCCAGAGCGTGTTGCCTTCCATCATCTTCTTTGTCTGGCGCAGGCAGAATACGCAGTTGCACGGGCAACGGTTCGTCATGTTCACGTAGATGTTCTTGCCGGTAATGTCGCCGCTGTTGGCGATATCCAAATAGCCCGCCTGGCCGACCTTTCCTGTTACAGTATAAACTATCATTCAACCCCCTTTAATCTTCTATGAGATCGCGAAGGTACATTTCGACACTCAGGCCCCAATGGTCGGGAACATTATTCTGTTCGCAGTACTCGATGCACTTGGACGCAAATTCGGCGGCCTTCTTTACCGATTCGTAAAAATCGTGGCCGTTCAGGTACATGCCGGCGATTACAGCACTTATCACGTCGCCCGTTCCGCTGCGGTCGCCGCCAATGCGGTCGGCCATCACGATTTTCGGTTCTTCGCCCTTGCTGTAAACGAAATTCATGATTTGCTTGCTGCTGTAATGGATGCCCGTCACCACGATATGCTCGGGCCCCTGCTCGGCAAGCGTCTTGCACATGTTCTCGATTTCGACCGGAGTGAGTTTCCCGTCGCGGTACTCGGAACCCGTGAGCGAGCAGAGCTCGGTGAGGTTCGGCGTGAGGATGTCGGCGTAATGCACGAGCGCGCGCATCTTTTCGCAAAGTTCCGGCGTGTACGTGGTGTAGAGCCTGCCGTAGTCGCCCATCACCGGGTCGACCAGCGTGAACACGCCCTTCTTCTTGAAAGTCTTGATGAAGTCGATAACGATGTCCACCTGTTCCTCGGAGCCGAGGAAGCCCGTCGCGATGGCGTCGAAGCTCATATCCAGATCCTTGTACGTCTGGATGTAGTCGCGCATCTTGGGTGTGTAATCGTCAAAGAAATACTTGGGGAACTGCGTATGCGTCGAGAGGATTGCTGTAGGCACCGCGACCGCCTGGATTTTCATGGCTGAGATGACGGGAGCCATGACGGCGACCGAGCAGCGGCCGAATCCGGTGATATCGTTGATGAGGGCAATCTTTTTCTGTGGCATAGCGGTCAATAATTTAGAAATTAAAGCGGTGTCATTCTGGAGCGGAACGCAGTGGAGCGATAGAATCTACCGCTTCACAAGTACGCGGCCGTAAGCAAAGGCGGCAGATACGATAACGGCGAGGAGCGTGGGGCCGAGCGGCACGGAATCGAGGCGTTCGGCCACTTGGTACACGATAAAGCCTGCAAGCCACGCGAAAAGGTTCCAAATCCAGAACGCCTTGCCGGATACGCGGGCAGTTTCTTCGCCGGTATGAACTGCGCCGGTCTTCCCGAAGTAGAACGAAACGAGCAGCACGGCAGCCATCGGGGCAAAAACCGAGGCAATGAGGTACAGGAAGCTGATGTAGTGTTCCATGATTCCCGAAATGGCAAGCGCCGCACTCAAGAGGCTCACGATAACGCCCGCAATCTTCGGGTTGATTTTGCCGTAAATCGCTTTGGAGGATTCGCCTGCGGAGTTTGCCGCAAGGAAGTTCGTCGTGACGGTAGAGAGCACCACGATAATGATGCCCGGGATGCCGAGACCCGCAAGGAGGATGGCCTGCGCGATATTGTTGTTCGCGCCGATGCCCGCAATCTCGATACCGAGAATGTACATCCAGAGGCTCGCGAACGTGTAGGCCGCTGCGGAAACCGCTGTCGCCTTCACCGGGTTTTCCACGTCCTTCGTGTAGTCCGAAATCACGGGGAGCCAGGAGATGGGCATGGCGATGGAAATCTCGAAGATGTTCCAGAAGCCGAGCAGGGCAGCAGAAGCTGCGACGCCTGCCGCAACGCCCGTGGACGCACCGTTGTCAAGAGCGCCGCCAATGCCGAACAGCTTAACTGTAAGCACGGCGAGCAAAACCGCAAGCGCCGCCATCACGACCGTCGTCACGTTCGCGGAACGCTTGAGCCCGACAAACACCCAGATGCCAATCAGCACCGCGAGAATCACGCAAGTGATAGGGAAGGAGACGGGCAAGTTAAGGCCCGCCAAGGCGGAAGCGCCCTGTGCGTTCAGCACGGCCACCCAGGCGAGCAACTGGAAAACGTTCAGTGCCGCAAAGAACCTGGAGCCGTACTTGCCAAACGTCGATTGCGTCGTTTCCATCGCGTTCAGGCGCACGCGTGCACCGATAAGGCCCACGAAAAAGAGCAGTATGCCGCCCAAGACGTGGCCGAGAATCAGCGGGAGCCAGAGTGAACCGGGTGCAGACGCGGCACCGATTTCGATGCCCGCCTCAATTTCAGAAACAGATATCGCGACACCGAACCAGATAATTCCATTCGAAAAGAGACTTGTACGTTTTTCCATTCTAGACCCACCTTGGCTAACATGTTTTTCGGTCGCAAATATAGAACGCCCGAAAGCGGGCGTCCAATACTTTTTATATGGTACGGGTAATAGATTTATTCTATACCCACCGCCAGATGGCGGGTCAAGCCCGCCATGACGATTCGGTTAACTTTACGAGTTGGTCGCAGCCTTCACTTCCTCAATCTTCTTCAGAACGGAGCCGTCTTCCATCGCCTTCATGGCCTTGTCGAAGCCTTCCTTGATGGTTGCAGCCTTCTTGCTGATGTAGAGGGCGGCACCGGCGTTCAGGGCGCAAGCGTACTTGATGCCCGGGCGGCCCTTGCCGTTCAGCACGTCGAGAGCGAGGTTGAAGTTGTCGACACCCGTACCGCCGGCGAGGTCTTCGGGATCCACGGAGGGGATGCCGAAGTCCTTGGGGTCGATGCGGTAAGTCTTGTACTCGCCATCTTCCAGGATTTCGGCGATGGTCGTCGGCACGCAGGGCGAAATTTCGTCGTAGCCGTCGTCACTGATGGCGACCATCACGCGCTTGGCGCCGAGGGCCTTCGCCGCCTTGGTAAACGGTTCCAACACGGTTGTGCTATAGACACCGAGCATCAGGTACTTGGCTTCGGCCGGGTTCGTGAGGGGGCCGAGCAGGTTCATGATGGTCTTCACGCCGAGAACGCCGCGAACCGGGCCGGCAAAGCGCATGGCACTGTGGTAGACCGGAGCCATGAGGAATACGAAGTTCGTCTTGTTGATGACGCTTGCAGCCTTGTCCGGAGTCATGTCAAGCTTGAAGCCTGCAGCCGTATAGAAGTCGGCGGCGCCGGACTTACTGGAAACCGCGCGGTTGCCGTGCTTTGCAATCTTTGCGCCACAGCTGGCGGCGATAAGGCCGGAGAGCGAGCTCACGTTGAAGCTGCCCTTGCCGTCGCCACCGGTACCCACGATGTCCGTGAGTTCGTCGCCGCTGTAGGGAAACTTGCGCTTCTTGCTGCTGAGTACCTTCGCGCAGCCGGCGATTTCATCGGCAACAGGGCCCTTGCTGGAAAGTGCGGTCAGGATGGCGGCCATCTGGCGTTCGTCCATGATGCCGTCGGTCAAGTCTTCCATGAACATTTCGGCGGTTTCGCGGCTCAAGTCCTTGCCTTCGGTAAGCGTGTTCAAGATTCCGCGCACGTCAAGCGGTTCGCGACGGTAGTTGAGGAACGCCTTGAAGAATTCGTCGGCGCGGCCGCTGGCAATAGATTCCGGGTGGAACTGCACGCCTTCAATCGGGAGCGTCTTGTGACGAATGCCCATGATGTCACCGTCGGTAGCGCGGGCGGTCACTTCGAAGTCCGGAGAGAGCGTCGCTTCGTCAATGACGAGGCTGTGGTAACGCGTGAAGATGTTCTTCTTGCCGATGGTGCGGAAGAGTCCCTTGCCGTCGAGGTCAATTTCTTCGGCGATGCCGTGCTTGATGAACTTGGCCTGCACAATTTTCGCACCGAAAGCGTAACCGATGGCCTGGTGACCGAGGCACACGCCGAGAATCGGGAGCTTGCCCGCAAAGTGCTTGATGGCTTCCACAGAGATGCCGGCGTCTTCGGGACGGCCCGGGCCCGGACTCACGATGAGGCGGCTCGGGGAGAGTTTTTCGATGTCGGCGACGGTGCATTCGCGGCTACGGAGCACGCGGATTTCTTCAGTGGTAATCTTGGCCAACGCCTGGTAGACGTTGTAAGTAAAAGAGTCGTAGTTATCGATAATGACGATCATAGTTGTAATCTCTTTTTTTAAAGTTTTAGGGATTTATGTCATTGCGAGGCTGAAAGCCGAAGCAATCTAATTCTCCCCCTCCAATACGGCTCTGATTGCTCCGAGCTTTTCGTTCGTTTCTTCAAATTCGCGGTCGGCATTCGAGGCCGCGACAATGCCACCACCGGCCTGCAGGCTGATGGTCTTGCCCTGCTTCAAGCAGCAACGGATTGCAATACAGAAATCCAAGTCACCGTCAGATTCCATGTAGCCCACCGCACCGGCGTAGAAGCGGCGCTTGACCTTTTCCAAGCCAGAAAGGATTTCAATTGCGCTGATTTTCGGGGCGCCGCTCACCGTACCTGCCGGGAAGCTGGAGCGCAGCACTTCGATCGCCTTCTTGTTCTTCGCCACACGGCCCTGCACGTCAGAGACCAGGTGAATCACGTGGCTGAACTTTTCGCATTCCATGTACTTGGTGGTTTCCACCGTACCGGCTTCGCAGACGCGGCCGAGGTCGTTACGGGCCAGGTCCACCAACATCAGGTGCTCGGCGCGTTCCTTCGGGTCGCCCTTCAGGTTCTTCATCAGGGCTTCGTCTTCGACGTCGTCTTTACCGCGGCGGCGGGTACCTGCAATCGGGTGAATCGTCGCAATGCCTTCACGCACGCGCACGAGGCTCTCCGGTGAGGCACCGATAAACTGGTGCGTACCGTAATCGAGGAAGAACATATACGGAGACGGGTTTACCGTGCGGAGGCGGCGGTAAATGTCGAGCGCCGCGATGTCGCTTGCAAACTGGATGCGGCGGGAAGGCACGGCCTGCACGATGTTGCCAGCAATGATATGCTTCTGCAATGCTTCCACCTTTTCCACGTATTCCTTGCGGGACTGTTCCAGGTCGGTCATCGTAATGCCCTTGCCGTACTGCTGTTCCGGAGCGAGGTAGCTGAAATCGAGGTCGGCGAGGCGGGCCTTCACGCGCTCGATTGCGGCCTTCAGGTCAATCTGGTGTTCTTCGTAGTTCAGGGCGAACAGGTGAAGCTTTTCGGTAAAGTGGTCGAACACGATGTAGATGTGCCCCACCAGGAATTCAGCTTCGGGGATGTTCAGTTCGTCCACCTGCGGGGCGAGGCGAATGGTATCGCAACGGGCACAAAATTCATAACCGAGGTAGCCCACACCCGAAGAAGGAATAGGAATCTGGTTGGGCGGCACCGTATTTTCGGCAGAGATCAGCGTGAGGGCGTCGAGAATGTCACCTTCGCCTTCCTTGAGGAACGTGCTTTCCTTGCCGTCGATGATGATGCTCACGTCCTTCTCGTTCTGGCGCAGACGGAAGCCTTCGTCCACCATCAAGGTAGAGTAGCGGCTACGGCCGTGCGAGAAGCTCGCCGATTCGAAGATGGCCTTCGCGCCGAGCTTCTTGCCGAGCGAAAAAGGGGTGTAACGTTCACCGGGCAGCGCCACGTAGATGCTGTCGGTACGGGGTTCGTAGTTAGGACTTTCCGTAATGTGCTTTGTTGCGGTTGTCATTTTTTATCCTCTGGTTTAAAAATTCGTTTGCCTTTTTCGTTTCGGGTTCCGCAAAGGCTTTTTCGTCCCGGAGGATTTCGTTTTTAAGCAAAAAGGAAGGCCTCCGTGAGTCCGGAAGCCTTTGCTTAAAATCTTGGGTGATTTGCTACAAATACCGGGCTCTATGTCAGAGTCCGCGCCACCAACGACGATTGAAAATTGCACTTGTTGCGTTCACCATGCCTCAAAATTATCAAATTCAATATTCCTTGGCAAGGGACTATCCCCAAAAAAATTTCTTTTTTTGAAAAAACACCTGTAATCAAAAGTCTTTTTTAATGCGACAAATGTTCTGTCTTGATGTAGATTATGTATTTTTACAGTAGATTTCAAAGGAGCCCCCATGTCCGATTGGCTGTTTAAATCATGGTTCAAGGTTTCCGTCATCACGGCAATCCTGTTTTTCTTCTATCATCTCTTCATCTCGCAGAAACTCGAGGAAGAAATCTATTCTCCCGACCGCGACAACCACAGGTAGACCGTCATGGAACACAATAAGGACATCGCCGACATCCAGGCTGCCGAGGCCACATTCCAGAAGAAGAAGAAATTCATCCTCTGCTACCACAGCTTTAGCGTTCTGAACTACAAGAAAGCCAGCATCCAAATCCGCAAGATTGCAGAAGCCGCAGGCTCCCCCATCAGTATCGCCGTAATTCCCGCCTTTGGTGCCGCTCCGGAATCCGAAGCAGAACAATTCCGCGAAGAACTCGAGAAATTCGTGGAAGACGGCTACGAGATTATGCTCCACGGAGCCCGTCACCGCGCCGACCTTTCTATCAAGCGCAGCATCTCGGGCAAGTTGGCACTCTGGTTTTCGAACAACGAAGCCGAATTCGCAGGACTGGACGAACGCTTCACGCAGGCGCTCCTCAAGCGCAGCCTCGCCCTCTGGAAGGCCCACGGGAACGGATCGCCCTCCGGCTTCATCCCTCCCATCTGGTTCGGAAACAAGCACTTGAAAAAACTCGCGCTCGACATCTTCGACTACTACGAGGACTACCACGGCATCTACCAGATGGTCGACGGTCGAGTCAAGAAGACCCGCTCCGGGACGCTGAGTTTCTCCATCATTCCCACCACGCTTCTTGGAATTGCGCAGACCTACGCCTGCCTCAAGATGCTCCTGCCGGGCGGAGTCCACCGTCTGGTATTCCACGACAAGGATTTCAGGACCATCGGCGAAAAGCGCATCCTGAACATGGTACGTTACATATCGACCTTGCGCGAAAAGGTCATGTACAGGGACCTGTAAGGCTCCCATAACGGAATACAACAATGCTGCTCAACAAGTTCATCTCTCGCATTGACTACGAGTCGTACGAAGACCTCTATAACAATTTCAAGATTTCGATTCCGGATAATTTCAACTTCGCCTACGACGTCGTAGACGAGTATGCAAAGACAGAGCCTAAGCGCGAAGCCCTAGTGTGGTGCGACGACAACGACGAAAGCCACATCTTCACGTTCAAGGATATCTCGCTGGCATCCCAGCGCACGGCAAACTTCCTCGTGGAACAGGGAATCAAGAAAGGCGACCGCGTGATGCTCATTTTGCGCCGTCGCTACGAATTCTGGTTCTTCTTGTTGGCGCTCCACCGCATCGGTGCCATCGCCATTCCGGCAACGAACATGCTCGCCGCCGAAGACCTGGAATACCGCTTCAAGGCTGCCGAAGTGAAGATGGTCGTCACCTACGACGAGCCCGCACTTCAGAAAGAAGTGGACAAGGCTAAATCCAAATGCACTTCTGTCGAAAAGCTCGTAACCGTCGGCCAAACCGCCCGTCAGAACTGGATTAGCTTCTACGACGACTACGAAATTTTCCCCGCAAAGTTCGAACGTCCCGAAGGGGATGCCGCCACGCACAACGACGACATCATGATTGTCTACTTCACGAGCGGAACCAGTTCGAACCCGAAAATGGTCGCGCACACCTTCACCTACCCGCTCGGCCATATCGTGACCGCCAAGTACTGGCAACACGTGGTCGATGGAGGCCGCCACCTGACCGTCGCCGAGACAGGATGGGCCAAGGCGCTCTGGGGCAAGATTTACGGCCAGTGGATTGCAGGGTCTGCCGTGTTCACCTACGACATGAAGGTGTTCATCCCCGGCAAGCTGCTCGAAAAGATGGCCGAATACAAGGTGACCACGTTCTGTGCACCGCCAACCGTATACCGCTACATTCTGCAACACGGCATCGGCAAGTACGACCTTTCAAGCCTCAAACATTGCACTACCGCAGGCGAAGCCTTGAACGTGGATATCTACAACAAGTTCTACGAACAGACAGGCCTCCGCATGCAAGAAGGCTACGGACAGACGGAACTCACGCTCACCACGGGCAACTTCGGATTTAGCGAGCCACATCCTGGATCCATGGGCAAGCCCTCGCCGGGATACCGCATGGAAATCGTGAACGCGGACGGCGAGCCCTGCGCCGATGACGAAGTCGGCGAACTCATCATCAAGATTGACCAAGGCAAGCCATTCGGCATGTTCGGCGGCTATTACCGCGACGACGAACGCACCGAGAAGGTTTTCGAAGGCGGAGTTTACCATACGGGCGACACCGCTACCCGCGACAAGGACGGTTACTACTGGTTTGTAGGCCGCAACGACGACCTCATCAAGAGTTCCGGCTACCGCATCAGCCCCTTCGAAGTGGAAGAAGTCATCCACAAGCACCCGGCAGTGCTCGAAGTCGCCGTCACCGGCGTCGAGGACAAGGACCGCGGTCAGGCAGTCAAGGCGACCATCGTGCTCCAGAAGGGCTACGAGGCGTCGAAGGAACTCGCAAAGGAAATCCAGCTGTTCACGAAGAAGGTTGCCGCCAGCTACAAGAGCCCGCGCATCATCGACTTCGTGACGGAACTGCCCAAGACCATCAGCGGAAAGATTCGCCGCGCCACCATCCGTGACAAGGATGCCGAAGCGAAGAACGCCGAAAACACCGAAAACGCCTCCAACGAAAACGCGGAGGCACCGGCCGACAACAGCGCCGAATCTTAAAGCGTCTTGAAAACTTTTCTAGCGGCATCGACGGTACGGTCGATGTCGCTTTCTGTATGCACTGCACTTACGAAGATAGCCTCGAACTGGCTCGGAGCGAGGTAAATGCCCTCGTCGAGCATGCCGAGGAAATACCTGCGGAACAGTTCCAGGTCGGACTTTTGCACATCGGCAAAACACTCCACCGGACCTTCGGTAAAGAAGATGCAGCCCATCGCCCCCACCTGGTTCACAGCTAGCGGAATTTCCGCTTCAGCAGCTGCGGCCTTGATTCCCGTAAGCAGACGAGTCGTCATCGCTTCGGCATGGGTGTAATGCTCGGGATGCGTCACGAGTTCCTGCATCGTAGCTAGGCCAGCCGCCATCGCGACCGGATTGCCCGAAAGCGTGCCCGCCTGGTAAATGCCGCCGAGCGGTGCAATCTGCTGCATCACGTCCAAGCGGCCACCGTAGGCACCCACCGGCATGCCACCGCCAATAATCTTCCCGAACGTCGTCAAGTCCGGCTTGATGCCGTACAGACCCTGCGCACAATGGATGCCCACGCGGAATCCCGTCATGACCTCGTCCACAATCAAAAGCGCGCCGTGCTTCTTGGTTTCTTCGGAAAGCGTCTGCAGGAATTCTGGCTTCGCGGGCACGACACCCATGTTGCCAGCCACCGGTTCAACGATGACGCCAGCAATCTCGTCGCCGATCTTGTCAAAGAGTTCCTTCACGCCCGACACGTCGTTGTACTGGAGCGTGAGCGTGTACTTTGCGAGATCGGCAGGCACACCCTTGCTGCTCGGCTTGCCCGTCGTGAGCATGCCCGAGCCCGCCTTGATGAGCAAACTATCGCTGTGGCCGTGGTAGCAGCCTTCAAATTTCACAATCTTGTCGCGGCCGGTAAATCCGCGAGCCGCACGGATGGCGCTCATCGTCGCCTCGGTACCGCTGTTCACCATGCGGATCATCTCCACGCTCGGCACCAACTCCATCACGAGCTTCGCCAGTTTGGATTCTAAGCCGCACGGGGCGCCGAAACTGAGTCCGTTCTGCGCCGTTTCGGCCACCGCCTTGACGACAGCATCGTGTGCATGTCCCAAAAGCATCGGGCCCCAGCTACCCACGTAATCAATATAATCGTTACCGTCCACATCGTAGATGTGGCTGCCCTTGGCACGGGCAATGAACGGAGGCGTCGCCCCCACGTTTCCGAAGGCGCGCACCGGGCTGTTCACGCCGCCCGGCATCAGGTTCTTGGCTTCGGCAAAAAGTTTTTCACTCAGGGAATGGTTCATTTCAGCAAGCCCTTTTCCAAAGCTTCCTTGGCGTGGTAGGTGATGATGATGTCGGCTCCGGCACGCTTGAAAGCCAGCAAATTTTCGCGGATAATGGCATTTTCGTCAATCCAGCCCAGTTTCGCGGCAGCCTTCACCATGGAATACTCGCCGCTCACGTTGTACACTGCCACCGGGACGTTGCTGACTTCGGCTGTCTGGCGCAAGACATCAAGGAAAGCGAGGCCAGGCTTCACCATCACGATGTCGGCACCTTCCTCGATATCGAGTTCCACTTCGCGCAGAGCCTCACGGCCGTTGCGCACGTCCATCTGGTAGCTCTTGCGGTTACCGAAATGCGGGGCGGAATCGGCCGCATCGCGGAACGGGCCGTAATAGGCGCTCGCAAACTTCGCACTGTAAGCCATGATCGGAGTATTCGTGAACCCGTGTTCATCAAGGCATTCGCGGATGGCCCCCACACGGCCGTCCATCATGTCGGAAGGGGCAACCATGTCGGCTCCGGCAATCGCGTGCGAAAGCGCCGTCTTCGCGAGGAGTTCCAACGTCGAATCGTTATCCACATCGCCGCCCTTCACAATACCGCAATGCCCGTGACTCATGTACTCGCAAAGGCACACGTCCGTAATCACGTACAAATCGGGAAAATGCGCCTTGATAGAACGCACTGCGCGCTGCACGATGCCATCGTCGTCGTAAGCGCAAGTCGCCAGTTCGTCCTTGTGGTGCGGAATGCCGAAAAGCAGTATGGACTTGAGCCCAAGTGCCACGCACCATTCGAGTTCCTTCAAGATTTCATCGATAGAGAAACGGAACTGCCCGGGCATCGAAGGGATTTCTTCCTTGATACCCTCCCCTTCTACCACGAACATCGGGTAGACGAGAGAATCGGGGTTGACTGCAGTTTCCGCAACCATGTTGCGGATGGTTTCATTCTTGCGTAAACGACGAGGACGGATAATCATAATATCAAAAATATAAAAAGTTCATCTCTTCTTAAATTTGAACGGAACAGTTACTTTAGATTCTAAATCAGCCTTTTCGAATGTCCAGGTAGCAACTTCATCACAAATTGCCTTGTCAAATTCATCATTTTCGGAATTCGAGGATACTTTTTCCACCTTCGCAACCTTGCCATCCGCGTCTATAGTGAATTTCACAAGGACCTCAATCTGAACGGGCGCATCGGGATGTTCCGGGTTCTTGACATCCTTTAGACGGGGCAAAAACATTGCAAACTTTTTGTGGATCTTATCCATCAGCGGCCGGTTCTTTGAAACGACATCGAGTACACCTTTAATAGAGCGAGATCCATTCCCCACAACCATTTCTATCTGAGAAATAGACTTATACGCAGAAAAAGAAAGGTGCGAATCCATAATATGCAGCCACCTTGTATTGCAGCGATGCCTTATACTTTCACGCGACTCGATTTCATTTTTACTGTATTTTTTGATTTGCAACTTTCTATACACATCGGCACCAAACTCTTCATGTTTTGCCAGGAGCCGGATCTTGGTAAAACCAGCCGCCTTTAGCTTACCGAGAAACTGCTTGTATTTATAGATGCTTTCGTCCTGATAAGGGAATGAAAAATTCAGTTCGTTCTGGTCCACCTTCCCTGCGTTATTCTTGCGCACCTCCTTCAAAAAATGGACAACGGAATCAGGCGATGCCTGAACGACATTATAGGCCCTCGCCCATACAGGGCGCTCACGAGTAGTGTCACCCGTAAAGATCCGGGCGGTTTGAACATCTACGGTCGTTAACGAAAAAGGCTGGTCGTACTTCACGACAAAATAGCCGTCTAGGACAAGGACATTCATGCCGTACGTATTGGATTCACAATACTTCTTGTTGGCAGCTGATTCTTCTATATCTTTTGCGATTTTTCCATAAGCATCCCCAAAGCCATCAGGAATACGAGCCGACTGGGCAAACAGAGCAACATTCAGCAAAAGAATCGTAAAGACCAGGCGCAGCATAGTCTATATATACAAAATAATAGTACGAATAATTACTTGCCGAATTCGCGTTCGATCTGTTCGAGGCCTTCGGCCCATTCGGTCTGGATTTTTTGTTTGAGTTTCTTGGCGAGCGAGGGAGCGCGACCCTGCGTAGAGACGGTCACGGCGATGTTTTCACCAAAATCCATGCGGGCGGGCACGATAAAGTCGCCGTCGAGGTAATCACAGGCGTTATTGACCAGGATGCGGCGGGCACGGGCATCGTTTGAAACTTGAGCATTGACGGCAGGCTGGTCGGTGCAAATAAAGACCATGAAGATGCCACGAAGGTCTAGCGGTTCGTAAGGACGATTGATTAAGACGAGAGACGAGAGACGAGAGACGAGAGAAAATTCTGGGTCGAATTGCGGGGCGACGACGGTGATGCGAGCTCCAGTCGGCAAAAGCGTCTTGACCTTGCGGAGCGCGATGCGGCCACCGCCCACCACGAGGACGTTCTTGCCCTCGAGATTGACTTCGATGGAAAAAAGATTCGAGGTTCGTGGTTCAGGGCTCGAGGATGACGAGGGGGCGCAGGGGCGCGGTTCCTGCGCATTTCGAATTCCGGCGACGACCATGTCTGCGAATTCTTTCCAGTCGCCGAGGCAGGGCAACAGCGTGATAGGAATCTGCGGGAATTCCGCCTGCAATTTCGCCACCACGCGCGGCACGTCGTTCTTTGAATGCTGACCGTTCAAAAGCAGGTAAGGCAAGAGAGTCACCGACTCCACATCCTCGCGCAAGAGCGTGCGCAGGTCATTTTCCAAGTCCAGGAGACTCGTGCTCGCCACGCGCGTACCGGGCAAGTCGTGGTGCAGCTTGTCCAAAATTTTTTCAAAACCCTTGTAGGCCCCGGGAAGAATGCAGTGATGCGCGATAATCAGGATGGCTTTCATTATGCGCCCTCCCCTGCGTAGTATTCCGCAATCTTCTTGACAAGGGAATCCATCGTCGTCTCGTCGGAGGTGACGGTGTCAAAGCCGTACTTGCGGGCGGCAGATTCCGTCATGCGGCCGATGCAAAACGAGGTACGGGGTCGCGCCTGCGGCGCTTCGAGGCACGAGGTCGCACCTACGGTGCTTTGAGGTAGAAGTTTGACAAAATTATCAACAGCGCTGGTGCTGGCGAACACGACGGCATCGGCGCTGGCGACGGCTTCACGTTTCCATTCGGGGAGTTCCGCCACGGGGAGCGTTTCGTAAACCACCCAGCGGGTCGCCTGCGGGAGGAGTTCGAGCAAAGTGTCGTCAGCGAGGTTGCCTTGCAGCAGCAAAATTCGAGATTCTTCAATGAGATTGCCGCGCTCGCCTTGCTCGCTCGCAATGACACACGCATCCTTTGCGCTCTTACATAAAGACGCAAGCAGCTTCCCCAACCCTTCGCCGGTATGGTCTTCGGGGACGTAATCGCAGCGGATGCCGTATTCAAGCAACTTCTTTTCGGTAATCTTCCCGACGCTCGCTATTTTCTTGCCAGCAAGGATGCGGATGTCGTTACCCGAGGCGAGCAATTGCTTGAAGAAGCTTTCCACGCCGTTGGTGCTTGTGAAAGCGAGGATGTCGAAGTTTGCAAGGGAATTGAAATCGGCAGGGCGAGATTGCCGCGCCCCTTCGGGGCTCGCAATGACATGCGAGGCGAGTGCAGTGACTGGCTGTTCACAGACAGGCTTTGCCGAGCCGATGCTGTCATGCGCTTGCGCCATGACAAGCGGGCGTTCCAAAGTTCGGGTTTCGATCATCGGGGTTTCGATGACTTCGGCGCCAAGGGCGGTGAGGCGTGCGGAAATTCCGCTGGCCTGTTTGGCGGCACGGGTCACCACGAGGCGTTTGCCCGAAAGCGGCAAGTTCTTTTTCCATGCAAGCGTCTTGCCCAATTCCACAACGCCACCCATTATCGTTATTGCAGGGGCCGTCACATTTTCGCGGACGATGGTCTCCCCCGCCGTTTCAAGCGTCGCCATGACAGTGCGCTGGTACGGAGTCGTCCCCTTCTCGATAAAGGCGAGAGGCGTTTTCGGATCCTTGCCGCATTCCATCAAACGCTTGGCAATGAAATCCATGTTGGCGATGCCCATCAAGAAGATGAGGGTGCCCTGGCATTTCGCTAGAGTCTCGAAGTCGAGCGAAAGATTGCCACTAGAGATTGCTTCACCCTTGCAGGGTTCGCAATGACAAGCCCCTATTACCTCACCATTTCCTACTTCCGCTTTTTCATGCCCGGTGATGATATGGAAACTGGTCGCAATGCCGCGATGGCTCACGGGAATGCCCGCGTATGCCGGCACCGAGATAGCAGAGGTAATGCCCGGAACGACTTCAAATTCTACGCCGGCGGCCACCAACTCCAAGGCCTCTTCGCCACCACGCCCGAACACGAACGGGTCGCCACCCTTGAGGCGAGCAATGGTCGCATTTGGCATTTCACTTGCAAACTGCACCAAGAGCTTGTTGATTTCGGACTGTTTGACCTTATGGTGCGTCGGCATCTTGCCCACGTCGACCATCTTCGCAGCCGGATTGCACATACCGAGAATGGCGGGCGAAACAAGGCGGTCATAAACCACGACGTCTGCCTTTTCGAGCACGGACTTTCCGCGCAGCGTCAATAGTCCCGGATCGCCCGGCCCGGCGCCAATCAGATACACTTTTCCCGAATTTTCTTTCATCGCCTACAATTTAGAAAAGCGGAGCAACAAAACAATCGCTTTGCACCGCATCAACTGGAACTTTTTTATATTTGGGTCGAATTTGAAAATGGGCGCATCATGAGTGAAAATTACAAGTACGGTTTTGTAACGGATATCGAAAACGAGGCTTTTGAAAAGGGCCTGAACGAAGATATCATCCGCAGAGCATCCGCGCTCCGCGGCGAGCCGCAGTTCATGCTCGATTTCCGACTGAAAGCGTATGAAAAGCTCAAGACCATGGAGCAGCCGAACTGGGGCGAACTGAGTTTTGCGCCGGTGGACCTGCAAGACATCGTCTACTACTCCGCCCCGAAGACCAAGAAGAGCCACGAAAAAATCGAAGACGTGGACCCGGAACTCCTGGCCACCTTCGAAAAGCTCGGCATCCCGCTCGACGAACAGAAGCGACTTGCCAACGTGGCCGTAGATGCGGTTTTTGACTCGGTGAGCATTTACACCAGCCACAAGAAAAAGCTCATGGAAATGGGCATCCTGTTCTGCTCCATCAGTGACGCCATCAAGGAATACCCCGAACTCATCGAGGAATACCTGGGAAGCGTGGTCCCGGCTGGCGACAACTACTTTGCGGCACTCAACAGCGCAGTCTTTGGCGACGGGAGCTTCGTCTACATTCCGCCCGGAGTCAAGTGCCCGATGGACCTTTCCACCTACTTTCGCATCAACAACAAGGAAGCAGGCCAGTTCGAACGCACATTGATTATCGCCGACGAAGGAGCCAGCGTGAGCTACCTCGAAGGCTGCACCGCGCCGGAATATTCGAGCAAGCAACTGCACAGCGCCATCGTTGAACTGGTAGCGAAGGACAACGCTTCAATTAAGTATTCGACCGTGCAGAACTGGTACGCGGGCGACCGCGAAACGGGAGCCGGCGGCGTGTACAACTTCGTGACCAAGCGCGGCAAGTGCGCCGGCAAGAACAGCCGCATCAGCTGGACGCAGGTCGAGACAGGTTCCGCCATCACGTGGAAGTACCCAAGCTGCGTGCTCCTGGGCGACAACTCCGTCGGAGAATTCTACAGCGTGGCCCTCACCAACGGGCACATGCAGGCCGACACCGGCACCAAGATGATCCACATCGGCAAGAACACCAAGAGCACGATTATCAGCAAGGGTATCAGCGCCGACTACAGCAGCAACGCCTACCGCGGCGAAGTGAGCATCCGCAAGTCCGCCACGGGTGCGCGCAACTACACGCAGTGCGACAGCATGCTCGTGGGCGACAAGAGCGCGGCCCACACGTTCCC
>Ga0265298_10005145_pt1 | contig 16511 bp, 14 predicted proteins | sample AusTroGonzalo_MG_3_FD_193486 | JGI IMG/M metagenome (GOLD analysis project Ga0265298, IMG submission 193486) | Bovine rumen microbial communities from tropical cattle in Woodstock, Queensland, Australia - Gonzalo_01 | ecosystem: Host-associated > Mammals > Digestive system > Stomach > Rumen ... | reverse complement strand
TCACCCTTCTTCCATAGGCTCATCTCAAAGCCCTTTGGCCTGATGCAGTATGTGGGAGCATGGCTCACGCAGCTGTTCTGTGAACCTGCCGTAGGTTCAGGAGTGATGGTAGCTATCTGGGGCCTCATATTCTTGGTGGGAACCAAAGCATTCCGGTTACAGGGAAGTGCCTCCGCACTGATGCTCTTGCCTGTAGCCTGCCTGCTCACATCGATTGTCGATCTTGGATATTGGATTTATATTTCCACGATCAGAGGCTATTGGTTCTCGCAGTCTGTAGGATATCTCATCATGCTGCTGCTCTTGTGGGCGGCACGCACCACACCCCGCAAATGGCATCTCGTCTGGTATCTGGTAGGCTTTTGCCTCTATCCCATCCAGGGATGGTTTGCTTTGCTTTTCATTACATGTCTTGCAATTATCGGAAAGATCACTTGGCGTGAGGTAGTAGGCATCATCCTGCTCATCTTTGCTGCCAGCATCTGGCATACCCTGTGCTATTCGAATCTGAGATTCAGCGATGTGGTACTGGCAGGTCTGCCTCGCTTCGAGACACCCATGGATGCCAGCAAGCATCTCTCCATCCCGTTCTGGGTGCTTGGTATTGTCTCACTGCTAATTCCATTTGGTAAGAAGTTAGCGGATACTCCTCTTACCTCATACCTCTTACCTATCATCTCTGCTATTGCAGGCATCGTCTTCACCTCGTCATATATGTTCCAAGACCAGAACTACATCGACGAAATGCGCATGGTGCGCTATGCCGAAGACGACAACTGGCAGGAGGTCCTTCGCATGGCAGAAGAAAACAAGAAACCCACCAGCACGATGGTATTTATCAAGAACATTGCCCTGATGAATGAGGGAGGATTGCTCGACCGTTCGTTCAAATTGGGTAATAACGCTACAAATATCAAAAACCCCGATTCGCTTCACGTCACCCTACTCGACATCGCATCGCCACTGGTATACTACAACTACGGCATGATGAACGAAGCCATCCGTCTGAACTTCGAAAATGCCATTCAGGCAGGTTTCTCGCCCTTCTACCTGAAGATGCTTTCCCGCTGTGCCCTGGCTGTTGGAGATAAGAAACTGGTGGAACGCTATACCACCATTTTGCACCACAGTCCATTCTACGGGAACTGGCAGCCAGCCCCGATTACAGAAAAGATTAAGGAACTACAGAAATGCTATCCTGATGAGCTAACGGGCGTTGAGAACAGCGACAGCTATATCGTTAACAATATTAGCCTTTGGTCCGATTCTGTCAGCAAGGTAGTCACAGAACAGGCATTGTTCTATGCAATGCTGCGTTGCGACTCACGTCGTTTTTGGGCATCGCTGCGTAACTATGTTAAGCCGCACATGGATGAAGAATTTCCCTTGCATGCGCAGGAAGCTTATATCATGTACATGGACAAATCCCCTGAAGAAAAACGTATAATACTCCCTATCACACAGTCTGTATACGACAGATACACACAGTTTTGGAATACCTTAAAAGGACGGATTAAGCCTGGCGTAAATCTTGAGAATGTTGGTGAGGAGATGCGTGAAGAATTTGGAGACACCTACTGGTGGTACAATGTCTTCGGAAGAAAAGTATTTATTGTACATAATAAAGTTGGTCACGAAGTTGCATCATAAGAAATCATGAAAAAATATATTTACTCCTATTTCCTGCTTCTGGCTGTTGCCATGCTGCTATTGACATCGTGTGCTGGTCACCCCGACGTGCCTGCTTCATCTAAAGAGGCCAAGTCCATGCCAGCCATCTTCCCCGATTATTGCAATGTCACCGTGCCTTGCAACATCGCACCACTGAACTTTATGCTCCCTGCTGACGAGTACGAAGCCTGTGTGGCACGTCTCACTACACCCGATGGCAAACAGCAGACCTACGGCAATGGTGTGAAAGTGCAGATTCCCGAGGAGGAATGGCACGCCATGCTCGACGCCTCGAAGGAAAAGAGTATCAAAGTCGAGGTCTGGGGCCAGAAAGCGGGCGAGTGGCTGTCGTTCAGCCCGTTCGAGATACATGTAGCCAAGGAGCCTATCGACGAATACCTGTCGTATCGTCTTATCGAACCGTCGTATGTCGCATGGACCTACATGGAGATTGCCCAGCGCAACCTCACCTCGTTTGAGGAAACGCAGATCTTCAACAACGAGATTACCATGAATGACAAGAAAATCGGCCAATGTATCAACTGCCACAGCTATCAGAACTACAAGACCGACAACATGCTCTTTCACGTACGTCTGTCGAATGCCGGTACCGTCATTGTGAACGATGGCAAGGTATCAAGAGTCAATATGAAGCGCGACTACACCATCTCCGGTGGTGTCTATCCGTCGTGGCATCCCACGGCCAAACTCGTAGCCTTCTCGACCAACAAGACACGCCAGGCATTCCATACGGCCAATCCCAATAAAATCGAGGTCTACGACTTGGCCAGCGACATGATTCTCTACGATGTTGAAACCGACTCAGTGAGCATCGTCAGCGCTGACTCCACACTGTTAGAGGTCTACCCCACCTGGTCACCAGACGGCAAATACCTCTATTACTGCAAGTCCGTTCCCCTGCCCGAGGAGATGCGCGACAAAGATATTAGGACAACCTACCCTAAGATACAATACAACCTCTATCGCCGTTCGTTTGATTTGGCTACACATGGCTTCGGTGACGAGGAGTTGGTGTATGATGCCGCCTCGGCCGATAAGAGTGTCACACTGCCGCGCATCAGCCCCGATGGCCGCTATCTGTTGTTTGCACTCGGGCAGTATGGCTGTTTCCATAGCCGTCACCATGATGCCGACATCGTCTGTATCCCGATGGGACAGTATACCGGCACGGGTCTCAATGCGGAAACCGCTTCACCCGTCGACCTTACCCCCCTCAACAGCAAGGACTTTTCCGACAGCTACCCGTCGTGGTCAAGCAACGGACATTGGATCATGATTGCCAGCCGTCGCGACGACGACAACTACAGCCGTGTCTATTTTGCCTATTTCAACAACGGGAAAGTGGAGAAAGCCTTCCTCCTGCCACAGGAAGACCCCGAAATGCATGTTAGCCTGCTGAAGAGTTACAACCGTCCGGAGTTCATGGTTGAACCTGTCAAAATCAGTGTTGAAGAGTTCAGCAAGGTGTTTGATAAATAGTTCAAGGGTTTAGAGTTTGGGAATGAAGATTCTACAAGGTATATATACGCTCCTTTTTGGTGTTGCGGTCCTCCTCTTTTTCGGACTGGCCTATCCACACCATCTGCATTATCAGGAGCAGTATCAGCTATTCCTCTTCGACTGGAACTATGTGTGGGAGATTGTACGGCTACCTGGTGGCGTTGCCGACCTGCTGGGGCGTTTCTGCACGCAGTTTTTCCTGTTTGCCTGGGTGGGAGCACTGATTATTGCCCTACTACTCTCACTGGTACAGCTACTGACATTCCGGTTAGCCAACTACGGGTGGCTATATGGACTCAGCTTCGTACCTTCCTTCCTGCTCTGGCTCTTCCTGCTTGACGAAAATGCCCTGCTGGGAGGCATCTGGGCCGTTCTGCTCACACAGTTCTCCTTCTACGGACTTCTCCGGTTGCCAGACGGATGGGTGCGTCACATCCTGATTTTTGTTGCCTTTCTTATACTCTATTGGATAGCCTTCGGTGGTAGCCACTACTATCGCATCCCACACACCTTCCCTACCTTGTTCTATGCTGCGTGGTTCTCCGCCATCGTCATCCCGCTTGTGATTTATGTTATTCCAAAATCATGGGGACAGGTTCATAAACCGCGGCAGCAGCATATTCTTCACTCTTCACTCTTCATGCTTACCTTCATAGTCTTTGGAACGCTGGTTTGGAAAAATGCCAATTTCAAGGCTGAGAAGGTCATGCAATACGACTTCATGGCCTGTCACCAGCAGTGGAACCGCATCCTGGCCACAGTCAATGCCGAAAAGCCTAACAACCAGATTGGTGTGACGGTACAGAATCTGGCATTAGCGATGCACGGTATGCTCGCCGAACACCTGTTCGACTATAATCAGAATGGAATTGCCGGTCTACTGCCCGATGTTCAGAGTGATGCCACCAGTCCCATACCTACAGCCGAGGCATTCTATCAGCTGGGCATGATTTATGTCGCCCAGCGAACGGTTTTCGAGGCTCAGGAAGCCATTCTCGATTTCCAGAAGAGTGCCCGTTGCTACAAACGTCTGGCACAGACCAACCTCATCATCGGCAGCTACGAAGTGGCACGCAAATATCTCATGGCACTGCAGAAGACCCTCTTCTATCGTGACTTTGCCAACGAGACACTACCACTGCTCGGCAACGAAGAAGCCATCGCCAAGCATCCCGAATACGGACGCCTGCGCCAGTGTGCTTACGGTGAGGATTTCTATTTCAGCGACCACACGACACCCGAAATGCTCGAGAGTCTCTTCTTCAGCAATACCGACAATTGCCTGGCTTTAGAATATCTCAAGGCCTACTACATGCTGACGGGCGACCGCGAAGGTTACACCCAATTGTTACAAAAATTAAGTGTTAAGAATTAAGAGTTAAGAGATGAAACGGAATAAGATTATACCTTTTTACCTTTTTACCCTTCTACTTTTCTTCGCTAGCTGCGACGAAAAGGTCAGCGATGTAAAGCAAGAAACGGCTCTTCCTTCTATATATCCCGACTACATTGGCGTCACCATACCCGTGAATATCGCCCCACTCTGCTTCAACATGTATGATGAGACCGCATTGCGCATCGATGCCGTCGTTACCGACAGGCACGGCCACAGCCTGCACAGTCAGGGAAAAGAGTCCGTCGACTTCGACCTCGAAGACTGGCACACCCTGCTCGCCCAGAATCGTGGCGACTCGCTCAGCGTCACCGTTTCGGCAAAGTTTGACGATGGCTGGCACACCTACAGCCCATTCTCTATCTTTGTGAGCCCCGACAGCATCGATTACGGCCTTTGCTACCGTTTGATCGAGCCAGGCTACGAGGTGTGGAGCAAGATGGGCATCTACGAGCGTGATCTCTCCTCGTTCGACGAACGTCCGCTGATTGAGAACACACAATTCGAAGGCTGCGTCAACTGCCATAGTTTCAACCGCGGCAACCCTGCCGACATGAGCCTGCATATCCGCGGCCCACATGGTGCCACTCTGCTGCGTCACAACGACAGTCCACTCAGCGCTTATAACACCAAGACCGATCAGACCCTCGGTTTCTGCGTCTATCCCTACTGGCATCCGTCGGGCCATTATATTGCCTATTCCACGAACGCCACAAGCCAGCTATTCCACAGTGCCAGCCGCAACCGCATAGAGGTCTTTGATACGGCCTCCGACCTTCAGGTCTACGATGTCGAAAAGAACGAGCTGATGCTATCGCCCCTACTTAAGCAAGACTCCATCTACGAGACCTATCCCGTATTCTCGGCTGACGGACGTTCGCTCTATTTCTGTGCGGCCCGTGCCCTTCCCGAAGGCAGCCATCAGCTCGACTCCATCCGCTATAACCTCTGCCGCATCGATTTCGACCCCGCAACGGGCACCTTCGGCGACAGCATAGAAACCATCGTCGATGCCGTCTCTCAACACAAGTCGGTATCCTTCCCCCGTCCTTCCTACGACGGACGTTTCCTGTGCTACACGCTCTCCGACTACGGACAGTTCAGCATCTGGCATCACGAGGCCGACCTCTGGCTGCTCGACCTTACAACAGGCGAGAACCGCCCCATGTTCAATGCCAACTCCGACGACACTGAGTCGTTCCACAACTGGAGCACCAATTCGCGCTGGCTTGTGCTGAGTTCCCGTCGCGATGATGGTCTCTTCACACGGCCCTATTTCACTCACATCGATGCCAAGGGCCAGGTCAGCAAGGCCTTTATGCTGCCGCAGCGTAATCCACGCCGTTTCTATCGCGACCGTTTCCTGTCCTTCAATGTACCCGACTTCATCATCGCCCCGACTCACTTCAATGGTTCCAAGGCCAGCCGTATCATCAACGACGACGCTCGCAAGAATATGGGCGTGCGCAAAATAGAATAAAACGAATAAGAATTGCTTTTTGATTCATTGATCAGAGATTGATTCTAACCGAGAGGATGCCACTATGCGGAACGTGACATCCTCTTTTTTTGTTTTTTTTCTTAATTCTTAATTCTTAATTCTTAATTTCTTTGTATCTTTGCACCTCGTATGATAGTATGTATCGCAGAGAAACCCAGTGTGGCGCGCGACATTGCCCGAATTATCGGGGCGACGTCGAGCCACGACGGATATATGGAAGGCAACGGATTTCAGGTGACGTGGACCTTTGGTCACCTGTGTACGCTGAAGGAGCCTCACGACTACACGCCCATGTGGAAGTCGTGGAGTCTGACGTCGCTGCCCATGATACCAGAACGATTTGGCATCAAACTCATCGACGACCAGGGCATCAAGAAACAGTTTGCCATCATCGAAGGCCTCATGCAGAAAGCCGAGCGCATCGTCAACTGCGGTGACGCCGGACAGGAGGGTGAACTCATCCAGCGCTGGGTCATGCAGAAGGCAGGCGCCAAGTGTCCTGTCAGCCGTTTGTGGATATCGTCGATGACCGACGAGGCCATCCGCGAGGGATTTTCCAATCTGAAAGACCAGACCGACTATCAGCCGCTTTATCTGGCCGGCCTCTCACGAGCCATCGGCGACTGGCTGCTGGGCATGAATGCCACCCGCCTCTACACGCTGAAATACGGCCAGAACCGCCAGGTACTCTCCATAGGACGCGTACAAACCCCTACCCTAGCACTCATCGTCAATCGCCAAAAGGAAATCGACAACTTTAAACCCGAGCCTTACTGGGTATTGGCTACCGTCTATCGCGACACGACATTCACCGCAACCTCAGGCAAGTTTACGTCGAAGGAAGAGGGTGAGCAGGCCTTCAAAACCATTGAGGGCAAGCCGTTCACCGTCACCAAGGTCGAGAAGAAGGAGGGTAAGGAACAGCCGCCCCAGCTTTATGACCTCACTTCGCTGCAGGTGGACTGCAACCGCAAATTCGGATTCTCTGCCGAAATGACGCTGAACCTCATCCAAGCGCTCTACGAGAAGAAATACACCACCTATCCACGTGTCGACACACAATACCTCTCCGACGACATCTACCCCAAATGTCCGCAAACCATGAATGGCCTCTACCAGACGAAATTCTTCGGCAAGGCCGTCTATGCGGAGTTCATCAAGCCCATTGGCGGCAAACCGCTGAAGAAGTCGAAGCGAGTGTTCGATTCATCGAAAGTGACGGATCACCATGCCATCATTCCCACAGGTGTCATCCCACAGAATTTAAGTGATGCCGAGCAGAAGGTCTTCGATCTCGTGGCACGCCGCTTTATCGGTGTTTTCCTTCCTGACTGCAAGTTCTCCACCACCACCGTCCTAGGCGAAGTTTCTAGTGAGACTAGTAATTCTAGTGAGACAAGCACTATCGAATTCAAAGTCACCGGCAAGGAAATTCTCGACCCCGGCTGGCGCGTAGTGAGGGAAGATGTCAAAAGTAAGAAGGATAACGATGGTGAGCACCAATCGTCTGGTGACGACGACGAGAAAAAGCAGGACGATGAGGAACGCACCCTGCCCACCTTTATCAAAGGCGAGAGCGGCGACCACACGCCCACTCTCACGGAGAAGTGGACCACACCACCACCCTATTACACAGAGGCTACGTTGCTGCGTGCCATGGAAACTGCCGGAAAATTCGTCGAGGACGAGACCCTGCGTGCTGCCATGAAGGAAAACGGCATCGGACGTCCGTCAAGCCGCGCTGGCATCATCGAGACGCTCTTCAAGCGCCACTACATCCGTCGCGAAAAGAAACGCCTCGTCGCCACGCCCACAGGCATCGAGCTTATCGACCTCATCCGTGAGGAACTCCTCAAGAGCTGTGAACTCACAGGTATCTGGGAAAAGAAGCTGCGCGACATCGAAGCCAAGAAATACGACCCCCAGCAGTTCATCAACGAACTCAAGCAGCAGGTCACCGACATTGTCCGCGATGTCATGAGTGATTCCACCAACCGCCGCATCACCGTCATGCCCCCCGAAGAAGAGAAAAAGAAGGGCAGAAAGAAATCAGTACAGTAACCTCGTCACTAGTTTTTCTTTTCAATTCGCTTGGTCACACCAATGGCACCCGTAGGACAGACGAGGCGGCAGAGGTGACAGCCCACGCACTTGGTACCTACCAGGCGGGGACGGCGGGTTTCATGGTCGAAGAAAATGGCCTGATGACCACCATCACTGCACGACACCTCGCAGCGGCCGCAACCAATACACAGCTCTTTGTCGAACTTCGGGTAGATGATGGTGTCGCGGTCCAGACTGTCAGGATGCAGGAATTTCTCCAACCGCTCGCCCACCAGCTGCTGCAGTTCAGTGACGCCGCGCTTGGCCATATAACGCTGCAAACCGAGAATGAGGTCATCGATGATGCGATAGCCGTACTGCATGACGGCTGTGCACACCTGCACGTTGCTGCAACCCAGCTGGATGAACTCCAGGGCGTCGCGCCACGTCTCAATACCGCCAATACCACTTAGTTCCGTCTTTTCCGGCATCTGCGCCAGTTCCAGGATATGTCGCAGGGCAATGGGGCGCACAGCACGACCCGAATAGCCTGAAATGGTGCGCTGTCCTGACACTTCCGAGTCGAAGGTCATCGTCACCGACTTGATGGTGTTGATAGCCGATATAGCGTCGGCACCAGCTTCCACACAGGCGGCAGCAGGTTCGGCGATATGAGTGATATTGGGTGTCATCTTCGGAATGACGGGTATCTTCACGCTGCTTTTGACACAGGCCGTATAGGTTTTGACCAGCTCAGAACTCTGCCCCACGTCGCTGCCCATGCCCTCGTGTTTCATCTGCGGACATGAGAAATTGAGCTCCACCGCGTCGCAGCCAGCCTCCTCGGCCATCTTCGCCAGTGCAATCCACTGTTCCTCGGTCTGTCCCATGATAGAGGCAATGACCACCTTTGTGGGATAGTCCTTTTTCAGTCGGCGCAGGATGTCGAAGTCCATCTCTACGGGGTTCTCGCTCAACTGTTCCATATTTCGGAAACCATAGAAATCGCCGTGTGTGGCATTGTTGTGCATGGCATCGAAGCGCGGCGACACCTCCTTGATTTCCTGCATGCAGATGGTCTTGTAGAATACGCCTGCCCAACCGGCATCAAAGGCACGCGCCACCATCTCGTAGTTAGTACATACCGCCGACGATGCCAGGAAGAACGGATTCTCACACTCGATCCCACAGAACGTGATGCCGAGCGCTGGATAATGGCTGTCTTCCACATCGTCCTTACTGATGCTACGCAGCATCTCCTTGATGCGGATGGGCCAGTTGTAGTGGATACAGGCCTCTTCTGCCCGTTCCAGGTCGACGTCGGTACAGTCCTTCACCCATTGCAGGGCAGGCTTGTGGTTGTCGAAACGGATGGCACGAATGGCACGAGCCGGGTCACCCGTCTTGCAGGCCTTGGTGCAGGGTGCATCCTGGCACAGCAGGCAACGGTTAGCCTCTTCGTATATGTTCACCCTGCGCAGTCTCACATCTTTCAGCTTAATCTGGTTGTTCTCCAGCGACTCGACGATGGCCAGCGACTCGATGTGCACCACACCGGCATCCACCAGAACCTTGCGACCGCCCTGGAACTCCTTCTCTATAAGGAATCCCATGCCCACCAGCTCTGCACCTGCCTGCCGGCAAAGGTCCAAGATGGCCAGTCCCGTGTTGCCGTATGCCAGGAAGTCGTCTATGAACAGTACGCGATCGTCAGACCTCAAGTGTTCGCGGCTGATGATGAGCGGGCAGTCCGCGTCCTTAGTAAACGAGTGTACTGTCGTAACCAGAGAATCGCCCATCGTCGATGGTTTCTGCTTCTTGGCAAACACGACCGGTAGTTCCATCATATATCCCAGCATCACCGCCGGTGCAATGCCCGAAGCCTCAACGGTCACTATCTTTGTCGCTTCCAAATGGGCAAAGCGTGAAAAAAACGCTACCGCCACCTGCTTCATTAGGGAGGGGTCCATCTGGTGGTTGATAAAGCGGTCCACCTTCAGGATTCCACCGTCCAGGCAGTGGCCATCCTGCAATATGCGATTAATCAATGTTTTCATAGGTTTTTAATTAAAAATCATTCTTTGGTTGCAAAGATAGTGATTATTTACCAATAATCAAAATAAATCACCAAATTTCGCTTTTTTCACCTTTTCCCTCTTTAATGTTTAATCTTCAATGTTCAACGTTCAATGTTAACTTCGTTGACTTTTGTCACTCGGCCAAACAAGCAAGCTTGATGGCACTCGCTGCTCCAAAAGTTTAACGTTCAATGTTAACTTCGTTGACTTTTGTCACGACTCGGCCAAACAAGCAAGCTTGATGGCACTCGCTGCTCCAAAAGTTCAACGTCTATTCGCCAGCATCCATCCTTCTACGGCATCGTCGAGGCTGATTTCCTGGCCGTTTTCCACGTAGCTCATGGCCAGTAGCAGGGCTATCATCTGGCAGGTGTTGTCCCAGCGGATGACCTCGTCGGGTTCGAGGTGGGCGCGTTGGCACACCGTTTCGATGTATTTACGGGTGTTGTTTTCGTTCGCTGGTGCCCAGCGCGAGATGATCTTCTCGATGGTGTTCAGCCGATGACGCTGGATGTAGTTCCTCAGCACGATGAATGCGGCCCTGACACCCCATTTCATTTCCGTAAATTGTTCAAAGGTGTGGTCAGTCGGTTGACTGACCTCACCCTTCCAGTTATTCCCCACCCGGATGTTCAGTGGGTTGTTGTTCCTGATTCCCCTTGGAGTCTTAGAATGGTCCATATCCCATGCAACTCGTAGTTCCCAGTGCGGTCAGTGCCGCCGTCAGTGCGGCTATCGCCATGCGAATCACCACTTCCAAAAAACCTTTCTTTTTCATAATTTTGACGTTTGATTTTTGACATTTCAACTTTGTTGACTTTTGTCGCGACTCAGCCAAACATGCAAGCATGATGGCGTTCGCTGTTTCAAAAGTTGACATTTATGATTACATCAAGTGCTTGAACATATCATAAACTTCAAAGTTCAATGTTCAAAGATTAAAGGATTGCGCCCGAAGGCGCTATCCTTTTCATTTAGTGGTCGTCACCTCCGGGCAGGTTGGGGTCGTCGCCACCGCCATTGTCGCCTCCGGTATTGGTGCCACCATTGTCACCTCCGGTGCCCGTAGATCCGTTACCCGTGGTTCCGTTCTCACCGTTACCCGTGCTGCCGCCCTGTTCTGAGCCCGTAGAAGAATCACCGTTCTCAGGGTCTTCCACATCGTTGGTGTCGGCGCTGGTGACGCGCTTTACGATGTTGCCGTCCTTGTCGTAGCAGGTGATGGCAATCTTGGTGTCCTGCAGCTCGTCCTTCACTTCCTTCGACGGAGTGAAGATGACACGACGTGCGGTGATGAGTGCGGTCTTCACGTCCTCGACGTTCTCTACCGACTTCGAGCGGACGCCGAAGCGCATAGAGCCGAGTCCGGGCAGGGGCACGTTGTGACCTTCGGTTGCCCAAGTGCGGATGACCTCACCGGCTGCATCCCAGGCGGCCTTGATGACCCCTTCGCTCATGCCCGAGCGCTTGGCGGCCTCCTCGATGACCTTGTCGGTTGCGAGCGTGTTGTACAGGTGTGCCGAAAGCACGAATGCCAGTTTCTCAACGTTCTTTTCGAACGATACGTTCTGTTGTTTTGCTTTAATGTGAATCATAATTGTAAATGTTTAATGTTTAATTATTAATGTTTTGTCTTTTGCGTCTCGTTTTGCTACCTCCGGAGTCTGCACGTGTTGGTCCCGGGAGTCTGCACGTGTTACCTCGAGGAGTCTGCATTTGCAAGCCCAAAGGCCTGCTTTTCCAAGACACTGCGAAGTTACGACATTCTTGCGGGGCGGTGTCCGATTCTTTCCCATACTTTCCGATTCTTTCCTATACTTTCCGATTCCGTTAACATTTCAGTCATCTATCCTGATACAGTAGTGACTGGACAACCACTCCACAACGCTGGGTGGAAGGATCTGACGGGGACGCAATCCCAAGGCCCAGAGTTCGTCCCAGTGGCGCTTGATATACCTGTCTAAAGTCTTTGTCGTCACGCCGGCACAGTCAGCCAGCTGTTCTCGCGTCATTGCCTTCATAGAAAATCCGTTTAATCCGTGGTCTTATTCTTTTCCGCCTTCATGGCCAGCCATTCCTCACGACTCACCGCACCGGCCTTGCTTTCCTCCTGCTCCCGTTCACGGCGGGCATCGGCCTCCTCACGCTCTGCGGCCAGCTGCTTGCTTCTGGCCTCCTCGTCGCTGGTTTTCTGCTTCTGGCCACGGGCTTTCTTCAGACGTTCCGAGGCGGCCATGATGTCAGAGGAATGCTCGTTATTCACCCACAACTCCAACCGATTCTTCGTGCTCCAGTGCTTCTGTACCTGCCACAGCATCTTACCCGACTTCGTTGGCTGTGAATAGTAGTAGAAGAAGTTGGCCACCAGCTGCTTGTTGTACTGTCCGATAAATCCCAGACACTCCTGTCGAAAAGCCTCCAAATCCGCGTCGCAGACAGAGAGAGACACTTTCTTCTCTATTTCTTTTTTTTCTTTTTCTTTTAGAAGGGGTTTAAGGGGGAACTTTTCTTTTGTTGTTTTTCGTTTTCTTTCTTTAAGCATACATTTTGTGTCGAAATGGTGCTGCATCTTCTTACACAATGCGGTGACCAATGCCCGCTCGTCGGCAGACATCAGCTCATAGTGCGCCCATGCCGTCAGCAGGTCGCGCAACACCTGGTACACGCCCCGTTCGTTGCCCTCGTCATGCACTGCCCACGATTCCAGCAGGCAGCGCACGTAACCATCAATCTTCTCCAGTTCCATTTTCAACCAAATTTTCTGACAACATTCGTCTGATGTCCTCGTAAGCCAGGGGGTCGAAACCACCCTCGCGGCGCCCCAGCAGTTTCGCCTTGAGAAGGATTCTATAAGCCTTATAGGCCAGCTGGAAGTAAACCAGCCGCGTGGCCATCGGCAGTTGCTGCACCCGTTCCAGATGGCGGACGTAAGCGAAGACGGCATCGCAGGCCTTTTTGCGCTCGTCGCAACTCAGTTTGTTCGTTTTATTCATACATTCTTCCTAATAAATTCATATGATGAAATGCCTCGTATTTGTCGTGGAAATGGAACTTTTTTCCAAAGATTTCCGTACTATACCTTATATCACTACTCGGGTAAACCCCGGGCAGTCCCGTGCGCGCATTGGGCTTCCATGCCCACACGCGGTTCTGGTTGTTTTCGCTGTTACTGACCTCACGCAGATTTTCCATGCGGTTGTCGGTCTTGTCGCCATTGATGTGGTCAATCTGCGTCGGAAACCTGCCATGCACTACTGCCCATACCATGTGATGCAATTGTATGTGCGGGTGTTGACCTCCTATCCACAAACGGGTTAGCATGTAGCCCTTACCATTTACGGATCCTCTCACCACCCGGTTCAGTTTCCGGTTCACTATCACCCCGCGTGTTGCGTCGTAGGTGTAGTTCTTCACGAGATGCGCCACCAGCGCCTCGTCACTCACTATCGTTTGATCTCGTCTGTTCATAATAATTCCACGTTCAGTTTTCCTTCCGTCCAGCTGTGGCAGTCCTGCTCTAAGTCGTACAGGTTGACACCGGCATAGAAGTAATGCTTCTTGCGAAGCCGTTTTACAATTTTCTCACATCTGACTAGGACTTCGCTGAGGGTGGCATCGTGGATTTCGTCCAGCCACCAATTCTCCTTGTAGTCGTCACCATCGTCCAGAAACGCCGTCGTTTCCTTCACCATCGTCTGCTCAATGCGCACGTCGACTTCGCGCGGAGGAATCTCGTTGTAGGGAGCTATGGGGTCGTCCGCCGCCCCAATAGGGTAATTATCCATAAGCTTAATCCGTTTAATCCGTTCAATCCGTGGTCGTTAAACAAATCCGTTTAATCCGTTCAATCCGTGGTCGTTAAACAAACTCGATTAATTCGTGGTTTTCATTCTCTCTGTAGTTTGGGATGGCCACCGCAATGATCTTTACCACTCGCAGTGCCGAGAACGTACGGAATCCGTGCTTTTCCAAATCCCAGTACGTGAAGTTCAGCGACTCCGCATTCTGGTTCGTCCTCACGTCATTCTTATACTCGTATGCATCAAACACCGGGTCGATGCCCGCGCGCAGCGTGCCTTGCGCCTCGCGCTCATCGCCATTCTGCTTCTTGTACAGAAACGTCACCTTGCCCTGACCGAGTTTCTCCAGCAAGTCCTCCACCAGATGCGCCCGTTTGAACGCCTCCTTAATCGAAACCGATTCCTCGTCATACAGCCTCATGGCCAGGCTGCACACAAACGACTTCAGCAGCCTCATCTCTTCTTGTTTTTCCTTGTTCATAACGTCAAAAATTTAAGTTGTTCTTTTGTTTTCGAACCGTGTTGCAACTGGTTTTCTGACGCAAAATTAGGCACAAAAAAAATGCGCTCCAATCTCTTGAAACGCATTCGGTAAGTATTTTCGGTAAGTGTTGCTGATTTCGGTAAGTGTTGGGGGTAAACTTACCGAACTTCGGTAAGTGCTTCGGTAAGTTTTATATGCTTTTCCTTAAAAATTCCATCAAAATGATTTCACGTACTGATGCCCCGTTTTCCTTCCACTTGTCTATATGCAGGCGCATGTAGGGATGGTTGCTGATGGTGCGCTGCACCTTACCGACAGAACAGGGAAAGGCAAAGTTCTTGGGCAAATCCATCTTGGCAGCCTTGCGCTCAAAGTCGCTCACGCTTTCCTCATAGCCGCAGCAGTCGCGTGCCACACAGTATGCCACCGCCCATGCCGATGCCGCCCAGAACAGCAGATTCCCCTCGCCGACGGCCTTCGCAAGACGCTGCATGGCATCGCCCTCCTGACGCATTTCCAAAAGAGCACTGTTCAGAATAGCCATACATTCATTATACGACTGACGTGGAGCCTTTCTGGTAACGTGGTGAACAACACCGGAGATTCGCGGCTGATCCTTGGGAGTCAACTGGATGGGCTTGTAATTCTTGTTCTTGGGCAACAGCCATTTGCGGTTCTGATTATCGGTAAAGTACACCTTCGCAAGGAACTCACCGTCAACGTCGGCCATGACAATATCTCCGTCCGACGGAATAGCGCCCACCTCCAGCTGTAGCCAATCGTCATCGTGTATGTCAGCCTCTATCATCGAATCACCTCTGGCCGGAACATCAATCACGAAATGCTGTCGGACAGCAGATTTAGGCAAAGACGTGAACTCTTCAATCATGATATCGCCCATATCCGCAGGCAAACCGCAACTCACCTTGTTGGACAATACCGGCACAGGAGTGTCGCAAATTTCATACCTGATGCCATTGGCATCCATATAAGCCATTGCTTCCTCTGGGGTCATGATGTCCGGCTCCCAGCCATTCACTTTAAGTTTAATTCTCTTAGTCATTGCTTAATTGTTTTACTGGTTTTACTTTTTTACCTTTTTACTTTTTCATTTGACATACTCTCCACATCAACCACGGGGCAAATATACAACAGGGGGTGTTTCAAAACTCGCAACACCCCATAAAATTTAACGAAAATTATATTTTCAGGCCATATTCACGATGTCCCATTAAGATACTCGCATATTTCTTCAGCCATCGCGTTCAACTGCAGGCACATTTGCCTGGTAAGCGGTATCTTTCTGTTCTGGTGAGGCCAAGGGGCAAGAATAAGGAAGCGCCCAGCGGCACACGCCTCATAATATTGGTGACCAGGTTTCGAGAAGACGTTAAACCCCCATGGCGTAAGGAAAATAAGCGGCAACTTAGCGTCGAGCGCCGCACGCATCACAGCACATTCTCCGTCAGAAATAGCTGGCGATACAAGCACAGCACCACTTTGTCTGCTATGCTGCAACATCGTTGCAGTAACCCCTTCTATCTCCTTTTCAGTCAAGCTACGCGAGCACTGAACCTGCTTCTTCCGGGGATAATCCAAAAGGAAACGATTACCGATGGCCGCATACGTCTGCCAACCACCGTCATCGTAATCAAATAAATACGACGCGACTGGTAGTCATGTCCCACGCGCCTTCTAAGCATCGATGGTTTCTTTTCGCCTGCAAAAGGCTTATGTTTCTCAAATTCTTCCCAGTTCACAGTATTCTGTTATTTGTTCCTTTTTTTTCTTCTATGCTGTGCATCCTTCTCGCTCTGCCATATTTCTAATATTCTAAATTGCCAGTCCCTTGACAGCCTCTACTTTAGTGATTCTATTAATTGTGCTAAATCATTATCATCAAGGTTGAACCATTCCCCTCTAATACGCTTATCAGCATAAGCAATATGAAGAGCCTTCTCAAATGCTTCTGCAATCTTCCTCGACGGGAGTTTCTTGTTACAAATCATTTCAATACTGG
>Ga0265298_10005144_pt1 | contig 16521 bp, 9 predicted proteins | sample AusTroGonzalo_MG_3_FD_193486 | JGI IMG/M metagenome (GOLD analysis project Ga0265298, IMG submission 193486) | Bovine rumen microbial communities from tropical cattle in Woodstock, Queensland, Australia - Gonzalo_01 | ecosystem: Host-associated > Mammals > Digestive system > Stomach > Rumen ... | reverse complement strand
CTGCTCATAAGCTCCCACTTGCCTGTTACATCTGAAAAACGCCAGTTCTCAACGATGCGGTTGCCGCCCTTTGTCCAGCCTGTTATTTCCTTTCTGAGTCTGTAGCTGTAGTCAAGATAATACTCTGTCTTTGTAACTCTGCTGACGAGAGACGTATTGTAAGCCGGGTCGTTGAGCTGTGTTCTGCTTACCAGTCTGCCCTTCCATACACCATTGACCTTTCTGAAGTTTGTCCAGTATTCAATGATGTATCTTCCGTCAGTAGTATAGCCGATAACAATAGTTACCAGTTTGTTGTTGGAATCATAATATGAATATCTTGCGACCTCTTCGACGACCTGTGTTGCCTGCAGGATATAAAACTGAACATCAGGTACAGAAGGCTTCCTCAGATCTCTGATATCAGGCACTCTTTCATAGAACAGCCTTATTTTCGGAAGCTCAGGGATAGTCGGATTGTCAGGATCTATCGGTATTCTTGTGTCGATATCGAGAGTGCCGTACTGTAGCTTGACTGCTGCTGTATCGATCTTTCTGAGGTCAGCCTTATTGAGATCATATTTTATGCTCTTTTCAGGAATGATAAATCTGTCTGCCGCACTTGCGGAAAGTGAATTTGCCATTGGAACTGCACACATTACTGTAGCTGCGATAGCTGCAAAAGACTTCTTGAAATTAACCTTCATAATAATTCTCCTTTACTGATAAAATTGTTTTAAAACCTTTCGGTCATGTTGTTTTAGCTTCTTGTTTCTGATGTTTGATGTTTATGTCAGCTTTGTACGTTTAGGTGTTGCGCAACCCTATGCTTTTATTATACTCGGAAACAGGCTTTTGAAAAGATGATGATTGTCACTTTGCGGATTACATTTGTATCCTTCTCAATGACAATTGTAACAATGAACGGCAGAAATGGTCAGACAACCTCGTATAAAGTCCGGATATAAGGACAGGCGGCTCTGTGAGCCGCCTGCGTATGTTTATTCTTCTGTTTTTTCAGCTCACTGTAAGCCCGAGCTGCGGGCAGGCTATCGAGCCCGACTCATGTATCCTGAAATCCAGCTCATAGCTTGCATCAGGCTCTACATCCAAAAAATGCTCTATATCGTTCCTGTAATATACGCTGTGAATGAATGAAAGCTTTCCCTTATATCCGCCGACATCTATTGCCAACAGCGAATCGGGACATAATTCATAACCACATACCGAACTTTGATAACTAAATTCTGTTTTTCCGCTGAACATCACATTCTGTTTGTTCCCCACATAATCGAAAGCGACCAGAATACTCGGGAATGAATCAACACCGTACTTTGAAACATATATCTCAAGCTTTACATTGTCGTACTGCTTTGAAAAACGGTTATATCCCTTTATTTCATCGCCGAATTTATATCCTGCATACAGCGAATCCTCAAGGATATTGTCTCTGTAATAATGCACGGACGGATATACTATCATATCTGTCTTCTGTTTATACAAATTTGCGCGGAAAAGTGATAATACTATCACCCATATCAGTATCAGGCCGCCGATAACGCTCAGCATTGTGACGATAACGAACTTCACAGGCGATATCATCGGTTTGATATCTGCTTCTCTGCCTTCTGCAAGACGCTTGTTTATTTTGTGTTTATACGCTGCTTTGTATATTGCAAATGCCATGATCAATATCATGACCAATATAAGTATCAACACTGCCATAGGCATAATGATACTCAAAATGTCTGTTTTTTCTTTCATGCTTACCCCTCCTTAAATACCTAAGAATTCCTTGAATATGTAATAGTACGTCCTCGTCACGTCCACCTTTGCGCCGTTTTTCATGGTGAGCTGGAACTTCTGCGACAGCGCGGGACGTATTGACTTTATGTGCGACATTGACACTATAACGGAGTTGCTCACACGGATAAACATCTTTGGGTCGAGTATCTCTTCAAGTCTGCGGAGAGTTTCCGGGAGTTTGTACTCTTCCTCGCCGCAGTACGCCACTATATCATGCGCAAAGCTCTCTATATGCGAGATGTCTTTTGTTTCGAGCCTGTATATCTCATCGCCGCGCCGCGCTATAAGGTGTGATACCGTAACATTGCTCTCCGAGAGTATCAGCTCCGCGGAATCGTCTATCTCGATCCCCTTTTTTATGAGCTCAGCCGCGATCTGGTCGTAGTGTTCGTCGCTTACCAGTAATCTTATCTTCATTTTCAGCTGACCGCCTCCTTGTTCCCTGTATCATTGATAAGCTTATCTGTTATTATTATAAATTGAGCGGCAGAAAAAATCAATACTCTCCGCATACCTTGCACTGACAGCTTCACAGCTTGCACACAGGTATGCATACCGGTCACGCTAAAACGGAATGTATAAACATCAGCAGTGTTCCAATAACAAGAAGCAAATTCACAGCAAAATATTACAAATAGTAGTAAAAACTTGTCTTTTTTTGCTGTTGTTCACGATATGTTCATTATTACCCCCTTGCCAAACACGCTATTCAATGATATAATTAGAATGATATTTCCTGCCCGAGGAAGCACTGTCCGACGGCAGATTTGAGAAGGAGAATGGTTTTATATGCAGTACGGACACTTTGATCTTGAGAACAAAGAATACGTCATCACTAACCCCGCGACCCCCGCACCATGGGCAAACTATCTCGGAGACCCCGAGTACGGCGCAATGATATCCAATAACGCCGCAGGCTACAGCTTCGTAAAATCCGGAGCGAACGGCAGACTTTCACGTTTCCGTTTCAATTCGGATATGGCTCTTCCCGGACGCTATATTTATATAAGAGACAACGACACCGCCGATTACTGGTCGGCTTCATGGCAGCCTGTAGGCAAGCCCCTTGACAAGTACAAGAGCGAATGCCGCCACGGTACTGCCTATACGGTCATTTCAGCAGAGTACGCTGATATAAAGTCCGAAACCACTTACTATGTCCCCTATGGAAAGACCTATGAGGTATGGAGAGCAAAGGTAACGAACAACTCCTCAAAGGAGAGAAAGCTCTCTGTATTCGGATTTATAGAATTCACAAACGAGCCCAACTACGAGCAGGATCAGGTAAATCTCCAGTACACACTGTTCATAACACGTACAAGCTTTGAGGGCGGCAACCGCATACTCCAGCACATGAACGAGAACACAGGCTTCGACGAGAACGGCTACAACGGTCAGGAGCGCTTCTTCGGCATGGTGGGACAGCCGGTTACAGGCTGCTGCGGAAGCTTCAGCGACTTCATCGGTCCCTACAGGACATTCTCGAATCCTATCGCCGTTGAGAACGGCCGGTGCAGCGGCGTAATGAACTACAATTCCAACTCCTGCGGAGCTCTCCAGAGCGATATCACTCTTGCTCCCGGCGAGACAAAGGAGTTCATCTTCGTTCTCGGTGAGCGCAAGGACCCGGAGGCTGCCGCTATACTTGATGAATACAAGGCAGCAGGAAAGGTCGACGCAGAGATAAAGCAGCTGAAGGACTACTGGCACGGTCAGCTCTCAAACTTCAGGGTGGAGACTCCCTCGCCCGAATTCAACAATATGATAAACGTATGGAACGCTTACCAGTGCTTCATTACATTTATATGGTCAAGAGCAGCTTCATTCGTATACTGCGGTCTCAGGAACGGCTACGGCTACCGCGATACAGTACAGGATATACAGGGTATCATACACCTTGACCCTGAAATGGCAGCAGAGAAGATACGCTTCATGCTCTCGGCTCAGGTAAGCAACGGCGGCGGACTTCCGCTTGTAAAGTTCGACCACAACGCAGGTCATGAGACCTGCCCCGACGAGAACGACGAACACAGCGTTTACGCCAAGGAAACAGGTCACCCCTCATACCGTGCAGATGACGCACTGTGGCTCTTCCCGACTATCGTCAAGTACCTCGGCGAGAGCGGAAACAAGGGCTTCCTTGATGAAGTCATCACCTACGCTGAAGAGGGCGGCGGAAAGGCTACGGTTTACGAGCACCTCAAGAACGCTATCCGCTTCTCAATGGAGCGCCTCGGCAGTCACGATATGCCGGCAGGGCTCCATGCAGACTGGAACGACTGTCTCCGTCTCGGCGCACAGGGCGAGTCCACATTCGTGGCATTCCAGCTCTACTACGCTATGAACGTAATGCGTGACATGGCTAAGGACAAAAACGACACAGATTATATAGCATACCTCGACGGTGCTCAGAAGAAGCTGGGCGCGGCTCTTGAAAAGTGCTGGGACGAGGACAGATTTATCCGCGGTATCCGCGACAACGGCGTTATCGTAGGCGCAAAGAAGGACCCCGAAGCCAATATGTGGCTCAATCCTCAGAGCTGGAGCGTTATATCACGCTTTGCTTCCGGGGAACAGGCTGAAAAGGCTATGAACAGCGTTCACGATATACTCAATACACCTTATGGAGCCAAGCTCCTCGAACCGCCTTACAAGTACCACCACTTCAAGGGCGCTCTCATGCAGGTATTCAACCTTGATACAAAGGAAAACGGCGGTATCTTCTCACAGTCTCAGGGCTGGCTCATACTTGCCGAAGCTCTCCTCGGCCACGGCGACCGCGCATTCGAGTATTTCCTCGAAAGCTCTCCGGCAGCTATGAACGACAAGGCTGAGATCCGCGTTATGGAGCCTTATGTACATGGTCAGTTCACCGAGTCAAAGGCTTCACCCTACGAGGGACGTTCACACGTCCACTGGCTCACAGGTACAGCTTCAACTGTTATGGTGGGCTGTGTAGAGGGTATATGCGGTATGCGTCCCGACCTTAACGGACTTGCTATCGCACCTTCTATCCCCTCAAAGTGGGACGGATTCAAGATCAAGAAGAATTTCCGCGGAAAGAAGCTCAATATCACTATCGACAACTCCGCACACGTTCAGAGCGGCGTAAAGGAGATAACTCTCAACGGCGAAAAGCTTACAGGCAATTATGTTCCTGCGGACAAGCTCAAGGACGTTAACGAGATAAAGGTCGTTATGGGCTGAGTTTAATACATAATCAAGGCACTGTGATTATCACAGTGCCTTTTCTTTTTTATGAGTGAATTACCCGTATGTAGGGGCGCTTTCCGAGCGCCCGCCGATTTTTATCCGTATTTTATTCGGGCGAGCGGAACTCGCCTCTACAGTCATTTAATAGCACATAACAAAGCGCTTACGAATAATCGTAAGCGCTTTGTTATTATTGATCCTGTTTTTCTGCGACCTGTCTTGAAGCTTCTTCGATAGCGTCCTTAGCCTGTGAATTCACTTCGCTGGCTAACACTTCAGCCTCTTCAAGCTGCTTTTTAAGCTCGTCGGTCATTACGACCTCACTTTTTTCTGCAAGAGGAATGGAATTGCCGTCCTCGTCATAGAATACTATATTGTCTATATACATATCCGACTCATTGGCGATACCCCAGCGCATGATAAGGAAGTTTGCGTCCTCCATATCCTCAGTCCAGCACATTCCGCTGTCAGCCAGCAGGAACTTGAACGTGCCGTGGACCGCTCCGGAAGTCTCGAAATTGTACTCTCCGCCGCTGAATTCCTTGAAATCGTACCACTTGTCGTCATTTGCGGTGACAGTTCCTCCGCCTCCGCCTATCCAGCCGGGAGCTCTTACGCCGTCGGCGTCGTCGGTCTTGAGGTGATCGGCAGTAGCCTGAGCGTAAAGGTCGAACTCTATACTGCGTACCTTTGCCGCACCCTCGCTGCCGAGAAGCTTTGTGGCGCTGATTATCACCTTCTGGACCTTACCTTCAAGGGGAACGGTATTGTCGTCAGTAAATTTCAGCATTTTATTGCCCATGATCTCAGCTACGGAAAGAGTACCGGAAGCGCAGTCCTTATCCTCATTTCTTGTAGTTACAAAATCAAATATACCGTCATCAAAGGTAACGGTATTCGGATCGGTAGCCTCAACGGGAACAGGAGGCTGAAGCTCCTCTTCTGTAGTGGTCTCGGTAGCTGCGGTCGTATCAGTGGGAGCAGTGGTCTCCTTACTGGTATCCGGCTTGGAGTCGGTCTCCTTCTTATCCGAACAGCCAGCCGCACAGGCTGCAAGGGCAAAAGCCATAGCGCCTGCGATAAAGCTTTTGTAATTCATATATGTATCTCCTTTGTATGTACTGTAACGTGCCGTATCTCTTCTTTACACCAACATTGTAGCACAAAAAACGAGCCATGTAAAGTGGTTTGGGACTTTTTTCACATTGCTGTCATATTAGCCTGTAGGGACGCGCATTGCGCGTCCGCAAGTGATCAGTTATTAGTGCATAATGATTTGTAGTGGAAGCGTCCTCGGCGTCCCGCTTGTTTCGATGATATTAACACGAACGCCCAATGGGCGCCCTACACTGCTCACTTGCGAATGGATAATATCCGCACCCACAAAGAAAGGCGAACCAATTAGTTCGCCTTTAATACTTGTATATCATATTTTTCATTAAAGAAACGAATCCGATTCCATACAACCAACCTGTTATTAATCGTCTCCGATTATTTGAAATGTATTTTGTGGTATATTGAACAGTTCCATCAATCATAAGCGGCAACATTAAAAGAAAAGATATTCCTTTTGTTATTTTAAATGAAAATTTAAAAAAGCATAGATAGATTATTTCTCCAAGAATTATTCCTGTACACCGAGAACAAACTGGAAATTGATACTCTTTATAAAAAAAACTTCTCTCCGGAAGTTGATGACAACCCCAATATTTAGAGCATATTTCCATGGATTTTATCCATATTTTTGTTTTACTGTCCATTACATCTTAAACTTTTTTCCGCAATCCTTACAAACCCAATAGTTTGTAGTTGTTGTCTTGCCAGCGCCTGATAAGCCACATATACCGCACATACAAATCTTCCATAACTTCGCGCCTTTTCCATTTACTTCACTTACAACTTGTAAATTAACTCCTTTACATTTAGGACATTTAACCTGCTCTGACATATAATGTACTCCCTTTTTGGTATTAACGGTATACCGTTTATCATATTTTAACATAAAGAAACGAATAAGCCAACGGTTTACCGACAATAAATACTAACAAAAAATGCTATTATTATTTATGTACTATTACATGAAAGGATAGCATTGGTATGAACATTTCGGAAGCAGTTGCGCACGGATAATAGAATTATGCCAACAAAATAATATTACGGTAAACAAGCTTTCGACTATTTCGGGAGTGACCCAATCCACTGTGAATGATATCGTAAATCACAGGGCTAAGAATATTGGCATAGTTACAATAAAAAAACTGTGTGACGGTCTTGATCTCACTATAACTGAATTTTTTGACACAGATATTTTTCGTAATCTTGAACAAGAGCTATATTAAGATAAAAAGGCGAAACCGACTAATCGGTTTCGCCTTTAATTATGCATTACGCATTATGAATTACGCATTATTCCCGCGGTGCTGATAGAATATATCCACGGTCTCTATCATCATGTCAAAGGGCAGCGTCTTGGGAGATATCTTCACGGACACGTAGGACTTGCCTGCTCCGTTGAAGGCTATCCTTCCCTTGTACGCCTTTTGCAGAGCCGCTATCTGGTCTGTTGAAACGTACTCCGTATAGAAGTACATAGCGCCGTTTCTCTGGGATATCTCTGTGATACCGAGGTGCGCAGCCTTGTTTCTCAGCAGTGATACGTCTATAAGTCCCACCACTGACTTCGGTGGATCGCCGTAGCGGTCGATAAGCTCGTCGATAAGGTCGGATTTATCCTGCTCGTTGTTGACGAGCATTATCTTCCGGTACATATCTATACGCTGATTAAGGCTCGAAATGTAGTCCTCAGGGATATGCGCGTCTATCTGTATATCCACGAGGCACTCCGGTATCTTTTCCGGCTGTTCGCCCTTTTCCTCTGATATCGCCTCGGAAAGCAGCTGCAGGTACATATCGTAGCCAACAGCCTCCATGTGTCCGTGCTGCCTGCCGCCGAGTATGCTTCCCGCTCCTCTTATCTCAAGGTCACGGAGAGCTATGCGGAAGCCGCTTCCGAACTGGGTGAACTCGCGCATGGCATTCAGTCTCTTTGTGGCTATCTCCGTAAGGACCTTATCTCGCTGATAGGTAAAGTACGCATAGCCTCTGCGGTTTGAGCGTCCCACACGTCCCCGGAGCTGATACAGCTGGGAAAGTCCGAAGCGGTCGGAATCCTCTATGATAAGGGTATTGACATTAGGCACGTCAACGCCTGTCTCTATGATAGTTGTACATACAAGGATATCCACATCATGCTCCACCAGCTGCTCCCATATATCCGACATATCGTCCTCGCTCATCTGACCGTGCGCCACGGCGATACGGGCTTCGGGAAGCAGTTCCTGCAGGCGCGAGGCACAGGCTTGTATGGTCTCCACCCGGTTGTGGATATAATACACCTGTCCGCCGCGGCGAAGCTCCCTGACGATAGCCTGCACCACAGTCCCCACATTGTATTCGATAACGTAGGTCTGTACCGGATATCTGTCCTGGGGCGGTTCTTCTATTACCGACATATCTCGTATACCGCTCATTGCCATATTGAGTGTACGGGGTATGGGAGTTGCCGAAAGCATGAGCACGTCAACGCCGGTGAAGCTCTCCTTGAACTTCTCCTTGTGAGCCACGCCGAAGCGCTGCTCCTCGTCTATTATGGCAAGTCCGAGATCCTTGAACACAACAGACTTCTGTATTATCTTGTGAGTACCGATTATAAGGTCTATACGTCCCTGCTTCAGCTTCTTGATTATCTCCTCCTGCTGCTTGGGTGAGCGGTAGCGGCTGAGCAGCTCTATATTCACGGGGAAGTGCTCGAAACGGCGCAGAGCAGTCTGATAGTGCTGATAGGCAAGCACAGTTGTAGGCGCAAGTATAGCGCACTGCTTGCCCGAAAGAACACATTTCATAGCAGCTCTCAGAGCCACCTCTGTCTTGCCGAAGCCAACGTCTCCGCAGAGAAGTCTCTCCATAGGGCGTGGACGCTCCATGTCAGCCTTTATCTCCGCAATGGAGGTTAGCTGGTCGTCGGTCTCCACATAAGGGAAGCGCTCCTCAAAGTCATGCTGTATCTCGTCATCGGGATAGAACGCGAAACCAACGCTCTTTTCGCGCTTTGCGTACAGAGCTATCAGCTCATGCGCCATGTCCTTTACGGCGCGTTTAACATTGCTTCTTGTCTTCTGCCACTCGCCGGAGCTTAGCTTATTCAGCTTCACGCCGCTGTCATCTCTCGGACCGATGTACTTCGACACCATATCAAGCTGAGTTACGGGTATGTAAAGCTTATCCGTGCCTGCGTACTGTATGGTGATATAGTCCTTTGTAACGCCGTCCATTTCAAGCTTGCGTATGCCGATGAAGCGTCCGATCCCGTGACCGGAATGTACGACGAGGTCGCCCTCGGTTATATCGGCAAGGGAGCGTATCTCCTCAGCCTTGTTCTTCTTTTTGCGGCGTTTGCTGCGGACTGAGTCCATAGCACGTCCCTGAGTGATGAGAACTATCTTGTTTTCCGGGTACTCAAAGCCTCCGCTGAAGCTGCCCGACATGAGCAGCACACGTCCCTCGGCAGGCTCGATATTCTGCGACAAAAGGTCGCAGGGTATGCCCTTGTCGATAAGGTCCTGCTGTATGATAGGCAGAGTCTTGTCGCTGCCTGCCGCAAGTATCATACGGTATCCGCGGCGCCTGAAATCCTCAAGGTCCTCAATGAGCTGCTTCATCTCGCCGCTCCACGGGGCTGTCTGCATAGCCTCGAAGCTCACAAGTCTGCGGAAGTCTATACGCTCTCCGCCCTGCATGAAGCTGCTCATATACAGACAGACCTTCTTTTCCGCTATATGCTGTATCTCCGGAAGCTCCAGCACGTAGCCGTCAAGTCCCTTGCAGAGCTGTCCGTCCTCCATGAGTATCTTCACGTCCTCGTTATGGCGTGCAAGAACTCCTGCGGCATTGTCCATAACGTCGGAATAGTCGCTGAAGAGCACAGCTCCGTCGATATAGTCGAAAACCGTCGAGGGCTCGCCGTAAACAAGAGGGTAGTATTTCACGCTGTGGGCAAGTATCTCCCCTGCTCTGAGCCTGTGAACGTCCGCTCCGAGATGCTCCCGCACTGCGTCCATACGCTTTCCGCGTACCTTTTTGCACAGTTCCTCTATCCTGTCCGCAAGCTCCTCGTTATCATAGAGGACTTCCCCTGAGGGGTATATCTCCACGCTTTCCAGAGCCTCCGTGCGGCGCTGTGTATCGGTCTCGAATTCGGATATGGTATCTATCTCGTCTCCCCACAGCTCGATACGCACCGGCTTGTCAGCCTGAACGGGGTATATGTCGAGTATAGAACCTCTTACGGAGAACTGTGAAGCTCCCTCCACCTTTTCGCAGCGCTGATAGCCGCACTTCGCAAGAGTGAGGGTCAGCTCCTTGAGATCTATCTCCTGCCCCTGTCTGAGCTCTATACCTGCCGCGATAAGAACTCCCACAGGAATGACCGGCTGCATGACAGCCTCGATGCTTGCGCATATAACGCTGCAACGGCTTTTAGCCGCCTTTATCAAGGCGGATATACGCATATACTCGTACTCATGGTTGGTACTGTCTACGGGAGTGAACACCAGCTCCTTTGACGGGAACAGAACAGCTTCCTCACAGCCAGCCATCATATTTATATCATCACAGAGCTTTTTTGACTCCGCTTCCGTACCCGTGATAACGAGATTTATCTTCTTCCCGCCCAGAGCATATATGAGCTGTGCCCTGTGTATATGGGAAAGACCCGTCACAGAGACGGGTGAGATATTCTTGTCAATTGCTTCACGCAGACTTTTAAAGCCTGCCAGCCCGGTAAATAATTCCTTAAAGACGTTCATTGCACTCTCCGTAAAAGATGTGATATCATGAGTTGTACTTGTTCATAGCCTCGTCGGTCTTGCCCTGTACCATGAGCTTTATGCATTCGCAGGCGTTCTTCACGGACTCTTCCATGCTCACAGAGTCCTCCTTGCCGAACTTTCCGAGGACCCATTTCGCAAGGTCGTAATCAGGGTGTGGCTTCTTGCCTACGCCCATTTTTATCCTCGGGAAGTCGTCCCTGCCTGTGAGCTCGCATATACTGCGGAGACCGTTGTGACCGCCGTGGCTGCCCTTGCGGCGTATCCTGAGCTTGCCGCAGTCAAGGGAGATATCGTCGCAGACTACTATGAGGTTCGCCGCGTCTATCTTGTAGAACTCCAGAGCCTGTACTACTGCTTCACCGCTGTTGTTCATAAAGGTGGTGGGCTTGAGGAGAAGGCAGCGTTTGCCCTCGATAGTCACCTCTGCGGTCTTGCCCTTGAAGCGCAGACGGTCTATACCCTCGCCCAGCTGCTTTGCAAGCTCGTCAAGCACCATGAAGCCTGCATTATGGCGTGTATTCTCATATTCAAGGCCCGGATTGCCGAGACCTGTTATTACATATTCTATTTTACCTCTTGCCGCGGAAGAATTAGCGGCGATCCTGTCGAACACATCAAAAATACTCATGTTTTCTTCTCTCTCTTCAAATCAAAATTTATACCTGTAGGGACGACCATTGATCGTCCGCTGTGTATGTTATTTCGTTCCGGACGCCCAGTGGGCGTCCCTACATGACTAATAGCTGAGGACTCAGTCCAGCCCCGCAAGGGTCTCAACTATTTCAAGTCCGTATTTTTCCGCAAAGCGTCTTCCGCGCTCTATCGTATATTCATCGCAGAGCGCCTCCGGCATATGAGCATCGCAGCCTATTATTGCCTTGTTTCCCATCTTCTGCGCTATGCTGAAAAACCTGTCTGACGGATAATGCCTGCCTCCGGACATACCGAGCAGGTTTATCTCAACAGGTATGTCCTTGCTTTTCAGGTAGCTGCAAAGCCGTGTCATATGCTTTTCGTACTCATCACTGCCGCCCGTATAGCGTATGAGGTCTGGATGAGCGAGATAGCGGTATCTTCCCGACTCCATACCCTCTATTATACGGTCGACATACTGTGCGAGTATCCTCTCCTCATAAACAGGAGCTCCCATATATACTCCGCAGCTCTCGGGATCGTTGAAATGCTGTCCCATTATCATATAATCAAGGGGATAATCAGCAAGGAGCCTGTCCTGCGCTTCTATGAGCTGAGGGATATATTCCGCCTCAAAGCCGATATATATTTTTATATCATTCGCATACTCCCATTTAAGAGCGGTGAGGGATCTGAAATAGTTCTCCACGTCATACGGTGTCATGCGTATTTCTGATATGTAATCATCGTCAAATACCCACGGGCAGTGGTCCGAAAATCCAAGTATCTTTATACCGCTCATTATAGCGTGCTCAACGAAATCCCTATCGCTGCCGATAGCATGACCGCAGCGCTCCGTATGGGTATGATAGTTTGCCAGCATAGCTTACGCTCCTTTCAAGGTATGATTATACCACTTTTTTCTGTAAATTACAAGTGGCGCACGCAAAAATGAGCTCCGGAGCGTTCATAGCGAACATCTCCGGAGCCTTTGCTCTGTAAAAACTATTTACTGCTGTGCGGACGCGGCAGCTGCTGCCTTCTTAGCTCTCTTCTTTATTATCCTGTTGGACTTCCTGAATACGAATCCGAGCAGGAGCTCTGCGGCTCCGACTACGAGAAGTATCACAGAAAGCGGGAGAAGCAGGTTCTCTGAAAGATAGAAGCCCACATTGTGAGTGAATGTGAACGCAATAGCTGAACCAACTATTATAGCAAGTCCTGCGAGGAGCACGATAATGCCGGTGATGTTGAATATGCTTGCAAAGAAGCCTGTAACGTGCTTTGCACGCTTGTCCACGATAGCGCTTATCCAGATAAGGAAGAGCAGAACGATACCGCCGATGATACCGATAGTGATGTATGAGAACAGGTAGCTGAGCTTGTCCACGCTGAATCCGACCTGTCTGTTCCATTTCCTTATGCTGAGGGAATCAGTGAAATTATCCTTATCGAGGTTCTTCTGGAGCAGCTCATAGTCTGCCTCTGTAAGATCATAATCGAACTCTCTTACGATAGAGCCCTTGTTCTCTCTTATAAAGTCGTTTACGAAATCCTCGGAACTGATGGAAGGATCCGCGCCCTCACCGTCAATTATGAAATCAAGATAATTCTTGGCTACACCGCCTGTATACTCAAGGAAATCCGTATCGAGGAGATATCTCTTGAAGCCCGCTTCGTCAGCAGTTCCTCTTGTGGCTGTTCTGAAGCCGAGAGAGTCATACAGCGTCTTTGAGAGCTCCTTGCCGTCGAACTGAGCTGTAAGCGTAGTATCCGCATCGAGCTTTTCAAATCTCTTTTTGATTATCGAGCCGTTGAGTCCGAGCTTGATCGAAAGCATGAAGCTGAAAAGTATCATAAACAGGACCGCGAATATAGTGACAACAGAAGCTCCGAAAATACGACCTCCGCCCACTTTTTTCCGTGCCTTTGGCTGTTCGGCGTTATTTGCCGGCATAGGCGCAGGCTCAGGAGCAGTCTGTACCGGAGGCGGTATAACAGGAGCTTCCTGCGCAGGCTGCTGCGGTGCGGTATATCCGCCTGCATTGCCGTAGTTGTCATGCTGGGCAGGTATCTCCATAGTATCGCTGTTGTCGTTGAAAGCGTCCTGAACAGTGTTCACGGGAGCTGCGGCAGGAGCCTCTGTCTTAGGGAACTGAGCAGGCTCTTCATGTACAGCCTGTATCACCTCGGTAACAGCTTCCTCTGCTGATTCCGGCTCCGGGAGCTCAATAGTTTCTGAAGAACTGAGTATCTCGGCAGGCTCGTCATTAAGGAGCTGAACGTCCTCCTGAGTAAGACTGAGAGCCTCTTCGTTGTTTGCTATGACTTCTTCAAGGTGTGGGAGAATAGATGTAGGCTCGCTGTCGTTAAGAGCTTCGGCAGCCTCTGCTGCAGCCGCCGCTGTTTCTTCAGCAGCCTCTGTAACAGGTTTATCAGCCTTTTCAAGTGAAGCGCCGCACTCCGTACAGAACAGAGCGTCATCAGGCATTTCGCTTCCGCATTTATTGCATTTCATAATATCCCTCCTGTTGATAGATTAAGATAAAAGAACTTTTTCGTATAACACTGGATCAACAGCCGCTCAGGACTGTTCTTATTACATATTAATTATTATAAAGCATAAGGTAAAATATGTCAAGTAAAAAAACTGTAACATAATATTACATTCCCGGATTTATGGCGATACAGCACGAAACGTGCGGAATAATGCACATTACGCAAAAAGGAGCGGCATTTAAGTGTAATGCTTATACAGAAACTTTATATGGGATTATCGGGGAAAACCTTTCTGAGGAAAGGTTCTTCCCCGAACCCCTTTCCAAAGACTTTTAGCTGATTTTTTCTATAATAAAGCCCCTTTGCAGTAAAAACAAAGGGGCAAATTTTCTTTTTGGCTTTATTATAGAAAAAATTAAATAACGGTCATGAAAGAAGTATGAAAAAACCTTCTTCAAAAGAGTTTCCCTCAATAGCTCATACCAAAACTTCTATATAAGTATCATACTTATACCGCTCCGCATATATTTTTATCTGTAGCCACTCAGGAAGTCATCAAAGGAGAGCTTTCCGTCCGCCGATACATAGGCATAGTAAGCCAGTATCCTTGAAGCGTCCACCGCGTCCACAAAGCCGTCCCTGTTGACATCAGAGGTCGCATAGCATTCCTCATCGGGAACAGCTTCTCCTATGGAAAACCTTGAATAAGCAGCCAGTACCAGAGACGAGTCCACCGCGTCGATCATGCCGTCGCCGTTAGGGTCGCCGCGGCGGTAAACAGGCTCAGGCTCAGCAGTAGTGACCGGTGCCGTCGTAGTTACGGTAGTGATGGTCGTAGTTTTTATGGCAGTGGTCACAGGCTTTGTCGAAGTAACTGTTGTTCTCTTTGTGGTAGTTGTCGCAGCTGTTGAAGTTGTAACGGTTGAAGTAGTTGTGGAAGTGGTCGCTGCCGCAGTTGATGACGTAGTAGTCGTGACAGCTTCTTTTATCCTGATATAGCCGTGTTCGATACCGTTGGTAAATATCCACGCTTCCATCATTTTGCCTTCATCATCGTTTCTCAGGTTAGTAAACAGGTCATTTGTGACGCCGGGGTGTTTATACTCAATGCATACCGGATAAACATCGCCCTCCGCCATATCGTCGGGAAGCGTAAAATGCAGAGTCCACATAACTCCGTCCCTGCCGAAATTTCCGGCTCCCGCGGTAACAAGTCCGAGGCAGTGATCTCCTGTGAGATACTGTATATCCTCAAGCTTGTGTATCGCGCTTCCCCTGTCGGCGTAATATCCGTCGTCATCAATAATGGTCAGCCTTTCATCAAAATTGATATGCATAGCTGTAGGAGCATATTTTTTATCTGCACCTCTTATAGTTATCTCGACAGCCTGCGTCGGATTTGCTCTTGCTTCCTCAAGGGTAAGCTCTATCCTGCTGACAGACAGTATGGGCTTTACAGGCGAATCGTAAGGATCAATGCCGTTAAGCTGATACGGATCACCGAAAGCTTTGTCGGCTGCCGCAAAATGAGGCAGAAAACTTGCTGAAACGAAAAAATACGCTGCTACTGCCGCTCCCAGTAACCTCGCAAATTTCATAGAAATTCTCCTCTCAGAATGAATTTTCTATATATATTATAACATTGCGATATTACCATTTCAATAGACAGTATGTGAATTTTTCGCAATTCCGTGTGCAAAAGATTAACATTTATAAATAATTCACATCGATTATTTCGAGTGTCAGTTCTGCACCGGGCGTTAAACCCGAAACCGTTGATTCTTCTATCATTGTTTCACCTATATCCATTTTATGAAACGGAACTTCATCCTTTGCAACAACTACCCCGTCTTTATCTATAAGTCGGTATCCGATATAGCTCTCGCCAAAGCCATATTCTGAACGATATGTCATTTGAACCTTAAAAACAAGCTTCAGGTCGATATTGCATTCATAACTGACATCTAAAACAGAACAAACAGTATATTTTTCATTCCCATAACGATACCAAGTCGATTCAGCAGGCAAAGAAGGTATTTCTATACTTATGTCCTTTAATGGAAGGCTGGAGATCCATATTGATATTGGTTTAAAGCTGCCGTTTTTTACCTTCACAGTTATTGTTGCAGTTCCGTTTCCGGTAGTTCCCGGTTCAATATCCGAACCGTCTATGGTAATGCTTCCAAGCAATTCCCCCTCAGGATATGCTGTCCCTTCCCATATATCATAGTTATTTTTATCAGCTTCAAATACGTTATCGTAAACTATTTCATCATTATCGTTTTTTATCGTAATATTTATAGTAGCATCTACCTTTAAGACCACGTCATTTTTATTTTTTAACTGCCAGAAAAATCTATACCTTTTATTTACAAAATCATACTCCCGTCTGACATTGTCCAAACGCACAGGATTGTCATCATAAAAATCTTCTTTATTATATGATTCCGAGCTATAATTTCCCGAAGATATGTCCAAGCTGCAAGAATACAAACAAATTATT
>Ga0265298_10005143_pt1 | contig 16522 bp, 22 predicted proteins | sample AusTroGonzalo_MG_3_FD_193486 | JGI IMG/M metagenome (GOLD analysis project Ga0265298, IMG submission 193486) | Bovine rumen microbial communities from tropical cattle in Woodstock, Queensland, Australia - Gonzalo_01 | ecosystem: Host-associated > Mammals > Digestive system > Stomach > Rumen ... | reverse complement strand
CAAGGCATGCCAGAATCTCGATATCGCAGCCGTTGCATGAACCGACGTTTACGTAGCAGACATGGATTGAACGCTGTCTTACCTTGTTTTTTATTGACTGAATTATGCTCATTCCTGACCTCCCGTCCTTTCCGGCGCCGTGTATCTCGGTGCCGAGTTCTTAGTCAGATTCGACTTTCCCGCGGTATGGTGCTGGTTGCCCGCGTCGGAGACGATTGCGGCGATAAGGCTTATGCATTCCTTTTCGGCATCCTCTTTTGCGGTTCCCGACCTTATGAGTGCGGCATACCTGCCCTGAACTTTTGCCATCTCCGGCGTCTGCACGGGGAGATAATCGGTGAACAGCGCCGCTATCGGCAGTCTGTCGGTTTTATTCTCCGCGTAGAATTTCCGCCACGAGTCGTATCTTGCGGGGATGTTCTCGAGGTATGCCATGTCCAACTGTTCGATGAGGAATCTGCGCAGCACCTGTTTGCCGACGCCGATAATCTCCGCTATCGCCGCCGTGCATGCGTCCTGATTCGGGCAGGCAAGAACATTGAGTTTCATGCCGCAGAGGTTCTTTTCGTAGACGAAGTCGGGCATTACTGCACCCCCGCGATGAATACGCAATATATGCCGTATGCGAAGAAGAGCAGTATGCAGAGCCATACCAGAGCCATCTCGCCGATATGAACGGCATGTTCTCTCTTTTCGTATGCGGCATATGCGGCGCTTTCCTTTTCGTTCTTTCCGTTCGCCGTGCCCGTTCCCGTCATGAGAATGCCCGCGGTGACGGCGAAGATGACGATTAGGATTGAGACGCTCAGTGCCGTCGAGGTCTTTTCGGCGCACTGCCATACGAGGATGAGTGCGTAGACGGCAAAGCAGAGAACTGCCGCATGCTGAATTTTAAGTCGCTTTTCGATTTCCATTACGGCATACCTCCAGCGAATGCGATGAAAGCCATGTAGATTATCACTATGATTATTACCCCTATCTGGATTGTCACGGCGTCATACGGCGACAACATGGGCGTCAGGGCGCAGATGAAGGACATTGTGAGGAGCAGTATCAGCGAGGCGACAAGGAGCATCCAGAAGGGCATTGCGCCTATGAACAGGGTTACGAAGACCGCGAGAAGGACGAAGGTCTTGAGTGCGAAGCCGACTTCGAGCCCCGCCCTGAATGCGCCGAAATGCTCGGTTTTGTTGCCGCTGACTATCTCTTTTGCCTCGATTATGCCGAAGGGGCTGTAGGGGACTTTCGAGAGTATGATGACATACATTGCAAGGGCTATGGGAAGTGCGGTTATGAGGAGGATTCCGTGATCCGCCTGATATGCGACGATGTCGCTTATCATTAGCGAGCCCGTGACGAAGTATATGCCCGCAATCGAGGCTATGAGGGGTATCTCGGATGCCGCGGAGAGAACGGAACGGATTGCCCCAAACTTGCCGTAGGGCGAGCCGGACGAGAGTCCCAGACCGTGCTCGGTTATCTTGTGGAGCAGGTATACTCCGAAGATGACGAGCAGGCTGCCGCCGGTGAGCAGGACATAGAGCGCTCCCGCCCATATGGCGATGACGGCGGGGACGATGGCGACGAAGAGGACTTTCGAGGCGGTCTTCGGTATCCACGTCTGTTTGAAGGAGAACTTCATCACATGGAGGAATTCCTGCCATATCGGAGGTCCTGGTCTTGTCTGAATTCTGGCTATGACCTTGCGGTGGATTCCGTGGAAGAGAAGACCGACAATGATTGCGAATATTATATACAGAAGAATCATCATGCTACCTGCTCCTACTCCTTAATACCCCACGAACGGATAATCTCCGTCTTTTGTCGATTCGCGCAGTGCCGTGAAGAGCGATAATACAAATACTGGGAATGCGACGACGACGATTCCCGCTCCCAGCCAGCCGTCGATATGTCCCGTGAATGCAAGCGCCGATGCCGTGATGCAGATGATCGCCGATATTAATGCAGCCGCCTTTGCCTGACCTTTAGAGATCTTCTTTTCGGTTTCTTTTCGAATCATCTTTTTCTCACCGTATTTTATTCACAGTCTTATTCACCGTCGTTTATTCACCGTTTTTCCTCAATGTCTTATTCTCACCGTTTTATCCTCACATGGAGATTACTATCTCGATTACCCTCAGGAATATCAGGAGCGAGCTGACATGGACCATGAGGATGTAGGGTGCGCCCGGAGCACGGGTGATCTCGGCTTTTGCCACGAATACGGGTGCCATTCCTTCGGCGATGACTCCGATTACGAGGAGGAGTTTCGCAAAGAGCGGGACGGCGACTTCTGGGGTGAAGAGTATCCACATCGAGAGCGTTCCCGTCGTCGCAAGGACGAGGGCTGCGCCGACGAAGAGCGGCAGGGTGCCTATCATTGCGAGAAGTCCGTATTCAAAGGCGTTGTCGAGGATGTGTTTGTTCTTTACCGCCGCGACTATGCCGATATTCGTTATTCCTATGAAGGCGGTGAAGAGCGTGAAGTTGAAGACGTCTCCCGCCATTATTCCGCCCATGGTCGCAAGTCCGCAGGCGATTGCCATGAAGCGCTGGAATCTCAGGGTCTCGCGCGATATGTCCTTGGTGTAGTAGGCGTCGCCGCCCATCACCGTGTCGACCTGACGTTCGGGCTTTGATATGAGCGCGATTATCGTAAACGTCAGCGCAAATACGAAGAGCACTGCCGTGTACGGCGTGAGGAAGTTGACTATGTCGCCGAAGGGCAGGCTGAAGAGTGCCTGTCCCTCGATATCCGTCTGCGTGAACCCGTATGCCGATTCGGATACGGGCACGGAGGCGGTCACGTAGGCGGTCATTGCTTCATACATTGCCGTCGCCTCCCATGCTTCTTCTGCCGCCGCTGCCGTCGTTCTTTCTCATTGTTCCGAGTATCGAGATCTTGATTGCCACTTTGGCGAGTATGCCCGTTCCCGCAAGCATGAGTGCGAAGAACCAGTATGCCGGCAGTGTCATGAAGACGATGAATGCGACGACCCACATGACCCATGCGTAGCCGCTGACTTTCTCGAGGATCTCGGTCTTCTCTTCGGTTCCTTTGCATGCGAAGTAGAAGAGCATGCCCAGACCGGCGACGGCGCCGCCGGTGAATCCCGAGAGGATTATGCCGTAGATGAGCATTCCGACGGCGATTATTGCCGGTGCCGTGTGCATGATCTCGATGTCGAGGTAGCTCTCGGGTTCGCGGACGAGTTTCTCCTTGACGATGTATATCTGAGACATTGCCGTGAGTTCCGCGACTCCGACGACGAGACCCGGGAGTATGAGGGCTTCGGCAAGGTCGGTTCCGAGGAGGGCGATTGCTATGAGGGCTATGACCTCGATGAGGTCGGTGAGGAGGAGCCTGTGCAGGTCGTCCTTCTCGCGCATCAGGGCGTAGAAACTTATGAAGATGCAGATGATTGCGCCGACGAGTCCTATCGTGAAATTCGACAGACCGAAGAGTTCAATCTCTCCGACGGTTAACGATGTCAGGGTTCCCGCCGCCGTTTCCGTTGCTGCCGTCGTTGCCGCCGCGGAGAGTGCCGCAATCATTCTTCATCCCTCCTGAAGAGGAACATTGCGGTGGTAAAGGCGACAAAGAGGATGCTTGTCTCGACTATGGTGTCCAGACCTCTCGTGGCGTAGAGTATCTCGTCGAGGATGCCGCCCGGGTGTGCGACTATGGTCGTTCCGAAGTAGGGCGAGATCTTTATGAGCGCCGTCGCAAAGGGCGATAGGTATCCCGTTATGTAACCGATTGCGGGGAAGTTGCCCGGGTATTGCGCCTTTATCTCCGCGGGCACGAAGGGCGAGCCGCCGCGGTCGTAGGGGTTGAGCGGGCTGTCGGGGTTTATTGTCTTGGGATAGAGCTGGTCCTTCTCAAAGGTTATCTCACCCGCGGCTATGCTTATCAGCCCGATTGCCGCGACTATTATGACCACGAGGGCGTAGACCGCAGTCAGATTGTTGTGGTTCTGAAGTATGCGGGAGACCTTACGTATTATCAATTGCATCCCCTCCTTTCGCATTCCTTCTTTTCGAGGACGCGGACGAAGATGAAGGTGCTTACCGCCGATACCGTGAGGAAGGTTATGAGCGCGAGCGTCTCGTCGTAGTCCAGCATGACGAGCAGGAGTCCGAACTCGGCTATCTCAAGGTTGATGAGACGGGTAAGGTAGGTCTTCTTGGTCGGGAATGCGACCGCTGCCGCACCGATTATCAGAAGAATCATTCCGAGCAGGAATACGGGTGTCATTCTCTGCACCTCCAGACTGCCTGAAGCGTGATGATTGTGGTCACGGGCACTATGACGGCGGCGGCGATTGCCATGTCGAGGTAGCCTTTTTCGATTATGAAGGGGAGCGCTCCGGCAAAGATCATTGACAGGTATATCAGTTTGTCAAAGGGATTTTTGGAGATTGCCGCCCCGAATGTGCCGATGAGTACGGCTGCGGCGAGTATGACGATGAGTATGCCGTTCATTATGCCGCCTCCCCGTCAGGCTTCTCCTGCGCGTCCTTCTTCTCTTTTTCGGCGCGTTTTGCCCATGTGCTTGCGATTGCGTTGGATTCGAGCGTGGAGCCTATGAAGTATGCGCATGCCGCCGCTATCCCTAAGGGTGTCGGGCATATCAGAACGATTATGCCCGTGACCGCGAAGGTGAGGACGTTTAAGAACGGCAGTTTCCTGAGGGTGTTCTTCTCGAGGACTATTCTTATGCAGGAGTAGAGCGCCGCGACTGCGCAGATGAGTGCCGGCAGGGACAGTTCCGTGATTTCGGGGATCATGCTCTCAGTCTCCAGAGTTTTCCAAGCAGTCTGCTTGCGTATTTATGCGATATTCCCTGAATGACGAGTATTGCAAGGACCATGCCGGCGATGAAGGACTGCGGAGCGATGAGTCCCGCATTCGCAAGTCCCCAGATGACCAAAGTCGCGACGAGTGCACCCGCGGTTCCCGCATAGCCTTTGTCGCTGCAGATTCGGTTGCCGATATAGACGAAGACCGCGGCGATGAGTCCTCCCCAGAGTCCGAAGAGGCAGATTCCGCAGGCGGCAAGCAGGGTTCCCGCCGAGGCATCCGGCGAGCAGACGATGTTTCCGAGCATGTATCCGCCGTGGATGTCGCCGCCGCTCTTCTCCACGGCCTCGCCGATTGCCGCAGCCCCGCAGACGCCGCCTTCTTTCGGAAGACCCGCCAGTACATCGATTGTTACGTAAAGGATGAAAGAGACGGCAAAAGCGATGATTATCTGTGCGATTTCGGTGAGCATGTTCGTGACCCGTCAAGTTTACAATGTTAACTCTTCTCTTCGAATTTACCATAAAGGTTTTGGAAATGCCACATTTTCAAGTATTTTTTGGAAAATGTTCCGAGAGAAGTTGGTTATTAAGTTGGTTATTAATAATTAGTCATGTCCTGTTTTTAATAAGTTCGCTATTATATCCGATGTATCCAATGACTTAATTATTGTTTAAAGACAAAACTATTCCGCACATTCTTCCGGACGGAATCTGCCCGCAATATGCCTGCAATCCGCCGGCGTGAGAGTTGCTTTCGTTGTTTTTGCGAGGCTTGCCGAGCCCGGTCAAAGGCGCCGGATTTAGGGTCCGGTCTTCAGTAGTTCGCAGGTTCGAATCCTGCGCCTCGCACTTTTCCGTTGCCCGAATTCTCGCCGTGAATCGATTATGGCGGGGGCGGAGAGGGGCGCTTTAAGCGGTCCGAAGTGCGTCCGAAGTGTGTCATAAGTGCGGCTGACAGCGTTTCAAAATGTTTATAACTGAAAAATGCGTATATTGTAGAGCACCACGTGTGTGGAATGCATCACGTGCACCGATAGTGTAGTGGTTATCACTAGGCGTTGCCAACGCCTAAACTCGGGTTCGAGTCCCGGTCGGTGCATCTTCGTTTTTAGAGTTTAAGTTCAGTTTAAGTCCTATAGCGGAGGCAGTATTTCTGCGCCGGTAGTGTAGCGGTTATCACTGAGCGTTCCCAACGCTCAAATCCGGGTTCGATTCCCGGTCGGCGCATACCGTGCTTCATTCCGTGTTTTTCAAAATCCGTGTTTTTGTGCTTTTCAGAAGTCCTTCTTCATTGCCTCTTCTTTCATGGCTTTCGGCATGAGTTCGATTGCGTATCGCAGGGCGGTTCGCGGCATTTCTCTTTTGTTCCTTACGACATAGTCAAGGACTTCACGGGTGTGCCGGCGGCTTTCCTCCTTTAAGAGCCAGCCGTAGCCTTTCTGCACCATGTCTTCGCCGTCGCGGAGGAGGATGTCGGCGATTCCTAAGGCTTCGTCAAGGTATTTCCCTTTTCTTGCGGGTTTAATCAGGGATACCGCCGCGGCACGCCTCAGCCAGAGGTTTTCGGAGTGTGCCCATTCTTTGAGAACCGGCAGGTTTTCCGGGTATTTTTCGAGGTAATCGCCCATCACGCGTGTGCAGAATCCGTCGCAGGCTGCCCAGTTTTTGATGTAGCGGTCTATGAGGTGTTCGAAACGGCGGATGTCTTCGGCGGTGTATTCTTTTTGAAGTTTCGAGAGGAATCCCGGGGCTGCGAGGGTTTCTTCGAGGTATCCTGTCTTATAGAGTTCCTCGCAGATTGCGAGTATCTCTTCTTTGCCGAGATTTTTGATATTTTTCCAGTGTTTCTGCGTTATTTTTTTGACGTCCTCGGATCTCGTGCCGCGAATCTTTATCTCTTCCTTAAAGAAACGCGCCTGAACCCTTTCAAACTCGGGTGTCGAATGTTTCAGGATATCATTCGTGATTTCCGCTGTTATCTTTGAGGCCGATTTATCCGTATTATTGATTTTATTCATTATACAGATAAGAACGGCAAAAAACAAGATATGTTTTTTTATCTGCGGCAAGCCAACTTTAGATTATGCTATCTGAGGATGAACTGAGCCGATATAAGCGTCAGATTATGATCTTCGGCGAAGAGGGTCAGGAGAAGTTGAAGAACGCAAAGATCTTTGTTGCGGGCGCCGGAGGTCTGGGTTCACCGGTGCTGTATTATCTTGCGGCGGCGGGCGTGGGGACGCTTGTGGTCGCCGACCGCGATAAGATTGAGCTTTCGAATCTGAACCGGCAGATTCTGCACCGTTCCGCGGATATCGGATACGAAAAGGTATTTTCGGCACGCGATAAGCTTACGGCGCTCAATCCGGAGATTGAGGTGATTACTTTCGACGGCACTATCGATTCGTCGTCGGCGGAGAGGATTGTCGGGGATGCCGACGGAATCGTCGATGCGATGGATAATTTTGCGACCCGCTATGTCCTGAACGGGACGGCGGTGGATAAGGGTATCCCGCTCTTCCACGGCGCCGTCAGGGGTTTTCACGGGCAGGCGACGACGATTGTCCCGGGCGAGACCGGCTGTCTGAGCTGTCTCTTTCCCAATGCCGCACCCGCGGAGGTTTCGCCGGTTCTGGGGACGACTCCGGCGATAATCGGCTCGATTCAGGCGAACGAGGTCATTAAGTACCTCACGGGACGCGGCAGACTTCTTACAAACCGCCTTTTCATCTGGGACGGTCTTGAGGCGGAGTCGACGATAATGCCGTTTGCGAAGAATCCGAAGTGTAGGGTCTGCGCCGGCAGAAAATAAAAAAGACCGAATAACTGATATATACTAAAATAATCTAAAAAATCACAAAAATAAAAATAATCCGTTTTTCTTTTTTCAGGATTTGTTCAGCTCTTCGCCCATGCTGCCGGTTCTGTATCCCTGAAGGTCGAGGCAGATGTAGACGAAGCCCATGTCTTTGAGGCGGCTTACGATCTCTTCCCTCTTATCGACAAGGGTGGGGAAATCCCCGGGTTCCGCCTCTATTCTGGCGATATTTTTGTGAAGGCGGACGCGGCAGTCCTCAAGACCGATGACGTTGAGGAAATCTTCGGCTTCCTCGATCATCTTGAGATTTTTGAAGGTGATGAGGGTGTTGTAGGGAATTCTCGTGGCAAGGCACGGCGACGAGGGTTTCTCGGCGAAGGAGTAGCCCAGGGCTCCCGCGACGCGGCGGATGTCGTCTTTCGTGAAATTCGCGTCGACGAGCGGATGAACGACATTGCTCTCGTTGGATGCCTGAATTCCCGGGCGAAACTCGTTCTTGTCGGAGAGGTTGAGTCCGTCGGCGATTGCGGCTTCTTCGATTGCGTTTTCGGCGATGTATTCCTTTATCTTATCTATCATCGCCTTTTTGCAGATGTAGCAGCGTTCCCGCGTGTTTGTGTTTATTCCCTCGATATAGGTGGGGTTGAACCGGACAACCTTCAGGTCGAGACCTATTTCATCGGCGATGCGCAGAGCCGCATCTTTTTCGGATCTCTTCATGAGCGGAGTGTCCAGCAGGACGCCGGTTACGTTTATCTCGTTCAGTTTAACCGCGGTTGCACAGAGAAAAGCGCTGTCGACTCCGCCGGAATAGGCAATTATCAGTGTTTTGTATTTTCCGAGTTCGTTATTCAGATTTTGAAGCAGTTGTTTGTCGGCATCGTCCGTTACAGGCATATTTTTCCCCCCGTTTATTGCGTATTATCTGACGTTATCGGGATATTACTTTGTGTGATTCCCGAGATGATGATTTGAGATGAATAATATCTGAATTGTTCTTTGATACGATAAATTTAGTGCAGTCGGGGTGCAGCCGTTTCATTCATCGCTCTGTTTCCTGTTCAATACGCGGCAGACCTGACATATCTCGCCGCTTGTGAGTTCTCCGCAGATTTTGCAGGTGTTTAGTTTTCCTTTCGTTCCTTTCGGCGAGTAGGGGACATGTTTTCTGATGCCGTCGCGGAACCTGACGATGTTGAGTTTCGTGCCCGGGTATCTTTCTTCGAGGGTGCCTATTATCTTTCTTGCCTCCATCCTCAGCGCGGTTACGGCGTAGGGGCATTCGGGCAGGGGCGTGTAGAAGCCTTTGAGCATTATGTAGGTGACGATCTCTTTCTCGGAGAGGACGGCGAGCGGCTTTATACGCGGGACGAAATAGCCCGTGTATCCGAGCGAGCTGTCCTGAATCAGGGAGGGTTTGTCCCCCCGCAGCATGTTCATGAGGACGGACTGGGCTTCGTCGTCGAGGTTGTGCCCCGTTGCTATGCTGTCGGCATCGAAGCGGCGTGCGGCTTCGGTCAGGGAACGGCGCCGCAGGACTCCGCAGATGCTGCAGGCGAGGTTTTTGCGGTCGGCGACGAGTCTGTCGAGGGTGTCGCCGAAGAGTTCGGTGAAGGATATGATTCCGTGTTCGACGCCGGTATGCTCGACGAGGCGCTCTGCGGCTTTTATTGTATCTTCGCGGTATTCGGCAATGCCTTCGTCTATTGTGACGGCGATGAGTTTTACGTCGGGACGGGTTTTGACGTATTCGCTGAGGATTAGTATGAGGGCGGTGCTGTCTTTGCCGCCGCTTAAGCCCACGAGGACCCTGTCGCCTTCGCGGATCATTTCTGCGGCATCGATTGCCTCGAAGACGCGTTCTTCGGCGTCTTTGATGAAGTGTTCGGCGCAGAGCCTGCGCTCGGGGTTAGAGAGACGGACTGCGGCGGGTTTTCCGCAGATGCTGCAGAGGTTGGGGTTGTTCATCGCTGATATCGCCTATCCGCCGTGTGCGAAGGAGATGATTTTGAGTTCATCGGCATTTTCCAGTATGACGTCGTCGGGTACGATATTGCCGTTTTTGGCGACGATTACCGATGCCGGGTTGATCCCGAGGCTTTCCAGAATGTCTTTTATGACCGCGGGTTCGCGTTCCTCTTCGATTGTTTTCCTGTCGGGAAGGATTATTTTCATTGTAGGTAACTCCGTATCGGGTTTCGCGTTATTGCGTGTCTAAAGGCTGCAAAGGTCGCGGCTTATCCGCAGGACATAGAGTGTCTCGTCCTCGACGCGTTCTTCGGCTATGACGAGGGAGATGAAGCCTTTTGATTTGAAGTATGCGGCGACCTCGCTTATCCCCGTGAGCGAGGATATGAGGAGGAGGCATCTGCCGTATCTGTCCATTACGGCGGCGAGTCCGTCGGCAAACTTTTCTATCGTGCTTCTGCCGTCAGTGCCGCCGTCGAGTGCGTATTCCAGCCAGTCGTCGATTCTCTCTTCGGGTCGTGTGGGGAGATACGGCGGGTTGAAGAGGACGAGCGTGAATTTGGGGTCGGTTTTGAGTGCGGAGAAGAGGTCGGAGCGTATGACCTCGACGCCGAGTTTTTTTGCGGCGATGCAGGCATGCGGGTTTATATCGACGGCAAAGGTCTTTTTCGAGATTTTGCTCATCTCATGTGCGATGAGACCGCTTCCCGTGCCGATCTCGAGGATTGTGTCGGCGGGTTTTGCGTCCGCAAGTGCGCATTTCAGGAGCAGATAGGTGTCTCTTTCGGGCTGATATACCTGACTGTCGTCCTGCGCAAACATTTTTATGACTTTGTCTTTTATGACAAAATAGCTTACGCGGCGGCGGTCTTGCGGACAACTCCGATTGAAACAGTATTCTTAAAGTGTTTTGAGTGCTAAATATCGTTAATAATTGGGGATTATATGGAACTGAAGATCGGAAAAGCCGCGGGGCGTGACTTCTATGTCGATGCACAGGAGCTCGTTACCGGCAGAACCTGTATTATTGCGCAGTCGGGTGCGGGTAAGAGCTGGAGTATTGCCGTTTTATGCGAGAAGATGTGCAGGAACAATATCGGTTTCTGCCTTATCGATACCGAGGGGGAGTATTATTCGCTTAAGGAGAAGTTCGACAATATCTGGTGGATCGGTGCGGAAGGGGGAGATTCCAGAACCGGCAATATCAGGATGGACTACGATATCGAGAAGGTCAATATAAGGCATATTCTTCAGAGGGCGGTTGCCGAGAGCAGACCGGTTATCTACGACGTCTCCGAGATTGACATGATTCCGCGGGTCTCGAAGATGACTCACGAGCTTTACGAGGTGGCAACGGATCAGCGCAAGCCGTATCTGCTCATTGTCGAGGAGGCGGATAAGTTCATTCCGCAGTCGAAGGACTCGATAAAGAAGATTGAGGAGATTTCGCGAAGGGGCAGGAAGAGGGGTCTGGGACTGATGGTCGCAACCCAGCGTCCGGCGATTGTGACGAAGAACGTGCTTTCGCAGTGCAACAACCAGATTATAGGCAAGCTCTCGATTGATAACGATCTCAAGGCTGTGGGTCTTTTCTTCAGTTCGAAGCAGGAGGTCGAGGAGCTTACGACGCTTAACCCGGGCGATTTCTATGTGATGGGCAATCTGGTGCGCGAGAAGACGAAGATGCGGTTTGGAAGGCGCGAGACCCAGCACCGCGGTCTGACTCCGCTTCTCGAGTACCGCGAGATCTCGACCGAGGAGGATCCGCTGCCGGAAGAGGAGGATTCTTTCGACGTTCCCGAAGATTCGCGTGATTTCGATGAGGGTGCGGACGGGAGTTACGATTATGACTCCGATTCGGAGTTCTCCGACGGCGATTCCGATTATGACGATGTTTCGGAGAGAGGGGACGGAGTTGACGGTTTCGGTTCCGGCATCATAGACGGTGATTCGGGCGAGATTACGGAAGGCGACCGCGGTTCCGATTCCGTTATCGAGTTCATCGGCGATTCGGATGAGCCTTCCTTCGACGATGACTTTTCGGGTTCTTTCGGGGAGTCGTCCGCACAGAGGGGTTCTGAGGCGGGCGTATCCGATACAAGCGATACCGTTCTGCCCGAGGTAGCGGAGAAGAAGGCGCCAGCGAAGAGGAAGACCTCTAAGGCGGCGGCGAAGAAGGATAAGGCGCAGAAGGCTTCCGATCTGCCGGAGGCTGCGGAGAAGAAGCCGGCAAAGAGGGTCGGCGCTGCCAGAGGAAAGCCGCTGGTTGCCGAGCGCGTCAACAAGGAGGCGATTCTGCCGGTTCTCGAACGCGAGGAGGCTCTCAGCCGCGCCTCGGGACGGCTTAAAAAGAAGAAGTTCGGTTTCGGCACCGAAGAGAGGCTTTTGTCGGCAGATCTGGTTTATATTCCGCTTGTGAAGGTCACGGTGAAATATATCGGCGGCATTCTGCGCAGGGGTCCCAAGAGGACGGTCTATCTTATCGACGGCAGAAACGCCAAGGGGGTCGATATCGACGGCGGTCTGAAGTATAAGTCGTTTATCGAGGAGTATGTCGGTCTTGACGAGGCATGCGTGGAGATTCTCGATACCATGCCGTTAAAGGGTGAGACTGCCGCTGAGATCGAGGCGGAGACGAAGCATTCCAAGAAGATTGTGGATAAGGTCATCTCGACTCTCAAGGATAAGAAGCTGATTACGGAGTCGGATACGCTCGGGGAGTCCGAGAAGCCCGTCTATGTGCCGCTTGTCGACACTCATCTGCCGGCGATGAAGCCGCACGAGGTCAGTATCGATATGAAGATGGGTGAGATTGAGGGCGGCTATGTCGAGAAGAGGCTTGTCGAGGAGGGCGATGTGAGGACGGTCTTTAAGATTATCGAGGCGACCTCGGAGATTGTCGGGTTTGAGACGATTTATTATCCCGTCTATAAGGTTACGGCGGCATGCGGGCACGACGAGAGGGTTCTGTTCATCGACGGCGTGAGCGGAAAGGAAGTGGTGTTCTAATCCGCGTTCCGCATTTATCGTTTTTTTTCGATTATTATTTTGATCATTTTTCGATAGGGATCGGCGCATTTTTTATCGGGCAGGTATAAATCCGATCTATAATGGTGAAACTGCATCTCAGTCTGAAACAGACAATTATTGCCGTTACCGTGGCAATGGCGTGTTTTCTGCCGCCGTTTATCGGGGATGCGACAAATATCGCGCTTCCCAACATGCTCTCGGGTCTGGGGTATCCGCAGGGTGCCCTGTACTGGGAGATGTACGGCTGGATTCTGACCGTATATCTGCTGACGTCGACCGTTTTTCTGATTCCCGCGGCAAGACTTGCCGATAAATACAGCAAGAAGTTCTTCTTCTGTCTGGGCGTTCTGCTTCTGGGTCTGGGTTCTCTCGGAATCGGGCTTTCTCCGACGGGGGAGTGGGTCATCTTCATGAGGTCCGTCGAGGGTCTTGGGAATGCGCTGATGTTCGGCACGGCAATCGCGCTGCTCTCGTCCGCGGTCGAGATTGAGCTCAGGGGAACGGCGATTGGCATTGCGATGACGGGTGTTTTCCTGGGTCAGCTTGCGGGTCCGCTTCTTGCGGGGGTTCTTACGGATTTCTTCGGCTGGCAGGCGGTGTATATGATTCTCTGCCCGATTGCGCTTGTATCGCTCTTCCTTGCCGTAATGTTCGTGCCCGGCGACAGGGTTACGGATACGGGACGCTATGACAGTGTAGGCGCTCTTCTCTTCATCGCGGGTCTCTCGATGGCGCTCTACGGGTTTTCGAAGCTGCCGGACATGACCGCACTTTTCGTGCTGATTGCCGGTCTTGTGATTCTCGCGGGATTCACGGTCTGGGAACGCAGGAATTCCAATCCGATTATGCCGATTGACTTAATCCTTAAGAACCGCAGGTTTTCGTTCAACAACGGCGCAAACCTGCTCTACTATGTCGCCATCTACTCGATGGGTTCGCTCATCTCGATATTCCTTACGAATGTCTGGGGTATTACGGATGCACTTCCGAGGGCGATTGTCGTGACGACTCAGGCACTTGTTCTGGTTCTGTTCACGATTTTTGTCGGCAGATTCTACGATCATCTCCTCCCGGGGAAGCTTCTCGTTCCGGGTCTCTGCGTCGGCGTTGCCGGGCTTATCTTTGCCTGTTTCGTCGGCGCCGAGATGCCGGGCGTGGAGTGGCTGACCTCCGCCTGCATAGCGGCGACGATATCCGCGGTGGGCTTCGGCGTTTTACTGCTGAATCTGATTGACAGGTTCATCAGGAGTGTTACTCCGAGATACGGGACGGTTACGGGTCTTGCGATTATTGCCGCAGGTTTCCTCGTTCTCTATACCTGCGGCGTTGCCGTGGAGCTTTGGAAGATGATCCTCGTCGAGGCTCTCTTCGGTGTCGGCATTGCGATCTTTGTTACGCCAAACAGCACGGCTATCATGGATTCGGTCACGGAGACGGAATACAGCATGGCTTCGGGAACGCTTTCGACGACGAGGATGCTGGGTATGGCTGTGTCCATCGGCATTGTGGCGATTATGAAGAATATCTTCCTCAGCGATATTCAGGATGCGGGTGTCGACGATGCCCTTGTCATGATGAACGGCGCCGTTACCGCGTCCATTTTCGTGATTCTCATCGCGATTGTGCTTTCGTGGGCGGCGGAGACGAAGGGAAAGAGTGCGTAGGCACTCGAAAAAACAGTTTTTTTGTTTATTTTTTCTTTTTGGTTTGGTTTTTAGTCTGCTTATTTTGCTGTTTGTTTTGGTTTTTATTTTGTTTTTTTGCTTTTTGTTTTGCTTTTTAATTTTTCAGTCCCGATTCGCCGGTGTCCGTGCCGATGCCTGTGCCTGTGCCCGTGCGGCGTCGGTCAGCATTGCCCACTCTTTGAGCGTGAGCTCTTCGGCACGCTTCTTTAAGATGTCTTCGGGGGCATTGGCGATTATCTTTGTCGCAACGTCTTTTCCGAGGACGTGAGCGGCGTTTGTCAGCGCTTTCCTAAGCGTCTTTCTCCTGTGCGAGAAGGCTTCGCGGACGAGGACGGCGTAGAGTTTGCGGTCGCTTATGGGGTAGGTGAGTTCGGACTTTGGTGTTATCCTTACCACCCACGAGTCGACCTCCGGCGGCGGCGAGAAGGATTCGGGTTTGAGCTCCATGAGCGGCATTACCCTTGCGCAGGTCTGAACCATGATGGAGAGCCTTCCGCAGTCGGGTGTGCCGGGTAGAGCAATCATCCTCTCGCCGAATTCCTTCTGATACATGAGAACCGCTTCTTTAAAGCCGATATCGAGGAGGCGGAAGGTAATCTTCGAGGACGCGGAGTAGGGGAGATTGGCGACGACCTTCTCAAAAGGAGGTATTTCGCAGCGGATGGCATCGCCGTGGACGATTGTGAGTCTGCCGGACGCGATTTCGTCGGCGAATGCCGATTCCAGATGCGGAAGAAGGGTGCCGTCTAACTCGACGGCGATGACTTTTGCGCCGCGCTCGAGGAGGGCACGGGTAAGAACGCCCTTTCCGGGACCGATCTCGAGGACGGTGACGCCGTCGACATCGGTGAAGGACGCTATTTTTCTGACGGCATCCTCATCGGCGAGGAAATGCTGATCGTGGGGCGCTCTCATGCTCTCTCGGGCTCGCTGCGGCTCTACTTCGACGTAAAAACGTGATATTTTACATTCGGATCTTCGAGCTCTTCCATTACCCGTTTGATTATCATCTGTTCGGGTTTGGGAACCGATTTTACGCGCTCGGCGATATCCGCAAACGAGGTAAAAGGCTGTTTCTCGCGTGCCTCGAGGATCTCCCAGAGGATCTTTTTGCCGACGCCGGGGAGGAGGTGGAGCATATGCTGCTTCGACGTAATCGGAACCGCTTTGTTGAAGAAGTCCACGAATTTCCCCTCGTTTTCGGTTACGATGTGTTCCACGGCATACGGGAGTTCGAGTTTTGCGGTCTGCGTCAGGTCGGCGTAGCCGATGCGGCGTTTGACCTTCTCTATCTTGTCGCGTGCCTTGTCGCCGATGTAGACCTTGTCGTTTACGTTTACATCGGCAACCTTCGGTACGAGTTCAAGGAGTTTGAACTGTTCCGTGCCCACCGCCTGAACAATCGGTTCTTTCTTGAACTGCGGGCGACGCGGGTCGCCGGCGGTCATTGGAAGAACGTCAAGGATTAAAGCGTACAGCTCTTTCTTATCTGATTTCATGAAAAGCGCCCCCCAAATAAAAGATTAGAAGTGAGTTTTTACCAGATCAAGTATCTCGTCAAGTTCCTCTCCCGAGAGGGTGAAACGCTCCTTTGCATAGATTGCACGCAGTTCGTCCCTTGATTTGGGCATGATGGACGCAATTCTGTATGCAATGTCGGGTTTCATCTTCTCGAGACCGAGCAGCTTATCGACGAGATCCTTTGAGGATTCCGCACTTTCCTTGGAGAGGTGATTGGCATGCTCGATGCTGCGCCTTAATTCGTATGACATCTCCTTTCCGGATTCAAGACGTGCCGCCTCGATTTTCTGAAGTGAACTCCGTAATTCCGGAAGTGTAATCCTCTCTTCGCTGATAATACCTTTTACTTTCATGCCAATCACTGATTTGAAAAATGATTATAGTTTTATGAGATTTTTGTAATTATAATCTCTGTGATTATAATCTCTGTGCTCTCAGGTGCTGCGGTAATGAGACCACGGTCTTGGTCATGTTGCCGTCGGCGATCTCCAATACCCATGCACGTCCCTGTTTTCCGACAACAACACCGGTTCTTCCGTGGAATCTGCGGTGCGGCATTCCTGTCTGAACACTGGGGTTGACTACGATGTGAACTCTCTGTCCGGGTTCGAATTCCTGGATTGCTGCCGTTACGGGAGCCATTCCGCGCTCTCTGAGGTCTTTCTTATATTTATATCGAGTCTTCTTTTTCTGAC
>Ga0265298_10005142_pt1 | contig 16524 bp, 17 predicted proteins | sample AusTroGonzalo_MG_3_FD_193486 | JGI IMG/M metagenome (GOLD analysis project Ga0265298, IMG submission 193486) | Bovine rumen microbial communities from tropical cattle in Woodstock, Queensland, Australia - Gonzalo_01 | ecosystem: Host-associated > Mammals > Digestive system > Stomach > Rumen ... | reverse complement strand
CCTCCAGAGGACAAACGTGAAGGACATGAGTTTTTGTATTTAAATTTAAATGAAAGAGTCTCTCGCAAACAGTTGGATCAAATTGTACGAGAATTGAGAAAAAAAGCAGCTTTTAGATTTAGGCTGGATGATGAAATACAATATTGGAGAATAAAGTGGAAATTATTATAAAATGAACAGAAAAGTAGTATACCTTGGCATGATTGGTGATATCATGCACCCTGGATTGATCAATATCATCAATGAAGGAGCCAAATATGGTGATGTGATGATTGGGCTATTCACTGATAAAGCGATTGCGACGCACAAACGCTTGCCATATCTCACCTATGAACAAAGAAAAGTCGTTATAGAGAACATTAAGGGCGTTAGCAGCATTGTGCCGCAGGACGATTGGAGCTATGTGCCCAACTTGGTGAAATATAAACCTGATTATATCATTCACGGTGATGATTGGCAGTATGGCCCTGATAAATACCTTCGAGATGAGGTGTTCAAAGTGATGCAGTCTTTGGGAGGTGAAGTGATTGAAATCCCTTACACTAAGGGTATTTCGGCCTCTAGCTTGAAAGGGGCTATTGACTCATTAGGCGTAACTCCTCAGGCTCGTTTGTCTTCCCTGCACCGTTTGATTTCGGCAAAGCCTATTGTCCGCATACTTGAATCGCACAATGGTTTGACGGGTCTTATTGCTGAGCACACCAGCGTTGAAGTGAAAGGCCAGCATCGTGAGTTTGATGGCATGTGGGCCAGCTCGTTGACCGATTCTACCAGTAAAGGTAAACCAGACATTGAGGCGGTTGACCTTACTACTCGTTTGCATGACCTGAACGATGCACTGGAAGTGACCACTAAGCCGGTTATCTTCGATGGTGACACAGGCGGAAAGGTTGAGCATTTTGTTTTCACCGTGCGCACTCTTGAGCGCTTGGGTATTTCAGCTGTTATCATTGAGGACAAGGTGGGTTTGAAGCAGAACTCATTGTTTGGTACTGACGCTGTGCAAACACAGGATACCATCGAGGGCTTTTGCAATAAGATTAGGGCTGGTAAGGACGCACAGATCACTCGCGACTTCATGGTGATTTCGCGTATTGAGAGTTTGATTGCGGGCAAGTCGGTTGACGATGCCTTGGAGCGTGCTTTTGCGTATGTGGCTGCTGGAGCTGATGGCGTGATGATTCACAGCAAGAATAAGGATGGTATGGACATAAAGGAGTTCTGCCGATATTTTCGTGAGAAAGACGAGCACACGCCAATTGTGGCTGTACCAACTACATACAACCAGTTCACCGAAGAAGAATTAGCAGAATGGGGTATCAATGTGGTGATTTATGCCAACCACATGCTACGCAGTGCTTATCCTGCTATGGTGAAGTGCGCGGAAAGCATCCTTACTAACAGCCGTAGCCTTGAGGCTTCTGATCAGTATTGTATGCCTATCAAGCAAATTTTGAACCTGATTCCAGGTACTAAGAAGAAGTAAAGGTTGTTGAAAGAAAATTTTTTATGATTAGACCAAGTTTTTTTATTGAAAAGTTACGCGAGAAAGGCATCGACTGCTTTGCTGGCGTACCCGACTCTCTTTTGAAAAATTTGTGTGCTTACATTACCGACCATTTCGATGCAGCTCACAACATCATTACTGCTAACGAAGGCGCTGCCGTAGGTTTGGCTGCGGGTCATTATCTGGCCACTGGCCAACCTGCTTGCGTGTATATGCAAAATAGTGGCGAGGGCAATATCATTAATCCTTTGGCATCGTTGACCGACCGGGAAGTGTACAACATCCCTGTGCTGTTTCTTATCGGTTGGCGCGGCCGTCCAGGTGTACATGACGAGCCTCAACATGTGAAGCAAGGCAAGGTGACTACCGACCTGCTTAATGTGATGGGCATTAATTATGAGGTAATGGCTAAAGAAGAGGACAAGGCTGAAAAGCAAATTTCCAAAGCCATGAAAGCCCTTCAAAACAAGGATATGTTTGCATTGGTGATCGAAAAGGATACTTTCGACGAATATAAGCTTCAAAACGCTGAGGTGAATGACCTTATCATGAACCGTGAAGAGGCCATCCAAACCGTGGCCGCTACACTCGGTGAGAAAGATTGTATTGTCTCTACCACAGGTATGATCAGCCGCGAATTGTTTGAATATCGTGCGACCATGAATCAAGGTCACGAACGAGATTTCTTGACTGTGGGTAGTATGGGTCACGCCTCTCAGATTGCTTTGGGTATTGCTCTCGCTCAGCCTGAACGCCGTGTGTGGTGTTTCGATGGTGATGGTGCCACTATCATGCATATGGGTTCTATGGCCATTGTTGGCAACAAGGCGCCTAAAAACTATGTTCATGTGGTGTTCAATAATGGCGCTCATGATAGTGTGGGTGGCCAACCCACAGTGGGCTTAAAAATTGATTTGCCTGCAATTGCTAAGGCTGTTCACTATGCCAATGCTTTCAGTGTAGATAATAAAACCAGCCTTCTCGATGCATTGAAATCTGTAAATTTAGTTGATGCCCCGATACTCATTGAAGTTAAGGTTAAGAAGGGGAGCCGCAAAGATCTTGGTCGACCAACCACCACACCTATTCAAAATAAGGAAGCGTTGATGAACTTTCTTGAGAAGTAATAGCAATGTACTTGGTCATTCTTTCTGACATTCATGCCAATGTAACTGCATTACAAGCGGTAATTGACGATATCAAAAATATTGGTGTTGTTGATGCATTTGCTTGCTTAGGGGATTTGGTAAACTATGGGCCACGCCCCAATGAAATTGTTCAAATGATGAAGGGCTTTGATAAACCGTTGATTGTGAACTTATGGGGGAACCACGAATATTCATTATTTGGAGGCAGTCTTGACAGGTTTGCCACAGACCGTGGTAGAGCACTGTTGCAATATACCAACACAATTCTTACTTCAGAGTCATATAGTTATCTTGACACAGAGATGCAACATAGCGGTTGCCAAAAATGTCATCTTGATGGCAAATCGTTTTTGTTTATGCACGGCAATCTGGATGATCCTTATTGGGGTAAGTTTGGCATTGACAAGATGAATGATGAACGCTTTGCAGAGTATGACTATGTAATAAGTGGTCATTCTCATGTACCGTATTATGTAGAGCATTTCTTTGCCTCAGATAATGTGGAATTTCGCAACAAAAAGCGTACAATCTTCATTAATCCTGGTTCGGTTGGCCAACCGCGAAACCATAATCCATACACACAATATGGCATTTTGGATTCAACAACAGGAAACTACGAACATCGATCGGTGTGGTATGATGTAGAAAAAGAACAAAAATTGTTTAGTGAAAGCGTTGATGTTTTTTATAAAACAAGATTAACACTAGGAATATGAGGAGTTTATATGTATTAAGTGGAGCATCAGGTATGACTGGCAGTGAACTAGTGCATCAAATACTTGAAGAAGAAAAAGAAAGTTGTATTATCGGATTTGACAATTTCTTCGCCAGTTCAATTGACACTATAAAAGATTATCTTGATAACCCTCGTTTTGTATTCTATGAATACGACATTAACAATGCTTCTCAGATGCAAAGCATCGAGAAAGAGGTCGCGGAGGAAAAGATTGCATATGATAAAGTAGTGTATATCAATTGCGCTGCTGTGGTTCATACTGAGCATTTCTATGAGGTGGAACACACATGGGAAACTAATGTTGTCTCGATGAAGTCATTTCTGGAGCAAGCTATTCGAGTTAAGGCTGATATTTACATTAACTGCTCCACTAGCGAGGTGTATTCCATGCAGTCATGGAACGAAAAAGGAGGCGTTCGCGAAAGCGACTATCTATTGATGTCAACTGCTGAGCATAGCCAACGCACCAGTTATGCTTGTGGTAAACTGATGACGGAGTTTTTCATGAAGGATGCCGTGGATAAAGGCAAGATAAAGGGGTGTTCTATCCGTTTTGCCAATGTGTATAGCAAGCACGAACGCTTTGCAAAGCACATCATTCCTCATATCATCAATGAACTGTTAGAGAAAGGTTGTGTAACCTTGCTGGAAAATTCTAAGAAGAATCGCCGTGCATTCTTGCATAATATCGATTCCTGCCGTTCAGTAACTGCTCTGATTAATTCCGATAAAGCACTGGATGGTACCGTTTATAATGTGGCAACCGATGAGGAAATCACCATCATTGATTTGACTTACAAAATTGCAGAGAAGATGGGAATGCCAAAGCCGGAAATTATCTTCAATGGTTATCGTAGTTCAGACCCAGAGCGTCGTGTTTTGAATACAGAAAAGATACGTATTCGTACTACTTGGACACCTATAATCACTTTGGATAAGGGGCTTGATATGTGTGTTGCATCAATCGAGAAAAATAATGAAGAGTCTGATAATTACTGTGGCAGGTCTTTCTAGCCGTTTCAATAGGGATTTGGAGCAGCCAGTACTTAAATGTCTCTATTATGAGGGCAATCCATATTGTTCATTGCTTTCTATGCAGATAAGTAAGACATACGAATATGTTGATGAAATAGTGATTGTAGGTGGTTATAAGTATGATGACTTGACCGCTTATATCACAAAGTATATTAATGATAACAAGCATAAAATTAAGGCTGTCTATAATGAGCATTACCACGATTATGGATCAGGTTACAGCCTGATAAAAGGTATAGAACTCCTGTCAAAAGACACAGATGAGGTGGCTTTCATAGAGGGAGATCTACTCTTTAACGAAGAGAGCGTTGAGAGCGTACTCGAATCTAAAAGGGATGTGATTTCTGTTAATAACGAGCCGATCCTTGCCGATAAAGCCGTTGTACTGTATTTTGACGCAAACTGCTACCCACATTATGTTTATGATATTAAGCACTCTTGTTTAGAGATTCATGAACCTTTTACGGCCGTTTATAACTCAGGTCAGATGTGGAAGTTTCGTGATCCTGCAAGAGTCCGAGAGATATGTCGTCTTTTAACTCCAGAACAGGAGAAGGGTACCAATCTTGAAATTGTTCAAGCTTATTTTGGCTCCATTAAAGAAAATCAGTTGGACATCATCCATGTCAGAGATTGGCATAATTGCAATACACTGGCAGATTATCAAGGAGTATATCAAACTTTGACAAGATGAAGACATTGAATGAGAAATTGAATCTTCTGAAAGTGAAGATTGATAAGAACGAGCAAATCACTATTGCTATTTTGGGTCTTGGGAGCGTAGGATGCTATTTGCTAGATTATCTAGTCTCACAGTCGGACCCTCAACTCAAGTTGGTTGTAATAGGTCGAAATGTGGAGAAGATGATCCAAGATGTAAACATCATTAAGACTGCTGCAACTATCCGAAGGCAATTGCGGAGTGAGATAGTGATTGAAGGAGATTGCGACTTCAGGAACATTAATAGTCTTGAGCGGGTGTTAAAACGAATTCGTCCGGACTTCATTGTGAACAGTAGCCGTTTGTATGCAGGTTTGAAGTATGGTTCAATATCCTGGTCGAATCTTAGGGCATACGGAATCTGGACTCCAATGTCGGTCGTGTTAGGTAAAAATATCATGGAAGCCTATGATAAGGCAGAATGCGATGCCATAAGCATTAACACTTCCTATTCGGATGCCGTTATCCCTTGGCTGAAAAGTTCAGGTATTGCGTATTTTGACTTTGGTAGCGGCAACCTGAATCATTTGATTCCTCGTATGAAATTCTACGTGGCAAATAAATGTTGTATTAAGAATCTGAATGATATTGATATTACATTGGTTGCTAGCCATTTTCATGATGTAGTGATTAGTAAAGAAGGACATACTGAAGGTGTGAGGCTTTTGCTTAGTATCAAGTATCAAGGCAAAGAGTTGGATATCAATCATGATGAGGTTTACAGGGCCTGTGGTATTTCTATGCCAACAGATCAGAAGCGTAATATGATGAATGCTTCTAGTAATTTTGACATTATCTATGGCATTTTGTCGGCCATACGTGATAAGAAGGCTGTTAAAATACATACTCCAGGTGTTGAAGGTCATATTGGTGGTTATCCTTACATAATTGACGCTACGGGAAAAGAGGTGAGGAACTATTTCCCTTTAGACTATACTATGGAAGAGATGGAGCAAGTTAATCGGGATTCTATTTATCGTGATGGTATTGAGAATGTTGTGGATGGTAAACTTATCTATACGGATGAACTATTGGCAAAGGTTAAGGATAAATTTGATATGGTTTTGCCAAAAGAAGTTGATCTTTCAGAGGCTGAAAAAGTTGCAGAACTGATGATTGATGAAATTATAAAGCCATATGTTAAATGATGTTTTTTTGGGGAGGATGGGCACTATGTACAAGACAGCTGTCATTATGGCCGCAGGCTTGGGAAGCAGGTTCGGCAAATATACAGAACGCATTCCCAAAGGATTCGTCGAATGTGGGGGTGTACCAATGATAGAGCGGAGCGTTCGCACACTTATTGATTGCGGCATTGAGCGAATCATTATTGGGACAGGTTATCACAAAGAAAAGTTTGAGGCATTGGCGGAGTTGTTCCCCCAGATAGAGTGCGTGTTTTCTCCGCGATATGCCGAAACCAACAGTATGTATACGCTTTTCAATTGCAAGGAAACTATTGGCGATGACGATTTCCTTTTGCTGGAATCCGATCTCATCTTTGAACATAGAGCTATCTCCGACTTGTTGGAACACAAAGAGCCTACTATCATGCTGATAACTCCTGTGACAAAATTTCAGGATCAGTATTATGTGGAGTATGACGACAATCATCAATTGACAATGTGCTCAACTGACAAGACAAAGCTTGACGCCAAGGGAGAACTAGTTGGAATACATAAGTTTTCCCATTCTTTTTATAAGGCCATGTGTGATGATTATGCTGCCAAGGCGGATGAATTGCCTAAACTTGGTTATGAGTATGAGATTCTATCCATGGCACAGACGGGGAGCAGGGTTTTTGTACTGAATGATTTCGGACTTTATTGGTATGAGATTGATGAGCCTGGTGATCTGGAATATGCAGAAAAGAACATTTTACCCAATTTGAAATAAAAGAAGATTATGAGTATCAAAAGGAATGTATTGCTGAATCCTGGCCCTGCTACTACTACTGATACGGTAAAAATGGCGCAGGTTGTGCCTGATATATGTCCAAGGGAGAAGGAGTTTGCAGGATTGATGAAAAGCCTTCGCAAGGATTTGTTGAAGGTCGTTCATGCTCCAGAAGAAGAATACACAACAGTGCTGTTTTGTGGATCAGGTACTATCAATATTGACGTTTGTGTCAATTCGTTGGTCCCTGAAGGCAAGAAGATACTTGTGGTTAATAATGGAGCCTATAACTCTCGCGCTGTCGAAGTTTGTCAGATGTACCATATTCCACACATTGACTTGAAATCGTCTGTTTTTGAGCAACCTGACCTTGAAAAGGTTGAGAAAACCCTTGAAGAAAACCCCGATGTAGCTGTCGTGTATTGTTGCCATCACGAGACGGGAACAGGAATTCTGAATCCTATTCGAGAGATTGGGGCTTTGGCACACAAGTATGGGGCAATCTTTGTCAGCGATACGACATCGTCATTAGGGATGATACCGCTTGACGTTGTAAAGGACAATGTGGATGTTTGTATGGCATCAGCCCAAAAAGGCTTAATGGCAATGTCGGGCCTCTCGTTTGTTATTGGCAAGAAAGCGATTGTTGAGGCCAGCAAAAACTATCCGACGCGTTCCTATTATTGCAATCTTTACATGCAATATGAAAATTTTGAGAAAACAGGAGAAATGCATTTTACGCCGCCTGTGCAAACTATCTACGCGACAATACAGGCATTGAAAGAGTATTTTGAAGTGGGTGAAGAGGCGAAGTTTGCACGGCACCGTTCGGTGTATGAAGCAATCCGCAAGGGTGTGGCGGAGATGGGTTTTGAGACTGCTATTGATCCGAAGATTGAAGCAGGACTCGTGGTATCTGTGAAATATCCTAACGATTCCAATTGGAGTTTTGAAAAGATTCATGATTATTGTTATGAACGTGGATTTACGATTTATCCTGGAAAGATTTCCACAACCGACACTTTCAGATTGTGTGCTTTGGGAACTATAACGCCAAAAGACATCGAGGAATTCTTTGTCGTTCTGAAGGAAGCACTGGATTGTTATGGTATTGTTTTGGTTAAAGGATGATTATTGACTCTCCGATAAAAACAGAACAGCCGAATCTTTGATTTCTATGCTCACGATAGTAATTCCTTTATATAACAAGCAAAATGCGATTACGGCAACTATTCAATCCATATTGGATCAGACCGTTTCTGATTTTGAAATTGTTGTAGTCGACGATGGCTCAACTGACAATAGTTTGAAAGTGGTCCAAGCGATTGATGATGAGCGTATTCGTGTCATCCATAAGGAAAACGGAGGTGTCTCTTCAGCCCGCAATGTGGGTGTTAAAGCTGCACGAGGACAATTTGTGGCACTATTGGATGGGGATGATTATTGGGATCCTACGTTTCTTGAGGAACAGATGAAACTAATTGAGGATTTCCCTAAGGCAGGAATGTGGGGAGTTAACTATGCTTTTGTCAAAGGCAATCGTAGTTGGGCTTGCCAGCAAGGGATGGGCGAAGAATTTCGAGGCTATGTACAGGACTATTTTAGTACACGACATAATGATTTGTATTGTTCGTCGTCTGTGGTAATTCGCAAGGAGGTGTTTGAAACCGTCGGCTATTTTGACGAACGTATCAGCGCGTCGGAAGACTTGGACATGTGGTATCGCATTATCTTGCATTATCCAGTGGTGTATTATGACAAGGTTTTGGCCTATTACAACCAAAATGCGGAAAACAGGGTGGCATACGACACAAATGTGCGCTTCCCTTTGACGAAAGACATCAAGTATTATATTGATAAATACCAAGCCAATTTTGAGCAGCATCCTGCGTTTTCAAAGTTCATGAATAACTATGTTGCGGCAGGCTTGTTGAATGAGGGCTATTATTTGGGGTCCAAACAAGAACGAAAAGATGCTGATGTGGTGGTGAAAAAGCTAAGATATGATGACATTCACCCCAAGTATCGATGGATCTACAAGAGTCCGAGATGGTTCGGTAAGATGATTTATGGAATTGTATGCCTGAAAAAGAAAATAAAACATTGATTTCTGTAGCGGTCATCACTTATAACCAAGAGGATACTATAGCCCAAACTTTGGATAGCATCTTGATGCAGAAGGGCGATTTTGACTTGGAATTGGTAATAGGTGAGGATTGCGGTACTGATGATACTTGGAAGATTTGTAATGAGTATGCAGAGAAATACCCTCAAGTGGTGCGACTTATGCCTAATACTCATAATCTTGGCATAATGGCAAATTATGCTAGAACGGTTTTGGCATGCTCTGGAGAGTTTATTGGTGAGATAGCAGGTGACGATTATTATTATGATGACCATGCCTTGGCAAAACAGTTGGCGTTCCTTCAGCAGCATCCTGATTATGGATTTATGACCGTTAACGGTTTCCGTTATTATGTGCGAAGGAATAAAATGGTTCTGGGATTATCTCCTATGCATCCTGCTGAAGATGGTGACGTGAAGTCGTTTTATTTTTCGGAAAACTACAATGGAGGCGTGTATGCCACTCCAGTGGGGGTAATGTTTAGGCGGAGTTTGCTTCAATATGTTGATTTTGAAGAAATTATTTCACGGAAGTTGCCTGTTGAAGACTATCCTTTACAAGCCATCTTTTCACAGCATACGAAGTTTGGATGGATACCGGATCCTTTGGTGGTTTACAGGGTGTATAAAGAATCTGCAACGTTTTTGTCAATAAATAATCCGAAGTATTTGGAGTATCATAGAGGCTTGATGAATACGCGACGTTATTTGAACGAGTTGTTCCCCCAAGATGCCTGCGTTTCAGAAGCTCAAATGTTGGATTATGAGTTTTATAAGGAGTTCTTGTTGTTGTTGCATCAATTGAGATACGGCGACGCTAAGGCTTTGATTTCAAATTATCAGGAAAGGATGGGGACTCCTACAGGTAGTTGGATTAAGGCCAAACGTTTTTCTAAAACCAGGATGCATTTCTTTGCGGCCCATTGTTACAAGGAACTGGTTTATGTTTCAAATAGGTTAAAACGCACATGATATGGATTGTTTTTCGGTTCATGACTGTTCAATAATTGACTTTGACAAACATCATTCCTCGAAAGGGAACTTGTCAGTGATTGAGAATCAGAAGGATGTCCCTTTTGATATTAAGAGAGTCTATTATTTGTATGATGTGCCTGGAGGAGAGTCTCGTGGAGCTCACGCGCACAAGGCATTGTATCAATTGATGATAGCTGCGAGTGGCTCTTTTAGGGTGACATTGGATGATGGGAAGGAGAAGGTGTCGTATTATTTGAATCGCCCATATCAAGGACTCCTTATTAAGCCAGGCATCTGGCGTGATTTGGACGATTTTTCTTCGGGAGCGGTTTGTGTCGTTTTGGCATCGGAATTGTATGATGAAGGAGATTATATCCGTAATTATAGAGAGTTTGTGAATTATAGAAAGAATGGTTAGAAATGGATGATTGGTTTGTCTTGTTGGGCTGCAATAAACTCCTATATGGTCAAGTTTACCATCTTAGGGAATTGGGCTACAAGGTCGTTGTGGTGGCGTGGAACGACAAACCTGACGTAAAAGGCGACCTTTATGTCCAAATGGATGTGAAGGACAGTCAAGGCGTGATAGGAAGGTTGGAAGCGGTGGGTCTGAAGGGAAAAGTAAAAGGAGCTCTTTCTAGTATTGATTTGGCTGCTCCCACGGTAAATGCCATTAATGCGTGGTGTGGCAACAAGACCATGCCTGATAAATTCAATCAGGTCTTGACCAAAAAAGAAATGCGTGACGCATGGATGAAAGCAAGTGTGTTCAATCGTATTTCAAAGACAGATGATGAGTTTCCACTATATGAGATATTTGAGGTTTCACAAAAGATGAAACTCATCTGCAAACCCAATGTGGCGGCGAGTTCAAGAGGCATAACTATCCTTGAAGTAGGACAGAGCAAAGAGGCTTTGGCTGAAGCGCTGACTAAAGCAAAAGAAGTGTCTTTTGATGGTCGATGTCTTGTAGAAGAATATGTTGAAGGGGAGGAATTTACCGTGGATATGCTAGGTGACGCATACGGAAATGTGTGTTGCTATTCGAGTTCGATACAGTACCATTCCAAATATGCTTTGCACAACCATGTTACGGTGATTCACCATTGGAACTCAAGAAAATATGATGATGCGACTTGGAATCGTATTGCCGATTTTGGCATCCAATGTTATAAGGCACTTGGATTGCACAGCATGTTTGGCCACCTTGAAATCATCATGAAAGAGGATGGCTCGTTCACGCCTGTAGAGATGGGCGCAAGAAGTAGTGGCTTTATATGTAGTCACACCGTATGGAAGGCCTCGGGGCACGACTATCTTGGCGATTATATCAATATGCTTCATGGCGGCATAGTTAGGAACGGGAACTACATGAATGGTGAGAACGCATCAATGTGGTTTGGTTATGACATTCCTTCCAATTCATATTCGGTTAAGGAAACGGATATTACCAAATTTCTAGACCCGTGCATTGAAGTTCTATTTGAGAACCATGATGGCTTGAAAGTGAACCAGCATTATGGCGACTACATCGACGATGGCGACCGCGATAAGTTTGGGTATGCTATATTGTGTGGTCCAAGGGATGTGCTGACATACGAGAGTGTGCAAGATTCTAACGAGCAGTTTCTGGGTAAGTTTCTAGGAAGACATAACTTGTTGATAGACAATACTAAGAATGGTGTGATCAGGGGGGGGGTAAATGTCTGATAATCAATAATATAGTATTTATTATTGAATGCCGCAACAATCTAGAAGGGAGGGCGGCATGAACAACATTCACCCGACGGCGATTATTGATAAGACAACTGTCTTAGGCGATAACAACACTATAGGTGCTTATGCCATTATTACTGGCAATACCTTTATAGGCAATGGGAATTATATTGGAGCTCACTCTGTCATTGGAGTGCCACCAACCGATACTAAACAGGTGAGCATCAATTTTGAGAACCCTCATTTGGAAATAGGTGACAATAATATAATTCGTGAGTTTTGTGTGGTTGAGCAACCTTGTTATGAAGCCGTGTCGAAAATTGGCAATCATGTTTTTTTGATGCAGGGTGTGCATTTGTCACACGATAACATTCTGAAAGACAATGTGGTTATTACAAATCAATGTGTGGTAGGCGGTATTGTGAAGATTCTCGATGGAGCTGATTTGGGTATGGGCTGCACAATCAACCAGTATTCCATCATTGGGCATTACAGTATTGTTGCTACTGGGGCTCCTTGTATGAAGAATGTCAGACCTTTCAGTAGGTACATTCCCAACAAACCGATTTCAGTGAACAGTTATGCATTGAAGAAGTATGGCTTCATGGAAGATGAAGATGAGATTATGGCGTATGTAATGGAAGGTGTGATGCCAACTTCGACAAGGATAAAAAGAATTGTAGAGGAGTTTGACGAGTGGGTGGAGAAATACGGACGGAAAACGTATTAAAGTGATTCTTGCTTGAGATTATGGATCTAATTGTCTATTATTGAGATGTATTTCAATTTGAAATTTTTTTATGACAAAAAAGAAAAGTCTAGTTGATAGAATAACACATAGGTTGTGTTCGTTGATTTTTAAATTGATAAGTCGTGTTTTATGCTCTTTGGGTATTGCGAAGCCAAAGGTGATTATCTATATGGATGGCGGTATTTGTTCGCAGATGCATGTATATCTTTGTGGTGAGCAGTATCGTAGGTTGGGACTGAAAGTGTTGTTTGACACATACTGGTTTGATAAGAATGGAAAAGACTTGGATGGCAGGTTTGAACGTAATTTGGAATTGGGTGAGATGTTTCCTGATCTGCCGTTATATACTATTCGTGGTAGGAAAGGCTGGTACTATCGTAATTTTTTCTCTGTGCAGAATCGTCAATGCCTGTTGCCTGTCCCTGAGAGCATACGGAGAACCTCCTATTTAGGTGGGTTTTATCATCTGTTTCCTACTGATGAATACAAGGACATGTTTGTTTCGTGCTTCGGACGCGGTGCCATGGGCGCTATTCCTCTGCACATCCCAATAAACAAAAATGGAACAAATTGTGCAGTTCATGTGCGTCGGGGAGATTTGGCAAACAGGGATGAACAATTCTATAAAGATAACCCTTGGTATAAGCCGTTGTCGAATGAATATTTCCTTAATGCTATCAAATACGTTTCGGAGCATTACCCGAATGTTCGTTTTTACTTTTTCTCCGAGGAATTGGATTGGGTGGAAGCTAATTTGTGTCCAAAGATTTCGGCACCCTATCAGTTGATGCGAGGTAATAAGGGGTATGTCGATTTGGCATTGATTTCAGAATGTGATGTGGTGATTGGGAGTCAAGGTTCATTTGGGAAAATGGGTGCTAGACTAAATGGTAATGCGGATTTCTTCGATCCTTCTCCTGAATCAGAGTTAGGTTTTGAAATAAAGAATTTCTCGAAAGAGTTGTTTTGAATTTGTCATTTTATGGCCTGACAAATAAAAGAAAGTATTTTTGTTTTTATGGCATAATAATTGATGTAAAGGATTGGATATTTTCTTTTATAGTTTATGAACGATATTTACGCTGCATCAAATACGGAAATCATTAGGCAACTTGGTCTACATTTCAAGGCTTATCGTATCCAATGCCGAATGACACAGCGCGAATTGACGGAAAAGACAGGTGTCAGTGTGCCTACCATTCGCGGTTTCGAGAATGGTAAGTTGGCCAATTTGTCACTTCAGGTATTGCTGTCACTGATACGAGCCGTTGGACAGTTAGAGCAGATGGAACAGGTGTTGCCCGAATTGCCGCAAAACCCGAAAGATGTGTTTGAAAAGAAAACCACGCCAAAGCGTGTGAGACATGGAAAATAAGGCGGTTGCAATATGGCTTTGGGGAAAAGTGCTGGGCTATCTCTCATGGGATGCCAAGCAGCGTTGCTCGACATTTGTGTTTGACGAAAATTTCCTGTCAACTCCATGGGATGTGGCTCCTTTGGGTTGGTTCATCCACTCACCATCGGCGTTGGTTCCTCGGCACGGCAATAAGGAGAAGCTATTTGCGGGTCTTCCTCCTTTTGTGGCCGACTCCTTGCCCGACCGTTGGGGCAACCGTGTGTTTGATGCATGGGCGAAGCGAAATGGCATTGCTCAGCGTAATCTCACACCGTTAGACAGACTCTCTTTTATTGGGAAACGTGGTATGGGTGCGTTGGAATACGAACCCGCACAATTGCAAATGGGCGAGCCATTACCTTTGCCATTGGCCGAGCTTTATTCATTGGCACTTGCTATTCAAGAAGAACGGCAAGAAGCGTGGCTGAAAGAAGGCGGAGATATCCTATTGGAAGACATATATCGTGTAGGTACTTCAGCTGGAGGCAAACGTGCCAAGGCTATTATTGCCATCAACAAGGAAGGCGACATCAGGTCAGGACAGGCTGAATTGCCAGCGGATTATACCCATTACATATTGAAGTTCAATGATGATAAGGAGTTTCCCTTCTCAGAGGTAGAATACGCTTACTATAAGATGGCTTTGGCGGTGGGCATTACGATGATGCCAAGTCGGTTGATGACGATAGAGGGAAGGAGTCATTTCCTCACCGAGCGGTTCGACCGTCGGAATGGAGAGAAACTCCATGTGTTGACGTTGGCAGCAATGGATCCGGAGGCAGATTCGTATGAGGATTTGTTTGCCGTTTGCCGTCGATTGCGGTTGCCACAAAACCAACAGCGTGAGCTATTCAGAAGAACGGTTTTCAATGTACTGGGTGGTAATGTTGATGACCACAGCAAGAACTTTGCTTTCATCATGGATAAACAAGGAGAGTGGAGTTTGGCTCCTGCATACGATATGTTGTTTACCATTGATTTGGACGGGTCTAAGTATGTCAACGGACACTCGTTGACGATGGGTATAAAAACCAGAGACATTACCATTGATGACCTTCGCCGATTTGCAGCAGAGAACGACATCACGAGGGCTGACGGCGTTATAGAAGAGGCTCGTCAAGCATTGGCACAATGGGATACATTTGCTAATGAAGCACAAGTGCCAAAGCATTGGGTATTAAAGATAGGCGAGACCTTGAATGCACTTGGAAAACAAAGAATGGCTAAATAGTTATGGAAGCAAAACCTACGATCTCCTTCCTTTCATTGAAAGACATCACAGCCAAATACGCTGACGAAATCAACGCTGCGGTTACCCGCGTGGTCAACAGCGGATGGTATTTGCAAGGACAGGAAAACGAAGCATTTGAGCGTCACTATGCCGAGTATATCGGAACTAATTATTGTGTTGGCTGCGCCAATGGGTTGGATGCTTTGATATGGATTTATCGCGCCTATATTGAACTCGGCATCATGCAAACAGGCGACGAGGTTATCGTTCCCGCCAATACATACATTGCATCGGTGCTGGCGATTACGGAGAATGGCTTGAAAGCGGTTCTTGTTGAGCCAAATCCTGAGACGCTAGAGTTGGATGAAAACAAGATAGAGGAAGCAATAACGCCACGAACTAAGTCCATCCTGTTGGTGCATCTGTATGGCCGATGTGCTTATACGGAGCAAATCGGTGATTTGTGCAAGAAATACAACTTGCATCTTGTGGAGGATAATGCCCAAGCCCACGGCTGCACATATAAAGGACAAAAAACAGGATCGATTGGCGAAGCCGCAGGTCATAGCTTCTATCCAGGCAAGAACCTTGGTGCCTTGGGTGATGGCGGTGCCGTAACGACCAATAACAAAGAACTGGCGGATTGCATTAGGGCTTTAGCCAACTACGGCAGCGCGAAGAAGTATGTTTTCAAATATTGTGGGCGCAATAGCCGTTTGGATGAAATACAGGCAGCCGTGTTGGATGTCAAGCTTCGCCATCTTGACGAGGACAATCGTCTGCGCCAACAAGTGGCGGCATATTATTATGACAACATTAAGAATCCTTTGATTGCGTTGCCGAAACGCTTGCCCGACGAGAACAATGTGTATCATCTCTTCCCTATATTCTCTGTGCGACGCGATGAATTGCAGCAGTATCTGCTGGAAAACGGAGTACAGACTTTGATACATTATCCCATCCCACCACATTTGCAGGAGTGCTACGCAGGATTGTGGTCAGGTATACAACTGCCCATAACCGAACGCTTGGCGAAACAGGAGTTGAGTTTGCCAATCAGTCAGGTGATGCGGGCGGACGATAAGGAGCGTATCGTAGAATTACTAAATGAATTCGAATAAAATGGATAGCACTAAAGGCGGCAATATGGAGTCGTTAGGAAAAATAGTGACGAATAAATGGTTCGCTATTGTCCAAGCCGTTATCATTGCATTGTGCACGTGGGTCTTGTCGTATTCCGAAGCTTATTTTGTGCCCTATCTTTTGGTGTCGGTTGCGGCATTGGTTA
>Ga0265298_10005141_pt1 | contig 16525 bp, 12 predicted proteins | sample AusTroGonzalo_MG_3_FD_193486 | JGI IMG/M metagenome (GOLD analysis project Ga0265298, IMG submission 193486) | Bovine rumen microbial communities from tropical cattle in Woodstock, Queensland, Australia - Gonzalo_01 | ecosystem: Host-associated > Mammals > Digestive system > Stomach > Rumen ... | reverse complement strand
TTGTAGTTGTGGAAGGACCAATACGGGTAAGTTTTGTGTAATTTGCGGCAGCCCCCGGCCTGTGGCGCCTCCGACACCCGTGCCTGCCCCCCGGGCGGAATGGGTGTGCAGCTGTGGAAGGACCAATACGGGTAAGTTTTGCGTAACGTGTGGCGCGCCGCGTCCGGCGGCGAAGCCCAGGAAAGCGCCCGGTGCGAAACCTGCGCCACAGGGAGCCAGGCCGCAGAAGGCACCCCGCCCTGCGAACGGTACAGTGTCGACACCGCCGAGAGTGAACAAACCTGCCGGCGGTACAGTGTCGACGCCGCCGAGAGTTAACAAACCTGCCGGTGGCACAGTGGCAGCACCTCCGAGAGTTAACAGACCTGCGAACGGCACAGCGCCGGTGCCGCCGAGAGTTAACAAACCTGCTGGCGGTGCAGTATCGATGCCGCCAAGGGCAAACAGACCTGCTGGTGGCGCAGTGTCGACGCCGCCGAGAGTTAACAGGCCTGCAGTGGAAGGGGTCGGTGCGGTTGCTGCGGCACGCGCGGCTCAGGATACAGCAGCACGCAGGGCAGCGGAAGAAGCAGCGGCCCGTCAGGCGGCGGAGGTTCAGGCGGCACAGGAAGCGGCAGCGCGCAGGGTAGCGGAAGAAGCAGCGGCCCGCCAGGCGGCGGAGGCTCATGCGGCACAGGAAGCGGCAGCGCGCAGGGTAGCGGAAGAAGCAGCGGCCCGTCATGCGGCAGAGACACGCGCAGTGCAGGAAGCGGCAGCGCGCAGAGCAGCGGAAGAAGCGGCAGCCCGTCAGGCGGCGGAAGCACGCGCGGCGCAGGAAGCGGCGGCGCGCAGGGCAGCGGAAGAAGCGGCAGCCCGTCAGGCAGCGGAAGCACGCGCGGCGCAGGAAGCGGCGGCGCGCAGGGCAGCGGAAGAAGCGGCAGCCCGTCAGGCGGCGGAAGCACGTGCGGCACAGGAAGCAGCGGCCCGTAAAGCGGCAGAAGAAGCAGCAGCCCGTCAGGCTGCGGAGGCACGCGCGGCACAGGAAGCGGCAGCGCGCAAAGCGGCGGAAGAAGCGGCAGCCCGTCAGGCGGCGGAGGCATCCGCTGCGCAGGAGCCGGCAGCAGCAGTTGCTTCTAAAGGGGCCCCGGTTCTTCAGGCAGAAGAAACGCCCGCAACACAGGAAACAATGGCAGAATCAACAAAAGCGCAGGGAACATCTCCCGCATCCCCCGGGGAAACGGATGATAATAAAGGCATGATGAAGAAGGCCGCCATAGGTGTGGCGGTGTTGCTGTTGCTGATCGGCGCCTACTTTATGTTTGGCAGAAAGAAAGAGACTCCGCCTGCCCCTGAACCGGCGAAGGTTGAAACAAAAGCAGAGACGAAGTCCGAAACAAAAGCAGAGACGAAGTCCGAAACTGAAAAGCCAATGGATCCGGCTGTCAGGGAAGCAAAGCTGAAGGAATATGCGGAGACGTTGGATGCAGCCAACAAGAAGAAAAAGGAAGAAGCGGCAGCGAACGAGAAAATCGTCTTTTTGGCCGAGGAAGCGCAGCGCAGAGATAACGACCTGGTAATTTCGGGGTATTTCTACAACGGCAAAAAGAACCGGACGATTATCGGGGTTAAAGGCATGGAGCTGGATATAGTGCTGCGTGACATGGATAAGGAAGTAATGAACGAGAAGAATATTAAATACGACCAGGCCTTTAGCGATTTGCGCGTTGAACCGCTTACGGATTCGCGGAGGCTGACAGTGCGGCTGCCGGGTAAGGCGCCTGAAGCCGTATTTAACAATTTTGCGATTACGGCGCACGATGTCCATTGGGAAGCGGTAGCCAAATAAGAGACGGATTACTGCGACTGGCAAGTCTCTCTCGTGGATAAAGCGTTAAATAGTTTGAAAAAATAAGGGAAAGGGATTGCAGAGTGAGAACGGACACGATTCGCAAACGGTATGCTCTTTTGGTACTTTTTGCCATTCTGCTGTCGGTCGTGGTGATCGGCGCGTTGGGGATTTATACCATTTGGGGCAAAACGAACCGGGACGTTGTAACAATCATGAACCTGACCACCGAGTCCAGGGCTGTGGGTATGGATTATACCCTGCTGAAAATCAAGGATCCCGTGGACACAGTGGGTGCCTATGTGGGCGCCAGAGTGGCAACGACCAATAACGAGCTGGACGAGGCGGTCATAAAGGGCGGTCTGAATGAGGAAATCCACGAACTTTTCCAAAGTTCAGTGGAAAGCATGGAAGGGATCGTTGGTTACTATATCCGTTTCGCCAAACCTTATGATGCTATGGTTAAGGGTTTTGCATACCGGAAAAAACTGACCGGGGCAGACTTTTATCCTGTCGGGAACGGCAGCAATCTGCAGGAACTGAGTACTGTGAAAGGAGAACTGGACTGGTACAATTTGGCCGCGGACAATAAGAAGCCGGTTTGGATTCCGATACGCAAATGTACCTACATGACCGGTTACATCTTTTCTTATGCGGTTCCCATTTACTTTGGGAACGGATTGGTTGGGGTGGCCTGCGTGGACGTGGACTTCGATGTGCTGGCAAAGCCTGTGCGGGAAGTATCTCTCTTCGGTAACGGTTATGCCTACCTGACGGATGACCAGGGAACGGTATATTACCATCCGCTGATTGGCTATGGCACCTTGCTGACGGAAGATGAAGAGGATGTGCCCGAGGTGGATTCCGCCCTTGGCGACACCTCTAATCACGGGGAACTGATTACCTATACATATAAAGGCCAGAAAAAGAAAATGGCTTTCAAGAGCCTGATCAATGACATGCGACTGGTGGTCACCGCCAACGAAGAAGATGTGTTGCGGGAAACGAATAACCTGATCCGGAACATCGTCCTGTCGGCGGCCTGCATCATGTTTTTCTTCATGTACCTGGCCCTGATGATGGAACGGTGGACGATGCATCCCGCGCTGGATAAAATGGACAGTCTGGCTCATGTGGACGGGTTGACCGGAGTACATAACAGGACTTCGTTCCTGGAAATGCAGACCGACCTGAACCAAAAGATCAGTGAAGGGCAGGCTTCCTTTGGTTATGTTATGTTTGATGCTAACAATCTGAAGAAGATCAACGACCAATATGGGCACAAGATGGGTGACGCCTATCTGCTCAGTGTGGTTGAGATGCTCCGGAACAGTTTTCCGGGATGTCAGATTTACCGTACCGGCGGGGATGAGTTCGTGGTCATGGTGGAAGGAAAAGAATCGCTGCGAGCTGCGGCCTACCGTCTGAAGTTTGCCTATGCCTGGCAGGAGAAACGTAAGGCGGAGAACAGAAAACCCTGGGAGACTCCCTCTGTAGCCGGTGCCTTCGTCAGATTCGACCCACAGGTTCATCGCAGTTCCGAGGATGTGCTGTCGGCAGCGGATAAGCAGATGTATCAGAAAAAGCAGCAGATGAAAGAAAAGTAATCAACAGGAGGAGAGCAAATGGATTTCTGGCGTGCGTCGCCTCTGGAAGACCAAATTAGCGTGGCCCTGGGTCAGCAGGAGGCTGACCTGGTGTTAAAGGGCGGTCATGTGTTTAACGCGTTCCTGAAAACCTGGGAGGATGCGGACGTTGCCATCAGCGGTAATAAAATTGTAGGTATTGGTGAATATACAGGCAAAGAAGAAATTGATGTGACCGGATTGTACCTGACCCCGGGCCTGATGGATGCCCATGTGCATTTAGAAAGTTCCATGCTTTCGCCCCGGGAAATGGTGAAGATATTGCTTCTCAACGGCGTGACCGGCGCCATTATGGATCCGCATGAAATTACCAACGTGTTGGGCGAAAACGGGTTCCGGTTTATGCTGGAAGAAACGGCAGGGATTCCGTTTTCCGCTTACCTGATGGTTCCTTCCTGTGTGCCGGCAACGGATATGGATACTTCCGGTGCCCGGATCACCCCGGAAAACATGGCGCGCCTGCGGGGATTGAGTCCCCGTGTGCTGGGTCTGGCCGAGATGATGAACGTCCCCGGCGTTTTAGATAAACAGCGGGGGGAAATGGATAAACTGAAACTGTTTTATAAGCAAAAGGTGGACGGGCACGCACCGGGAATTACCGGTAAGGATCTGAACGCTTATGTATCGTCTGGTATTACCACGGAACATGAATGCGTGACACCGGAGGAAGCGCTGGAAAAGGTAAAACGGGGCATGTACGTGTTCCTCCGGGAAGGCAGTGCGGCCCATAATCTGATAGACCTGCTTCCTATTCTGAAAAAAGTAGATAACCGGCGGCTGTGTTTTTGCAGTGACGACAGGCACGCGGATGATCTGATTGAGCAGGGCAGCATCAACTACCTGCTGGAAATCGGCGTGGCCCAGGGTTACGATCCGGAAGACCTGGTTCCCATGGCGACATTGAATATTGCCGAGTGTTACGGGCTGCAGCAGGTCGGCGCTTTGGCTCCCGGCTATGTGGCCGACATCGTTGTATTCGAAGACCTCCAGTCCTTCCAGCCGGTCCATGTGGTAAAAGGCGGCGCTCTGGTAGTGAAAAACCGCAAGCTGTTATGGAAGAGCGAGCCGGTGCGGAAAATGCCGGGTCAGTCCATGAACATGCCTGCGGTAACGGCGGATGATTTTAAAATTCCCATACGGGCTGGTAAGAAACTGCGGGTCATTGGCATCAACCATACGCAGCTCCTGACCAAGAAACTTCATCTGGAACCCAAGGTTCAAAACGGGGAAGCGGTCAGCGATACAAAGCGTGACATTCTGAAAGCAGCTGTATTCGAGCGCCATCACAATACAGGAAACATCGGTCTGGGTTTTGCTTACGGTTTCGGCTTGAAAAAAGGCGCTATCGCCACTACGGTGGGGCATGATTCCCACAACCTGTCCGTAGTGGGAACCAATGATGAAGATATGGCGGTGGCTGTAAACCGTCTGCGGGAAATCGGCGGCGGGGAAGTGGTTGTCTGTGACGGGGAAGTGAAGGCGACCGTTCCGCTGGCTATCGCCGGTCTTATGAGCGACCGGGACGCGGTAGTCGTCAATTCCCAAATTAAACAGCTTGACTTCTGGATGCGGGAACTGGGGATACCGGAAGATTTCAGTACGTTTATGATCCTTGCCTTTATGTCCCTGCCTGTCATTCCGGAACTGCGTCTGACGGACCGGGGGCTGGTGGATGTAATGCGGTTCGAACACGTGGACCTGTGGTGTGACTGAAAAGCGGTTCGAACATGCGGGCCTGTGGCGCGGCCGGGACGCGGCAATAAGTTTTGTGACAGATAAAAAAGTGCAGAAATCAAAGATAATTTATCTCTGACAACTACACTTTTGTGGTACTAAAAAAGCACCGGATTACTCCGGTGCTTTTGTTGTTTCTGCCTGCGGTATCGGCGTTTCGAAATAGATGCTGCGGCTGGGGAAAGCACAACTGACGTTGTTGTCATCCAGGATTTTCATAATCCCCAGATTTAGCTTTTCGCGAATCCTCAGATACTCGGATTTCGTCTGTGCCTTTGCGTAACACACGATATGGATGTTCAGGGAGCTTTCCCCGAACTCGAAGAAGTAAACTTCAAAACCCTCGCTGTGGATATCTTCCATCTTTTCACACAGCTGCCGGATCTGCTGGCAGACGGTTTCCAGCTGTTTCCGGGTGGTGCTGTAGGTGACGCCCAGTAAAAACTGGATACGGAATTTCTGCCGCTGGGTGTAGTTGATAATGGGCGTGTTGCTCAGCAAATTGTTGGGCACATACACCAGTTCCTGATAAAAGGTGCGGATGCAGGTACTGCGGAAAGTGATGGATTCCACGATGCCTTCCACGCTGTTAGCGGAGATCCAGTCGCCGATGACGAAGGGGCGCTCCGTAATGATAACTAGGCTGCCGAAAATATTCGCCAGGGAATCCTTGGCGGCGAAGGCGATGGCCATGGCGCCGATGCCCAGGGAAGCGACGAAGGCAGTCACATTATAGTTCCATTCGTTGGCGACCAGAACGATGCCGAACATGATGCACATCATATGCGCCAGGGCAGAGAGCAGCTCGGCAATGGTTTCGTCAATATGCAGGCTGGAACGTTTCAGCAGCTGTAAAATCAGTCCGTGGCCTGCGTCGCACAGGTTGTACACGCCCCAGATCAGGCAGATGATGAGGCTGCTGCGCAGGATCCTGTCAAATGCGGGATGATGGGAAAAGGGATCCAGCGGGCTTAACTCAATAAACATGTAAAGGGCCAGGATCCACAGGAAAGACTGGATCGGTTTGTTGAAAGCTTTGAAAAAATTGTCGATAAAATCGTAATGATAGCGTTCCTTCAAATGCTTTGTCACATTCAGGATAAATGAACGGTACAGGATGCGGAACATCAAAATGGCGGCGCATGCAAGGATGGCGGCCCTCCATTCCGGCCAGAATTTTATCCAGAATTCCCGCGTCAGTACGGCTGAAGCAGCGGAAGTTACGGAAGAGAGAAATGCAGACATATGAACTCCTTATTATCATATTTTTCCATTAACAATTATATCAGAATCATTGAATTTGTAAACATTTTGTGTCCTGCCCCTGAGTTCACATAAGTTTCATTTTTTTCACCTGCGCTTGTGCTATAATTGGTTTCGCCCGAAGGAAATAGCATTGCGTCAGGTGTTGCATTAAGCATTGTGCCGGATGTTGGCGTTGGGCATTACGTCAGGTGTTTTTGTTTGTGTGTTTTGGAAAAGGAGAAGCGATGGAACAGGTTATGGCAGGAGTTTCCGGTATGGCAGATGCGTATATGCTGGAATGGCTGGCGGCAGTGATCCTGATTTTAGTGGCGGTGGCCATGTCGCTGTTCGATCTGCCGGGTAATACGCTGATGGCGGGTTGCTGTCTGGGGTTTGCGTTTTACGACCCGTCCAAGTATTTTGATATCCGTATTATTTCCGCGGTTATCCTGATTTACGCAATGGGCGAGATTTGGGAATTCGTCCTGTCGTTTTTCGGGATCAAAAGAAAGGTGAAAGATATTTCCTGGTGGGGCGTTTTCCTGATCGGCTGCGGTACTTTCGCGGGCACGATCATGGGGACCACGACTTTCCCGGTGGCGGGCAGCGTCATCGGCGGCGCCATGGGCGCGTTTGCCATGGCGTACCTGTACGAATATCTGCGTTCCCACAATTTGCAGCATGCGGGCAAGCTTGCCTGGGAAGCGGCAAAGATGCAGTTTGTGGCCATGCTGGGGAAACTGGTGGCCACCTTTGTGCTGGCCATCCTGCTGGCACGCCAGATTTTCTTTTATGCGTAAGAAAAGTGTGATACAATAAACGGGACAGAACAGTCTGTCCCGTTTTTTGTTTGTAAAGACGAGTGGAAACGCCGGAGGTTTGCATCATGAGTTTAAAAGATAAAACCGTAATCTGCAGCGGGAAAATCCGTCCCGTGGCGCTTGAATATCTCCAGGACAAGGTGACGCTGAAGAGCTGGCAGCAGCGCGGCCGCGTTCCGGAACCCCAGTGGAGTGACTGGCTGCAGGAGGCGGACGCCATGTATTCGGCCGGGAATATCCGTATCGACGGGGCGCTGCTTCAGAAAGCGCCGAAACTGCAGGTGATCGCCCAGGCCTCGGTAGGTTACGATAATATTGACGTGGAAGCCTGCCATGCCCGTAATGTTAAGGTGGGCAACACTCCCGGCGTGCTGGTGAACGCGGTGGCGGATATCGCCTACGGCCTGCTGATCGACACGGCCCGGGGCATCGTGCGGGGGCATCTGCACACAAAGAGCGGCCTGTGGGGTGAACGGAAATCCATGGGCCTGGGTGTGGATCTTTACGGCAAAACTTTGGGCGTGGCCGGTTTCGGCGATATCGGCAGCGCCATTGCCAAACGGGCGCAGGCCAGCGGCATGCGCGTGATCTACCATAACCGCCGCCGCCGGCTGAACGATGCCGTGTTAGGCGCGGTGTATGTATCCTGGGAGGAACTGCTGCGGGCTTCCGATTTTATCGTGGTGGCGGTGACCCTGAATCCTTCTACCCAGGGCATGTTTAACGAAGCTGCTTTTGCCGCCATGAAAGACGGGGTGCGGTTTGTGAACATCTCCCGGGGCAAAGTGGTGGACACGGATGCATTGTATCAGGCGTTAAAGAGCGGAAAAGTGGCGGCTGCAGGACTGGATGTTACAGAACCGGAACCGCTGCCGGGAGATCATCCGCTGCTGACGCTGCCCAACTTTACGGTAACGCCTCACATGGCCTCCGCAACGGAGGAAACGCGGGATGAAATGGCGCTTGTTACAGCGCAGAATATTGTGGCGGCCCTGTCCGGGAAGCCCATGCTGGCACAGGTGAAATAACCTTGACATTGAAATTATGCCTGCACGGTGTGCGGGTCGCCCATCCGGAAACCTTTACGGAGGATGTGGCGAAGCTGCTCAAACTCACCGTGAAGCAGGGAGATCTGCGTGAAAAAGAATATGGAGAAAACTGCAGCGCCCGGTACCGCCGCAATAAGCTGACGGGTGGGCCGCTGTTTCCCTTTAAGGTGCGGACGCTGGAAGGTATTTTGCTGGCAGATGCGCGGCTTTCGGATTTAAGGGACGTGGAGTTCAGTTACAGGCCGGGCAGTGAAAAGCTGGTACAGGCTGCGATTCACAAGCTGCTGTCCGGCAGCGACGGGTTCGTGCTGGCGGAACCGGATTTGAAACTGCGGCTGGATGCGCTGTCAGGCAAACCGTATCCCCATCTTTCCGGGGATAAAGGCTGGCTGAAGGTCATGCGTAATGAGCTGTACTGGCAGGTGCTGGTCATCAGCTGGTTCTGGCATCTTCTGCATAACGAGCCGGCCAATAAACTGCTGGTTCGCCAGCTGCGGGTAAAGATCCGGCGCCTTCGCTCCTGCCTTGTGTTTTTTAAAGAAGGGCTGCCGGAAGCATCAGTTCTTCACTGGCAGAGCTTATTCCGGGAAGACGCCGAGGCTCTTTCCAACATGCGGGAGCTGGATGTGGCGGCGCTGGCCTGCCAGCACGGCAGAAACGCGGCAAAGGGCGGATCCGGTCCGGCTTCCCCGTTGCGTGATGTGTTTTTACAGCTGCGGCAGAAAGAGCAGGACAGGTTTTTTGCGGTCTCTGATCTGAACAGCCATACGGAAATCCTGGCGGAGTTCATGCTGTGGCTGGATGGGTTGCCTGCGCTTTCCCTGCCGGGCCGTCCCAAAGAAAACGGACGCCGGTATGTGGCCCGGCGGTTAAGAGAGTGGAGCGACAAGCTGATCTTGCTGAACCGGAAATACCCGGATTTTTCCAATATGGAAGATATGCACAGGATCCGGATCAAGGTCAAACGGTTCCGCTACGTGACACAGACTGTTGAACTGGCCAAGCTGCCCCCGGATCTGCTGCGGCAGCTGAAGCAGCTGCAGGATCTGCTGGGTCTGCTCCATGACGATTATGTCAATGCCGTCTGGGCGGAAGGGATCGCCCGGCAGCATCCGGATGATGAAGCCCTGCAGCATGACGTACAGGCGTTCCTGAACTGGCAGAGCGCCCGTTCCGAGTCGGCATTGGCCATGGTGCCGGAAATGTGGGATCATTTTCTGCTGATTTTGCAAGAAAATGTAAAGAAAAATTGAAATTATTGTAAAAATAATGTAGAATAGTAATATATTTTAACGCAGGGCTGCGTTTCGGCAGGAAGCTGCTGTCCCTGCGCAGTTTACCGGGTGTTCACCGCAGCTGCGGTAATCCATAAGGCAGAGGAGGAAAAGACAATGGCTGTTGTAAAAAAAGGCGAGTTACCAAGTGTAATCCACAATAATGAGTGCTCAGAAGCCATCGTAAAATGGGGTAATGCCAACGGCTACCCGCTGATCAAGGCGAAAATGTTTGATGCCATGGGAACATATGTTGGTTTTTCCAAAAACTATTTTATTAAAGCGGACCGCCGGCCGCCTATCCCGGGAGGATGGGACCTGACCGTTGAGGAATTTGAACCGGAGACCCGCATCATCCCGCTGAATACGGATAAAGACGGCGTAGTCAACCGTTTCGTCCTGAAGATGGTGGAAGAATTTGAAAAAGAAGGCTTGGAAATGAAACTGGCCGACAAATGGTATGATTCTTACGGCTATGTGCTGCGCGATTTGAGCGTGACCGGCCACCCGCTGCTGATCAATAATTTTGAAGATATTATTGAAAATATGCGGTAATAAATGCTGAGGGGTTTTGATTATGGGCTCACAATTATTTTTCATAATGGGGACGATTGCGTTTTATCTCATTTTCGTTTTGCTGATCGGGTTTTATTATGCAAAGAAAAATGAGTCGGCTTCCGATTTCTATTTAGGCGGCCGGAAACTGGGACCTTTTGTTACGGCCATGAGCGCGGAAGCCTCGGACATGTCCAGCTGGTTGCTGATGGGCCTGCCGGGGGTAGCGTACCTGTCCGGCTCGGCGGATGTGGCCTGGACAAGTATTGGCCTGGCTCTGGGGACTTATGTGAACTGGCTGATTACGGCCAAACGGCTGCGGGTTTACACCCGTATCACGGATTCCTTCACGCTGCCCCAGTTCTTTTCCGCGCGGTTCCACGATAACCGCCATATCCTGACCGCCTTCGCGGCGGCGATCATCGTTATCTTCTTTATTCCGTACACCGCTTCCGGCTTCGCGGCCTGCGGCAAGCTGTTCAACTCGCTGTTCGGCGCGGATTACATGACGGCCATGATCGTTTCGGCCGTCGTCATTGTATCCTATACGGCGGCGGGCGGTTTCCTGGCGGCGTCCACCACGGACTTTGTACAGAGCATCATCATGACTTTCGCGCTGCTGTTCGTTCTGCTGTATTCAATCGGTACGGTTGGCGGCGTGGACGCGGTGCTGGCCAACGCAAAAGCTTTGCCCGGCTATCTGTCCCTGACGGAAACCTACGTGGCGAAGACTAACAGCGCGGCGCCGTATACGTTCCTGACGATCGTTTCCACCATGGCCTGGGGCCTTGGTTATTTCGGCATGCCCCATATCCTGCTCCGCTTCATGGCCATTGAAGACAAGGACAAGCTGGCCATGTCCCGGCGCGTGGCTTCCGTCTGGGTCGTCATCGCCATGTTCATCGCGGTTGCCATCGGTATCGTGGGCAAGACCATGACCGACGCCGGCCTGGTGAAAAACCTGACAGGCACCAATTCGGAAACCATCATCATCCAGATCGCCAATACCATTGCGGAACACGGGGTATTGATGGCCATCGGGGCGGGCCTGGTCCTGGCGGGCATTCTGGCCAGTACCATGTCCACGGCGGATTCCCAGCTGCTGGCGGCGGCTTCCAGCGTAAGCCAGGATATTATGCAGGGAACCATGCGGGCCAATTCGGATAAAAAGGCCATGAGCCAGGGGCAGAGCATGTTCGCGGCCCGGATCACGGTTATCGTCATCGCGATCCTGGCGGTCATCATCGCCCGGGATCCGAACAGTTCCGTATTTAAAATCGTAGCGTTTTCCTGGGCGGGTTTCGGCGCTTCCTTCGGGCCCCTGGTGCTGGCGTCCCTGTTCTGGAAGCGGGTCACCTTTGAAGGCGCGTTGTCCGGTATGGTGGCCGGCGGCGTCATGATTTTTGTCTGGAAGTTTTTGGTTGCGCCCATGGGCGGTGTGTTCGGCATTTACGAACTGCTGCCGGCGTTTCTGGTGAGCCTGGTCGTTCTGGTGGGGGTCAGCCTGATGACCGAACCGGACGAAGAGGTCATGAAAGAATTTGAAGAAATGGAACGTTCCCTGTAATTTTGCTTTCATTGTTACGGGATTTTAAAACTGTCATCGGGCCATGCCCTTTGTGTATGGCCTGTGGCAGTTTTTGATGTTATTATTTAGGTTTAGTTATTTCCGGAGGGTTCATGCAGCAGGCAAAGATTACGGTATCAGGCGTTTCCAGAAACAGTGAAGGGACTACCCGGCTGGAAACAGTGAATGCGGGGACCTTTACGGAAAAGAACGGGTACTGTTATGCGCGGTATGAAGAAACAGAAGCCTCCGGTATGACAGGAACCACAACGACCTTAAAGTGGAACGGGTCGCAGGTTTCCCTGATCCGCCACGGCGCTTATGAAATGCACCAGGAGTTCACGGAGGGGGGCACGTATGCCGGTGATTACCGGACTCCGTATCTGATGATTCCGCTGGAAACGAAAACAAAGAAGGTGCGCGTCAAAAAGCTGCCCTGGGGCTGGAAACTGCAGCTGGAATACGAACTGGCCTATGCAGCGGCAGACCTGAACCGGATTACGACTACCATTGTGGTAGATTTACGGTAATATTTTAGCTTTACAGGCAGATACTTTAGAAAGTGGAGGAGACAGGAGTGGACATCAAATCCGTATTGACGGAAGCCATTATAAAAACAGCGGAGAAGGCGATTGCGGCCGGTGTGGTCAAAGAGGGCACGCTGCCGGAGGTGCAGCTGGAAGTACCGCCGAAAAAGGAATTCGGCGATTTCGCCACCAATTTTGCCATGCAGTCGGCCCGGGCCCTGCGCTGCAATCCCCGGGTGCTGGCCCAGTATATTGTGGAAAATCTGGATTGTTCCTATGTGCAGAAAGCGGAGATCGCAGGCCCCGGTTTCATCAACTTTTATCTGGATCCGTGCTGGGTATACGATATGCTGGCGCAGATCGTGGAGGCGGGGGAAAATTACGGAAACCTGCCCAAAGCTTCGGACGAAAAGATCCAGCTGGAATATGTCAGCGCCAATCCCACGGGCCCGCTTCATGTAGGACACGGACGCGGCGCCGCGGTTGGCAGCGCGTTGGCCAACCTGATGAAGGCGGCGGGGTATGACGTGGAGCAGGAGTACTATATCAATGACGCGGGCAACCAGATGAACAATCTGGCCCGGTCGGTGAACGCCCGCTATCTGGAACTTTTGGGGAAGCCCTGTGAATTCCCGGAAGACGGGTACCACGGCCACGATATCATTGACACGGCGCAGCGTATCATCAACAAGTACGGCGACCGCTTCCTGCAGCTGGAAGAAGCAGAACGGTTGGAAGAATTCAAGACCATCGCCTACCAGGAAAAGTTGGCGGCGCTGAAGGAAGACCTGGAACGCTTCAATGTGCGCTTTGACGTCTGGTTCAGCGAAAAGACGCTGCATGAAGGCAATAAGATCAAAGAATCCTGTGACCTGTTGCTGGCCAAGGGTTACATGTATGAGCAAGACGGCGCCCTGTGGCTGAAATCCACGGCCTTCGGCGACGACAAGGACAGAGTGGTCATCCGGGACAACGGCGTGCCCACGTACTTTGCGGCGGATATCGCCTATCACGCCAATAAATTCGGCCGGGGCTTTGACCGGGTCATCAATCTGTGGGGCGCGGACCATCACGGATACATCGCCCGCATGAAGGCTGCCATGCAGTGCATGGGTTACAGGCCGGAGCAGCTGGAGATTCTGATTTTGCAGATGGTTCGCTTGTTGCGGGACGGGCAGGAAGTGAAGATGTCCAAGCGGACCGGCCAGAGCGTGACCCTGAACGAGCTCATTGACGAAGTGGGTACGGACGCTGCCCGGTTCTTCTTTGTGATGCGTTCCATCGACAGCCAGCTGGACTTTGATCTGGACCTGGCCAAGAAAAAATCCAACGATAACCCTGTGTTTTATGTGCAGTATGCCCATGCCCGGATCTGCAGCATCATGCGGCAGGTGGCGGAAGCAGGCATTGCGGTTGAAGGCAAGGGGAATTACCGGTTGCTGACGGAACCCGTGGAAGTGGACCTGATCAAAAAGCTGGGCGAATATCCGGAGATGCTGGCAGATGCTGCCAAAGAACGGGCGGTGCAGCAGGTGGCCCATTATGTGTACGATCTGGCCGGGCTGTTCCATTCTGCCTACAACCAGTGCCGTATCCTGGGGGTCGATGCAGAACTGCAGCAGGCCCGCCTGGCCATGGTAACGGCAGTGGGGCATGTGGTACGGCATGCACTGTCCATTTTGGGTGTATCCGCCCCGGAAAAAATGTAACATACTGCAGGGAAATCTGTGCACATTTCACAGATTTTGCAAGGCTGTAAATTTTAACTTGAGTTTCCCCTTTTTTATTTTTATAATAAAAGGTAAATATATCATTTGTGTTCTTTGCTGAAAAAGAACGGACTACAGATTCGGAAGGGACGGGTACAGTTAAATGGCAACCAAGTATATTTTCGTAACAGGCGGCGTGGTCTCCTCTTTGGGAAAAGGCATTACGGCAGCTTCCTTGGGGCGTTTGCTGAAGAGCCGGGGCTATAAGGTTACGGTGCAGAAGTTTGACCCCTACATCAATATCGATCCGGGAACCATGAGCCCGTACCAGCACGGCGAGGTGTTCGTGACGGACGACGGGGCGGAAACGGACCTGGACCTGGGTCATTACGAACGCTTTATCGATATCAACCTGTCCAAGAGTTCCAATGTGACCACCGGAAAGATCTATCAGTCCGTTATTACAAAGGAACGCCGGGGCGATTATCTGGGGGGGACCGTGCAGGTCATTCCCCATATTACGAATGAAATTAAATCCCGTGTGTTCCGGGTAGGCAATAATGATAACGCGGATTTTGTCATCACGGAGATCGGCGGTACGGTAGGCGATATCGAAAGCCTGCCCTTCCTGGAAGCGATCCGCCAGGTAAAAAAAGACGTGGGCAAAAACGACGTACTGTATATCCATGTTACGCTGGTTCCCTATATCGGCGCGGCGGGCGAGCTGAAGACGAAACCCACCCAGCACAGCGTCAAGGAACTGCGCAGCATCGGTATTACACCGGATATCCTGGTATGCCGCAGCGAGCATCCCATGTCGGAAGATATGATCGCCAAGCTGGCCATGTTCTGCGACGTGGATAAGGAAGCGGTCATCCAGAACCTGACGGCCAAAAGCATTTATCAGGTGCCCCAGCTGCTGGAAGAACAGCACATGGACGACATCGTGCTGAAGAAACTGGATATGCCGCTGAAAGAAAAAGACATGTCCGGCTGGCACGATATGGTGGCCCGCATCATGAAACATTATGACCGCAAGGTGACCATTGCGGTGGCCGGCAAATATGTGGAACTGCAGGACGCTTATATCAGCATCACAGAGTCCCTGAAACACGCGGCGCTGCATAATGAAGCAGAGCTGGAGATCCGCTGGGTGAACGCGGAGAAGATAGAAGTTCCGGGCACGGATCTTGATAAAGTCTTTGAAAATGTGGACGGTATCCTGGTTCCCGGCGGTTTTGGCGATCGGGGCATCGAAGGCAAGATTTCGGCTGTGCAGTATGCCCGGGAGCACAAGATCCCGTTCTTTGGCATCTGCCTGGGTATGCAGTGCGCAGTTATCGAATTCGCCCGGAATGTCTGCGGCATAAAAGACGCCAACAGCAGTGAGTTCAAGGCGGATGTTCCGGCTGTCATAGACCTGATGCCGGATCAGGTGGATATTGAGGACAAGGGCGGTACCATGCGTCTGGGCCTGTATCCCTGCAAGGTTTACCCTGGCACCCTGACGGAAAAAGCCTATGGACAGCCGTTGTTGTATGAACGCCACCGTCACCGTTACGAGTTCAATAATGAGTACCGGGATGTGCTGACTAAGAATGGTCTGGTACTGAGTGGTATTTCCCCGGATAACCGTCTGGTAGAAATCGTGGAACTGCCCCAGAGTGAGCATCCCTGGTTCCTGGGCTGCCAGTTCCATCCGGAATTCAAGTCCCGTCCCACGAAAGCCCATCCGCTGTTCCGCGACTTTATCGCGGCAGCGCTGGAGTATGGAAAATAAATATAATAACAGATTCTTTTAAAACAAAACCCTGTAACAAAATACGATTTTATATTGCATTTTGTTGCAGGGTAGTATTATATTTTATGGTAACAAACAGTCAGAAATAGTAACAAACAGTCAGAACAGGCTGATTTTGATTTTACAAGGAGAGGTGCAATATGAGAGTTAGTACCTACGAGATTATTCTGCCGCTGATCGGCAAAGATGACAAAAAAATCGAAGGCAAGGCGCTCCTGGTAAACGGACTGTATGGCGCGCTGGACGTGGTGGATGAGGCAACGGCGTCGAAGCTTCGCGAAGGCAATTTGGCGGATCTGCCTTTTGCCATGCGGGAACGGCTGGCCCTGCGCGGCCATATCACCCGGAAGGACGAGGCGGGGGAACTGGCCGATGCGCAGCTCCTGGGACGTGCTTGGAGCAAAATAGTCGGTCACGCCGGCGTCGGTCCGGTGATTCTGCCTACCTATAACTGTAATTTCCGCTGCCCGTACTGCTTCGAACGCCATCGTCTGACGCGGGGAGAGGAATGGCTGGGCCATGAGATGAAGCCCGAGATGGTGGATGCCGTCTTTGCCGCGCTCGAGAAACAGAGGAAATCCGGACGCAAGGTGGATGGATGTGCACTCTACGGCGGCGAGCCGCTTCTGAAGGAAAATATGGAGACGGTGCGTCATATCTGTGAACACGCAAAGGAAATGGGACTGGAGCTGTCAGGCATCACTAACGGCTACGATCTCGACGCGTATATCGGGCTATTGGAGGAGTTCGAGGTTGGCCATCTGCAGGTGAC
>Ga0265298_10005139_pt1 | contig 16526 bp, 5 predicted proteins | sample AusTroGonzalo_MG_3_FD_193486 | JGI IMG/M metagenome (GOLD analysis project Ga0265298, IMG submission 193486) | Bovine rumen microbial communities from tropical cattle in Woodstock, Queensland, Australia - Gonzalo_01 | ecosystem: Host-associated > Mammals > Digestive system > Stomach > Rumen ... | reverse complement strand
CGTAGTTTCTTTAAAGGGCCGCATGGACAGAAGTTCCTTCCGTTGGGTGATCTTAATCTTAAGTTCAATTATCATGGTAGCTCAGAACCCTCATGTTATCGTAGAGAACTGAGTCTGGCAGATGCACTTAACACAACCAGTTTTGAGATTGATGGAGTGAAATACAATCGAGTTGTGTTTGCATCACAGGCCGACAATGCTATTGTTGTGCAAATAACAGCAAGTAAGAAAAAGGCTTTGAATTTCGCTGTGTCTTATCTATTTAATGAACAGGTACAGAGTGGTGATTTGATTGATAAACACGAAATGGCCTATAGTATAAATAATGTAGAGCATGAGGGTATACCAGGAAAACTCAAGGCCGAAGTACGTGTAAGGTTGATGGCCGACGGAGCTGTTCAGGATGCTGGTGGTAATATGTACGTAAGGAATGCCTCAACAGCCACTATTTTAGTAACGGCAGCAACAAACTATGTTAACTATAAAGATATAAGTGGTAACCCTGCACTTAAGAACAGCAACACAATGTCGTTGCTCCAAGGTAAAACCTACAAAACTCTTCTAAAGCGTCATCTGCAGAAATATGAGGATCAATATAATAGGGTATATCTATCTCTGCCGAAATCGGAGAATTCAGAATTGGAAACTGATAAGCGCTTAGCAAAGTTTGATGGTAAAGATTTAGATATGGTATCGCTAATGATGCAGTATGGCAGATACCTACTTATCTCATCATCGCAGCCAGGTGGTCAGCCAGCAAACCTTCAGGGAGTATGGAATAACAAGATGGATGCCCCATGGGATTCGAAATATACTATCAATATTAATGCTGAGATGAATTACTGGCCTGCATTGGTCGGAAATCTGGCCGAGACACAGGAACCATTGTTCATGATGATACGTGACCTGAGTGAAACTGGAAAAAAGACAGCAAAAGTGATGTATGACTGTCCGGGTTGGGTGGCCCATCATAATACAGACCTGTGGCGTATTGCCGGACCTGTTGACGGAACAACATGGGGAATGTTTCCTACTGGTGGCGCATGGCTTACCACTCATCTGTGGCAGCACTATCTGTATACAGGAGACAAGAACTTCTTGGAACAGTGCTATCCGATATTGAAGGGTGCTGCTGATTTCTTGTTATCGTATATGCATGAGTATCCTAAGAACGGTGAAGTTAAGCATGCGGCAGGATGGCTTGTTACTGTACCAACAGTATCGCCAGAACATGGCCCCGTAGGTAAGAATACTACAGTGACTGCTGGCTCGACAATGGACAATCAGATAGTTTTTGATGTGCTGTCGAGTACACTGAAAGCCCATCAGATATTGGGATATGATAATATAATTTATACAACAATGCTGAGCAATGCCATAGCACAGCTGCCACCAATGCAGATAGGAAGATATGGTCAGTTGCAAGAGTGGCTTATTGATGGTGATGATCCAAAGGATGAACATCGTCATATATCGCACCTGTATGGACTATATCCTTCAAACCAAATCTCACCATATTCTCACCCCGAATTATTTACAGCAGCTGCTAATACTCTGAATCAGCGTGGTGATATGGCTACAGGATGGAGTCTTGGCTGGAAGATAAACTTCTGGGCTCGTATGCTGGATGGTAATCATGCTTTCCGTATTATCAGTAATATGCTAAGCCCTATACCTTATACTACAGAGTGGGGACCACGCGGTGGTACATATCCGAACTTGTTTGATGCACATCCGCCTTTCCAGATAGATGGAAACTTCGGTTGTTCTGCTGGCGTATGTGAAATGCTGTTGCAGAGTCATGACGGTGCAGTGCATCTGTTACCAGCCTTGCCAGATGCATGGACTCATGGCGAGGTGAATGGATTGCGAGCAAGAGGTGCATTTGTTGTTGATATGAAATGGAACAAAGGAGAACTTACTGAAGCTGATATATATTCCAAAATTGGTGGCAAGCTGAGATTGCGTTCGTATGTTCCATTGAAGGGTGATGGCCTGTTTGAAGCTACCGGTGAGTGTGATAATGAACTATTGAAGCCTGCCGTGATACGTGAACCATTGAAGTCGGCTGAACTGACCGAGTTTAAGCAGATGCCTATAAAGAAAGTATATGAGTATGACGTAATGACCAAGCCTGGTAAAATATATAAGGTGTATCATCAATAATAACTTAAAAATATTATGAAGTATCAACTATTACTAACAATTGCTTTCTGTGCAGGCTTGACAGCTTCTGCGCAGAAACTTCCTTATCAAAACCCCAATCTTTCGGCTAAAGAGCGTGCTATTGACCTCTGTAGAAGGTTGACATTAGAGGAAAAAGCGATGCTTATGCTCGACGAGAGTCCGGCTATTCCACGTCTGGGTATCAAGAAGTTCTTCTGGTGGAGTGAGGCTCTGCATGGTGCTGCTAACATGGGTAATGTTACGGTGTTTCCAGAGCCAGTAGCTATGGCATCTTCATTCAATCCTAATCTGCTCTACAAATGCTTCGATGTTGCTTCTACCGAGTTTCGTGCTCAGTATAACCATCGTATGCATGACCTTAATGGCGAAGATGAAAAGTTTCATAGCCTTTCGGTATGGACACCTAATGTAAACATATTCCGTGATCCGCGTTGGGGGCGTGGTCAGGAAACCTACGGCGAAGACCCTTATCTGACGTCTGTGATGGGAGTTCAGGTAGTAAAAGGACTACAGGGTCCAGAGGATTCGAAGTATCGCAAACTGTGGGCTTGTGCTAAGCACTATGCTGTACACAGCGGTCCCGAATACACTCGTCATACTGTGAATATTAATGATGTTTCTGCCCGCGATTTCTGGGAGACCTATATGCCCGCCTTTAAAGCGTGTGTTCAGGATGGTAATGTTCGCGAGGTTATGTGTGCCTACCAGCGTCTTGACGATGATCCATGCTGTGGATCAAATCGTCTGCTTCAGCAGATTCTGCGTGACGAGTGGGGCTTTAAGTATCTAGTAGTAAGTGATTGTGGTGCAGTAAGTGACTTCCATATGAATCATAAGAGTTCATCGGATGCTGTACACGGTTCATCAAAGGCTGTTATTGCAGGTACCGATGTGGAGTGTGGTTTCGAATATGCTTATAAGAGCATACCTGAAGCTGTTAATAGAGGGCTGCTTTCTGAGGAAGAGATAGACAAACACGTGATTCGTCTGCTTGAAGGTCGTTTTGACTTAGGTGAGATGGATGATCCATCACTAGTAGAATGGTCTAAGATTCCATATTCTGCTATGTCTACTAAGGCATCGGCACAATTGTCACTTGAGATGGCCCGTCAGACTATCGTATTGCTGCAGAACAAGAATAATGTCTTGCCTTTAAAGAAAAATGCAGAAAAAATTGCCGTTATCGGTCCAAATGCTGATGACGCACCTATGATGTGGGGTAACTATAATGGTATGCCTAATCATACTGTTACCATATTGGATGGAATAAAGGCAAAGCAGAAGAAACTCTTCTATACCAAAGGCTGTGACCTGACATACGACCAGGTGATGGACTGCCAGTTGGCTACTCAATGTGCAGTAGGTGGTAAGAAGGGTTTGAAGGGAACTTTCTGGAACAATACCACTATGGACGGGAAACCTGTAACCACACAGTATTACACCACACCGCTGGCCGTAACTACTGCTGGTATGCACAATTTTGCTCCAGGTGTACAGATTGAAGATTTTTCGGCTAAGTATGAAACGGTATTCACTCCAAAGGAGTCGGGTGAGTATGTTGTTAATGTGGAAGGCTGCGGACACTTTGAACTTTATATCAATGGTGAGAAGAAATTTGTAGAGCATACCTGGCGTACAACTCCTACCCGTACTGCTATTCAGGCTGAGAAAGGAAAGACTTATAACATTGAGGTTCGTTTCCAGTTCGTTAAGACTTGGAATGCTAATCTGAAGATAAATATCGCTAAGGAGTTGCCTATTGACTATCAGCAGATTATTGCCCAATTGAAAGGTATCGACAAGGTTGTTTTCTGCGGTGGAATCTCGGCTGCCCTCGAGGGTGAGGAGATGCCAGTACAGATAGAAGGATTCAAGGGTGGCGACCGTACCAGCATTGAGTTGCCTAAGGTACAGCGTAACTTCCTTAAAGCACTGAAGGAGGCTGGCAAACAAGTAATATTTGTAAACTGCTCAGGTTCTGCTATTGCTCTTACTCCTGAAACAGAGACTTGTGATGCTATCGTTCAGGCATGGTATGCTGGTCAGGAGGGTGGTACTGCTATTGCAGATGTGCTGTTTGGTGATTGTAACCCAAGTGGAAAACTGTCTGTTACCTTCTATAAGGATGATTCGCAGCTGCCTGATTTTGAGGATTATTCTATGAAAGGACGTACATACCGCTACTTCAACGATCCTCTGTTTGCCTTTGGATATGGTTTGAGCTATACAAATTTTGAGATTGGCGAAGCAAAGATGCAGGGTAAGGAGTCAATAACCATCCCTGTAACAAATGTAGGTAAACGTGCTGGTACTGAGATTGTACAAGTATATATCCGCAATCTGAGTGATGCCGAGGGACCACTGAAGTCATTACGTGCTTTCCAGCGTGTGGGTATAAAGGGTGGTGAAACTGTTAATGTAACCCTGAAACTGGATGAAAAGTCGTTTGAGTTCTGGGATCCAGAAACAAATACAATGCGAACAAAGCCTGGAAAGTATGAGATACTTTACGGTAATAGTTCAATGGATAAAGACCTGAAGAAAATGACCATCACCCTTTAGTGGTGGTCATTTTTTATTGCGTAACCTGCGCAATATGATAATACAAGTAATGATTATAGCTAAAATGATGCAACCTATTATGGCAAGATGCCAATAGTTAGTTACTGGTGTTTCCTTAACCTTTTCCCAAATCTCACGTAAAACCTCCTGGCGATCACCACTGTCGCGTAGATAACTGCATCGGTCAATTGTACTAATGTCGGGATACATTACACTATCAACATGGACTGCAGTGGCCTTGGGACCAAAGAAATAACTGAGGTCGATAGTCTCTTTTATACTGTCATTGGTAACAGCTTTAAGAATCTCTGGCGTAGCAATGGCTGAGCTATAGCCTGTCTCGTCCATACATAGTAGAGCTATATCCGGACGGCACATGAAATTGATCCAATAGCTTGCGGCTTCAGTATTCTTTGAGCAAGCTGGGATAGCCCAACAGTCCAGCCAACAATCGCTTCCTTCCATTGGGACTATATATTGCAGATTCACATTAGCTCTGGCTTCATCGATGGCCCATTTCGCATCACCGTTCCAAGTAACACTCATCCAGTTACTACCATCAGCCATCAATCGTTTGTCGTCATCAACATCAAAGCTTTTCATCTGTGGACGAGCTCTCTCAAGCAGATCTTCAACAATGGCAATATTACGATTAGTGAGATAAGTGGCCAATAAATTACGATTAGTGGCACCCATCTTTATTTCCTCATAGAAGGCGTAGTTTATAAGAATATTGTATAGATCACTGAAAGAATCTTTCATTATAACCTTACCGCGGTATTTTGAATCAAGTAGAAATCCCCAGCTGTAAACCTCTTCTGGCTTAACATACTTTGTGTTGATAAGTACACCTGTGTTTCCCCATAGGTAACCTACGGTATAGTCGTGAGCATTTACTCCATGAGTCTCACCGATGTGCTGAAGGATATTATCGATAAATGGCGAAGTGCCTTTAGTCCAGTTGGGAATGCCTTCCTTAACAAAGCTTGTGTCGATAGGATTCAGAAAGTTGTGCTTCATCATTCGTTCAATCAGATATTCGGATGGACAGAATACATCTGCGTCTATCTCGCCTTTTAGCATCTGATCGAAACATTCTTCGGGGTAGTCGTAGGTAATATACTCTACTTTTATCGTATTTCCAGTTACATCTTTATACCACTTCTCGAATTTCTCTATTACTCCTTCTCCTATATACTCATCCCAGTTGTATACTTTCAGTATTTGCTGGCGATCATATTGCGCTTGTATTCCAAGTACGCAGAATATTGCGATCAGGATAGTAGCTAATCGTTTCATAAGTTCCTCCTATTTTGTGCTTATTATCTTTCCTCGTGCTCTCGCATATAGTCGCGTGGCGACATTCCGTAGAATTTCTTGAATACTGTAGAGAATGAAGCAGAGTTTGCAAATCCACAGGCGTACATCACCTCTGTTACGTTCATGCCTTGGTTAGCCAACAGTTGTGCTGCTTTCTTCAGGCGGATGTTACGGATGAAGTCATGAGGTGTCTGGCCTGTCAGATCCTTCATCTTACGGTGCAAGTGTACTCGGCTTATGCCAACAGTATCAGCAATCATATCGACGCTCAGGTCGGAGTTATTTAGATTCTTGTTGATGCACTCCATTATGCGCTCAAGCAGTTTCTCGTCTGGTGACTTGAGACGAATCTCATCAACCTGCTCCTCAAGGTTGTCGTTACGTTCGTACTTAAGGCGCAGTAGGCGGTGCTTGTTGATAAGATTGATGATAGTGCGTCGCAGAATATCCATGTTGAATGGCTTAACTATATAAGCATCGGCACCAGTCTCGAGACCTTCAAGTTTGTCCTCGTCGCGACTCTTAGCTGTAAGCAGAACCACAGGGATTGAATTGGTGTTCGGATTTGTCTTGAGTCGTGTACATAGTGTATTACCGTCCATCTCGGGCATCATGATGTCGCTTAATACCAGATCAGGCTTTGTGCGTATAATCTCGCCTAACGCCTCGCGACCATTAGTGCATGCATGTACATCGTAATCACTAGAAAGCTCGTTCTCAAGATAGTTGCGAATCTCTTCGTCGTCCTCTGCTATAACCAAGGTCATTCTGCGATTTTGCGCCATCATCTCTGCCATTGGGTTTGTCGGCTCTGGCTCAGGCTCCTCTTCAAGGATTAACTCTGGCGTGATTGTCTCAGTAACCTCCTCGTCAATAAGGATCTCGTCAGGATTCAAGTGGCTGTTACCCATTGGGATGGTTATTACAAACTCGCAACCTTTTTCCAAATTGTGAACGGTAATGGTTCCGTGGTGAAGTTCTACAAGCGAACGAGTAAGGTCCAGACCAATGCCAGTACCTACGTAGCGGTCGTTGACCGTTGTAGGTGTCTGATAGAAACGGTCGAATATCTTGTTTATCTTGTCTTCGGGTATGCCCTCGCCATTATCATATATTGCTATTGTTGCCGATTCGGCGTTATGTGTAAGACGTATGCCTATTTCGCCACCAGTAGGGGTATATTTGAAGGCGTTTGACAGGACATTCATAAATACCTTGTCGAAATTCTGACGGTCAATCCATACAGGAATTTCATCACTATCGTGATTGAAAAGGAACTTTATCTGTTTTGCCTTAGCCTGATTGTCAAAGAGATTGTAGATATCCTTAGCAAATCCAACAAGATTGGTTTCACGCATACGCATCTGCATTTGTCCTTTATCAATCTTTCTAAGATCCATCATCTGGTTAATCAGGCTGAGAATTCGTTCTGCATTACGCCTGATAGTCTCATAGACGCCCTTTCTATTCGGATCGGTATCGTTTTTGATAAGTGAAAGCAAAGGCGTGAGAATCAATGTCATAGGCGTACGTATCTCATGACTCATGTTCATGAAGAAACGCAACTTAGCCTCGCCCATTTCCTCGGCGTGTATATGAGCCTGAAGACGAAGCCTGTCTTGCTCCTTATGACGTCGGTAAGCCAGATATTGCCATGCAAACAGACCAATAACTAAGGCATAGAAGAAATATGCCCATGCCGAACGATACCATGGACTATGGATGACAACAACAAACTCTTTGATTGGTGTCTCGATGTTATTACGCTCTGCTTTTACCCTGAAACGATAGGTCCCCTGGGGTAGATGAGAGAGTGTAAGGATATTCATTCCAGGCTGAAGACGGTTGAACGGCTCGCCATTGATGCTATATAAATAAGATATATGTTCTGGGTTCTCATATGTTAATGTAGAGAATTGAACAGAGAAGGTGTTGTCATTATAACAAAGTTCAAAACGATTGCTGGCGATAATGGCAGTGTCTGTTACCAGATAACTGCCTGAGCGGGTTGCCCTGCTAACCTGCTGGCCATTTATAGAGAATGCAGTGAGTTTTACTTCGGCCTCCCATTTGCTTGGAGAGATGTGTTGAGAATCGAACCATGAAACACCAGCAGTCCCACCCATGGCAAGCATACCGCTTGAAGTGATAAAAGATGCTCCATCGCTAAACTCATTACTCTGCAATCCATCATCAGCAAAGTAGTTTTGCCATATATTGTTTTTAGGAGTGTAACAGCTCAATCCGTGGTCTGTACCAATCCATATCCTGCCTTGCGGATCTCTCTCTATCGTGGCGATTCCGTTATCAGCAAGTCCATTTTCACGGGTGTACTGCTTGGTCTCATGTGACAGGAGATCATAGCAGAATAATCCTTCGTTGGTTCCATACCATAGTTTTCCGTCGTACTCGCGGGTTATTCTTACTGGAGTACCGTAGTTCAAGCAGTTCTTTCCAAAAGTATTAGTCCAACTGTTCTCAGCTATGTCCAGACAGCATAATCCCATAGATGTGGAAGCGTATACACGTTTTCCGTCGGGTGACAAGTGAACTTGTGAAATGTAGTCGTTAGAGATACAGTTCAAATTTCTATTTTTCTCAACACCTGGCTTTATCTTATATTGTGCAATAATATGTCCATCCGAAGAATCCATTCTTATAAGGCCGTGTTTCATGGTGGCAAGCCACAGACTTCCATCGCCTCCTATAGCGATATCCATGACAATGAGATGTGGATCTATAGGGAACGGTATTCTATGATACTGGAAGCTTACTGGGTCTATCCAACCTATTCCATTGCGATATGAACCAACCCAAATGCGTCCATTTAGGTCTTCGCTAAGCGCCATTGCTACTGAAGGAACATTCTCTTTGAGGTGTTTGACGTCTTTGGTGTTGTAGTCATAAATGTATATTCCATCTTTGTCGGTTCCTATCCAAATACGCTGTTTACTATCGAGCACAACACTTACCACGCATGCTGAACCGATAATATTTCGAGCTCCAAGTTTGTGACCCATGTAATTGAACCCCTTAAATGTTATGGGTTGCATAAAGATTCCTTTCTGCAACAGGCCCAACCAGAGGTTTCCACTCTTGTCCTCTGTTATAGAGTACACCTTACTTATAGAGAGATCTACCTCAAGCGAGAAGAATGGATTGTTAATAATTTCTTTTGACCTAGGGTCATATAGAGCTACACCTCTACCATCGTAGCCTATAACAATCATACCATCGTGATCACAGAATAAAGCAGATACTGAATTGTTCCATGTTTCGTCAATATGAACGAAGGTGTCGTTCTGCATTCGATATACGCCATTATTTGTTGTTCCGGCGTATATAATTCCGTCAGATCCTTCACATAGACATGAAAATACAATGTCAGGATCGTCTTTTAAGTATTGTCTTACCACTTTCCCATCAAAAGATATCAGTCCCAGGTTGTCGGTGACAATCCACAGAACTCCCATCCTGTCTTCGATAATGCTATTTACAGTATGTATAGACGACAAGGGACCCTTCTCCTGGCAGGCGGTCTTCTTGTTCTTGAACTTAAGTAGTCCTAAACCAGATGTTCCTACCAAGATGTCGCCGTTTGAGCGCTCAAGGAAACAATTAGGATAACAATGCCCGGCATTTCCGTCTTTGTCGAGCATAGCTACGTTATTGAACCTGTTACCGTCCCATGTTTGCAAGGCACCATAGATTCCAAAGTAGAACAATCCATTTTTATCCTGCATCATGCTGTTAACATAGTTGCTGGCCAATGAACTGTCGTGCTCGTTTTCTTTCTTAAATACACGGAATTGGTAACCATCATAGCGGTTTATGCCGTTACGTGTGGTTGCCCAAATGAAACCTTCATTATCTAGGTACACCTGCGTCACAAAACTACTAGACAATAGTTGATTGTCAGTACTAAAGAACTTTCCCCTTTGGGCGAAAGTACTCATTGCGATGAATAGTGAAGCTAGTGTCAGTATGAACTTAACTCGCATTGTTTTGTTAGTAAATAAATGGTCGCGTTAGTTGTTTATTTGTTGCAAAGATAATGCATTTTCTGAAATGTAACAAAGGAATGTTACAAAAATTAAACTTTTTGATACAAATAATGTGGGTTTTGTCGTAAAAATGGTATATCTTTGCATCGGACATATGTAATTTGTAACATTGGAGATTATGATTCTACGACATTTTTTTGCCAAAACTTTGGTACTTTTCGCATTCTCGGTATTTGCAATTGATGTGATGGCAGCCGAGCAGTTTGTTGTGTTCCAGGCATCGTCTGATGCGTGGCAGTTAAAGTGCTTCTCTGTAGGTTTTTGCCAAGATGAGCATAGTTGTGTTCAATTGGCCGCTAAAAATCTTATGTCTGACATCGAGAAGGTGACAGGGCAGAAAGGTAATGTTACTACAGAAAAGATGGAAATCTTAATTGGTACCATTGGCGTTAACAAACAGATTGACCAATGGGTGAAACAGGGAGAACTCAGAAACCTGAAAGGAAAAACAGAAAAGTATATCATTAAGACCATTGGAAACCAGCTGGTGATTGCTGGTAGTGATAAACGTGGCACAGTTTATGGAATTTATGAACTTTCAAAGCAGTTGGGCGTTTCACCATGGTATTACTGGGCAGATGTTCCTGTGGAAAAACATACCTATATATATATAAAGAAAGGTGAGTTTACTGATGGAGAGCCTGCAGTGCGTTATCGAGGATTGTTCCTTAATGATGAGGCTCCTTGTCTTACAACATGGGTGAAGAATACTTTTGGAACCGATTTTGGTGGTCATAAGTTTTATGAAAAAGTGTTTGAGTTGATATTACGTCTGAAAGGAAATTATTTGTGGCCTGCAATGTGGGGATGGGCATTCTATGCCGATGACCCTGATAATTTGAAGACTGCTGATCAAATGGGGGTAATGATGGGGACGTCTCATCATGAGCCAATGGCCCGCAATCACCAGGAATATGCCCGCAATCGTAAAGAGTGGGGAACTTGGAATTATTCTGTAAATAAGCAGAATTTGGACCGTTTCTTTCGTGAGGGAATTGAGCGTATGAAGAATACGGATGATATTGTTACCATTGGAATGCGTGGTGATGGTGATGAGGCTATGGGCAATAGCACTGATACAAAGTTGCTTGAGAATATCATAGATAATCAGCGTAGGATAATTAAAGAGGTAACTAAGCGTCCTGCAAAAGAGACTCCCCAAATATGGGCTTTATATAAAGAGGTACAGGACTATTATGATGCAGGGCTTCGTGTTCCCGATGATGTTACTATATTACTTTGTGATGACAATTGGGGAAATGTTCGCAGAATACCTACTGCAGAGGAGAAGAAACGTAAAGGCGGTTGGGGATTGTACTATCATGTTGACTATGTAGGAGCACCTCGAAACTCTAAGTGGATAAATGTTACCCCGATACAGAATATGTGGGAGCAGTTGCAGTTGGCTTACAATGGTGGAATACAAAAGTTGTGGATTCTTAATGTAGGAGATTTAAAACCTATGGAATATCCTATTCAGTTGTTTATGGATATGGCATGGAATCCGTCTGAATATAATGTTGACAACCTATTGGATCATACACGTGATTTCTGTGCAGAGAGTTTTGGTGATGATAATGCTGAAGAAGCAGCTTCAATATTAAACCTTGTCTGCAAATATAACGGTCGTATAACTTCGGAAATGCTTGATGCCAATGTCTATACCTGTGAGGAGTTTGAACAGGTAGTTAATGAGTATCGTGCCATAGAGGCCCGTGCATTAAGGCTTTTCCTTGAATTAAAACCTGAATGTCAGGATGCATATCGCCAGTTAGTCCTGTTCCCTGTTCAGGCTATGGGGAACATATATGAGATGTATTATGCTCAGGCTATGAACCATAAGCTTGCTTCTGTTGGTGATCCTGATGCAAATATCTGGGCAGACCGTTGTCGACAGGCGTTTAAACGCGACTCGCTGCTTTGCTTATATTATAATAAGGTGATGTCTGGCGGCAAGTGGGATGGAATGATGATTCAGAAACATATTAGCTATCGTACGTGGAATGATAATTATCGTGCTGATGTGTGTCCAAGGCTTATTGCGGTTCCAGAACCTTCAAACGGTCCGGTATTCTCCCCATGTGATGGTTATATTAGTATTGAGGCCGAACATACATATGGTCGTGAAGATGCAAGTAACGCAAAATGGACTGTAATCCCATATATGGGACGTACACTTAGTGGAATTTCGTTAATGCCATATGCAGAGAAAACAGATAATGCTAAGCTGATTTATCGTTTTAAGGCTGATGGTGTAAAGACTGCAAAGGTTCATGTCATAACAAAATCTACACTTGATTTCTTGGATAAAGGTGGACTGGTATATGATGTTTCTATTGATGGACTGGCTACTGTTGATGTTAATTTTAATAAAGATTTAAATGAGAAACCTGAGAATATCTACTCAAAATACTATCCGACGGTGGCTGGTAGAGTGGTTGAAAAGGTGATAGAACTGCCCATCGAATCAAATAACGGTATACACACTTTGACGATACATCCACAGGATCCAGGTATAGTATTTGAGAAGATTATTATAGATTTTGGGGGTTATAGAAAGCAATTCCTTTTTGGTAAGGAATCTCCAAAAACGTATAAATTACAATAATTGATATACGTCAACTTGCAGATTCGTCTTTTTCTTGTAACACAAACTTTATATTTTGTAACATCTCTCTTTATTTGTTACTATATATAAAGTTTGTGTTGTTTATTTTTTGTTTGTTTTAATCTATTTTTATTAATTTTGCACCCGTTAACGATGTGAAGTCGAAACAATTTTTCAATTAACTATAGTCAAATTATGTATCAAAATCAATCAAAATGAAACAGCTAACAAGTCTTTTGAAACGGGCTGTTCCCACTTTGCTTCTGCTTTTCTGCTCTGCTTTCGCGCAGGCGCAGGGAGGTGGTGTCAACGTAAAGGGTACAGTCGTGGACAATGCAGGTGAGCCTCTGATTGGCGCATCGGTTGTTGTGAAGGGAAATGCTGGTCTTGGTGCGGTAACGGACTTTGACGGTAATTTCCAGCTGAAAGTTCCTTCGGAGAGCTCGATTATTGTCGTGAGCTACGTAGGAATGAACACTAAGGAGTTGAAAGTGGGTCGTGAGCGCACTTTCAAAGTTGTTCTTACCGACAATACTCAGCTTACTGAGGTTGTTGTTGTAGGTTTCGGTCAGCAGAAGAAAGCCTCGGTTGTGGGTGCCATCACTCAGACCACAGGTGAAGTTCTGGAGCGTGCTGCAGGTATCACTGATATCGGTGCTGCCCTGACTGGTAATCTGCCTGGTGTGGTAACTACTGCTTCTCAGGGTATGCCTGGTGAGGAAGAGCCAAAGATTCAGATCCGTGGTGCTTCTTCATGGAACAACTCTGAGCCTCTGGTACTTGTTGATGGTATCGAGCGTCCTATGTCAAGTGTTGACATCCAGTCTGTTGCTACTATTTCAGTACTGAAGGATGCTTCTGCTACAGCAGTTTATGGTGTGAAGGGTGCTAATGGTGTTATCCTTATTACTACTAAGCGTGGTGCTGAGGGTAAGGCACAGATCAGTGTATCTGCCAACGCCATTATGAAGATTCCTTCAAAGTTGCCTAATAAGTACGATTCTTACGATGCTCTTGTAGCTCGTAACGTTGCTGTTGAGCATGAGTTGAACCTTTATCCAGAGAGCTGGGCTTACGTTCGTTCAATGGACTTTATTTCAAACTATCGTAATTCAGATCCTAACGCTACAGATGAATATGGTAATCTGATTTCTGAGCGCTATCCTAACGTAGACTGGCAGCGTGCTCTATTTAAGGATTATACCATGTCTTATAATGCGAATCTGAATGTATCGGGTGGTACACGCTTCGTTAAATACTTCGCAAGTGTTGACTTTGTGAGTGAGGGTGACCTTTATAAGGACTTCGGTAATGGTCGTCAGTATCCTACTGGTTATGATTTCAAACGTGTAAACGTTCGTTCTAACCTCGACTTCAATATTACAAAGAGCACTGTACTGAAGGTTAATATCGCCGGTTCTAATGGTAAGCAGATGTCTCCATGGAGTAACTCTGTAAACAACGACTGGCAGATTTCTCAGCAGTGGGCTGGTGTTTATAACATCTCTCCTGACGCTTTCGTTCCTAAGTATAGTGACGGATCTTGGGGTTATCTTCCTGGTTCTACTAACGTAAGTAATGCTGCTGTAAGTATTGCTCTCGGTGGTACACAGTATATTACTACAACTCGTATTACTACAGACTTCGTTCTGGAACAGAAACTCGACTTTATCACCAAAGGCCTTTCTGCCCGTGGTATGATTGCATGGGACAACAACTTCCGTGAGAGTGGTCGTGGTATTAATGACCTTTATAATGATCCTCAGTACAAGTGGATTGATCCTCAGACTGGTGCTGTAAACTATAAGTCAGCATATGAGGCTTACGACCGTTGGGACTATACTGTTGGTAACAAGTGGTCAACACAGAGTGGTACTGTAGATAACTGGGCTACTGCACGTAATCTTAATTATCAGTTGCAGTTGAACTGGGCTCGTACCTTTGGCAAGCATGATGTTTCTGCAATGGGAGTATTTGCTCGTCAGGAGACAGCTCAGGGTTCTATGATTCCTAACTATCGTGAGGATTGGGTATTCCGTGCTACTTATGGATACGCTGGCAAGTACTTCTTAGAGTATAACGGTGCTTACAACGGATCTGAGAAGTTCTCTAAGGATAACCGTTTTGCATTCTTCAATTCTGGCGCTATCGGTTGGATGATCAGCGAGGAGCCATTCATGAAGTATCTGCGTGATAAGAAGATTATCGACATGTTGAAGCTCCGTGCATCTTACGGTGAAATCGGTGATGACAATGTCGGTGGACGTTTCCTCTATATGACTCAGTGGGCTTATGGTGGTAATTCATCACTTGATTATAATCAGGGTGCATCTCCTTATAAGTGGTATCGCGAGTCAACCGTAGGTAACCCCAATGTACACTGGGAGACTGTAAAGAAGTTCAATATTGGTATTGACTACGGAATCCTTGGTGGTCTGTTCGCCGGTTCTATCGAGATATTCAAGGATAAGCGTACCGACATTCTTGTACAGGGAAGTGACCGTGCCGTTCCTGCTTATTTCGGACAGTCACCTGTAACAGCTAACCTCGGTGAGGTTAATACTAATGGTTATGAAATTGAGGTTCGCTTCAATAAGGTTCTTAACAACAAGATGCGTTTCTGGGCTAACTTGAGCATGACTCATGCCGAGAATAAGATCAAGGTTAAGGATGACGCTCCTCTGTTGCCAAGTTATCGTAAGCAGGCTGGTTATGCAATCGATCAGGTTCGTACATTCCTGGATAAGGGTATGATGTCAAACTATGATGCTGTATATGGTTCTCCAAAGCATGACTCTAACGACAACCTGAAGTTGCCTGGTGATTATTATATCGCAGACTTTAACGGTGATGGTGTTGTTGATAATGTTAACGACCAGGTTCCTTATGGTTATTCTGGTTTCCCACAGAATACCTATAATACTACCATCGGTTTCGAGTGGAAGGGCTTCAGTTGTTTCGCTCAGTTCTATGGTGTAACAAATGTAACTCGTGACGTATCAATGATCAGCTTTGCTGACGTTATGTTGGCAAATGTATATGATCAGGGTACATGGTGGAGTGTTGATCAGCAGAATGCAAGCATCGTTACTCCTCGTTTCAATACACCAATTGGTAACAATGGTATGTATTATGGTACACAGTACCTTTGCGACGGTTCATACATCCGTCTTAAGAACGTTGAGGTTGCTTATACCTTCACACAGCCATGGGTTCAGAAGATTGGTCTGAAGAATCTGAAGGTATTTGTTAGTGGTAACAACCTCTGGCTCTGGACCCGTATGCCAGATGACCGTGAGTCAAACTTCGGTGGTAACCATACTGCCGGTAATGGTGCTTACCCAACATTCAAGCGTATTAATCTCGGTGTAAGATTCAATCTTTAATAAAGAGAAAAAGCAATGAAAAAGTTTATTAATAAATATATTATAGGTGTAGTTGGACTGACGCTCTCGCTTGGAGCTGCGTCTTGTACTGACTATCTTGATAAGTCACCAGACTCGGATGTAAGTCCTGAGACTGCATTCAAGAACTTCACCAATTTCCAGGGATTCGTTGAGGAAATCTACAACTGTATCCCTAATAAGGAGTCTGCCTACTGGTGTACTTCATTTAACTGGGGTGATGATGAGATTATGAACTCTGGTCTTGGTGATACTCACGTGACTGCTCACTTTGACCTTGGCGATTATCGTCACTGGTATGATGAGAGTGATAAGGGTGGTCAGCAGAGCTGGCTGAACCGTCCAGGTTCTAATCCTACTTCTACAAATAAGTTCGACCAC
>Ga0265298_10005138_pt1 | contig 16530 bp, 14 predicted proteins | sample AusTroGonzalo_MG_3_FD_193486 | JGI IMG/M metagenome (GOLD analysis project Ga0265298, IMG submission 193486) | Bovine rumen microbial communities from tropical cattle in Woodstock, Queensland, Australia - Gonzalo_01 | ecosystem: Host-associated > Mammals > Digestive system > Stomach > Rumen ... | reverse complement strand
AGGCTTCGGGAGTACGGCTGGGAAATAGCCGTCACAGAAGGCTGGGCACTACTCAGGAAACCGGCTGAGGAGCCCCCGGAAGGCTGGTATTCGGACGGCTTCGGGCCAGAAGCCGCATGCTGCCTCAGCCTTCTTGACCGGCACGCGGAACGCGGGAACAGCGCAGAAGCAGCACAGCGGATGCTGATCAAAGCAGGCGAAGAAGGCGGAAAGGCATATGAAACCGCCTGTGCCGCCCTGCACAGAGAATGGGCTGAACGGCTCAGGAAAAGAGAACCGCTGCCGGCTGTCAGCCGGAGATACTTTACAAAATGAAGGGAGACACAGGGCCATGCTGATTCAGCACATCGGACACGCGGAATTCCTGATTGAAACGGAGAGCGGGGTCAGGATTGTCACGGACCCGTATGACGTTTCCTGCGGTTATCCGCTGCGGCAGGTGACGGCCGACATCGCCCTGGTATCCCACCATCACCATGATCATGACGCCGTGGACAACGTGAAGGGAAGGCCGCTGGTGATCGATACAGCAGGCAGTTTCATGCCGGAAAACGATCTCCGTGTCGATGCCGTCCGCGGGTATCATGATGACGCAGGCGGCAGCAAGCGGGGAGAAACCCTGCTCTTCCTGATCAGAACAGAAGGGCTGAGAATCGTCCATCTGGGAGATCTTGGCTGTCCGCTGGACGGGGAACAGGTGAAGATCCTGAAAAATCCCGATATACTGATGATTCCGGTAGGCGGGTTTTACACAATTGACGCGGGACAGGCCAAAGAGACAGCTGAACTGCTGGAAGCCAGGATTATCCTTCCGATGCATTACAGGACGGAATATAACCGGGACTGGCCGATCTCAGGGCCGGAAGAATTCCTGAAACTGTTCGGCGGGGAAAAGATCTGCCGCGGAGCGGAAGCGCTTCGCGTGACAGAGAAAGATATGGACTGCCAGCCGGGGATCGTCGTTTTCAAATCATGATTGATCATCCGGCTTAACGAAAGCGGCGAAACAAAACGGACATCGCGGGAAAAACGGGCGATGTCCGTTTTGCTTTACAGGCTTTCCCTTCTTTTCACGGGAACGAAAACGCGGCGCAGGAGATAACGCAGGCGCGCGGGACGGCTGAGCTCGCCCTTCAGCAGGATGGACGTGTCCCGGACGAGACAGGTATCTGTTTCGGTAACCTTAGCGCGGGAATAACGAATCAGGGAAACGCATTCGCCTACGGGACCGAGCGCGACGCCGAAGGGTCCCGAACGGTCGATCCTCCTGCCGAAGGCCATCGGTGATTCACCTGTTTTGCGGCTGATGCCTTCGGCATGAAGCAGGTCCGTGACCTCCCGGACCCAGATATCAAACCTGGCAGCTTCCGATTTTGCGCGGCGGGCACAGAAAGCGGGAGAAGTGAACAGAATCCGCAGCGCGGCCGCGAGAAGAAGAAGCAGGAGCAGAAGCCAGAGCCAGGGGAACGATCCGGGCTGATCCGGATGTTCCGGAGGCGCGGTCTCATGATCCGGAGGCGGGGAAGGAGAATCATCATCCGGCTGGCCAGACGGCTGCGGGGATGTTTCCGGCGTGATTTCCGGAGATGGTTCCTCTGTCTGTTCCGGTGCGGGGATCGGATCCTCCGGCGAGGGCGTCGGTGTGTCGTCCGTCCCGGTGCTGCCGGAAGGTTCGGGTGCAGGTGTCGGGGTGGGTGTGGGAACCGGTTCGGGCGAAGGAGAAGGGGCCTGGGACGAATCTTCCCCGGTTCCCTGATCGCTGCCTGAAGAGCGCCTCGGCGTCGCGTCAAAAGTCAGCCAGCCGAATCCCTTAAAATAGACTTCGGTCCAGGCATGAGCGGAGAGGCCCGTCACATATGCTTCCCCGTTCTCGTCCGGTTCGGCCAGATAGCCCTCGACATACCGGGCGGGAAGACCGGCCATCCGGCAGAGAACCGTCATGGCAGAGGCAAAATGGGTGCAGTATCCTTCTTTGGTATCAAGCAGGAAACGAGTGACAAAATCCACATCGGAAGGCTGCCGGTCCACATCCAGCGTGTAACGGAAACCGCGGCTCAGCCAGGACTGAAGCGCAAGAGCTTTGTCATAGGGAGACGAAGCGACAGAAGACGCATCCCGGGCAAGGGTATAGACCGGTTCCTCCAGATGGGCCGGAAGGGAAGTATAGATTCCGGCAATCTGATCATATCGGCTGTCCTCCAGTGTGGAGCAAACCTCAATCAGGGTACTCAGGCCGGAATCGCCGGCCATGAACAGAGGGGCGGATACGCTGTAGGTATCCCCGGCTTTCAGGTTCCGGGTGACAAAAAGCTCAGAGGAGTTCGAAAAATAAGGGACCAGGTCGCCTCCGGGGATCAGATCCCTGACCCGCTGGGGAACGAACAGTGTGGAAGCGCTGTCGCTGAGCATCCGGACAGAAACAGTGACGGGATCGCAAAGGGCGTTGCGGACAGCCGGCGCGGGAAGGTCCTCATCAAACAGCCTGACACGCTCATTGGCGAGGCTGAGCGACTGGCGCAGGTAACGGCGTCCGCCGGTGGTATTGCGCCAGCTGCGGCCGGTATACTCATTGAGAACGACACCGCGGAGATAAACCGTCCTGGGAGCGGAAACCTGCATGACCGGGCTGTTATCCGGATTCGGTTTACCCCCCAGCTGGTCCTGACCTTCAGGATAATACCCTTCGGAAGAAAGGGAGAAAACGTCACGCGGCTCCGTAAAGAAAAACCGGTCCATCAGCGCCTGGCGGAGTTCGTTCGCTTTTTCCCTGAGAGGCCGGGCATCCACACCGCCCTGGGTCAACAGAAAAGCGCCGAGCACCAGAATCGCCGCTGCAGGCACCAGGGGCGCGAAGGGAGTTTCAGGGAAGCGGCCGGTAAAAAACAACAGCAGGAGAGCAAACAGGGCAGGCAGAAGCCAGGGAATCAGATTATCGGAACCGGTCAGGTAAATCAGCAGGACCATGCCAAAGCAAAGGCAGGCGGCCGGCAGTACCGAAGCATCCCGCAGGGAGGCAAAAAAACAGAGCAGGGCACAGAGAACCGTCAGGATTGTGACAGCGGGGCCGGAGACGAGCGGGAGGGCGGTATCCAGGCCTTTCACGCGCAGGACGACAGCCGTAAAAACATCGGCAATCAACGTGAGGCGGTTTGCCGCAAAAAGCCAGGCCGCCGCAGCCAGCGGGATGACGAAGGCCGATGCATAAGCGACCGCCTTCCGGATGGAAAGAAGTTCCAGAACAAGGATGATACAGGCAAGTCCCGGGAGAACACCCGGCTTCAGAAAGGACGGTTCAAGAATGCCGAGCAGCGGCATGAGCAGACCGGCGGACAGCATCATGGCAAGCAGGGCATGGGTCAGATGCCGGCGTACAGATTCGCTCATCAGGGAACCTCCTTTCTGATCGGTTTTTATGGCATTCATTGCTTTCCATGCCGAATTCCGGCCGAACGCGGCGTGTGCCGTCCGGCTTCGAAAGGCGGCGAAGGCTACCGGTCCGACAGCTCCGGGGCGACGTAGGAAACCTCGATACCGGACTGCTTAAGGCGGGCGATGAGCGGCAGGACATTCTCATCGTCCGGGACAAAGGTAACCAGATACAGCCGGATATTCGGCCCCGCACGGTGCATCCTGATAATGATGTCCACCATGGGAATATTCAGGCGCGCCGTAATCACGACAACACAGCCGACTTTGCGGAGACGGCGGCTTTCGATGGCCAGAATCCGCTCAAACCGGTCCGTTTCCGAAAAATCCGTGCGGGCCAGATAATCCATGATAATGGGCATGCCCATGCTTTTTTCCACGTCAACGGGATGCTTCCCCAGAAGCGGCATGCGGATCTGGTGATCGGTGGCGATCTGCGCGGTACAGACGGAAGCGCATGTTTCCAGCAGGGTATCACGGAGATCCCTTTCCGCCCGGGAATGGCCCCAGGAAGGCGGACGGGAACAATCCATCAGGATCAGGACATCCTGAAGAATCGGTTCGTCAAACTTGCGTACCATCAGTTCACCCTTGCGCAGGGACAGCTTCCAGTGAATTTTTTTCATCGCGTCACCGGGCTGGTAAGCGCGGTTGTCGGAAGGCGCGTTCAGGTCTTCCGTGGCGCGGGCCATCAGCTCGCTTCCGGGATCACCGGGCGCCATCACGAGCGGATCCGTTTCAAAGGCGCGCGGCAAGACAACAAGCTCGAAGGAGGACTTCAGGAGCGGAACACGCCTGGAAACCAACCCGAGAAGGTCCTCGACAACACAGGCCCGCAGGCCGACGGAAAAAACACCCACATGGGCAGCGTGAACCGGAAGCTGTATGGTCTGGCGTTTGCCGGGTATATTCCTCATGCGGATTTCCCGGTCACTGACGCCGTCAGGATCGGACAACTCAAGCAGGAGCGGGGCGACAGGGATCATTCCGCGATGGCGCATGCTGACGGAGAGCACAAGATCATCTCCACGGCGGACGGTCAGGCCGGAAAGGTTTCCGTCCGCTTCAAGCGTGGAGGAAGCCCACAGGACAGCCAGAATGCCACCGGCGACAGTAAGCAGAACCAGAACGAAAAGCAGCAAAAAAAGCTGACTGCCGGTGCACAGCGCGACCGTCAGCAGCAGAAGGCAGATGGCGAGAGGCAAGCCCAGGTTCAGTTTCATAGTTTTACGGGGACGGAAGTGTTCTGCAGAATGGTGAGGAGGAACTGTTCCGCCTGCAGGCCTTTCATCTTCGCCTCCGGCGAAAGAACCATCCGGTGGGCAAGAACCGGAAGGAACATATGCTGCACATCCTCCGGCAGAATAAAATCACGGTCATCCAGCATGGCGCAGGCCTGTGCCCCGCGGATCAGCGCGATGGCGGCACGCGTTGAAGCGCCGAGTGAGAAGGCCGCGTCCTTCCGGGTCGCGGCGGCCAGCGTGGCGACATAATTCCGGACTTCCGGGGAACAATAGACGGTCGTAACCTGTTCCTGCATGGCAAGAACATCCTGGGCGGAGCAGATGGGTTCAATGGTGGCCATCGGCGCGACTGAACCGCTGTAGCGTTCCAGGACGTCCATCTCCTGCTCGATGGTAGGATAACCGATGGAGATGCGCAGGAAAAAACGGTCCACCTGTGCCTCAGGAAGGGGATAGGTACCGACAAACTCTCCCGGATTCTGGGTGGCCAGCACAATAAAAGGCTGGGGCAGCGGGTGGGTGATGCCGTCAACCGTGACCTGGTGTTCCTCCATGACTTCGAGCAGGGCCGACTGGGTTTTCGGACTGGTACGGTTGATTTCGTCCGCAAGGACGATCTGGCTCATGACGGCGCCTTCCTTATATTCCATCTCGCCGGTCTTGAAGTTGACGAGGGTAAAACCCGTGACGTCAGAGGGCATCAGGTCCGGGGTGAACTGGATCCGCCGGAAGGAACAGTCCAGCGAACGGGCGAGCGCACTTGCCAGCGTGGTTTTCCCGACGCCGGGAACATCCTCAATAAGGACGTGGCCTTTACAGAGCAGGGCAATGAGCGCGTATTCAATGGCTTCTTCCTTGCCGACGACGGCTTTGCTGATGTTTTTCTGCAGGGCAAGGATCATTCTGCCGGGATTGATCATGAGAACCTCCAAACCAATTCGGAATTCAGGCTGAAGAATTCAGAATTATCATCATCCGGATCAGCCGGACACTGAATTATTATACCCAAATTTGAAGAAAACCGCAAGCTGTGGTATGATGCAGAAGACGAAACCACGGGATCGTGTATAAAGGGACAACGACGCGACAGAAAGGGAGTAAAGGTATGATCAGGGGCCTGGGACTGGACCTGTGCGAGATCGGACGGATGGAAAAGCTGATTACGGACGAGCGCTTCCTGAACCGCTATTTCAACGAGGGAGAGATCGGATATATCCGCACAAAGGGAAGAGGAGGCGCGCAGACCATGGCCGGTATTTACGCCGCGAAGGAAGCGCTGGCCAAGGCGCTCGGAACCGGGATCGCCTTTGACCTGAAGGAGATCAGTATCTTCCACGACGAGGCGGGACAGCCTGGCTATTCACTGTCCGGGGAGGCGGAAAAGCTTGGCCAGGGGGACAGGTTCCATCTTTCCATTACGCACGACGGCGGCATCGCAGCCGCGGTCTGCATCCGGGAAGACAATCATTAAAACGCGGCAGCGTTACTTTTCATTCCGGAAACGTTGATTCCGGCTTGTCAAAAAAGTTGAAAAAAATTATAATTAATGTGTGGATTTCCGCATATGGACCAACCGACGCAACGACCGTGAGGAATATACAGAAAGGCGGTAAAAAAATGACAATTCGCGAGAACTATGAACAGTGGCTCAGGGACTTTGCCGGCGATCCGGATACAATCCGGGAGCTTGAAGCGATCGCTGACGACGAGAAAGAAATCGAAGACCGTTTTTATACCGAACTGAGCTTCGGAACCGCGGGTATGCGCGGCGTCCTTGGCGCCGGAATGAACCGGATGAACAAATACAATGTCCGCCGGGCGACCAAAGGCCTCGCGGGATATCTGCTTGAAAAACCGGAAGAAGCGCAGCGCGGTGTCGTCATCGCCTATGACAGCCGCCGATGCAGCGCTGAGTTTGCCAGGGATACCGCCCTGGTGCTGTGCGCGGAAGGCGTACCGGCCTATCTGTTTGACGCGCTGCGTCCCGTGCCGGTGCTGAGCTACGCGGTGCGCCACCTGCATGCCATTGCCGGCGTGGTGATTACGGCCAGCCATAATCCGCCGCAGTACAACGGCTACAAGGTATACGGAGAGGACGGGGCGCAGGTCGGTCCGGAAGCAGCGGAAGGGATTACCCGCGTGATCCGCGCGACAGCATATACAGACTGCGCGCTGATGGACGAGCAGGAAGCGCTGGACAAGGGGCTGCTGAAGATCATCGGAAACAAGGAAGTGGACGATGATTACATTGCCCAGGTCAAAACGCTGAGCATCAATCCGGAACTGCTGAGGACGGAAGGATCCAAGCTGAACATCGTCTATACACCCCTGCACGGAAGCGGAAACGTGCCGGTCCGCCGCCTGCTGAAGGAGATCGGACTGACCAATGTGGCTGTAGTAAAGGAACAGGAAATGCCGGATCCCAACTTCAGCACCATCAAGGTGCCGAATCCCGAAGATCCGGGCGCCTATGAGCTGGCTTTCAGACTTGCGGCGCAGGTCGGCGCAAACGTTATTTTCGCGACGGATCCGGACTGCGACAGGCTGGGAGTGGCGGTCAAGGACGGACAGGGCGAATGGCATCTGCTCAGCGGAAACCAGATCGGCTGCGTACTGCTTCACTATATCCTGTCGAGCAGGAAGAAGGCCGGCACCCTGCCCGCGGACGGGGCGGCAGTGAAGAGTATCGTTTCCACCAGCCTGGCGAACCGGATCTGCGAAAGCTTCGGCATTGCCATTTTCGAGACCCTGACCGGGTTCAAGTTTATCGGAGAGAAGATCCAGCAGTTCATGGACAGGGGAGACCATACGTTCCTGTTCGGCTTTGAGGAAAGCTACGGATTCCTGTCCAGCACGTTTGTACGCGACAAGGACGGCGTCAACGCGAGCCTGCTGGTCAGCGAAGTCGCCTGTGCCTGCATGGCGGAGGGAATCACATTCTATGACAGGATGCAACAGATCTACCGCGAATACGGGTATTACGTTGAAAACGTGGTCTCCACAACGCTGCCCGGCAAAGACGGCCTGACCCGCATGAAGGAGATCATGAGCAGCCTGCGGGCCCAGCCGCCCAAAGAGATCGCGGGGCTGAAGGTTACCGCTGTAAGGGATTACCAGAAGGGCGTTCGTATTGAGAACGGGAAAGAGGAGCCGACCGGCCTGCCTGTTTCCAATGTGCTGTATTTCGAACTGGAAAAAGGCAACTGGGTGTGCGTACGGCCTTCCGGTACGGAACCGAAGATCAAGCTGTATGTGAACAGCAACGCGGCTGAAAAAGCAGAAGCGGAAGCGTTGAACGCGGCGCTCTGCGAAGCGAGCAAAGCCCTGATGGCATAACATATTCATAATTCAGAATTCAGAGTATAAAACAGTATCCAGGAGAATGACCGGTCATGAAGGATGATCACTCCATGGGTAAAAGGAGTCAAAACCATGTTCGGCAGATTCATGAACAACTACTATTACGGCAAGAGCGGAAAAGGTGATTTCCGGAAGGAAGACCTGCCGCAGAACCGGCGGGAGCTATTCCGTGACACCCTGAAAACCAGGCTGAGCGCGTTATGCAGAATCAACCTGCTGTATATGCTGATCTTTCTGCCGGCCATGATCCTGATCATGTATTATTTTACCAGCACGCTGTCCACAGCTTCCAACCTGATGGTGGTTCAGGAGTATGATTACGCGGGCTATGTGGAGCAGATGACCGAGTCGGAGAGGGAAGTCACCATTACCGAGGAGCAGTATAACGAACTGAAAAACTCGGACATCAACTATACCGACCTGATTGACGGCGCCCTTTTCCGCCTGCTGGCATGGCTGATTCCATGCCTGGCGATTACCGGACCCTTTACAGCGGGCCTGAGCTATGTGACGCGGAACTGGGCCAGGGATGAGCACGCTTTCATCTGGACCGACTTCAAGGACGCCCTGAAAGCCAACTGGAAACAGGCGCTGGTTCTGTCCTCGATCACATCGGTCCTGCCGCTGGCTGTTTATGTGGGGTGGAGGTTTTACGGGCAGATGGCTGCCCGGAATACCATCATGATCGTGCCGCAGGTGCTGGTTCTGCTGGTCGCGCTGCTCTGGGCCATCAGCATCACCTATATGCATCCGCTGGCGATTACGTATGACCTGAAGATGAAGGATGTTATCCGCAACGGCCTGCTGCTGGGCGTTGCCAGGCTTCCCATGAGCGTCGCCATCCGCCTTCTGCACTGTGTACCCGTGCTGATCGGCGCGGCAATGGTCTGGTTCTGGAATCCGATGATCGGCATGCTGGTCCTCTTTGCCTGGTACGCGCTGATCGGATTTGCGTTAAGCCGTTTTATCACAGCCAGCTATACCAACGCGGTATTCGACCGTTTCATCAATCCGCGGATCGAAGGGGCTAAAGTGGATCAGGGACTGTATAAACCGGATGAAGACGAGGATGCGGGAGACGACACCGCGGAAGGGGATACAGAAAACTGATCATGTACGAAGGATTTGCAGAACTGTACGACGGTCTGATGAACGACGTTAATTATGAAAGCTGGGCGGATTATTATTCCCGCCTGCTTTCGATTTATGGGATCAGGAAAGGAAAAGTCTGCGAATGCGCCTGCGGGACCGGCGGACTGACGCTGCCCCTGCAGCGGCGCGGATACCAGATGACCGGGGTTGACCTGAGCCGGGAAATGCTGTGGCAGGCAGCCCAGAAGGCAAGAAAAAACGGCATGGCCATTCCTTTTGTCCAGCAGGACATGAGGGCGCTGAACCTCCACAGGCCTGTGGATGCCGTGCTCGCGACCTGCGACGGAGTGAATTACCTGCTGACGGAAGACGACCTGCTGGGATTCTTCCGGGCGGCCAAAAGAAATATCCTGCCCGGCGGGGCGCTGGTTTTTGACGTATCCACTCCTTACAAACTCAAAGAAATCCTTTGCGCCGGACTGATGTGTGAGGACCGGGAAGATGTGACGTACCTGTGGCAGAATACCTGGCACGAACGCACACGGACAGTCAGCCTGGACCTGTGCTTCTTCATCCGGGAAGCGGACGGCCGGTACAGGCGCATGGAGGAACACCAGCGCCAGCGCGCGTGGGACACGGAAACGCTGAAGAATCTCCTGTGGAAGGCGGGATTCAGGGCTGTGTGCATGTATTCGGAGGCGACGCTGAACGCGGCCCGTGAGCAGGATCAGCGGTGGCACATCGCCGCAACAAACCCGGCAGTTCCGGGATAAAGGACAAGAGGAAAGAAAATGGCAGATAAAGATGAAATGCTGCAGATTGATCTGTGCGACGGCCAGGTGCGGGTTATGCTCTGTGAAACGACACAGACCGTACAGCGGTGCGCCGATATTCACGGATCCACCCCGGTATGCACGGCGGCACTGGGCCGCCTGATGACCGGGACTGCCATGCTGGGCATTATGATGAAAGGCGAAAAGGAATCCGTTACCGTTACCATCAAGGGTGACGGACCGATGGGTACGATAGTGGCAGTGGCGGACCACGGAAAGATCCGTGCCTGCGCCGATGACCCGAAGGTCGAACTTCCGCCCCGGGAGGACGGAAAGCTCGACGTCGGCGGAGCAGTGGGCCGTCACGGGCGTATGAGCGTGATTAAGGACCTGGCCCTGCGAAAGAATTATATCGGCCAGAGCGAACTGGTGAACGGTGAGATCGCGATGGACTTTGCCCAGTATTTTACAGTATCGGAGCAGCAGCCGTCCCTGGTAGCGCTGGGAGTACTGGTAAACGGGGAAACGGTGCTGAAAGCCGGCGGGCTGCTGATCCAGCCCCTGCCCGGATGTCCGGACGAAATCATTGACCAGCTGGAGCTGCGCAGTCCCATGTTTGCCGATATCAGCCGGGAAATGACTTTCGCGCCGATCGGGCAGCTGTGTGAGGACTGGTTCAGGGGAATGAATCCCAGGATCCTGGAACGCACACCGATCTCCTATACCTGCACATGCAGCCGGGAGAGAATGGAGAAAGCCCTGATCTCCATGGGGGCAAAGGATCTCCGGTCCCTGATTGACGAGGACCAGGGCGCCGAGCTGGTATGCCATTTCTGCCACGGGAAATACATGTTCACAACAGAGCAGCTGCAGGCTTTGCTGAAGGAGGCACGCAGATGAAAATGCCGATTATCAACTTTGACGAGCATTTTGCCGAATTTATGTCCGATTGGATGAGAACCCATCAGGACGAGTATGGCTCCTTTGACGAAATGGAAGAGGATATGCCCCGGATCTATATGGCGTTCCTGAACACAAGGGCCAGATGGCTCGGCAATGTAACGCCCGGGGCCTATTTTACCCAGTTTGAGGATCCGAAGGTGCTGGTGGACTGGCTGGCCCGGTACTGCGAGGAAGGGACACCGGTGCCTGATCTCCTGATGGAGCAGATCACGACTGTCGGCAAGCCATGTGAAAAAAGGCTTCTTGCCCTGCTGAAGGATGAGGAGGCGCCGGAGGAGGCCCGGATGATCGCGGTTAATCTCCTCCGCGAAATGGAAAGCACGCAGCCGAAAATGCTGTATATCCAGTGGCAGCTGAACCGTGAAGGACAGGATGAACTGAAGGATGCGGCGCTTGAAAGCCTTACCGACATGGGCGAATGCGTGGTCCAGCCCATCCTGCAGGAACTGCCGAAAGCCAATGCCGCGGGCGAGGAAGCGCTGATGGAAGTGCTGTCCCATTTCCCGGGCAACGAACAAAGCTACAGGCTCGCGATCAGGCTCTTCCGGGAAAGAAAAGAGAGAAGGGCCCTGTTCGCGGGTTACCTTGCCAAACTCGGCGACGACCGCGCGCTGCCGGAACTGACGGCGGCCGCAGAGGAAGAGAAACTGCCTTACCTGACCTTTATTGAAATACGGAACGCGATTGAAACACTCGGCGGCGTATGTCCGGAAAGGACGTTTGAAGACGACCCGGAGTATGAAGCACTCAGAGACCTGGACATGACCTGAAGCAAGCGTCAGTAACCCTGAAAGGAGGCGGCCGGCTATGCTTTGTCCCAGATGCGGATATTATGCAGAGAATGAGGAGAACGTTTGCCCGGAATGCGGCAGATCCTGAATGCCCGTGCCAGCGCGCCGACAGGGGGAGCGGAAGCAATCAGGCAGGGAAAACGCGCCAGGCAGGCAATCCACGATGAAGCAGAGAAAATATCCATGGAAGTCAAGCGCAGGCGGCGCAGCGGCGCCAGTCACGCAACCGTTGAAATGCCTGCCGTGAAGGAAGAACAGGAAGATGATTCCTACCCGTCCTTCCCGGTTTCCGAGAATGACACGAACAGCGGGGAAGAGAACGGCGGCACGACCTACGAACGGCGGCGCAGACCCGTGTATGACGAGGCGCAGGCGCTGGAGGAACAGGAAAAAGCCTATACGGAATGGATCAGGCAGAGCGGGCCACAGCGGCTGAAAATGGTGAACTGGATGAAGATCACCATTGTCCTCATCATTCTCGTGATCATGGCCGGAATCGGCACATGGCTGTTCCTGAACAAAACGGACGCCGGACAGCGCCTGCTGGCCAGAATGGGAAAGGAAGCGAATTCATCCGCCCTGTGGGCAGTCGGCGAGGAACTGATGAATACCGGCGACATGGAAGGCGCCATCAAGAACTTTGAAAAAGCCAAAAAGCAGGACGAAGCGGAAGGCCTGGTCGACGTTGACGGCCTGCTGATGCTGGGGAGCGTCTATGAAGCCGCCGGCAGGACCGACGACGCCGCGAAACTGTACGAACAGATCTATACAGACACGCCCTCGCGTACGGAAGCTTATGTCAACCACATCCGGATTCTGCGAAACAGCGGAAACGAGGACGACCTGGCCAAGGCCGGAGAGCTGATGAAGCTCGCGTATGAAAAAACGGGCGAATCCACTTTCCAGACGCAGCGGCGGGACCTGCTTCCCGCGGTTCCCGAGGTGGATCTGACCGCCGGATACTATGAAGCAAAGAAGTATATCACCATCTCATCCTATCAGGGATATGACGTATACTGGACTTTTGACGAAAACGCGGAGCTGCCGTCCGGCGGTACGCTCTGGACGGAAAAAGTGTTCCTGGACGAAGGAATCTGGAACCTGAGGGCCGTTGCCGTGAACGGGAAACTGGTCTCAGACGAGCTGAAAGGAACCTATAAAATTATCATGCCTTCCCCCCAGACACCGCAGTGCAACCTGGCTCCCGGCGCTTACAAAACCCGGCAGCGGGTTCGGCTCAGGCCCGGGAAAGACAACGAAAAAGACGACGATATTGTTATTTATTATACAGTGGACGGCTCCATACCCAATTCGGACTGTCCGATCTATTCCGGGGACCCGGTCCTGCTGCCCAGCGGCCGCGTTGTGACGATCAAAGCCATCGCGGTAAACAAGTACAACAAAGTATCCAACATGCTGGAAGTGAAATACAAAATAGAGGCAAAACCCTATCCGCTTACAGCATGGGACCTGAAGGAAACGATCGGCAGCCTTGAGCTGAACAAAACAACCATGCAGGAGTTCCAGGAGGCTTACGGACAGGGAACGCAGGCAGACATGGAACCGAACGGGGATTTTGACACAGAGTGCCGGAAATACGTATATCCCTGGGGATACGCCGTGATGAACCTGGCCAAGAAGAACTGGGTTCTGGTTGAGCTGTACTTCACCGACGGATCCACCTTCAAAGCTCCACGGGGAACCGGAATCAGCGATCCGATGGACTTTGTGGTTGGAAAATTCAAGGATCTCGGGCAGCTGCCAAGCGCCAGCGGCAACCGCGGACTCTATTCACTGGACAGCGGATCGGACGGAAAGATCTGGCTTCAGGATGACGGAACCAAAATACTCAGGTACAGGATCCGAAACGACGGACACTGGTATATACTGGATTATATGATCAAAAAAAACGGCAATGTATACGCCGTAGACTGGCGATACACGCCGTAAACAGATGCGGCACAGGAATAAAAGCGCGGGAGATTTTCCCACGCTTTTATCTTTACCGGAACAGCGTACATCCCATTGCCCGGAATTCCTCTATTTTTTCCCGAAGGGTTTCCACAGGCAGATCAAAATGGTCAGCCAGGCAGGAAACGCACCAGAATTCCCGCGCGCCACGGTTCACCATTTTACGGGTCAGGCCAATATCGTCTTTCTCCAGCACGGCGCCGCAGCGGATACAGCGAAATGGCTCATCCATGAACCGGCACCATCCTGCACAGATACAGTTTCATGTCATGGCCGGCTACCGTCGGATTGAAATAATCTGTTTTCCTGCCGACAGGTTCACCGGTAAAGGCGTCACGCAGTTCCAGCGCGACACCGGAGGAGACAGGAAGACCGAGATCCACCAGTTCGCAGTGCATGAGCGCCTGCGCTTCGGACATGTTCACAAAAGCCAGGGCAAACTCCCCGCCGGACAGATGACGGAACAGCGTAAAGGAGGTGTCCGGAAGCTCGCGCCAGGGCATCTCGCCTTCCTTCGGTTCGGGATTGGATGTAAAGACGGAACCCCTGCGGATCAGGAAGGGCGGACGGCACTCTTCATCCCGGTCAATCCGGAGAAGATCTTTATTCTGCATCAGGGCGGTATATTCCGGCGCAAGGCTCCGGAGATCGGCACCCAGCATCAGCGGAACGCCGCAAAGGCACCAGAGGGCAAACTGCATGCGGTATTCCTCATAGCTGCAGACCTTTCCGAAGCCTACATTGCCTTTGCCGCACATGCCGACGGTCAGCATATCCATATCATTGAAGCAACCGGTACCGCTCATGGACAGATTGTCGAGCTGGGATTTGAAGATATCCGTGAAAGATACATAGTTGTCCATGATATCGCCGGTGGAACGGTACATATGGGCGCCGCGGCTTCTCATCCATTTCCAGGGATCATAGCGTCCCCAGTTGCAGGCGGAGAACAGAATCTCACGTCCGGAGGCTTTCAGGGCCATTGACATGGTCTGGTAGCGGTTTAGGCAGTCTCCCGATTCCGGGAAATTGCAGAAATCATATTTCAGGAAATCCACACCCCAGGATGCAAAGGTTGCCGCATCAACATACTCATGATCGTAGCTGGAAGGATAGGAAGCGCAGGTCATGACGCCGGCGCAGGAATACATGCCGAATTTCAGGCCTTTGGAATGGATATAGTCCGCCAGGTTTTTCATGCCGTGAGGAAACTTTTCTGGATCCGGAACCAGAAGGCCGTTCGCGTCCCTGTCCCGCAGAGACCAGCAGTCATCGATGACCAGGTATTCATAGCCGGCATCCAGCCAGCCTTTTTCCACCATGAAATCGGCCATTTCGCGGATCAGGGCGTCGCTGATATGCTCTCCGAAAGTGTTCCAGGAATTCCAGCCGAGCGGGGGACGGGATGCTAACATGATTGAGACCCCTTTCTTTATGGTATGTGGCAGGAGAAAAACGGCGGAAGCGGTTAAAAAGGAGGAGAAACGGTAAATTCCCTGTGATCGAGCTGAGGGAGGCGTCCGTGGGTGTCAAGCCTGAGGGAGACGGCGCAGAGCTTCAGGGTACGGGCTTTCTCCCTGCGGTTGAAATCCCGGTCGCCGTAAAGATCATCCCCGAGAACGGGGTGACCCAGCGCGGCAAGATGGGCACGGATCTGATGCGTACGGCCGGTGACCAGATGGACCCTAAGCCGGGAAACAGGGCCGCTTTCCAAAGTTTCATAACCGGTAATGATGGGTTTGGCATCCGGCTCCGGACGATCGGTAATTCGAACTTTTGCCCGTTTCGCGTCTTTTACCAGCCAGGCGCGGCACACCGCTTCCGGGGGCTTCATGATTCCGCGAACAAGGCAGACATAATACTTTTCAAGCGAACGGGTACGAAAAACATCCTGCAGGATTTCAAGCGCCTGAAGACTTTTCGCAAAGAGGCACAGTCCGCACGTCTGGTTGTCCAGCCGATGGCAGGCCGCCGGCGGCGCAGAATCCGGATTTCGGAGCGCAATATGGGCGGCACAGAGATCCGTCAGCGTAACGCCCCCGCGGGCATCCTTTTCCACGCTGATACCGGACCGCTTGCTGACCAGCAGCACATCGGCATCCTCATAGACGACGGTCAGCGCGGGGACTGGCGCCGAAGCGGCGGAAAGACTGTCCGGCACATATACTTTCAGCGCCTGTCCTTCCTGCAGCAGGTGATCCCGCGAAACGCGGATTCCATCCGCTTTTACATCCCGGGCGGCAAAGATCCTGCGGATCGCGCTTTCCGGAAGATCGGGCATTTCCCGGCGGAGAAAATCCAGCACTTTCATTCCGGCGGATTCCCGGGAAACAATCATCTCTCTCAGCGGCATGTTACTGTACCCGTGAAGTGCTCAGACTCAGCCAGCGGGGAACCCGGTCGCTCAGCTCTTTCAGCGCGGCGCGCATTTCCGCAGTCGGACTGCAGATCAGCATGGAGGAGAGCACTTCCAGCATATCCTTCCAGGGCACTTCCTGCTTGGCCAGGATGATCAGATCCTCCACGGCGTCCTCAGGGGTGATTTCCGGACGGGTCACCTCCAGCAGCAGGCCGAGCATACGGTCATAAAGCGGGGACTCCAGATCGTTGATGCTGTCCGAGGCTTTTTTCAGCGCGTCGGGATTCATTTCCGAACTGCTCATCCCCATCATCCGCTCCGGATCCGCGAGTCCCGGATGAATCAGAAGAAGGTTCCCGGTACGGTCATAGACATAATCATAACCAGCGAGGAGAAACCGCTCAATCAGCTCCGGATGCCTGTCGGCGCAGGTTCCTTTCAGCAGCGATGCCATGTGGCGGGCCGGACCGGCCGCATGGGCGGCGCCGAGCAGATAAAGCGTATTATCGATGCTTTCATACACCTGTTCCACAATTTCCCTGACGGCTTTG
>Ga0265298_10005137_pt1 | contig 16530 bp, 14 predicted proteins | sample AusTroGonzalo_MG_3_FD_193486 | JGI IMG/M metagenome (GOLD analysis project Ga0265298, IMG submission 193486) | Bovine rumen microbial communities from tropical cattle in Woodstock, Queensland, Australia - Gonzalo_01 | ecosystem: Host-associated > Mammals > Digestive system > Stomach > Rumen ... | reverse complement strand
TGTGGCAACGGCAATGGCGCAGTTCATCAATTATCACATGCAGCATTCCCATGCGCCGGTTGCTATTCAGACGCAGATAGACGCCTACCAGACCAAGTCGTACGGCCTCGCGGTGGATGCCATCCCAGCCGGCACCCTCCTGCCGGACCCGAGCCTGCTGGTCAACAGCTATGCGGGCGAGACCACTGCCGCGCAGAAAGAGGCGGTGGCGCAGCTCATGCTCTACTGCGGCGCGTCCGTCCAGATGGATTATGCCAGCGGGTCGTCTTCCGCTTCCTTCAGCCGCGTGCCCGGGGCACTGATGAACCACTTCGGCTTCGATGCGTCCACCCGTTATGTCTCGCGTTCCGATTACAGTTATGCCCACTGGATGAACCTCATCTATGATGAGCTGGCGGCTTCGCGGCCCGTCCTCTATGACGGCCACTCGTCGCGTGGCGGTCATGCTTTCATCGTGGACGGCTACGATGGTGCCGGACTATTCCATCTCAACTGGGGATGGGGTGGTTCGTCGGATGATTATTTCGCGCTCTCTGTGCTTAATCCGGACGATGACGACCAGATCGGCGCCAGCGTTAGCAGTGACGGCTACAGCGGCACGCAAAATGCCATTCTGGCCTGTACCATCGGAGGGTCGTTGCCCGCCGTCACGCCTTGCATGACGATGCAACTGACTGCCGTGGACGGACAGAAAATCACCTATTCGACCTATAACTACACCGGTGAGACGCGTAGTTTCAACTATGGCATCGGCTTTGTGGAATCCGACGGCTCTTATACCCTGATTGGCAGCTATCAGACGGCTACCGACCTCAAGGACCGCTACGGATGGCAAACACGCACGGCTACCGTGCCCATCAATTTCAGCAAGGCCCAGACGACGCAGAAGATCGTACTCATCAGCCGGGAGGTTGGTTCGGACACATGGTGTACCACCGCCGACCCGGACGTCTATTACGTCAGCGCGAAGTACAACTTGATTGGAGTCCCGTCCCTCACCATTCATCCCGTGTCGAACCTGACCGGCAGCGGCTTGTCCGTTCCGACCAGCAAATATGTCGATGAGCAGCAGACGGTCCAGTTCTCCCTCACCAACACGGGCGAGGAGTTCTACGGCTCCACTTACCTCTTCGCTTCCACCACCAAGACGAAAGGCGACTATGTGCTATGGCGCGGACTGACCGCCTTGCGGAACACCACACAACTCGTCCGCTATGACTGGACACCCAAAGCCTTAGGAACATACAATCTATGGATTGCCTTGGACGAAGAGGGAACGGAAGTGATTGACTCGACCACCGTCACCATCACCGAGGATGTCGGCCTGAAGAACAAAACCCTTGCTATCGTGAGCATTAAGTTCGAAGGCATGGACAACGAGTCCTGGCAGATCGATCCGCTCACGGGTGTGCGTATGGTCGATGTGTACGCGGACAGCCTGAAGGGTAGCATTCGCGTGAAGAACCTGACCGAGAGTACCGTCAACTCCTTCAAACAGCGCATTGAGTTCGACAAGTACAATGCTGCTACCGGCGAGTACGTCAAGGAGAAAACGAATCGCTATTACAGCGCCTATTACACCGCCGGACAGACCCGCGGATGGGCGGTCACACGAACCGACCTGCCTACGGACAACATCTATCGCATCCGCGTATCGCGACGCGACAGCGAGCAGTCCTTCGGCGAACTCTTGGATGACCATTATATCATTCGCCTCCATACGCCCAAAGTGACGCCTACCGGCATCGAGAATACGGAAAAGGACCCGACAGATTCGAAGTCTGAAAGCATCACTCGTAAAATCATCAAGGACGGTCACCTCCTCATCCTCCGTGATGGCAAGACCTACACCGTCACCGGACAGGAGCTGAATTAATCCCTCCGTCCATTCCGTATAGCACCCCCAAATCCTCTTTTTTTGACATTTCCAGCCCTGAAAATTTGGAAATGTCATTTTTTTGTTGTATCTTTGCACCCGATTTTTAATTTGCGTCAATGTGCGCATACACACAGGCACACGAAACATGCAGATAAGCGACTTGAATAGTTTGTTCTCCCGCCATCCCGAAATAAGGGCCGTGGAGGCGGGACTGAAGGCAAAGGGGGCGCACGTCCTCGTTGCCGGTTTGCACGCTTCTGCACGCGCGCTCGCGTTAAGCGCACTCGCACGCCCGCTGTTTATCGTCATGGATAACGAGGAGGCGGCGCGGTATATGTATAGCGACCTCAAGTCACTAATGAGCGCTTCGCTTAATGATGTATTCTATTTTCCGCACAGTCAGAAACGGCGTGGCGTGGACGAGGCGGCGCAGATACAACGCACGGAGTGCCTGTCGGCACTTTGTGGCGAGGGGCGAGAGGGCGCTTCGCTACAGGACGGCAAAGCCTGCAGGATCGTTGTGACGTACCCCGAGGCGGTGGCGGAGACGGTGCCCGGGAAAGAGGAACTGTCTGCCATCAGTTTCCGCCTGAAAACCGGGCAGGAAATACAGCTGTCAGCCGTCAGCCGTCAGTTGTCGGATTTGGGCTTCGAGCGGGTGGACTTCGTGTTCCAGCCCGGCCAGTTCGCCGTGCGTGGCAGCATTGTGGACATATACAGTTACAGCCACGACAACCCCTACCGCCTGGATTTCTTCGGCGATGAGATAGACAGCATTCGTACCTTCGACATTGAGGACCAGCTGTCGAAGGAGCGGCTGGATTTTGCGGAAATAGTCGGGCCTTCGGAGGAGCAGTCAGACACCGACCGGGATAAATGTACTGTCGTGAATTATCTGTCCGATGAGGCGGTGTGGACGAGCAACGACTGGCAAATCGTAAAGTTCAAATTGGACGGCCTGGGAATTCTAAGCAGCCTGGGCAGTTTGGAGGAACGCACCACCATCGAGTTGGGCGAGAAGAGCACCTTCCCGACCTACAGCAAGGTGACGTTCGACACCACACCCCAACCGCTTTTCCACAAGCAGTTTGACATCCTCACCGATGACCTGAAGAAGCACATCGCCGACGGGTACACGGTATATATGTTGGCGGAGCAGCAGAAGCAACTGGATCGACTCGAAAGCATCTTCGAGTCTTTAGCCGAAAGTCAAAAGACAAAAGACCGTCCTTCGGACTCAACGCGGCTTTCTACTTTGAGCGATAGCGGTCTTTCTACTTTGAGCGGCAAAGCCGCGGTCTATTTCATCGGCATCAACGCCACGTTGCATGAGGGTTTTGTGGACCACGACCTGAAGATTTGCTGCTACACCGACCATCAGATATTCGAGCGCTTCCACCGCGTGACCATGAGTTCGGAGAACGCACGGCGCGGCAAAGCCATCATCACTCTCCGCGAGATCAACCAGTTGCAGATCGGCGATTACGTCGTGCATTCAGACCACGGCATCGCCAAGTTCGGCGGACTGGTCACCACACCCGTCAACGGCAAGCCGCAGGAGATGATCAAGCTCAATTATCGGGACGGCGCGAATGTGTTTGTCTCCATCCATAACCTCCACCGTATCAGCAAGTACAAAGGGCGTGAAGGTTCGGAACCAACCATCGCCCGGCTGGGTTCGGGAGCATGGGAGCGGCTCAAGGAGCGCACGAAGGATAAAGTGAAGGAAATAGCCCGCGACCTCATCCGTCTCTACGCCACGCGCAAACAGCAGAAAGGGTTTGCCTATTCGCCGGACGGCTATATGCAGCATGAGCTGGAAGCCTCTTTCCTCTACGAGGACACGCCCGACCAGGCCAAGGCAACGGCGGATGTGAAGCGCGACCTGGAAAGTCCGATGCCCATGGACCGGCTCGTTTGCGGCGACGTGGGCTTCGGCAAGACCGAGGTGGCGATGCGTGCCGCCTTCAAAGTGGCGACGGACGGCAAACAGGTGGCGGTGCTGGTTCCAACCACCGTACTGGCTTTGCAGCACTACAACACCTTCCGGGAGCGCATGAAGAACCTGCCGGTGCGCATCGAGTACATTAGCCGCTTGAAGACCGCCAAGGAAATCAAAGAACTGCTCGCCGACCTCGAAGCGGGCAAGATAGACATACTCATCGGTACCCACAAACTCATCGGTAAGAACGTCAAATGGCACGACCTGGGTTTGCTGATTATCGACGAGGAGCAGAAGTTCGGCGTGGCTGCGAAAGAGAAGCTCAAATCGCTTCGCACGAACGTCGATGTACTGACGCTCACCGCCACACCTATTCCGCGCACGCTGCAGTTCAGCCTGCTCGGCGCGCGTGACCTGAGTGTCATGACCACACCGCCGCAGAACCGCTACCCCGTACAGACGGAGCTGATCACCATCGACGACGAGGACCTCATCAAAGAGGCGATTGACCTGGAGATGGGTCGCAACGGCCAGGTGTTCGTGGTCAATAACCGCATAGAGATGCTTCCGCGTATCGAACGGCGCATCCGCAAACTATGCCCCGAGGCACGTATCGTCATCGCCCACGGCCAGCTGCCGGCAGGCGAGATGGAGGAACGGCTGGAAGCGTTCATCAATTATGATTATGACATCCTCATCTCCACAACCATCATCGAGTCGGGTGTCGATATTCCGAACGTGAACACCATCCTCATCTTCTCGGCGGACAAGTACGGTCTGGCCGACCTGCACCAGTTGCGCGGCAGGGTAGGGCGCAGTAACCGCAAAGCCTACTGTTACCTCATCGCGCCGGAGAAAGAGCTGCTGACCGAAGATGCCAGACGGCGCCTGGAGGCGCTGAGCACCTTCGCCGAACTGGGCGCAGGCTTCAGCCTCGCCATGCAGGACCTCGACATCCGCGGCGCAGGAAACATGCTGGGCTCCGAGCAGTCCGGTTTCATCGCCGACCTCGGTTACGAGACCTACCAGCGCATCCTCAACGAAGCCGTGGAGGAACTCCGCGAGGAAATGGAGGAGACCTCACCCCAACCCTCTCCCCCAGAGAGGGGGCTTCTCCCGGGAGGTGAGACGGGAGAGAGGTTCTGGTGCGCGGATTGTCAGTTGGAAACCGATTTGCCGGTGTGCTTCCCGAGCGATTATATTGAGAATATTTCCGAGCGCATCACCCTCTATCGCGAACTGGACGGCCTGCGCAGCGAAGAGCAGCTGCTGGACTTCCGCAAACGGCTCATCGACCGCTTCGGCGTGCTGCCCGAACCGGCCAACGAACTGCTGGACGTGGTGCGTTTGCGATGGTTGTGCTGCCGGCTCGGTGTGGAGAAGATATTACTCAAAGGCGAGCGTGTCACCCTCTACCTCGTCCAGCACAAAGAGGCTTACTGGCAGTCCGAAGCCTTCGGAAATATCATCCAGTACGCCGTCACCCGTCCCGAGCGCTGTGCGCTGCATGAAGAGACGGATAAGAAAGGCTACAAGACCGGACGGCGGTACGTGACGATCACCAACGTCAAAACCATCGCCGGAGCAATGACGCTGCTTTCGAAAATCGAAAAATTTGAGATAATCGTACGTAAGTTAAGAAATCATAAATAAATGAAATTTATTGGAATTATACCGGCACGCTACGCGTCCACCCGTTTCCCGGGCAAACCCTTGGCGGACTTGTGCCACAAGTCGGTCATTCACCGCGTCTATGAGCAGGCCACGAAAGCTCTGGACACTGTGCTCGTCGCTACCGATGACGACCGTATCTATGACGCCGTGGAGTCGTTTGGCGGCAAGGTGGTCATGACGCGTGCGGACCATACATGCGGTACGGACCGTTGCCTGGAGGCTTACTGCGCCATCACAACCCCTTCGTGGCGCGAACAGAACGACAGCGACACAGTCATCATCAACATCCAGGGCGACGAACCCTTTATCCAACCCGAGCAGATTGAGACGCTCATCGCGTGCTTCGACAACCCCGACACGCAAATAGCCACCCTCGTGCGGCCGTTTACGGACAAGGATGCCCCCGAAGCGCTGGAGAACCCCAACACACCCAAGGTGGACTGGAACAAACTCACCGGCGAGGCGAAGATGTTTTCCCGCAAGGTCATCGCCTGCGCGGACGGCACCTATTACCGTCATATCGGCATATACGCCTACCGCGCGGACATACTGGCGCAGATAACCCAGCTGCCGCAGTCGCCGCTAGAAATAGCCGAGCGTCTGGAGCAGCTGCGCTGGCTGGAGAACGGCTACCGCATCCGCATAGGCGTCACCAACACCGAGACCATCGGCATCGACACGCCCGAAGACCTCAAACGCGCCATCGAGTGGTACAAATGGAATGGATAGTGGTCCTTACTCCTTCAACGAAGTAGTCAAATAATAAAATATATAACCTTTAAAAAAACACAATTATGGCAAAAGAACAATGCCCGACTCCGCACATCGGTGCGCAGTACGGCGAAATCGCAAAGACAATGATTATGGCGGGTGATCCGCTACGTGCTAAACTCATGGCTGAGCGCTACCTCGAAAACCCGGTACAGGTGAATAATGTACGCGGCATGTTGGCGTTCACCGGCACATACAACGGCAAAAAGGTTACCGTGATGGGTCATGGAATGGGCATCCCGTCCATCGGTATCTACACCTACGAGCTGTTCAATTTCTACGATGTGGAGACGATCATCCGCGTTGGTTCGTGCGGAGCACGTCAGATGTACGTGAACCTGGGCGACCTGGTGATTGCGCAAGGTAGCTGCACCGACAGCAACTGGGATGCGCAGTACAACCTGCCGGGCCATTATGCTCCCATCGCGGACTTCGACCTCTGCCGCAAGGCTGCTGACGCAGCGGAGAAACGCGGCTACAAGTACCACGTAGGTAATGTCTTCTCCGCGGACATCTTCTACTGCGAAGACGAGCGCAAGAAGAACTGGACGAAGATGGGCGTACTGGCAGACGAGATGGAAGCGCCGTCCCTCTACATGAACGCGGCCCGTGCCGGCAAGAAAGCACTGGTCATCTGCACCGTTAGCGACCACATCCTCACCGGTGAGGCCACGACGGCCGAGCAGCGCCAGAATTCGTTTACCAATATGATGGACGTAGCATTCGACATTATCTGATGAAGAAAAATCTCTTGATCCTTGTATGGGCTCTCCTGCCTTTGTGCCTTTGGGCGCAAGAGCAGGAGGAAGCCGATGCACGGGTGCAACAATCATCCCGGCAGACACAACAGCAGCCGGAGCGGGAGAAACGCGATGTGAAGGTGTTCACCGGTTTCTCCGCGGGCATCATGCTTCATATGGGCTATATGTTCTCCGACGACCCGCGCAAGCTCTTCAGCAACGACGGTCTGGGTAACAGTGCCTATACCAGCAGTCTGCCCAAAGACGGCGTCGGCCTCGGTCTGGGTGCCGCTGTCCGTTTTCACCTCATCAATTGTATCCACCTCAGTGCCGAAGGACACATCAGCACCATGCCGCTGATGAAATCCGGCTCCAGTGTGCGAACCGGTTGGGCAGGAGCGTCCTGTGACTTCTACTTCGACCTGGGCAAGATACGTCCTTTCCTGGGCGGTGGAGTAGGCGGCGGTCTCATGCAACGCCTATACGTGCCCGACGAGGCACCAATCATTTATCTGGGAGACTCCGCCAAGTATAATGCCTCCTACGCGAAGACTCCTTTCTTTTACATCGACCCCTATGCGGGACTAGAAATCGAACTGAACAACAGCCTCGCGCTGATGATTCGTGTCGATTACATGCTGCCGTTCGGACGAACGAGTAGCGGACTGACAAACCTTTCCAGTGATGTCAACTGGAGCAATTTTATGACTCCGAGCGGTCCGCGTCTCTACGTGGGACTTATGCTCGGCCAAATGAAGAAATCGAAAAACAAAGATAGATAATGGATAAAAACTCATGGATCGGCTTAGGATTAATAGCCGCGATTATTATTGGCTTTACGCTGCTCAACCGTCCGTCTCAGGAGCAGCTGGCAGAGCGTCAACGTGTACACGATTCAATTAGAGCCGCCCGCCTGGCAGAAGTGGAGGCGCAGCGGCTGACGGACAGTCTGGCACTTCTGACACAAACGATCACGTCGGCGGACGGCACTTCGGCTTCCGCACCGGCTCAGCAAAGCGAAGAGGAGATGCAAGCCCGCCTGCAGGCGGCCTACGGTCCTCTGGTGCCTGCTGCGCAGGGAGAAGAGCAGGCGGTGACGCTGGCGAACGACCACGTGCGTCTCACCCTCTCTACCCGCGGCGGTGTGATTCAACGCGCCGAGTTGCTGAATTACCAAGCCAGCGGCGATACGCTGAACCCCTTGTGCCTCTTCCGTGCGGATGAGAGCGCCTTCGGTTTCACCCTCGTGACCAACAACAACCGCATTCTCCAGACCGGTAACCTTTATTTCATGCCGGTTGCTTCGGACAGCGCCAACCAGGTGATCATGCGTCTTCCGACGGATAATCCCGACGCATGGATGGACTTCGTCTATACGCTTTCGGATGATTACATGGTGCATTTGATGCTCGTTCCTCATCACATGGAGACCGTGCTGGCGCAGAATACCAATGCGCTCGAGCTGCAATGGAAACAACTCATTCCCCAGCAGGAGCAGGGACGTAAGTTCGAGGAGCGCTACGCGCAGCTGCAGTACATGCTCGTCAACGGCGAGATGGAGAAGCTCAGTGAGAGCAAGGATGACCAAGAACGTGAGTCCGGACGCGTCAAATGGATTGCGTACAAGGACCAGTTCTTCTCCACCGTCCTCATTGCCGATGATGCTTTCAACTCTTCGGAGTTCCAGTCCCAGAAGAGCGGTCTGAAGCCCCAGTACATCAAGGGCTATATGACCCATACCTCTCTGGCGTTCGACCTGACCGGCAAGACGCTGACCGGAATGCGTTTCTATTTCGGTCCGAACCACTACCACACGCTCAAGGCCTACGACGAAGGCGTAGCGCGTGCGGACAGACTGCACCTCAACGAACTGGTGCCGCTGGGCTGGAAGATAGTCAGTTGGATCAATGTGATCCTCGTTATCCCGATGTTCGACCTGTTCATGGGATGGGGACTGCATATCGGTTGGGTGATTATCCTCATGACCTTGGTCATCAAGCTTATCATCCTGCCTTTTGTCTTCGTGTCCTATAAGTCCAGCGCGAAGATGCGTGTGCTCAAACCGCAGATAGATGCGATCAATGAGAAATATCCTGCCGATAAGATGCAGGAGCGTCAGCAGGCTACCATGCAGCTTTACCAGCAGGCCGGCGTCAGTCCCATGTCCGGCTGTCTGCCGATGTTGTTCCAGTTCCCGGTATTGATGGCCATGTTCTGGTTCCTGCCCACGGCTATCGAACTGCGCGGCAAGTCCCTGCTCTGGGCACCCGACCTCTCAACATACGACGCTGTTTTCCATTGGGGATTCAATATTCCGCTGCTGGGTGACCACCTGTCGCTCTTCTGCCTCTTGATGACTATCTGTAACATCGGTTACACCTACATCACTATGCAGTCGCAGGCTACAGACCCGAATATGAAATTCATGAAGTACATGATGTACGCCATGCCGCTCATGTTCCTCTTCATCTTCAATGATTATGCAGCCGGTCTGAGCTTCTACTACCTCGTTTCGCTGTTCATCACCATTCTCCAGACGATGATTTTCCGCTGGGCACTGGATGACAAGAAGATGTTGGCTGAGATGGAAGCGAACAAAAAGAAAAAAGCCGGCAAACCTAAGTCCGGCTTCATGGCTCGTTTGGAAGCGATGCAACGCGAGCAGCAGAAGTTAGCACGCGAGCGCGCTAAGTCGCGTTAACTCGCCGCCTACGACGGCTTCTCCCGCTTCGGATAAGGTCACGCCGTCCGCCTCCAGGAGTTCATCGTAATTGGCGTACGCCAGCATTGGGCTGGTAATGTCGATGAGGTGGACGCACTGGAGTGCAGCGAGGCGGAAAAGCAGCAGGTTATACATCGCCTGTATATTACGCAGACGGGCTGTGTTGCCGCCCAGCCAGTAGAGGACGTTCTGACGCTCCGCCATCGTCATACCACGGGTAATGTGCGCGAAATAGCGGTTCTCGTCCATCACAGGCAGGCTCACCAGCACGGGCTCTTGACCGCACGCGCGCGCTTGCGCAATCTTATTGGTATATAAGGCCTTGTAGGCAACTAAATCCAGATGGGGGTTGTGGTGTCCGCTCGGGTTAGCGGCTATCGCTTTCCAGTCATACTGTAACCCGCTTTCCGGTTGAATAAAAACAGTTTTGTTCATACTAATTGGGCTTTATAGGGTTTATAAGTTGATTACTAAATAGGCAATTACAATCGGCAATTGGATGCAATAAAGTGCTACGAGCAACTCGGTTTGGTAACGTTTAATCGTTTTCATATTCTTATTAAGTTATAGGTTGGACAATGTTTGTTTTCAAATTCGGTGCAAAATTACTGCTATTTGGCGACGCGGGCAAACAATTGTGATAAGTGACGAAAAAATGTGACCAAAACAGCCGTTTTGGAGACTAAAACGCAAATATAGGGACGAAATCAGGCAAGTTTCTGTTTCGTCACACTAAGAAAGGAGACTAAATTATGACAAAAATTCCTGCTTCGGTACAGTCTGTGCCGGTGTTGATATTACATGTATTGGTGGTGCCTCTCTTTTTCCTCAGTTTTGTGCTGCTGTATGAGAGTGCGTGGATGGATCGCTTCCTCGGAATGGGCAAAGACTCCATCACCCTGGTGTTCAATGTGTTGATGCTCTTCTGCATCCTGATCGGCGTGCTCTGCGCCTCGCGCATTCCCATGACCGTTCTCCGCCATCGTATGCGCCTGACGTGGTTCCCTTATATATTTTGGTGCTTCGGCGAGATCGTTGTCTTCTCCTTCTTTGCCGCGCTCTTCATGGCGCTGCGCTACGGCGATTACGGTTATTTTCCCGCTTTGGGCCACTGCATGCTGATTGCTATCAGTACGCTGAGTTATCCGTACTTGATTATCAATGGCATCACCAGTGCCACTCATCCGGATAAAGACGAGGTGGCGGAGGAGGATTTGGTGCGCTTCGCGGATACCACCGGACGGCTTAAGCTGGTCATCGCGCACGACGTCATTCTGTATGTCGAGGCGCAAGAGAATTATATCTCCATCCATTATTTGGAGGGAGAGCAGCGTAAGGAATATTCGCTTCGTCAGTCAATGCGCGGCATCGAGGATCTGATGGCGCGGCATGGTATCATCCGCTGCCAGCGCTCCTACTTCGTCAACCCGCGCCACGTGACCGTCCTGCGTAGGGACAAGGAAGGCTTCATCCAGGCCGAGCTGGATGTGACGAATAGCAAACCGGTTCCCGTTTCGCCGAAATACTACGAGCAGTTGAGTAAAATGTTATAAAGAAGCTGCGAAGCGCTCCGCTTCGCTGATCTGGTCTATCTTGCCTACATCCATCATGCGGTAGTCCGCCGGCACATACGCCTTGAGCACGGACGGCTGACCGCCTTCACACAGGCTCAGATAAAGGTCGATGAGTGAGAACTTGTCGCCTTTTTTTTGTACCACTGCGTTCATGAGGCTGAAGATGGCCGGGTGTAATACCTGCATGCCGCTGAATGCCAGTTGGTGCAGCCCGGACGGCTGACAGCCGGCGGGTTTGACTTCTCCCGTGGCGATGTTCGTCCAGCCGCGTAAGGTGTTCTGTGCGTCGAACAGCAGGTAGCGCTGCGTCTGACGCTCGCTGACAACCAGCGTGCCGAGTGTGCTCGGGTCGTAGGCCGCCACCAGGGCGCGGATGTCTATATTGGAAAGGATGTCCACGTTGCACGCCAGTATCGGCTCGTTGCCCTCCACAGGCAGCAGACCGTCTCGGAACGCTTTGCGCAGCCCGCCGCCGGTCTCCAGCAGGCAGTCACGCTCGTCACTCACGCGGATGGTGGATCCCCAACCGTCATGGGCGTGTATCGTGTCAATGATCTGGTCCGGGAAATGGTGCACATTGACTACGATATGGGTGATCCCGGCATCCCGTAGTTTCTCCACTTGCCACTGCAGCAGCGTCTTGCCTGCCAGCGGCACCAAGGCCTTGGGCATTGTGTCGGTCAGCGGTTTGAGACGCGTACCCAGACCGGCTGCAAAAATCAATCCAACCATCGCTCTATTCCCCTTTCCCGATGAATAAGGTGTACCTGCACCCCGTATTTCTCATGCAGACGCTTCGCTACATGCTCGGCGCAATAAACGGAGCGGTGCTGACCGCCCGTGCAACCGAAAGCAACTTGCAGATGCGTGAACCCCCGCTCCAGAAAACGCGACGTATGGTGGTCCACCAGCTTGTCCACGCTCTCTAAGAACGTAAGTATTTCGCCGTCCTGCTCCAGAAAATCAATGACCGGCTGGTCCAAGCCCGTCAGCGTCTTGTATTCGTCGTACCGTCCGGGGTTGTTCGTGGAGCGGCAGTCGAAGATGTACCCGCCGCCGTTACCGCTGTCGTCAGCCGGCAGACCTTTCTTAAAGGAGAAGGAGTAAATCGTTACTAATAGCATAGATATGGGGATAATCGTCTTTGAGTTCGGTGATTACATTGCGGAGGTTCTTCAGCGCCATCGGAATAGACTCCAGGAAATGCGGCTTGCGCTCGAAATAACCTCTGTAGCCGTACGCTCCGAGGACCTGCAGCGTGCGGAGCAGTACGAAATGCGGCAGTGCCGAGAGCCATTCGGCGCTGTCAAGGGTTTCTGAGTTCTGTCGTTTGATCTGCTCCAGCTCGTCCAGGTACGCTTCAATCAGTTCCTTGCGCAGCGCCGCAGGTATATTCGCCTTCGCTTGCCATAGGAAGGAAGCTACGTCGTACTGCGTTGGGCCCCTTCTGCCGCCTTGGAAATCAATGAACCAGGGTTGTCCGTCCCGAAGCATCACATTGCGGCTCTGGCAGTCCCTGTAGAGGAACGTATCTGCCGGTTGAGCCAGAATGGTGGCGGTCAGACGGTCAAAATCGTCTTCCAATAGCGGTTCGGAAAATTCTATTTGGGTGCCTTTGAGAAAACAGTACTTGAAATAGTTGAGGTCCCATCGGATGGCCCGTTCGTCCATCGCCGGAACCGGGAAACACACCGACCAGTCAAAACCCTGTGCGCCGGTGACTTGTATATGCGCCAAGGCGCGGAGAGTGCGCTCCAGTAACGCCCGTTCCTTGGGTAGGAAGCAACCAGTCTCCCGGCCGTGACGGATGGCCTCGAAAAGCAACGTGTCACCCAAGTCTTCCTGGGTGTAACTCATCTCGTCCTCACTCACCCACAGCACTTGGGGAACCGGCAGACCGAGCTCCGCAAAATGGCGGGACATATAAATGAACGCGCGGTTCTCATCGCGGTTCGTGCCTTCCACGCGGATGACAGACTGCCCTTCCGGCGTCGTCTCGCGCGTATAAACCCTATTGCTTCCTTGCTGCTTGATCATGCTCTGAACTGAATGGCGTGGTGCATGCATGTTACCTTGCACGGACCGATGATATTTTCCAAAATACCGTCGGCTTCGAACATAATATGTTTGCGGTAATTGATTTCTATTTCACTGCCGGTAATGGGGTAGATGAAAGGCAGTTCGGTCAGACGACCGTTGAATAGGTTCGGCAGGGCCTTGATCACCTGCGCGAAGGTGGGTTTGCGGACGAACATCGCGTGGAATACACCGTCCTGCGGGTCGGCTTGCGGGTTCTGACGGATGCCTCCACCGGAGAACGGACCGTTGCCCACGTTCATGGTGAAAAGCAGGTCGTTGACCGCTTCCTGGCCGTCCACGGTGAGTACCATGTGTTGGGATTTATGCTGGATGATAGCGGCGATGAGGCCGAACACGTAGTTCACATGGTGGCTGCCGATATAATATTTGAGCCGCTCCGCTTTCTGGCAGCACAGCGGATCCACGCCGAAGCCGACCGAGTTGATGAAATAGCGGTGGTGCTCGATATTATTGCGCCAGTAGGTGACGCAGCCGATATCTATCGGATGTCCTTCGCCTTCGAAGAAACGCTTCAAACTCTCTTTGTGGTTCTTGGTCAGGTTCCAGTAACGTCCCCAATCATTACCCGTGCCGCGTGGCATCAATCCCACCTGGATGCGTGCCCGCTGCTCGGCCGTCAGGGACGCACGCATAATCCCGTTGATCGCTTCCGAGAGCGTACCGTCGCCGCCCAGGATGAGTATTTCGTCGTACCCTTTCTCCACCAACTCACGCGCTAACTCAATAGCGTGACCGGCATACTTGGTCACACGGTACGCAAAAGGCTCATGCCGATTGCGAAGCAACTTCCATAAATAGATGCGTTGCGCCCGAAATGCTTTCTTGCCGGATTTGGGATTGATTATGATTCCTAACATGGTATTTCTGATTTCGGGTGCAAAGTTACAACAATTTTTTGATATATACAAATTTTTGTTGCTAAATCTTAAATGCGCTCCAAATTAGCGAGTTGGATCCATCCTTCGTTGTTTCCGACGTGAATGTTGCACCATTCGCCTAAAGTTTCGCGTATCACCACCTTGGTGCCTTCGTGGACGGTGAACAGGTCAGTGCCTGAGCGGTCCGGCGATGACTTTGCATTGACGATGCCCTGCGTGATGATTGCCTCGTTGCGCTGGGTGTCACGCTGGTGGAGCGAACCCGCATTGAGGCCGGAGACGATGGAGAAGAGTAGGGTTATCCACGCAGTGTGGAAAGCTGTCTTGCGCAACCACGGCTCGCGTCCTAACAGGAAAAGCAGCAGACCGATGAGCGCCAGCACGAACAGGCTGACGGACAAGCTCAGCCACGTTGGCGCGCTGAGTGTGTTGCGCACCGCGCGTGCCCATGAAGAGAGGAAGAAATCCTGCTCGGGGATATTATCCGTAATCCGGCTCTGCGCAAAGGCCAGGTTGTACTGCGCGTCTTTGTAGTTCGGCTTGAGGCGCAGCGCACGCTCGTAGCATAAGATGGCTTGTGCCAACTCGCCCTGTTTGTACTGCGCGTTGCCCAGGTTGTAGTACAGCTGCGCGTCCGGCTGCTCGTCTATCATCGCCTGGTAGAGAGCCGCCGCCTCGTCGTAACGGCCGTCTGCATATGCCGCATTGGCGTCTTCAAATACATTTTGTGCGTAGGCTATCGGCATCAAACTGACTGCCAGCAGCCCGAGTATCAATCGTTTCATATCTTCTGTTCTTCTAACCGGTTAATCAATGTGGTGGTGGCGTTGTACAACTCGTCCATCGCGTGGTCGGTCGAGGGTGCATAGCGGGCGAACTCAGCGGTTGAGAGCACGTTCTTCACCTCGGCGATCAGTTCCTCGCTCACGCCTTTCTGCAGCAGCAGCGATGCTATATTGTCTTTGTTCAGCTCCGCCGTCGGGATGGACAGACGGTCGCTCAGGTACGTCCATGCCGCCCGTTCAATCTCTTCGTAGAAGCGGTTCTTGTCATTCGCTTTGAGTGCCGCGGCTGCGGTCTTGAGACGTTTCTGTGCCACTTTGTTGGCGCGTTTGTACCGCACGCGGTTGATATCCGCCGCCTCTTTGATCTGCTTGCGCAGCACGATAAGCAGGACAATCGCAATCAGCAGAGGCACTACGTACCACAGCCAGATGAATTCGTAATTAGTAATTTTTAATTCGTAATTATCCTTGTTCAGCGGCTTCGTATCAATATACCGGATGTCTGTGCCCAGCAGCTTGATATCCTCTTTCTGGGTGTAGGAAACGACGGCTGACTGCTGGCCGTTGGCGGCGGACTGCTCATTGGCTCCGCGCTTCACATGAATGGTGTATTCCGGCGTTGCGAGCGTCTTGTAGGACTTGTCCTCTATGTCGAAATAGCTGAATTTGACCGAAGGAATAGTATAATCGCCTGCGTTGCGCGGAATAGCCAGATACTCAATGCTCTTCGTTCCGCTCACACCGGCCGTCGTCGTGTTGAAATTGTTCGTCACCTTCGGGTCGTAGGGCTCGAAGCCTTCCGGCCAGTCGATAGCCGGCGTCTTGAGCAGCTTCATGTTTCCGGCACCCGAAATGTCCAGTTTGATGGTCACGGCATCGTTGGCCTGCAGCTCGGTCTGCGAGATGGAGGGCGTCAGCGTGAACTTACCCACGCCGCCGGAGAAACCGGCCGGTTTGCCGCTCGGCAGCGGAGCCACCTGGATCGTCACGCCCGGCGCGGTGAGCATCTTAGTCACGTTGGTGTACGAACCGAAGAAATCATCGAAGATGGAGCGTACACGCTGCTGCGTCTGCACACGCAGAACTGCCTCGAAACGTGCCGGCTCAATCTTGATATCACCCGAGTGCTGCGGATAAAGAATGGTGCGGTAGAGCACCGCCGTCTGGTAGTTGCGGCCGTTGTAGTGCTCCAGTTCTGTCTGGATTTCGCCCTGCTCCAACTCCTGCTTGAGGAAGCCGGTGAACTCCGGCAACTTGGTGTTGTTGGTCAGCTGCGCCACATCGACGTTTGCGAAATACAGCTTGTACGTCACCATCAGCGCCTCCTGCTCGTGTACCTTCGTCTTGTTGACAATCGTCCGAACGAAGATATTTTCCGAGGATGCCTGCTGACTGCTCTGACTGCTCTGGCTCGCCTGACTGGTCTGACTGGTAGATTGACCGGCAGCACCGGATGAAGGCTGCT
>Ga0265298_10005136_pt1 | contig 16530 bp, 9 predicted proteins | sample AusTroGonzalo_MG_3_FD_193486 | JGI IMG/M metagenome (GOLD analysis project Ga0265298, IMG submission 193486) | Bovine rumen microbial communities from tropical cattle in Woodstock, Queensland, Australia - Gonzalo_01 | ecosystem: Host-associated > Mammals > Digestive system > Stomach > Rumen ... | reverse complement strand
AAATTTCAGATTCAGGAACTGGTAAACGATTCCCTTACGGGCAGCAGCCGATGCACCAGTGGCTGAGCTGAACTTGCAAACGATGATACCGTCAGTAAGGTAGTTATCAGCAAGATTGCCGTTACGTACATAAGTGAAGAACGGCATCGCATTCTCGTCCACCTGCCATTCAAAGGCCATACGGTAAGCTGTCGTCTCCATCGTCGTCACCTGTGTAGGATAGAAGCGACCACCAGTATTCTTATTGTAGGCACTCATCAGACAACGTAGCGTATAGGTAGTCTCATCCTCAACAAGTTTGCCAGGCGAATAGCCTGCAGCCAAATAGTACTCCACCATATCCGTTGTCTTGGTATTGAGCGTTACAGAGAGGTCACCCTCTTCCATCAGGCCCTTGATGAGATAGGTATTACCATTGGCATCGTTCTCGTCAGCCACGACAGTAACAGGCTTGGTATAGCTATTACCCTCCTCGTCCTCATACACGGCAGTCGTCAGTGAAGTGAACGGCAGTGTCTCGCCCCACTGTCCGATGTTGATGGTCTTGTTAAAGCCAGAGGCTTCGAACGACAACTGGATAGTGCCATGACGATAGTCACCTGTATTAGGATCTACAGAAACGGCATAACCTTCTTTCACCTTCTCCACATGAATCCACTCATCAGAGATAACCTGTTTGAAGTCGATATTGCTCTTGTCAGGAATGATGACCGGCTCACTGCCAGAGTTCATGAAGAGATAGGCATCATTGGCACTAAGTGCCAACAACAGTCCATACTGAGTAGCCGTCACACTTGTTGCAGCACCATCCGCAGACTTCAAAACAATCTTAGCCGAACGGCCTTCCAACGAGGCATTAGGCTGTGCCGTTACCGTCACCGTGTTACCATTAACCGTCAAGCCTATCCAGGAAGCCTCCGAGGTGGCTGTCACGGTTGTCTGGGCAGCAGTTACAATTGTGCCGTCACCCCCATCTGCTCCAAAGAACACATCGGCCTTTGTAATCCCTAATGGCTCGGTAGCAGTATAGGTCGCATCTTTCTCACTGCAGGACATCAAAGCACTGATGCCTGCCAGCAATACGATAAAACTAAATATCTTTTTCATTTGTCAAAAGTTTCTTTGTTAATCAGTTAATCAATCCTTTTAAACTCCAAGGGATCAGAGAACTGCTGCCAATAGCCTGCATAAGAGTCACCAGTGGGAGGATCTGCTGTAAAGGCACCAGCCCAGAATGTTGACCATGAGCTATTTGAGAATGTGATCGTCAACGGATCAGTAGCGCTGTTCTTACCTTTGAACTGGATAGAAGAGTCCCACGCCAAGCCATTATCACCATAGGCCAACAACCAGATGTAATACTTGCCAGCATACATACCTACATATTGAGGTGACAGTACAAACGAGCCTTTAGTAAACTTATAGGAGGCAGTGACTGTGCCATCAATATCTTCAACCAAGCCTGTGATAGAGTAGGTCTCACCATCATTATTAGTCTTAATTGTAATAGTAGAAGTACCCACCGTATATTGGCCTGCCAAATCTTCATAAGAGCGCCATCCATCAGGCAGTCTGCCCGCCATCACTACACCTTGGTTCTGGTCAGAAGTATAGGTGTTATTGTCTGCATTATAGGTAAACGTGTCGTACGTCTTACCGCCAATGGTAACAGGTTCATAAAGTCTGATACCTTTGTTGGTGATGATAAAAGCTCTGTCTTCAGACTCTTCACCTGAAGTAATGGTAGCCTGCTGCGACTCCAAATCCAAATCCAACAGAAGGCCATCTTGTTCGAAGGTTTCATAAAGCTGGGTATCAGCGATAGTCTTACACTCAGTGATATACTGCGCTGGAGCTATCGTGTTACGATAGAGACGCACCAGATTGCCCGAGCGAGTACCCTTGAGCGTAATGGTGTTCTCGTCATCACTAATATTCAGTATGATAAAGATGAAGTCACCTCCCATAGCCTCGTAAGCACCAGCAGAGGGTGTCGCATAATTGTGCAGATAACTATTGTAGGTATCAAAGGACAAGCACGGACCATCTTCATTGGTCATCGAGTAGGTACTGGTCTCTGGCTGAGGTACACCAGCAGCATCAGTCTTGCCATTGACAAAGTAGGCCGTCACTTTCTGGTCATCAAACTTCAATACATAACTGAATCCGCCATAACCCTGCAGGTTGTCAGGATAGTAATTCATCACCCATCCATTCTCAGAGCTTGTCAACACCTTGCGTGCATTCTTCAGATATTCTGTGGAACGAATGGAAGCCGACTTGTCGAAGACGTCGTCCTGATCCTTCAGACAGGATGACACCAGCAGTGTCGACATGATTAGAAACAAACTTGCTATTATATTCTTGTTCATTGTAAGTCCTCCATCTTCTTAATTTGTTGCATTAGCTGTTGACTTTAACGTCAAGTCAGTAAGATCAATCTTGCCATTGAGAATATCGCCCTGACGGCGGATGATGCAGTCGCGCAGTGCATCGATATCGATATTCCAAGTGGTAAACATATAGTCACGAACAATATCCAGTTTCTGTTCAATGAGCACACGGCCTGTCTGTACCTGATCAGGATCGTCGCTCCAAGTGGTATCGGCAGCCTTCATTTGGGCTTCCCACCACTCTGGCGAGTGGGTGATATACTGACTTACCATCTCGGCAAAATCCTCAGTGGTGTTAGTCTGCGCATAGTCCGTAATGAAGCCACGCTTCAAATGAGCCGATTTATAGGGCTCAGAGAACTGGCTGTCATTAACATACGAACTAGGAGTCACCTGACGGAAAGCCGTAGGATAGTCCTTGGTTTGGTTGAGGATGTGGGTAAACTCGTGATGGATGGTTACAATATAGTAGAGGTTCAGGTTCTCTGCCACATCGCTACCATTTTCAAAGATAAAGTCACCAACTTCAGTCTTACCCTCCAGGATTGGATCAAGGTAAGTTAATCCTGAAAGCAGGATTTTCCTACCACCCTCGGCAGTACCAAGGATGAAAGAACCATTGTTACGATACTCCCACTCACCGATAAGGAAGAACATCTTAGGGAACTGCGAACGAGTAAACTGGATACCAGCCACCTCATTATATGCTTCCACACAAAGATACTTCACCAGATGAGCCATCTTGACAGATGCTTCGTAAGTAGCAGGAACAGTATAGTAGTCCAAGTCGCTTTCAATCTCTTCATAGCGATACTTGAAATCGATGTTATAAGGATTACGGAAATTCTCTTCCAACCAGAGGTCAAACTGGTTGGGTTCATAGTTGTCAACGGTAATGACACTCTCCGACTTAATCTCGTCCTTCGAACAAGAAGCCAGAACCAGAGCCATCATCACAACTGGTAACAAATATAATATATTCTTTTTCATACGTGATACTCAATTAAAGGTGATTAACTGCGGAATTACCTGCATTGTCAGTAGTAGGTCGCGGGTTAGGCGTATAGCCAGCTTCTCTTACCTTCTGCGGAACCTGGATGGCACGACGCGGGTCATCAACAGTCAGCCAGTCGTTAATATGGTCAGGATTGCCAGCAGCATTCATGACGCGGCGAGGAATCTCAATACCCCAACGCTTAATGTCGAACCAGCGTTTGCCCTCATGCAACGTCTCGTAACGGCGGCATGCCAGAATCAGCTGAATAAGATTCTCTTGCGTAGAACCCTCTTCGTCAATCTTGAACTTAGGATTCAGGTGCTTCTTCAATGAAGATTTGATGTCGCCCTTAGGTGTCTTATCCTTATCATAAGCATAAGGCAGTCCACCAATATACTCATTGATGCGATCTATCGTCAATACATAGCCTTTTTGAGTACTTGTATTACGAATCCAAACCTGAAGGTCAGCAATGGCTTTGTCGTATTCTCCCGTCAATGCATAAGCTTCAGCACGGTTGAGCAGTACTTCGTCACCTGTGAAGGCATTGTACACGGTATGGCTATAACCTATCTGCGCAACAGGATCTGTATACTCAAACAGATAAGGCATACGCCATTGTGACCATGCATTCATATTGGAACCAGAGTAGCGTTTCACCTGCATAGCAAAAGACGTATAATTGCCTCCCCAAAGTCCGGCTAATGCTGAAATGGTCTCATTTTGTCCAAGGTATTCACAATGTGAATAGCGATGACCACTAGTAAATCCACCAAACAATACCCCCTGTATAGAAACGGATGTTAGCAATAACAGATTGCAGTTCAGTGTAGCTTCGATGACGTGGTTGGTCGTTGGAGACTGCTGCATGTCAGAACCATCAGGCATTTTGTCCAATACAGCCCAGTCACGCAACATCGAGGTGGGATTAGTACCCAACACCTTGTTTGCATACTCGATAGCCTTGTCATACTTCTCATAATAGAGATAGAAACGGCAAGCAAAGGCATAGGCCGCATTCTTATTAAAGTGGTACTTGGGAACTGTATAGTAGCTATCGCCTACATTCGGTAATGCAGCCTCCAGGTCCTCAGCAATATGTGCATAGTTCTCATGAACCGTCTCACGCTCATACTTGGGATTCAACTCCTTCTCAGTCTCAGTGACGTAGGATACGCCCATAGCTGAGGAATTATTGGCATCGTAATGAGTCGCAAACACGTTAACTAACATAAAATGTGCGTATGCACGGCAGAGCAGAGCCTCGGCCTGTGCTTCCTTCAGCGACGACGTGGTAGCACCACCCATCGACTCAATACCTTCAAGGGCCATATTTGCGGTCTCAATACACTGATAGAGATCCATCCAATAGCCCTCTGGATCCTGATTGTCAGACTCAGTAACATCAGTCCACGAGTATATCTCGTCAAGGAAACGATCCGAATAAGGGTTGGTCTCGCCCATATCGTCCACGTTGTCGCTGCCATACTCAGTGAATGCCATGTGGTCATGGGTCGGATAGGCTGACACCAGCAGCTTCTGGATCTTTTCCTCCGTATTGGCCTCTGTGCGGTTATCAGGCAACTTGTCCAAGAAGTCGTCACAAGAAGCCAGCGTCATGCTCAAAGCTATAACAGATAATCCTATATATTTCTTCATAATCATTATTCTTTTAACTTTTTTACCTTTTTACCTTTAATGTTAGAGTCCCAGACGGAGTGTCAGTGTAAATTGCTTTGGCATTGGCACAGCCACACCACCGGTATTGAAGAATTCAGGATCCTGACCGTTAAGTTTCTTATCAGCATAAATCAGGAAGAGGTTGGTGGCCTGCAACTTCAGTGAGAGGTTATTGAGACTCAGACGGCTAACAAAACTCTGCGGGAAGTCATAGCCAATAGAAATTTCCTTCATACGGATGAAGTCACCCTTGGCAATACGTTCCGTCGAGTAGTTGTAAGCATTATAGGCATAGCTCAGACTATTGTCGTTACGGTTCTGTCGAGAAGAGGCAATGACAGGAATGGTGGTGTAATTCTCATCACCAGGCACCATCCAACGATTAGCGAACTCTTTAGGCATCGCATTCAAGTCATTGTATTTGTTCTTGAATACAGGGTCAAGGCGTACAACATTGCCAAACGAATAGGTAATATATACGTTCAGTGAAACACCCTTGTATTTAAACAGGTTTCCAAATGAACCTACATCGGTGGGGTCTACACTGCCACTATACTCCAAAAAACCAAGCTTTTCCTTTTCTTGGGTCTGGAAATAAATACCCGTCGTAGTGATGTTACCATCCTGATCAAGGAAAGTAGGCAGACCCTCGTTGTTCAGTCCTTTGAAAGGAATGGAGAACAGTGAACGCACAGGATAGCCCTCCAATGCGAAGCCCGAACCACTAACCAAGTCGATGACACGCTGGTTATTTTCCAGATCAGTTACCTCGTTGTGAGTATGTGAATAGATAATGTTTGTACTCCAACTAAAATCCTGAGTCTTGATGTTTGTCGTATTAATACTCAACTCAACACCATTCGACTTCATAGAGGCAACATTACCATACTTCATGCCGCCCATTTGGGTATTCACAATACCTATCAGGTCATAATTATTACGCTTATACCAGTCTAATTCGAAGTTGATACGGTTATTGAAGAAACCTAATTGTACACCAAGGTTCAACTCGTGTTTTTTCTCAAAGGTCAAATCACCATTGGCACGATCCTCTTCTTGCAAACCGCTCTCACGCAGGCCTGCAGTAGGTCGCCAAGGATTATAACTACTGATAACAGGCATAGAATTGGTTACCCATGATGGACCGCTCTCAGCAGTCAGCGAATATGAAGCCTTCAAGGTGGCGTGAGTAAGTGAGTTCTTAAACACTTTACGGAACCATGGCTCCTCATGAGCATTCCATGCACCGGACACGTTCCATGTAGGCAACCAGCGGGCAGAACGGCTCTTACCAAGTTTATTGGTACCCTCATAACGTATAGTACCGTTGATAGTATAGCGTCCCTTATAAGAATAGGTCGCTGTTCCGAAATAGGCAGCACGACGCTCATGTGTATTTGTCAGGGTAAAATAGTCAGAATTCTCCTCGGCGCTCTTCTTAAACACCTGATAGGCATAGTTGGCTATCTCACCAAGGCTGTACTGCATACCCCAGCCACGGAACCAATCGGACGAACGATCAATGTTGTTCACCTCAATACCGCCATAGAGATTAACAATGTGAGCATCATTGAAAAATGCATCATTATAGCTGGCCGTAAAACGGAAATCCCAAGCATTCATGCTATTGGTAGTCTTATTGTAGATACCACCATAGGGCAACACAGTTACGGGCATAGCGAATATATCGTCAGGGTCAGTATAGAGGAACGGGTTAGCATCACGGATGGTCGTCGTTGCCATTGAACGATAGGCCTGAGCCTGGTTTGATTCGTCCAAAATCTGGTGGTTCTGGGTAGCTTGGTTGTATTTATAGGCTCCCAATACTGCCAATTCTACCTGACGAACAGGTTTGTACTTAAACTCACCCTGTACGCGCATGTCGAACATATTGAGGTCAATGTAGTTGTTGTCCAACTCGTGCAGAATGTTGAATGGAGCATAGTTACGGGTGTAGAATGTATTGACATCCAATGCGCGCGAAGTATTCAAAGCGTATGAATATGGGTTAATGTCAAATGAGCGATGAACCTCACCCGATACAACATCGGTCTCTGCTGACAGCGTACCAGGAGCGCGTTGTTTACGATAGCTGGTATTGGCTATCATATTGAAAGTCAATTTCTTAGATATATTATAAGTATTATTCAGATTAGCTGTATAACGTTCTACTTTCGACTGCTTGGTCCATCCTGGATCAAACATAGCAGAAACCGAAGCGTATGTCTGCGAACGATCTGTACCTGTCGAGATAGAGATAGAATGGTTATGTTGGATACTGTTCGAGAACAATACGTCAAACCAGTCTGTGTTACGATACTCCGCCTGACGCAGATAATCGGCACGAGCCTCAGCAGTATTAGCCAAGCCAAACTGACCTGTAGCAGGATCATACTCAGAAAAAAGTTGATACATCTTACCATAGACACCACTTGAAGCTGCATTACTGGTCTCAGCATAGTTCAGATAACCTTTCTGCTGCATTTCCTGATAGATAGACATCTGATCCTGTGAGTTCATGATATTAAAGGTCGAATAGCTGGGCTTCAGACGCATGGTATACTCACCAGTGTAGCTGATACGGGCCTGACCAGACTTACCTTTCTTGGTGGTAATGACAATCACACCAGCCATGGCACGAGCACCATAGATAGAGGTCGCACTACCGTCCTTCAGAATATCGAAAGTCTCAATATCGTCTGAGTTCAAGCCTGCAATGGCACTTGATATCAAGGTATTAGCATCACCTGATGACAAATCGTCTGCCGACACATCAATCACATCTTCCATGATGACTCCGTCGACTACCCACAGGGGCTTGGAGTTACCATAAATAGAAGTAGCACCACGTACGCGAATCTTTGGAGCTGTACCAAAGGTACCTGACACGTTCTGCACGCTCACACCAGCTGCGCGACCTTCCAAAGAACGGGAAATATCAGCTACGCCATCAAGCTTTGCTTCATTGGCACTAATCTTTGCAGACGAACCAGTAAACAAACGCTTGTCCACCTTCTGCATACCTGTTACAACCACTTCTTGAAGTTCGGCACTATTACGCAACACGATGCGCATGCCATTCTTAGGCGTCACCGTCTGGGACTCCATACCAATAAAACTAATAGTAATCTTCTTGCCGGAAGGTACCGAAATAGTAAAATGTCCGTCTACATCGGTTACCGTACCCGACCTCTGACCTTGTACAAGTACTGAAGCACCAATCACAGGTTCATTGTCCTCTGCAGAGATGACAGTACCTGTAATCTTGTTCTGTGCCAAGGCAACACCAAAGCTCAGAAGGAGACAGGCCAAGAACATCGTTAGTCTTTTCTTCATATTACTTTCTCTTTATATTTGTTTATTTTGATTAATAAATAAATTGATCGCGTACATTATTATATTTACTTTACACAAAGACATAACATCTCTGCACTAACATTTAAGTGTGCAAAGATACTACATCTGAGTGTAAAAAACGAATAAATTTATTAAAAAGTTACATTTTCATGCAATAAATTAACACAAACGATGTATTTCATTCCACAAAAGCATGAAAAAACGTAAATAAGTTGCACTTTGCAAACTTATCTTTACTACGTCCAACTACTTGACAAGTACGACGAGGTATTTGCTGGCCGACCAGAACAACTGAGGATTCTGGATGCGGAGCACATACTGCTTCTGAGCGTCTTGTTCGAGTGTATAACTGGAAGCAGGATGCGAGGTAAGCAACTTGGCAGAACGGCTATACAAACGGATTTCCTTATCAACACGGATATCAATTTTGGTAAAGTATTCACGATTGAAATTCGACTGCAATACTTTGCCGTCCTGAAGGATATGCTGCTCTTTCAGTTCAGACTTGGTGCCATAGACAAACCATGCCGTATTCAACTGTTTGTCCTGAGTGGATATGGTTTGCGACTTCTGGGTTGTCTCTTCACGCAACGTACTCACATTGTTAGAGAGGTCTTCCACCTTTTCTGTCAGTTCACCTATCTGCACATCCTTGGCCTGCAATTCAGCTTGTAGCTGACGAATCTGAGCATCCTTCTCTTCCATCTGGCGGGTAAGGTTGTCTATCGTTCGTTTTAATTGCTCACTGTTGACCGACCCTTGACGAACCTGGTTGCGTAGTTTATTAATCAACTCACGGTTCTGCTGCATAGCCTCCTGAATATATTGCATGTTTTCACGAATTCGTTCTGTAGAAGAAACACCCTCAACCTGACGGGCTACCGAGACACGTTGTTCAGCCTCATTAATGGCACGGAAACCTGCTTCGATATCATTCATCGTACCCATAATGTCATTGATTTCATTATCCTTTTGCTGGATAATGCTCTCTAGCGAATCACGCTGCTGCGCAAAAGCCAATTCCTTCGTATTATCAGTCTTCTGACCACACCCTACTATTATAAGTAAAAGGGCAAAAAGGTAAAAGGGTAAAACGTTCTTCATATTATTTTCAATTTTCAATTATCAATTATCAATTATCAATTACGTCGTAGTCCTTCTACGACGATCACGAACTCGCCACGTGGTTCATGTTCCTGAAAATGAGCAATGACTTCGGCCAACGAACCACGAACGCTCTCTTCATGAACTTTGGAAATCTCGCGACAGACGCTAACCTGACGATCAGGTCCAAACACCTCACCAAACTGCTGCAAGGTTTTCAGTACGCGATAGGGCGATTCATAGAACACCATTGTACGCTCCTCACTGACAAGTGACTGCAACTTCGTCTGACGACCCTTCTTTTGCGGTAGGAAGCCCTCGAAACAGAAGCGGTCACAAGGCAGACCGCTCGACACCAAAGCCGGTACAAAAGCGGTAGCACCCGGCAACGTCTGCACCTCAATACCAGCACGAACGGCCTCACGAACCAAAAAGAAACCAGGATCACTGATTCCCGGTGTACCCGCATCGCTAATCAAAGCCACTGTCTGGCCAGCCTTCAAACGTTCGACAACAGAAGCCGACGTTCCGTGCTCGTTGAACTTATGGTGTGATAGAAGTCGTTGCTTAATCTGGAAATGATTAAGCAAGATGCCTGAAGTACGTGTGTCTTCAGCCAGTACGACATCGGCCTCCTTCAGTATACGGATGGCCCTCAATGTCATATCCTCCATATTACCCACAGGCGTGGGTACTATATATAATATGCCCATTTCGGGTGCAAAGATAAGAAAAAAAATGAGAAATGAGAAATGAGAAATGAGAAATGTAAATGAAAAAATGAAAAATGACGATGGCGGCAGCAAATTTTTCACTTTTCACTATTCACTTTTCACTTTATTTTGTATCTTTGCAGCATGATTACATATCCAACATCGGGCGAAGCACGCCGCCCGGGAAGAATTGAAGTCGTGTGCGGCTCTATGTTCTCCGGCAAGACCGAAGAACTGATACGCCGTCTACGCCGTGCCCAATTTGCCAAACAAAAGGTGGAGATATTCAAACCTGCCATCGACACACGCTATAGCGATGAGGAGGTGGTAAGTCACGACCACAATGCCATTCCCTCTACCCCACTCGACTCGTCAGCCAGCATTTTATTATTATCAAGCAATATTGATGTGGTTGGTATTGACGAAGCGCAGTTTTTTGACATGGGATTGGTAGATGTATGCAACGAATTAGCCAACAGAGGGGTACGCGTCATCATTGCAGGTCTCGACATGGACTACAAAGGTATTCCATTCGGACCGATGCCTGCCCTCTGCGCTATAGCCGACGATGTCACGAAAGTGCATGCCATCTGTGTAAAATGTGGTTCATTGGCATACGTCAGCCATAGAACCGTGCAAAACGACAAACGTGTATTGTTAGGCGAAACACAGGAGTATGAACCACTCTGCAGAGAGTGCTATCAGCGGGCTATTGAGAGTGAAAAACGTTAATTAACGTTAACCTGTCGTTAATTCTCAATTCTCAATTCTCAATTCTCAATTATAAGTTGTACCTTTGCACCCGCTTTCGAAAGAATGCACAATAAAGGTAGATCCGTTAGCTCAGCTGGTAGAGCACAACACTTTTAATGTTGGGGTCTTGGGTTCGAGCCCCAAACGGATCACAAAAGAAGAGACCACAAGGCCTCTTCTTTTTATTCTAACGGGCTCCAACTGTTCGTCTATCGTCACAAATTCACAAAGTTCACCTCATTATCTGATCCACTTTTTTCTACTTTTATGATTATTTAGGGGAAAAATGCAAGAATTATGGGAGATTATATATATCTTTGCAAAAAGAAACTTAAAACAAACACTATGAAAAGGTTATTATATGCATTCATAGCTTTGCTGATGGTAGCGGCTTGCCAGGATAGACAACAGACATTCAACAACTGCAAGTATATGGATAGTATGGTTGAAGCTGCCTGTATCGTGCCCGATCTCGACAGGGCACTGGCACTTACCGACAGCTTCCAGAATCTTGGCATGATGTCAGAGATACAGGCCGCTAAGCTGCGAGCCGAAGCCTATCTGCAGGTGAACAAGACAGACGAGGCCGAAAAACATTTTAATCTTGGTGCCAATGCTACGCCCCAATCGGCTGTCGACAGTTTCTACTGGTTCTGCTGTAGTTGCCTACAGATACAATATGAATCAGTGCGTCGCGACCAGGATGCTGTGCTGCGCAAAGCCCTGCCGCTGCTGGAAATCATGAAAGACATCACTTACGACAAGGATTACGTAAACGAGATGCAGTTGCAGAAGATCATGCTGTTACTCAGCGTGGGTAACAGTCAGATAAGTCTGGAGCGCACTGCCGATGCGGCCAAGTCGTACGAGTTGTGCTACGACGCTGTGAAGAAACTGATCGAGATAGAGTACTCTTTCGGTGCCCTGTATAATGCCACCATGTGTACACATAATATCGCCAATGCTTATATCGACCTCGGTCTTTTCGACCAGGCAGATATCTGGCTGCAGCGCACCGACTCGCTCTTGAATATATATATGGATCACCCTAAAACTCCCGACAGCTACAAGGACCTTGTTAAGGCTTATTTAAACTACGATCATGCCATGTTGGCCTGCGGACAAGGGAAAACTGCCGAAGCCGAAAGATACTATCAAGAAGTGTTGAAGGCGGACTGTGTCAAAAACGAAGAGATACAATATCGCATCGTGAATGTCCTGATGCACATGGGACGTTATGCCGAGGCTGCCAACCGCTATCAGGCGTTGGACAAGATGATTGCCAAGTACCACGTTGAGCCAACGATCGACATGATAGACCTGGTAAAGAACAAATTCGAAGCTAACTATAAGGCCGGTCGTAAGGATTCTGCCCTTGCTGCCGCTACCACAGCGTTTGAATTTGTCGACTCGGCCATTGTTCGCCAGAAACGCAGCGATGCAGCCAAGCTCGCCACCATCTACGAGACCAAACAGAAAGACGAAGAGATAGCCCGGCAACAGATTACCCTGAACCGTCAGCGTTTCCTGGCGTTAGCCGTAGCGCTCGTACTCATAACGGTTTTCTTCATCGTCTATACGATATTCCGCCGTCGGGCCGCTAAGCGTATGGCCGAGATGAAAGCCCGTCAGGAACGCATCGAGAGCGAACTGCGCATTGCCCGCGATATACAGATGAGCATGGTGCCCAGCACATTTCCTGAATACGAGGGGCTGGACCTCTACGCACAGATGACACCTGCAAAGGAGGTGGGCGGTGACCTCTACGGCTACGTCATTAACGGCCACAACCTCTACTTTGCCGTGGGCGACGTCAGCGGCAAGGGAGTCCCCGCGTCGCTGTTTATGGCACAGGCCACGCGATTGTTCCGCACTATGGCTAATCAGGGGCTGAAGCCCGCCGAGATTTGCAACAACATGAATGCCGAGCTTTCGGGCGACGACAACACCAACGGCATGTTTGTAACCATGTTCATCGGTATGCTGGATATGGAGAACGGACACCTGGCTTACTGCAATGCAGGCCATAACCCGCCCGTGATTGGCGGTGGCCAAAACAAGGGCGATTTTCTCGAGATGATACCTAACGCCCCAATAGGTCTATGGCCCGAGATGGACTATCAAGGCGAAGAGTTGGAGAGCATTAAGGGTCGCGCATTGTTTGTTTATACCGACGGATTGAACGAGGCTGAAGACCTTGAGCAACAGCAGTTTGGCGACGATCATTTGTTAGACGTTCTACGACATACCCACTTCGACTCGGCCAAACAGGTGGTTAAAACGCTCAATGCCAAAGTAGAAGAGCATCGCAACGGTGCCGAACCTAACGACGACCTCACGATGCTCTGTCTTAGAGTAAGTTAACCAGAATCAGCATCATGGCCGTTTGCCGTTGGGCCTGCTCGGCCTGACGCTGCTCTACGAAAATCCGCTGAGCCATTATATTTGCAGAAGAGCCGAAAGGGTATCGGCGGTATTTTTTATTGTTATCTTCTTAGGTAGACTACTCGCGACGAGCCATCAGCACATTTCTCAACACATAACCCTCGGGGCGTATCCAACCGACGTCCGTAGAGGTCGTAATAAGTCTTTGAACCTCCATTTGTCGTTTGTTTGACGTTTTCAATGGCTGTATCACCCTTGTCTATCATAAATATAAAGGTACTGAGGCTACGTGCAGGCCAATTGAGTGTCAGCTCACTGACGGGCTCACCGATAGCAATAGGCGTCTCCTGACAGAGGTTTTCTGTCTCATTACCTGTCGACAGTAGATGTACGCCACTCTTGACTTTGACTGGCAGTATGAGTTTCAAATTTTGAGCATTCTTAGTGGTGTCAATAGCCATCACTATAAGCGAGTCACCTTTGATATAGGCCGATGTCTCGTACGCTGCATTAGTTCTAGCAGTTATACCCTTTGTCTGCAGACGAGTGGAGCCTGTGAGATGTTTTGAGAAGTGCGACATGACATAGGCACGAGGCAATAGTTTGTTTTTGGTATTACCAGCAATAGTATATTTCTTGCCATCAATCTCGATAGGCTCACCCGTCCCCACAAAGGCCCAGTGTGCACGCATATACCAGTAGATATATCCAGTACATCCTGCTAACATACACTCATTCAATTCCTCAGCAAAGAGTAGCTGCTCGTGCCAACTAGGAAGACGGGCACCGATATTGTCAGACACAGAATGTTCCGTCATCCAGACCTCCTTGCCATATTGGGTGGGAAGAATAGCCGAATATTTCATATAGTCGAGGGGCGCATGACCATAAAGGTGGCCTGCTACGATATCAATCTGTTCACGGCACGTCGGGTCTTCCATGAGCGGGTCGGTATAGTTACGGGTAAAACCTAAGCTCTCGCCACTGATAAGCCTGACACCTGGGTAGGTCTCGCGGTCAAGCATCCAAGCATAATTCTTAACAAGGTTCACCAGATCCTGAGGATCGTAGAGGCATCCGGAATAGCTGACCCACCAATCGGGCTCATTCTGAATAGATACGGCATCAACGTTGACATCATGCTCCTTCATCCACCCCAAGAAAGTGTTCAACCACGGAAAAAACTTATCATAACAGTCTGTACGCAACTTTCCCCTTTGATTGCCTTGGTCAGCAGCATTACCACCTTGTGCGGTACCATTGGTCTTGTATTCACCAGGAGGCGACCACGGGGTGCCGAATACAATACCACCACGCTGCTTCACGATTTTTGCCGAGGGCAGAGAGCCATTCCAGTCGTAGGGTGAATCCCAATAATTCCATTCTGGCACTTTGATATCGCCTTCGAAGTTCGGCGATATTTCCATACGCATAATGTTCAGCCCTATCTTTGACTGAGGACCGTAGAGCAGTCTCACAGGGTTAGTGTCTGTGCCAAATGGACACATAGCGCCATCGCAGCAAGCTGCACCAAAACCTGTAATCGTTTGAAGACGGTTGTCAGTCACCGTCACCGTAATAGTTGCTGCATGAATCGCTGCAACAACAACCGATGCTAGAACAGTAATAATAATCTTTCTCATTGATGTTGATAATAAAAATCGGCTGCAAAGATATAAAATAATTCATAATATAACGCATAATTCATAATAATTTAGTAATTTTGCAACCAAAATAAAATAAAGAAAACAAAATGGGAGAAAAGAAGTTTAAGAGAACGACCGTTACATCGGCACTGCCATATGCTAATGGCGGTGTACATATCGGTCACCTGGCTGGCGTCTATGTGCCAGCAGATATTTATGTGCGTTATCTACGTTTGAAGAAGGAAGACGTGATGTTCATCGGTGGAAGTGACGAGCACGGCGTACCCATTACAGTACGTGCCCGCAAGGAGGGCATCACCCCGCAGGATGTAGTGGACCGCTATCACAAAATGATCAAGGACTCATTTGAGGAATTTGGCATCTCATTTGACATCTACAGCCGCACGACCAGCGAGACGCACCATAAGTTTGCCGCCGAATGGTTCCGCAAACTCTACGACGAAGGCAAGCTGGTGGAAGAGACTACTGAGCAATTGTATGACGAAGAGGCCAAGCAATTCTTAGCGGACCGCTACGTGACGGGCGAATGTCCTCACTGCCACGCTGAGGGTGCCTATGGTGACCAATGCGAGAAATGCGGCCGCGACCTGAGTCCTACGGAGCTCATCAATCCGAAGTCGACCATCAGCGGTTCAACACCCGTGCTGAAAGAGACCAAGAACTGGTATCTGCCCCTGAACGAATATCAGGAGTGGTTGAAGCAGTGGATTTTAGAGGGTCACAAGGAGTGGCGTCCCAACGTCTACGGACAGTGCAAGTCGTGGTTGGAGATGGACCTGCAGCCCCGTGCTATGACACGCGACCTGAACTGGGGTATCCCCGTGCCTATCGAGGGTGCTGACGGAAAAGTGCTCTATGTGTGGTTCGACGCCCCTATCGGCTATGTATCAAACACAGTAGAACTCTGCGCCAAGGAACCTGAGAAGTGGGGTTCATGGGAAAAATGGTGGCAGGACGAGGACACCCGTCTGGTACACTTTATCGGCAAGGACAATATCGTGTTCCACTGCATTATCTTCCCTGTGATGATGAAGGCGCACGGCAAGTATATCATGCCAGACAATGTGCCGTCAAACGAGTTCCTGAACTTAGAGAATGATAAGATATCTACCTCACGCAACTGGGCTGTCTGGTTGCACGAATACCTGGAAGATATGCCTGGTAAGCAGGACGTACTGCGTTATGTGTTGACTGCCAATGCCCCAGAAACCAAGGACAACAATTTCACATGGAAAGATTTTCAGGATCGTAACAACAACGAGTTAGTAGCCGTCTATGGCAACTTCGTGAATCGTGCCCTGCAACTAACCAAGAAATACTGGAACGGTATTGTTCCGGCCTGCGGCGAACTGAACGACACTGACAAGGCCACCCTTGCTGAATTCAAGGATGTGAAGCAAAAGGTAGAAGCTCTGCTCGACCAATTCAAGTTCCGCGATGCCCAATTCGAGGCTATGAATCTGGCCCGTATCGGTAACCGC
>Ga0265298_10005135_pt1 | contig 16532 bp, 10 predicted proteins | sample AusTroGonzalo_MG_3_FD_193486 | JGI IMG/M metagenome (GOLD analysis project Ga0265298, IMG submission 193486) | Bovine rumen microbial communities from tropical cattle in Woodstock, Queensland, Australia - Gonzalo_01 | ecosystem: Host-associated > Mammals > Digestive system > Stomach > Rumen ... | reverse complement strand
CAGCCCTCATGCTGTTCAGCGTCTGCAAACCGAAAGTGGAGATGCCGTAAAGGTCGCCGAGCCGCTTCAATTCCCCCTGCCACGTGTGGGGGAAGTCGTTGCAGTCATTGTAGCCTATCATGTCATAGGCGAAAACGGCAAAGCCGAGTTTTGCCAACTGGAAACAGCGCATGACCACGCTGCCGTTCTTGTCGTGATGAAGTCTGCCTTGTGACCAATGGCCGTGGGGGCAGAGGATTCCTGGCAAGGGCGAGGAGATATTTTCGGGCAGGAAGAGCGAGCCTGTCAATTTCAAACCTGGCAGAGTATCAATGCGGACCTCCTTGATGACCGTACCGCAATAGTGTTTCCCCTCGGAAACGAAGGGGCTGGAGGCGGTGATTTTCGGCATCGGAGTCAAACCAGCGGACAGGAGCAGGCGTTTTTTGACCTTTTTGCAGAGTGCCTTGTGCTCATCCAGGGAACTTGCACCGTGGGCGATGGTGGCAAGATGGAGATGCTTGGTGCTGAAAAACCTGCGATCAATGTTAATCAGATTATTTGGGTAAAAGAGTGGCGTGTCGTTGTCTGGCATGATGTTATCATCCTTTTGGCGAGTATTGCCGATGCTTAGGGCAGCAGGCCTGGCCCAGAGCATTGCTTATTCCTGCCTGCAAGTTTGGCGTCAGCGCTCAACCTTCACCTGCATTTGCTTTGTTGATGACCACCTGGTCACGCAGATAAATTCCGTCAACCAGTTTGATAATCAATTTGTGGTAATCGTTGCGCAGAGGCAGCAGGACTTCGCCGTTATACGGTTGGCAGACGATGACCTCGTCGTCGAACTTGTCCTCGTCGTAGGCGATTTTCAATTCCAGGGCATCGTATTTGGGCTCCTTGTCGCCGACAGTGACATGAAGCATGCCATCAGGCTGGATTTCCGCCTTGAGCAGTTCTGGCAGACGGACGATGTTTCCAGCGGTATCTCCCTCGATTTCCGCCGTCAGGCGGACCTTGCCGTCGACCTTGCGCGTGGGAACATCCTTGTCCGCCCAAAGCTCCATGTAGTGGTATCCTGGAGCGTCCTCGACTTCCAGCACCTCGGCCTTGACCGTCTTGTCGCTGCGGTTGTAGACTCCGTACAGCACTTTCTCCTGGCCAGGAGCGGGGAAATAGTTGGCGAAAACGTCAGGATGCAGAGTCGGGATATAGGGGACGGGATCAACGCAGGAGTTGATGAGATCAGCGTTTTCCTCCAGGGTTCTGGAGGAATACTGCCCTTCTGCCCTAGTCACGCAGAAGCCGACGGCATTGAAGAGGGACATCATCGCGGATTCCCTGGGGAAACCAACGCTGTGCATCCACACTTTGCTTTCTGGGAAGGTGAAGCGCGAAAACACCATCTGGTACGCATTAAGATGACGATACGGCCCCCAGCGCCCGCTGTCGTCGAAGCCGATGATGTTCTCCGAAAACCATCCGTCGACATACTGCATCAGGAAATCTGTTCCTGCATGCTCGACGGTGACGACGGCGTTGGGATTGGCCTCGTAGATGCGGTCCTGGAAGATGCTGATGGCTTCGGCAAGCTTGTCGATGGCCATGGAACTGCGGAATGTGCCGTCGTAGTGCTTGTGGTTCGGGTTGAAGCAGGAATTGTTGCGCGCCAGCACGTCAAGACGCACGCCGTCAGCTCCCGTTTCCTTGAGTATCCGGCCAAATTTTTGGGCTAAGTATTCGACCCATGAATGCTCCAGCGGACAGAGATAGAAATCTCCTGGTGAGCAATATGATGTGCTATATTCGCCTGATTCTCCCATTTTGCTGCATTGTTTGCCGAAAAGCCTGTTCAATTCCGAGTTCTTGGCGGCAAGTTCGGGGAAAGTGTAGAAGACCAGCCTGCCCTCTTTGGCATGAATGTCCTTGATCTCCTGACGGAGGGCAGGCAAGCCGCCGCGCCAGATATTGTACTGGTAGTCGCATGGAGCGCCGCCGGCGCGGAACATTTCGTTGGTGGTCATGAAAGCTCTTTCTGGACCGTAATCCCACCAAAAGGCAATCTCCTGGAGGCTGCGTTTTTCCGCATGTCCCATCGCTTTGGCGTAGGCAAAACGCTTGTTGACGACATCGAAGTAACCGCCCTTGTGGGTGTAAGGAGTCATCTGATGATGATTGTTGTTGGGATGGCTGGACAGATGAATGAAGCAATCCTGATACCACTGTGGTGGAATGTGGCGTTTTTTCAGGAAGGTCTTGCTGAATTTCCGGTAAGCGGCGATGCCATCGCGCCAATCAGAGGGGCCGACGCCGAATTTTCCCGTGACCAGGACTGCGTTTTCCCCTGCCTTGGCGGGAATCTCGAAGTTTCTCCAGCCCAAGGACGTGCCCAGGCGATAGTCGAATATCCCGCGCGGCCAGAAATGGATGTCATCAGGGAGTGGAGTGTACACCACTGACGGACGCTTCCCATTGGATGTTTTGATCAGGGAGAGGAGTTTACTGTAGCCAGTGGTGTCCGTGGTGAAACCGTAGAAACTGCCTCCTTCGGCGGTATCAAACCCCGTCAGCATCTGAATCGTGGCCGTCAGGCCGTAGGGATGATTGAGTTCGACATCCAAGATGCCAGCCATACCAGACTCGAAGGGGAAGAATATTCCGTCCTTGGAGATGTCTTCGCCGAATTGAAGCCCCTGGAATACCCACTGTCCAGCCGCTTCCAGGTCTTCGCTGGATAGATTTTCGAGCGACATTTCCGCAGTGTACTCAGGCGAATCAGCGGCAAAGCCCAACGTGATGGTCAATGCCGTCTTAGTCGATGCCGACTCCAGTTTGAAAACCAACTGCTCATTTTTGGTGACTACCTCCTTCACCTGGTAGTCAGCGACTTTGGTGCGGCTACGCTTGAGGAAAACCGAATAGAACGCCGAAGGCTGGGTCAGCAGTTCTCTGCCGGAATATTTATTGACCAGAGAAGTGAGGACAATATCTTGAGAGACGTCAAACGTCATGGCCAAATAGCGGTTGCTGACAGTGACAATCTGCTGAGAGCGGGCAATCTCCAGCGGAGCAGGCGCAGGTTCAGGCCGAGGAGCGAGGGCGACAGGCACGGGAACGGTGTATTTGACGGGAGCTGGCGGGGTTGTGCGCACGCCGTCAAACTCCACAGAGTCAAGGTCAAGATTGATCGCCCCGCCCTTTCTGGAATTGATGACGAAAAGCGCCGACATCGCCCCTCTTTCTTTCGGGGCAGCCCCTGAACAAAGCACTTTGCCATCAAGCAGATAGAAAATCTTATCTTGAGTAAAATGAATCTCAAGATCATGCCATTGGCCTTTTTGCAACGCAGGCGTGCTTTGGGTTTTGCCGTTGATGGTCATATCGGCACTCAAATCAAGTTTATCGAAGTGGAAGGAGGCACCGTATTTCATCCATGGCGAAGGAGAAACCATGCCAAGAAAAACGTTGAATAGGCCTTGGGCGCCATTGAAGCGGCAGCGTGCCTTGAAGCGTCCGACGGTGACTTTTGCTTTGCTGATGATACGCACTTCGCCGTTCTTGTGGTCAATCTTGAGCATTCCGTCCTGGCAGACAGGTGCTTCCGCGCCATCCACGCATTGCAATTGCCAGGGATTCTCCGACTCATCTTCAATGGCGACCGAAGCCTCACCATACGAGAATTTGTTGAAATTCTCTTTCATGCCGTAGGGATATTTGATGTCAGCTGGCTTCTCCTCAGGTTCGGCAGCTGGAGCGGAAGCAGCGGAATTTGCCGGCAGCAAGGCGCGTTCCCCCTCAAACTCGACAGAGTCAATGTCGAAATTGACTGCCCCGCCGTTTCGGGAATTGACGACGAAAAGCGCCGACAGAGCCCCCTTCTCCTGCGGGGCATCGCCAGAATACAGTTCCTGGCCATCGAGCAGATAGGTGATGCTCTCCGAGGCAAAGCGAACCTCAAGGTCGTGCCACTCTCCTTTGGGCAACGGCGGAGTTTTTTGGCTTTGGCCATTGACGGACACGTCGGCGCTGAAATCCAGTTTGTCGAAGTGGAAACAGGCTCCGTATTTCATCCACGGATCAACGGAAGCAAGGCCGATGAAGGCATTGAAAGAACCTTTGGCATCATTAAAGCGAATGCGTGCCTTGAAGCGTCCAACGGTGACTTTGGCCTTGCTGAAAACCCGCACTTCGCCGCTTTTGTGGTCTATGGAGAGAACTCCATCTTTGCAGACGGGAAGCTGCCCGCCATTCATACGGAAATAATCCCAAGGCCGCTCGGATTCCTCCATGACACCGATTCCCCCGATGACAAAGCGACGGAAATCATCTTTGATGCTGACCTGACTTCCAGCGTCGTTCTGCTTGGCAGACGCCGCGACCGACGCTTGGGCGGATGGCGTGTCGTTGAAGCAATCAGCGACGGCAAGCTTCTGCTCCCTGGCCAGTTTGAGCATTCCCTGGACGTAGAAATGCGCCCCGTTTTCCTGTAAATGGCAAGTGTCTTCCCGTCCCTTGGGAAAGCCCTCGTATTTGCCAGGAGCGACGAACATGTAGATTCCCTTGGCTTTTTCCACACCGAGTCTGGTCAATTCCTCCTGTGACCAAGCATTGAGGTCGATGAGATCGGCTTGCTCGTCAGCGGCGGCCCGGCGGGCGGCGGCGCTGTAGTTGGCGAAATATTCGCTCTGATTGATTTTTCCGTCGCGGTAAGACATGAAGACGATAGGCGTGCAGATGATCGGAGTGGCGTTTTTGGCCCGAACCTCGCGGATGTACTGGCGGATATTCTCGTAATAATCGGTGTCCGCCTCCGTATGACGGTACAGGTTGTTTTCGCCAAGATGGGCATCATTGTGTCCGAACTGGATGAAGACGAAATCTCCTGGCATGACTTGATTGAGCAAAATCAGCCAACTGCCCTCGTCGCGGAAAGATTTGCTGCTTCTGCCGCCTCTGGCAAAGTTGTAGACGTTAACCCCTTCTTTGGCATAAGCCTTGAGAGCCTGCCCCCAGCCTGTCTGAGGAGCTTGTGTACGCGCGTAGTCCGCCATGGTCGAATCACCGGCAAGAAAGATGTCGGCTGCCAAAGCAGAAAAGACACTCGCCATGGCCAGCAGCAGATAAAGGAACTTTTTCATTCTAATCTCTCCACATTTTGCCTGAATAGCTGATGTTGTCAATGATTTTGCTCTGTTCCAGCAAGGCACAGATAGGTAAGATGTTGCGGCGGAAACGCCCGCATCTCCCAATGAACAGACAGAAAAATGCTGGAAAAGATGGACGGAAGAGACGATGCCTAGACGCAACCAGTTCCGTCACCTGCCTATTTTCTAATATACTCCGTTCACCCGAAATAAACAGCAGACAATCGTTATTTATTTTCGGAAAAACTGTTGCAAGGGCAAATAAAGGAGTTATGTTAATGAAACGCTGTATTCCATACGAGCGTAGGTAGTGTTCTGATAGAGAAGCGCAAGATGTCAAGAAAACCCATAGTACTGTCTTTGTTTCTGCTGGTCCTGATGGCGTTTGCCGGAGAGGACACTTATCAGCTTGTGATGCTCGGCGACCTGCATTACGACTGCGTTGACTGTCACGAGCAATCCGTTCTGGAAAATATGACTGAAAAGCAGAAGAGAGTTATGAAGCGCGACCTGAACAACTGGCGCGATGGGGGCTACTCTCAGAAGATGCTGGAACTGGTGGGCAAGGCGGCGGAAGAGCTACATTCGCCCTTCGTCATCCAGATAGGCGATTTCTGCAACGGCAACGCTGGTTCCGAGAAAATGGCCGAGAAGCAGATGCTGGAGTGGCTGACGCTGTGCAAGAAATACATCAAAACTCCCTTTATCGCCGTCAAGGGCAACCACGATGTCGATGGAATTGGGGGAAGCAGCGCGTTTGACAAGATTCTGCCAGCATTTTGGTCGCGGGAACTGGGGCTGAATCCTCCCGTGACGCAGACCTCCTTCGCCTACAGGCAGGGACCAGATGTGTTCATTTTCCTGGATGACATAGAAATGAGCCTCCAGAAAAAGACTATTGTCGACGGCGTGGAAAAGGTGACATTTCCTAATTGGGAGCTTTTCCAGGCCTTGCTGAATGACAATCAGGACGTGCGCTACACGTTCATCGTCTGCCATTTCCCCATCATTCCGCTGCATGGAGGGCATGGTTTCCCCTTTGAAGCCCCTCAGTTCAAGAAGCAGCGCATGGCCTTGCTGAATCTGCTGTGCGAGCGCAATGCCATCGTCCTCTGCGGTCATATCCACGACAACAATTACCTCGAATACGCCAACGACAAGGGGACTATTTCGCAGGTTGCTACCATTAGCCTGTTCTACAACTCAGATTCCCCCAAGATGGAGAAACTTGAATCAGGCGGCGTGCAGAAATATATGTCGCGAAAAATCGTGCAGGATGTAGTCAAGAAGGATGCCTACAAAGCCGAGTGCCTGGAGTTTTACATGCAAGGTCTCAAGCGCTTTGTCACTCTTCTGGGCTCTGGCTACAGCATCGTGCGGATTTCCTCGGACGGCGTAGTGGTTGACTTTCGTAGCATCGAGGACCAGGAATACTGCGCCAGCATCAAAATGCGCTGAACGTCTGCCGCTTCCAGGACGAGTTGGGCGTAATTCGCCCAAACAGTTCATGACCTGCTTCCAAGGACTTTTTACCGACAGACACCAGGGCAATGTTATCCGTTTGACGGCAATTTATTTTGATTGTGAACCAAAGGAAAAACAATGAGCACCTTGACATTTTCCAGCAAGAAGTTGTTTGGGCGTGCGGTCGGAGAATCATCACCATTCCCAGCGATGCGTGACGCGTTGCCCTCCACAATCGAGGCGCGTCTGGGGGAGTTTGACGGCCTGTTCATCAATTATGGGATGTTTGACGAGTCGCTTCCGTATCAGATGCAGGACAACTATGACGCGGAGGAATGCCGGACGCAGAGCTATCAGTCGGTAGTGTTGGAAAATTCGCATTTGCGGGCAGAATTCGTGCCGTCTCTCGGAGCGCGCCTTTGGAGCCTGTATGACAAGGACAGACAGCGCAACCTGCTCCTGGACAATCATGAACTGCGCATCCGCAACCTCGCCATACGGAACGCCTGGTTCGCTGGTGGCATCGAGTACAACATCGGTCGGCGTGGACATGATGCGCAGACCTGCTCCCCGCGTTTCTGCGCCACCCTCCAAGACACAGACGGCACGCCCGTCTTCCGCGTCTACGAGTTCAGTCGTGACCGCGCAATCCCCTTCCAGATAGACTTCTACCTCCCCGAACAGTCACGCTTCCTGCTGGCGCGCGTCCGCATCATGAACATCCGCGATACGACGGTACCGATGTACTGGTGGAGCAACTTGGCCCTAGCAGAAAAGCACGGTGCGCGCGTCATCGTCCCCGCAAAGTCCACCTTCGCGAACTACTATGATGCAGGCTCCCATTTCATCACGCGCATACCGCTGCCCGACGGCGAGGGGTTCGATGGCACATATCCCACAAACTTCCCATTCGCGCATGACCATTTCTATGACATTCCAGCGGACAAACGCAAGTTCGAGGCTTTAATTGAACCGAACGGCGATGGCTTCCTCTACGCCTCCACGCGCAGGCTACAGGGGCGCAAGTTGTTCGTCTGGGGACAGGGAAAAGGCGGTCACAACTGGCAGCATAGCCTGGTGGCGGACGATTGCCCTGATTACCTGGAACTGCAAGGAGGCATAGCCAAAACCCAGCAGGAGCATCTGCCGATGCCCCCAAAGACGACTTGGGAATGGCTGGAGGCTTACGGCGCGTTCCAGGCCGATCCTTCCCAAGTCTTCGGAAACTGGGACACGGCGGTGGAGCACGTTACCACGCTTGTTGACGAGGCTATTCCCGAAACCTGGCTGGACGCGGAATTGGAGCGCACACGAGAAAGTTTCGCAACGCGTCCCGGGCAGATTGTCTGCACGGGGAGTGCCTGGGGTGCCCTGGAAGAGAAACGTCTTGGGCACAGGCTAGTGCCATATCTGGATTTCGGTACAACTGGCGAGGAACAGAAGGACTGGTGCTCACTGCTGGAGGATAACGCTATGCCTGCGGATGGTGCACCATTGTCATTCATGATTCAGGATGAGTGGGAACCCCTCTTGGATGCCGCGCCAGCAAACTGGAAGACGCTATTCCATTCCGCACTCTACGACTACAGGCGACACCAGTACCGTTATGCCGAGGACAAAATCCGCAAGTCGCTTGCCTTTGTGCGAAACCCTTGGAACCTCTTTGCGCTGGCGAACATTCAACGCGTTCAAGGGCAGTACGATGCTTCTGCGCTCACGATGATGGAGGCAGTGCAGATGCGCCCCGATGACGCCTCCCTCGCCAAGGAGGCGCTCAAGTCCTTCCTGGCAATGAATATCTCCCCTGAAGTAATCCTGAAATGCCATTCGCTTCTCTCGCCAGAGGTTCAGGCCCGCCCGCTCGTGCAGTTCTGCCATGCCTGGGCGCTTGGGCACAGCGGTCGGCTTGCAGAGGCGGAGGAAATTCTTTGCGCCAACGGTGGGCTTGTCATCCCAGATCTGCGCGAGGGAGAAAATTCCGCCGCTGAACTCTTTATTTTTCTCCAGCAACAAAAGGCGATGGCTCGCGGAGAGACATTATCCCCCAAGAATATCCAGGTTCCAGATGTCCTGGATTTCCGGATGAGTTAACTACGCAACTCTTCCAGACTCCAACGAACATCAATACTCTTTTTAACGCAAGGCCCAACGCTCCGCAATTGGATATTTGACATTATTTGGTTGTCCGCCTCATTAAAATGGCACCGATTTGCTCGCATTCCCGCATTTCTGGCTGTTGTAGTTATAAAGTTTAGGGTGGGAACTTGAGGTCAATAATTCCCCAATAATAACGGCGGGGATGCTTGCGTAACTTCATGCGGATGCTATATTAGCACATCGTCCATATCACGCATAAAATACCTGGAAAAACACAAACATGGATGAGCAAAAATACAACCCATATAACTGCGTACTGGAATTGACGAACCGCTGCAATCTTCGCTGTCCGCATTGTGCGTCCGATTCCGGATGTGGTCGCGATTATGAATTGACGCGCCAAGAACTACAGAAGGTCATCGCTGACCTCGTGGAACTTGGTTGCCGTTCCATTGCCGTGCTTGGTGGCGAGATGCTCCTTCGCCATGATTGGTTTGAGATATGTTTGGATGTGGTTGCAGCCGGTCCAGACCTGCGCATTATCACCAACGGCATTCTTGTTGACGAGGAGATACGCAGAAAATTTCTGAGGCTTGCGCCAAGAACGGTTTGCGTCAGTTTGGATGGCGCGTCACGCGAGACATACAAAAGGCAGCGTGGCATCGACGGCTTTGACAGATGCCTCACCCTATTACACCGACTACTAGAAGACGGCCATCGACAGGTCAATGCCATCACGACTTTCTCCTCGTTCAACATCCAAGAATTCGACGAGTTCGCTAAACTCTTCATTGACACAGGAATTGTCTGGCAGGTTCAAATGGTTCACAAGGCTGGACATCGCTTCGATGACAGCTTACTCCTGACTCAAAAGCAGTACGAATTCTTTGTGGACAAAATGACCTATTATCTGAATGAGTACAATGGACGCCTTAAATTGCTCCCTATGGATGACTTCGGTTATTATGCCATCACTCCTCGCCTGCGGTTCACGCACCAGGTCTGGGCTGGTTGCAGCGCAGGAACCAGAACCATTGGAATCCGCAGTAACGGCGATGTTCTTGGCTGCCTATCCCTCGGAGACGATTTCATCGAGGCCAATCTGCGTGAAGTCCCGCTTAAGGAAATCTGGGGTAGCGACCGCTATTTCAGGCGTTTCCGTCACAAGGAAACATTTCTTGAGGGGCATTGTGCCAGATGTGTTTTTGCTCAAAAATGCAAGGCTGGCTGTACCGCGCAGGCAATCAGCAATAACGGAACCTTGGGCGACAATTTATTCTGCATACGACGGCTTGAAGAGAAGAGAATTATCTCGGAACTCTTCGATTGACGATTGTCCCGAGAATCCGCCACGTGCGCAAAAGGCACCCTAGAAAGACAATTTACCCACTCCTCCTATGAAACGCTTCATTTATATGCAATAAACGCTGGTAAATGAAAGCTGTTTCCAGTATAGTGCCGTTACCAGCGCGTGACGAGACGGCTAACACCCGCCTGAGCAGTTACTCCTCATGCTCTCCAGACTTGTTTAAATCATGCTCTCTTTCAGAATAATTTGAATCACCATAATGATTTTTACGTTCTTTAACCATATCAATATAACCTGGACCACCGTATAGTTCTCTTTTATAATAATCTGGACCACCGTATAATAAATTTTGTTGATGGTCAACATCTGGAAAACCCACCCTAAAGAATTCTTGCAAAATTTCTTGTTTTAATTTAATATATGAAACATAGCCGGCTGCGACGAGAGCAACGGCTGCACCGGCGATAATCAGTGCGCGATATTTTTTAAAGAAAGACTTTTCTTTTTCTGGTATGTTTTCTGTGGAGTTGTAGTGTTTTTCCGCCTCGTCCAGGATTTTCCGTGCGGTATCCTCATCGCCTTGAAGTTTTCGGCATGTGCCAAACAGCATCCTGGCCTTCCAGTCGTCTGGCGAGGCCTCCATGATTTGCCTGAGTTTCTGTTCGGCTTCGTCATATTTGCCGTCGTTCATAAGACTCTTGAAGTATTCCAGTGACTTGTCATCCATAATATGTCCTTGGTCTTGTTTTCCATGTATTCCATGCAAGGCATGAACCATTTACTTAATATAGCATTCGCATGATGTTACGCAAATTCCACCTGTTATTTTGGTTCTTATCCGATTACTTGATTCTTCACCAAAACGCATTAGATGTGAAACAAGTTCTGTCAGGCGCAGACCGTTGGCAGTTACAAGAAATGTTGCATGTGCATTGGCAACGCATTTTTGCTTGAACGAGGCGTATATTTATTGGGTGGTGGATGGGGGCCCTAGAAGGTAAAGGAACGCGGCGTTGGGAGTGGCGAACTTGCCAAGTTCACAAGTCTAGCAACTTGAGACTTGGCGGTGCGCGTGCGACACGCGACTTGCGGGCAACAATCGGTAACCCGACGCGACGCGAGGAACAGCCAATTAACAATAGCAACACTTTGTTAAGACACAGCCAGAATACTACCTACTCTCATGGGAAATACAGCATAACGCAAGGCTTGAAAGGCGACTGAGGCCCAACGATCCGCAATCGGATATTTGACATTATTTGGTTGTCTGCCTCATTAAAATGACGCCGATTTGCTCGCGGACCAGGGCTATATGCACATTTTTGCCGTTCACGGCCGTATGGTTCGTGGTCGGCAGCAACTGCTGGCATTCATAGCCATCCGGTATGGTCAGAACTGCTCCGGAAAAATCTCTGTCCGTCCCGTTGTAGAGGGTGAAAAGCACCTTGCTGCCATCTTGGGCGGCAAAACGATTGGCGTAGACGAACGGCTTAAGCGTAGCGACCAGCGGTTCGATTTCACCGATAAAGCACTCGGCGTTTTCATGGAGGATTTTTGAATATTCCTCGCTGTAGCGTCCGCCAGAATTATAGACGCCAACGCCGTTGAAGAACATGATGTCCTTGGCATTTTGAGGTCCTCCGACATTGAGTTCAAACAACCGGCATTCAGGGAAATAGAAGCGGAACAGATTGACCTGCAAGGGACGCAAAGGCGATTGGTGGCGGCAAATGTCGTAACTCAGGGCACCGTCCAAATGCGCCACGCAAAAATCGGCTTCGGGAAATTCCGTGATGAGCAGTGTATCGGCAGGAACCTCTTCGCGGATCATCTGCAAAGAGCGTTCCAGGGCCTGCTGCCAGACATGCTGGCCATACTCCCCGAAAATATGCCTGTGCGTTTTGCTCAAGCAGACATAGCCGCGATGGCCATATTCGTCCAGCCGTACGCCGTCGGCTCCTGTTTCCCTGGCAATGCGCCCGATGTCTGCCGCGACCTTAGGAAGGTAATCTGCGTCGTTAAGGCACATGCAATAGGCGTAATAATTGCAGACAACGCCTTCTGGCGAGGTCGGATTCCGGGGGCATTGATGCGGGTCTTTCCAGACCGGATTGATTACGGCGTGTTTAGCCGCTTCGGTTTGGCCGTATTTGGAATTACCGCAGACAATGATGGGATCCGTATAGAGAATGGAAAGTTTTTTGTGGTCGCGTATGTCTTGAATCAATTTTTGGAAGCGTGGCAAACCTCCCCATTGCGGGTTGTAGCCATCATAATCCACTCGGTTGAAAACATAGAATGGCTCGTTGGTGATGGGGTCGTGGCCATAGCCGAAATTCTTTTCCAAACTTTTTTCCGCACGAGGTCCTAACTGCGCAAAATCCTCCCATTTCGTATTCCAGGGAGCAAGTGGCGAGACTGACCACCAGCCGTTGACTTCGCAAATGTCGTTCTTGGGCACAAACGCTTCGGTTTCCCAAGACGGAGCGGTATAAAGATTGCCCTCACAGCCAAAGCCAGCCACATAGTTGAATTTTGTGGACAACTTGCCAGGATAGGGACGGAATTGCCAGACTGATTTTGCCCATTTGGCATAAATCTTCATCGGTGATTTCCAATTTCCCGCATGACTGCCGATGACAGTCATCGGGAAATCTCTGGGGTCTTGCCCTGGCTTCAGTGTGGTTCGCTGATAATCGACGGCCATGGCGCTTCCATGCCCGTCGGGCATGTGAAATTGATAAAAATAGAGCGACAGATCATTGCGCGCCGCGACATTCGGCGGACGAATGATGCTTTCCGAGGCTGGCGTATGCCCTTTGCGCATGGAAAACGCCTTTTCAACCCCCGTAGCATCCTGGACATGCAAGAAGAGCCCGCCGCCGTTTTCGGGCGAGAAGAGGTCAAGCAGTTGCCACCAGGCATCGTTTTCGCCGTAGATGCTACGCAAATATGCCGGGCGGTCGCCAATCACGCCGCCACCCCAGGGGAAACAATAGTAATCCTGCTCCTCAGCGCTGAGCGACAAGCCATCGATTTGCGGAAACGCCGTCTTGACCGCGATTTCTTTCTCTGCGGACAGCGAGAGGGTCAAGGCTATTGCCCTGTCCTGCTGGGCACATTTCAGTTTGGCGGTGATTCCTTCCGGGCAACTAAGAGTCGCGATGAATCCGTCATCCATGACTTTCAGCGCCTGAATTATGGCCGCCGAACAATCGAGTACGGTGCCGTTGTCGAGTTTCAGGCGAAAAAGCTCCGTCTGCTGCGGATAACGAAGGATCTGGCGATTGAGGTCAGCCGAAAAAAGTTCTGTCAGGCGCAGGCCGTTGGCAGTATCAAACGTGGCTTTAAGTCGCCCTGTATCCACCACAATCACGTTGCCTTGCTGCTGGCAAACCTGCTTTACCGCCTGCGCTTTTCCCTGAGGGGGATTTATGGCAGGGGCAAGATTGATAGGCTTCAAGGCATTGCTGGGAGTATAGATTAGCGTGACATTGGCAAGCCCTTCGTGCGTCAACTTGACTCCATAGCAACTTTCATCCTGAGGTAGCGTAGCGACAAAGGCCTCGCCTTGCTTGCGAAAAACCAGCGGCGTCGCCGCATCGCCGCCAGAGCAGAGGGCAACCCCAGAAATCTGGTCGGCAGTTACCGCAATATCCGTCTGAGAAGCAAAATCAATAGCCTGGCGATTGAATTTGATTTCAATATCCGATTGCTCAACGCGCACATCTTGAAATACGTCCGGGAATTTGTCCGGCTTGGCTTGGAATTTCCAACTCGCCTTCTGGGTCGCCATAACCACTGGCACCGTCAACAGGAAGAAAAACCTAAGCAATGACTTCATATCATTAACCTTTATCGCTTTGATGAATGGACGCCATGTCATGTTTGCCCACAGGGCCACGGCGGTGCCAGACTCCCTGCCCGCGCCTAATCCTTCTTGGCGGCGGCCAGAGCGGCCTTTCGCTTTCTGAGCAGGTATTTGGCGGAGACCAGTTTGGGATTCCCATGCTTGTCGCCGACGACGGCTTTGAGTCCGAGTTTGGCCTTGAGTTCAATTTCCTTGTCAACAGCCATTTGCAAGGCCATGGCTGCCTTGTCCATTGCTTCACTCATGATTTCAACATCCTCTGCAAGGTTGAAAAACGTTCGAGGTCTTTGATTTCCACAGGGCATCCCATGCTTTTTTCAAATATGGGAATGGTTTGGTTTCCAGTATTGTCAAAACAAAATGTATAATCGCAAATTTCGGCGTAGTCGAATAAATTCCGAATACTGCGCGGATAACGACGATAAATATCATCCGCAGGAATGTCATGACCTCCCTGCAAGACCCTCTGCCGAACTCTCATTACCGAAAAATCGACATTGGGAATGAACAGATAAAAAAGAAAAACTTTCCAGCCTGATAGACGCCATTCCTTAATTCGAGAAAGATAGGCTCTCCCCGAAAGGGTTGTCTCAAAGGCAAAATCCTTTCTTGCTTTGATATGCTGTACCAAGGACTCCATAAACAATCTTCCTGCCCTCAGCAACCCAGCCTCAAAATCAAGCGGAGACAAACCTTTGGCAATCTCATCTGCGTTGATGAAATCTAAGCATGATACTATAGTGGGAAGGTAAGTCAGAGCAAAGGTTGTCTTGCCCGCACCATTCGGGCCAGCGACAATATAGCACTGAGGTTGCTTTTTGTCTTTCATGGTTCAGTATTGGACAATTTAAACAATGCAAGGATGGCGGCAACCAGGGGCTTGTCGCCCTACTCGCGCTGGCTACAGTTCTGCGACGAACTCCTGCATGCGGGCCATGGCGGTTTCGATTTCCTCCATGCTGGTGGCGTAACAGCAACGGACGAACCCCTCGCCACTGTCGCCGAAGGCATTGCCGGGAATGACGGCGACATGCTTTTCCTTGAGCAGGCGTTTGGAGAACTCCAGAGAGGACAGTCCCGTGGAACGGATGCAGGGGAAGGCATAGAAGGCACCACGTGGCTGGAAGCATTGCAGACCCATGTCGTTCAGCCGTTTGACCATGACATTTCGACGTTCCTCGTATTCCTGGCGCATTTCCTCGCGGGAGACGGCACCGTTCTGCAAGGCCTCGAGGGCGGCGGCCTGGGCCAGGCTTGGTGCGCTCAGCATGGAGTACTGGTGGATTTTCATCATCGCCTCGATGACCTCCGGCATGCCACAGGCATAACCCAGCCGGAAGCCAGTCATGGCGTAGGATTTGCTCATGCCGTTCAGAAGCACGGTCCGTTCTTTCATGCCCGGCAGGGCCGCAATGCTCACGCAACGGGGAACATAACTCAATTCCTCGTAAATCTCATCGCTGATGACCAGCAGGTCGTGCTTGATGGCGAATTTCGCCAGGCGTTGCTTGTCGGCCAAGGTCAGTCCCGCGCCCGTGGGGTTATTGGGATAATTGAGCAACAGCACGCGCGTCCTGGGGGTTCTCTTCGCCTCTAGGTCTTTCGTCTGCACGACGAAATTGTGTTCCAGGCGCGTCGGCACGGGAACCGGCGTCGCAAAGGCCATGCGCACGGACGGCGCGTAGGAGACGTAGCCTGGCTCGGGATACAGGACTTCATCCCCGGGGCTGAGGACGGCCCGCAGCAGGATGTCGAGCCCCTCGCTGACGCCGACCGTGACGAGGCATTCGCTATTCGGGTCGTAGTCGCCGCCGAAGCGTTCGCGCACGTATCGGCAGATGGCCTGCCGCAGGCGCAGGTCGCCCATGTTGGACGTGTAGTGCGTGAATCCCTGGTTGAGGGCATAGATTGCCGCCTCGCGGATATGCCAAGGCGTCACGAAATCCGGTTCGCCGATGCCTAGGGAAATCACTTCGTCCATCTGGTTGACGAGTTCGAAGAAATCGCGGATACCGCTGCGCGGCAAGGAAGCGATATGTTCGGCCACCCAGTGCCTACGGCACGATTTTGAGGCGCTCATATTTTTCTCCTGCGTTCAACTGGATTCCCGCTTCCTTGTATTTCTTCAGCATGAAATATGTCGCCGTGGACTTGACGCCCGGCTGGCAGGCAAGCTTGCCGGACACGAATGAGGCGACTTCCTGCAACGACTTGCCGATGACCTCCAAGCGAAGGTCGTAGCGTCCGGACACAAGATAGACCGAGCGCACTTCGGCAAACTTGCCCAGGCGTTCTGCCAGCGTGTCGTAGCCTGTGTCGCGTTCCGGCTGCACCTCGACCTCGATGATTGCCCTGACCTCGTCGGGCGTGGCCGCATCGCTGACCACGGCGGCGTAGCCGACGATGATACGCTCTTTCTCCAGTTCCGCAATCAGCTTCTTCACCTGGGCTTCCGTACAGGCGAGACGCTCGGCGATTTCCTGCGCCGTCATGCGGGCGTTCCGCGACAGCAACGCAACGATTCTTTTCTTCATTTCCGCTGGTTTCATGGCTGATCCTTAAATTACCGCAACATGGTTGGGGATGAATTTCTTGATAAAACTGAAGCGGCTGGTTTTTTCTGTCCTTTCGGCAAAGAGAAGACTGTCCAGTTCGTAGTGCGACTGCAAGT
>Ga0265298_10005134_pt1 | contig 16535 bp, 17 predicted proteins | sample AusTroGonzalo_MG_3_FD_193486 | JGI IMG/M metagenome (GOLD analysis project Ga0265298, IMG submission 193486) | Bovine rumen microbial communities from tropical cattle in Woodstock, Queensland, Australia - Gonzalo_01 | ecosystem: Host-associated > Mammals > Digestive system > Stomach > Rumen ... | reverse complement strand
CTCAGCAAAGATATTTCCAACAGGAACCATATTGGTTGCTATGTACTGTAATGATGCCATTGGAAAGTCTTCAATACTTCAATCACCTATGGCTACTAATCAAGCTATATGTGGCCTTTTTCCTAATTCATTCTTACATAAGGAGTATATTTATTTCGCAATACAGTCTAATAGAAAACAATTGTTAGAACAGGCTGCTGGTGGTGCACAAAAAAATATCAATCAAAAAACTGTAAATGAATTGTTGCTACCAGTACCTCCGTACGAGGAACAAAAGCGAATAGTGAAACGGTTGTTTGATGTATTAGAGAAAATGAAGGAATGATCTTTCAATTTCCTATAATATTATTTGTTTCATTTATTTTTTCTACAATTTTTTTCTGTTCATGTAGAGGGGGGATTCCTATAAGCAGATTCTTAAATATGTCTTTGTTTAGATGTGGAATAGCTGCACCCTTTTTAGAATTGCGTAATTCATCCTGGTAGAACTTTATGCATTCCAGAATATATGGGACAAACAACGTTTCACTGATCCAAAGCTGTTTGAAGGTGCTGCCCATATACCCATCGTTTGGAACGCTAAACACTTCCCCTGAGTTCTCTCCATCAACTAGAATGATATTGTCTCCTTTGCGTACAAATTTACCTGTCTGAATATATTCTCCTGTAGATTTTCCTCTTAGATATTTTGCATCAAGACAAATACCTCTGCCTCTTTTCCTTTCTCCATCAAGTAAGGAACAAATGTTTTGCAACCTAACAATTTCCCATGATGAAGGAAAGCTATAGGGTGAATCAATTACATTCGTTCGACCCACTATCGTCTCATAATACTTGTTATCATCACCTTTGTATATGACAGAATCAACGATATCTTTCTTCTTTAGTTTTTCATCTTTTACAAGCCTCAACTTCTCTTCTTTGATACGCAGCAAAAGAGTTGAAGCAGATTCATCATCGGGGTCTTGTGAGACAAGTTTCCCTTGAATTGCTTCCTGCAATATAGATTTTTTTAGCAGCTGCTTTATTCCACTGTTCAGATTAGCCAATTTTAATTGAGTATTACTGTATTGTTCAACAATAGGCAAGAGTTCTTGTATTTTATAGACAATACGATACTGCTCTGCAAGTGGTGGGAGGGGTATTGTAATGTTTTTGAGGTCTTCTATATTTATTTGTTTTAAAGCTGCTCCTTTTGTGTATTCATCTATTTGCATCATCACATAAGGACTTTATAAACAATAATAACAATAGAACTTTTGACTGTCACTATCCAATCTTATAGGAGAAATTCCTCTTGTTACATTTGTACCTTTTAATTCGCTTGAAGCAATACTTATCTTTCCCACTGTTCCACGCACACAGAAAAGGATTTCGTTACCTTTGAGAATTGTTCGTTGATAAGAGTCGGAAATCTCTTTCGCAACGTGTTTTAGACCTTTTAGAGTGACAATTTCAACATTCATGTCAACAGGTCTAACAACGGGGATGCCACCTAGTACATCATTCATTGGTTGAACTATACCATAACTTAATGAACAATCTGGTGAAACGCAATTCCCCAACCTGCACCACATCCATCCTTCAGGAATCTCAAACGGAATCTCATCATCTATGCAGATGACCTTTCCATCCGCAAACTTCTCATAATAGGAATTGTCCTCACCGCGGAATATGATTGATTCGTTTTTGTCTTTCTTGATTTTGCCCTCTTTTACAAGGCGTGCTTTCTCTGCCCGGATGCGTTCCAAGAGAACTGATGCAGGTTCATCGTTGGGATCCTGGGGTACAAGTTTGCCTTGAATGGCCCACTGGAGTATGCTGTTTTTTAACTGCTTTCCTGTCATGGGTTATTCATCAATATTGATTTCAATACCAAGAATCTTCTGGATCTCAGCCAATGTCTTGTCTATCTCGTGGTCAAGGGCCTTACGTTTCTTGAAATAGTCGGCAAGCAATTCGGCAGGAGGCAAGATTTCTTCATCATCCTTGGGGAACTTGCACTGGTCAAAGTTACAGTCCATAGATAAGAGTTCCTGGGCTGTAAACTTGCGGGATTTCTCGTTGCCCTCCTCTATGATGATCTCTTCGCGATTAATCCACCAATCTTGAATGGGCTTACAATGCTCGGCGCGCATAGGCTTGGTCTTTGAGAAATGCTTGTACCCTTCGGGCATATCAAGACGATAGAACCAAGTCTCTTTTGTATTAAAGCCCTCGAGTGAGCCATCAGCCTTTTCATTGTTGAAGAAAAGTATGTTGGTGGCTATGCTGGTGTACGGCGAGAAAATACTGCCGGGCAAGCGAATAATGGTATGCAGATTGAACTCACGGAGCAGTTTCTCCTTAATTGCAAGCTTAGCATTATCTGTACCGAACAAAAATCCATCGGGCAAAATAACGGCTGCACGTCCATCTTCTGCAAGGCGGTACATGATAAGCACCATGAAAAGATCAGCTGTCTCGCTGGAACTTAAGTCTGACGGAAAATGCTGCTTTATGTCATTCTTCTCACTACCTCCATACGGGGGATTCATAAGTACCACGTTGAACTTATCATCATCCGTATAGTTGAGTACGTCTTTAGTCAGAGAGTTGTCGTGCATAACACGAGGCGAATCTATGTCATGCAAGAGCATATTGGTGACGCACAGCATATACGGAAACTGTTTTTTCTCTATTCCGTATATAGAGCGAGCATACTCTTCTTTATCCTCGGCCGTCTGGACTTTCTTATCAAGTGCCTTAAGCCAACTGGTAATGAAACCACCGGTACCGCAGGCAAAATCGGCCATCTTCTCTCCCACCTTGGGATCAATGATTTCGGCCATGAAATCTGTCAATGCACGAGGTGTGTAGAACTCACCGGCAGAGCCTGCAGACTGCATCTCTTTCAGGATGGATTCATATATTTCGCCGAAAGCATGGCTTTCCTCATAATTGCCAAGATCCAGTTCATCAATTACGTTTATTACCTGACGGAGAAGTACGCCATCCTTCATATACTGGTTGGCGTCCTCAAAGGTGGTGCGTACTATCGCACAACGCATTGGGGTGTCTGGATTAACCTCCAGATTCTTCAATGTGGGAAAAAGCGTATCATTGACAAAATGCAAAAGGCTATCGGCTGTCAAAGCCTCACCATCGCCTTTGTCTTTTGCCCAGTTGCGCCAGCGGCAATTCTCCGGAATAAAAGACACGTAGTTGTCCTCATTGAACTCCCAATCATTCTCTTTCTCATCATACACCTTTAAGAACAACATCCAGGCAATCTGCTCAATACGCTGGGCATCGCCATTGATACCTGCGTCATTGCGCATAATATTCCTTATGCTCTTTACGAAATTACTGAGCGCCATTTTACTAAGCTATATTGCTATAAATTAAATCTTCAAGTTCTCTAATTGCCGAATAATACTCTGAGTTACCTCCAAAGAATTTGGCTATGTTGGCTGGTGAACCCATTTGACGGAATGGGTCAAGACGAAGTACAGCCCGGTTCTCCAACTGGGTTATGCCGTCATTGGTATATTTGTCTAGTAAGGCTTCAAGGACTTTGCGGGCTTCGGCACCATACTTATTAAAAATGTCACGTTTACGAACATTCTCCGCACGCTCACGACGGGTAAGCGGTTTCTTGCCGTATGCTATATAACAGATGAAGTCAAAGTCATCAACATCATCCATATTCCTATCATGCTTTAAGGCCTGCAGGTCTATGCCATTCTCCTGTAACAGATCTGTTATTTCAGTCTTATGTGAAGCCTCGTTCCAATGCAGGATGAAATCGTCAAGATTGGCATAGGTGTCGTTTATGTTTTTGCGCGTGTAGTCTGTAATACTTTCCGTGCGGAGTAGTTTGCCATTGGTGTCGTAGACCGAAACAACCTTGTTGATGACTTCTACTTTACAGCCTTCCCTATCAACTATTGGTTTTGCCTGATATTCCACATCCGGCTCATGTTGTTCGGGTATTCTTTCTTCCTGTTGATAAAACTTCTCAATGTCTTGACCATAGCCTTCATTCACCTCTATGGGTCCATCCCATTCGGGGTCTGCGAACAATCGGGTTATGTTGCGGAAGTCCATTATTGTGAAATGGGTTTTACCCTCGCGTTCACGGATTCTGGTCCCACGGCCCACAATCTGCTTAAACTCGGTCATAGAATTGATGCGCTGATCAAGAACTATCAGTTTGACCATCTTGCAATCAACGCCAGTAGAAAGCAATTTACTGGTTGTGGCTATAACCGGATACTTGGAAGCAACGGAGATAAAGTAGTCCAACTTTGATTGGCCATAAGGATCGCTGCCAGTAATACGAACCACATAATCAGGGTTCTTCTTACACATATCAGAGTTCTCATTGACCAATGCAGTACGCATACGGTCTGCATGTTCTTCATCGGCGCAGAAAACGATAGTCTTTGCCATTCGGTCTGTACTCTTAAGATAATTAGTAATCTCTTGAGCCACCTCACGAATACGGTCCTCAATGATTATGTTGTAATCGTAATCTGAATTGTTATAGATGCGATCTTCAATGAGGTTCCCGTTTATATCCCTCTGATCCTTAAGAGGCCGCCATTCGTCACCGATATTGGTTGTAATATTGATTACTCTGAAGGGAGCCAGGAAACCATCATCAATGCCTTCCTTTAAGCTGTAGGTATATAATGGCCTGCCGAAGTAACTGATACTGGACTGATACTTGGTTTCTTTGGGTGTAGCGGTCATACCCAGTTGTATTGCGCCATCAAAGTATTCAAGGATTTCACGCCAGTTGCTATCATCCTTTGCGCTACCTCTATGACACTCATCAACAATAACCATATCAAAGAACTCCGGCTTAAAGAGTTCCTTGTAGTTCTGCTTGCCACCTTGGCCAATCAGTTGCTGATACAAAGCAAAGTAAACTTCATAAGCGGTAATACCGCTTCCTAAGTCTTGCTGATAGTTAACTTTATGAATTGTCTTATTGAGAGGCTTAAAATCCTGCTGAATAGACTGATCTATAAGAACATTTCTATCGGCAAGGTACAAGACCTTCTTGACAAGCCCGGCCTTAAGCAGACGATATACTATCTGGAAAGCCGTATATGTTTTACCAGTACCCGTTGCCATAACAAGCAAAAGGCGATCACGGCCTTGTGCAACAGCATTGACAGTACGGTTTACTGCGTTACGCTGATAATATCTTGGCGGGAAGATATCCTGACCAGTACAATAAGGCTGGTCTATAGCTTTCTTTTCCTCTGGAGTGAATCCGTTGCCATCATTGCTTTCAGCCAAGAAACGGGCGTATAGCTCATCTTTTGTGGGGAATTCTTCCATTGAGAAACTACGTTCCTTTCCGGTAAGAAAATCATATTCCTGAAAGCCCAAGCCGTTGGAACTGAAAGCAAATGGAACATCCATCATATGGGCATACTCCTTAGCTTGCTGCATACCGAAAGATACGGTATGATTGGCATCTTTTGCCTCTACAATAGCTATGGGAGTATTACGGTTGTAGTAAAGAACATAATCTGCGTATTTGGGTTTACCACGTCTTACTAGATTACCCCTGAGGCTAATCTTACCATCTGTAAGCTTAACCTGTGTCTCCATTGTAATATCCTTGACTGACCATTCTTTGTCCAGGATAGCGGGAGTAATGTAACGTAGTTTAATGTCTTCTTCAGACAATGACTGCAGATTATCCATTTGCTGTGATAGGCCTTAGTCCAATATCATAACGTCAAAGGTAAACTATTAATAGTTTATTTGCAAATTGATAATAGCGGAATTGGATTTTAGGGTTGAGAATTAATGATGAAACAATGGATTAATTGGCTATATTTGCGGATAGCTAACCTAACAAATCCATAAGGACTATGAGTGAACCAGGATACGTTTACATACTGACCAATCCCAGTTTCCGTGAAGATTGGGTTAAGATTGGAAAGAGTTCAAGACCAGTAGATGTAAGGTCAAAAGAGTTGGACAATACAGCTGTACCCCTACCCTTTGAGATTTTCGCCACTATGAAGACTGTCAAATACAACGAGGCAGAAAAGCTGGTCCACAAGTATATTGAGCGCTTTACTAACCTTAGAATCCGCAACAACCGCGAGTTCTTTAACGTCAAGCCGGAGGTGGCTCTGGATATATTCAGAGATGTGGCATTAGTCATTGATGACGCAGTTATTGAGGAGGTATACAAGCAGGATATTATCGGCACTAATCACGAAAAAAGGAGTAAGAATTCTGCAGATAAAACTGGCGAGAACAGAGTGTGGCTGATTCCTAGCAACCAGAAAATATTTGATTTGTATGCCTGCTTCCAGAAATATGGCGAAGTGTATTGGTCACAATACTTTAATTACCGTGTTGGCGATACCGGATACATCTATAGTTCAAGCCCGGATAGTTGCATTAGATATAGTTTCAAGGTTGAAAAGACTGATCTTGAATATGATGATAGTCTTGGGATTAAGACTGAGTTTTTTGTAGATCCAAAAGATTTTGAGACCTGGAAAGAACATAACCGTTTTGCATTGTTCAAACTGACTGGAACCACAAACAGCAGTCGCCTAAATCTTGCTCATTTAATGAGTCACGGAATGAAAATAGCACCAAGAGGTTCTCTCAATCTTTCTTACAAGGATTACGCGGAGTTGAAGAAATATATTGGGGAGAACTTCTAGTATCTTCAAATAACCGTTATCTATATCAAATAATAGCCAATCCTTTATTCAACAATGTCAGCATACAAAACAAGCATTTTCGAATTGATTAATAAAGATAATTTGGACATACCCAATTATCAGCGTCCGTATAAATGGACTAAAAAAAATATTGAAGAACTCCTTACCGATATTTCAAGGGCTATCGAAGAAAGCCAAAAATATAGTGGGTCGTATAAATATCGAATAGGAACCATTCTTATTCATTGCCATCGAGATGGAAAGATGTATATTGTTGACGGACAGCAAAGAATTATCTCTATAGCCCTTGTATGCTTATATCTTGATTCTTCATTCCATCCTTACATTACAAACCATTCGTTCTCTGATAACATATCCAAACAAAACATCCATGACAACAATATGTTCATTAGACAATGGTTCGCATTAAAAGGAATGGATGAAAAAGAACTGTTTCTAAATGCGCTAAAAGAAATAATTGAGGTTATTGTTATAACTGTTGATGAAGAGTCTGAGGCATTCCAATTATTTGATTCGCAAAATAGCCGAGGTAAGGCTTTATACCCTCATGATCTGCTAAAGGCTTATCACCTTAGAGAAATGACATCCAATCTTTCAGAAATGGAACATGCTGTAAAGAAATGGGAAGACAAAGAGCCGAATGAAATAAAAGAATTATTTAGCGATTATCTATATCCAATATATAATTGGTCTAAGAAAACCAAGACAGACTCTTTTAGTGATAGGAATATAGAGGTCTTTAAGGGAACGGATATTAAAGATGCCTACACTTATTCCATGAGAGCATTTAAATCTTCTCCGTTCTTTCAGATAAGCGAACCATTTATCGCTGGTAACGATTTCTTTGAATACGTTGGGCACTATCTGCAGACCCTAAGCGATATCAAAAAAGAGTTGCAGAAGAATGGAGACTTTGCTGAAATCCTAGATATCTTAAATAACAATGATAGCAGGTTAAAGTTCTGCAATAGCCTATTTTATTGTGTATTATTGTGCTATTATGACAGGTTCCATTGTTTTGACAAAATGGCTGTCATACGACTCTTCACATGGTCATTCATGATCCGCACAGATATGCTGCATCTAGGATATGACACCATCAACAAATATGCTATTGGAGAGTCCAATGATCATTATTCAAATAACCTCCCTGTATTCTCATTAATTGCAAACGCAAGAAAGCATACTGACATTTCTAATCTAACCATTAAATGTAATGATCATTGCGAAAACGACTGGATAGAACTATCAGTAAAACTATTGAAACTAAATGGATTATATAAAGATGGAAAATAAGAACGATATTGATGAGATAATAATCTATAAAGATAAAGAGACTAATATTTTTAATACAGATAAGTACTACCAGATACCTCTATATCAAAGAGCATATGCCTGGGAGGATATTCAACTTATTCAATTACTAGAGGATATTAATGATAGTTGTATAGATTCAAATAGCAGATACTATCTAGGTACTTTGGTGGTTGCAGATAAAGGTTCATTCTATGAAGTAGTGGATGGGCAGCAGCGCCTAACTTCTCTATTCCTACTTTTGCATTGTCTAAGAGTTGATCTAAAAGATTCTCTTTCATTTGCTTGTCGTGAAAAATCAAACTACACTTTAAAGAATCTGAACGGAATACTATCCAACTTAAGTGTTATAGAAAATGATAAAATCCAAGAATCTATCATAAGCGGTGTAAAAATAATCCAAAGCGAACTATCCAACATAGAAAAATATGGAGAAGATTTTTTGGCAAAACTTGCCCATGTAATCATGTACCGAATTGTTGTTCCACCACATACTGATTTGAATCATTATTTTGAAACCATGAATACCAGAGGTGAGCAACTGGAACAACATGACATACTTAAAGCCACATTGATGAGTTTCCTTCAAGGTGATAAGGCTTGGATGGCTGCTTTTGCTGAAATATGGAATGCCTGTAGAGACATGAGCGGATACGTTCAGATGAATTTCTGTAAGGAAAGCAGAGAGTTGTTATTTGGTTGGAATTGGAACATAATTCCGACCTCCTTTTCATCTTTTGTATATAAAGCCAGAGGAAATAATTCCGAAAAAAGCAAAACAATAAAAGAAATTATTGATACCTCTTTTGATGATAATGATAACTCAAACAATCAAGTTGACGACAGTGATAAAGACGCCAATGTGAGATTTGAAAGCATTATCGATTTCCCTTATTTTTTGATTCATTGTTTGAAAACCTTTGTGTCTGTAAAAGGGCTTACAAGTGATGATGGAAAAGAATTATATGAGTCGCTTCTTAATGACAAAAAACTGACTACTTCTTTTGAGAGAGTAATAAATCATGGATTGATTAATGGCGAGAAGTATGAACAAAAACAGTTTGCAAAAGATTTTATCAAGCATCTGTTATTGATGAGATTTCTTTTTGATCAATACATAATTAAGAGAGAATACGTTGGAGATAGCCTAGATGGCCGATGGAGTCTGAAAAGCCTAAAAGTTTCTGGCCAAAAAAGTTACAAGAAAGCACATTTTGCTAACACCAGTTTCCTTCAATCCCGTCAATGGAGTGATTCATATGCCAATAAATACCGTTACGACGATAATATAATGATTCAATCTGCTCTACGTGTATCATATACATCTCCTAAGGTAATGCATTGGATTACCGAACTACTTAAATGGCTTGTCACAAATAAAAATTTAAGTCAATTAAATTGCTATTGTGAGGTGGCCGAAGAAATAGCCCGGCATAGTATCAAAGAAAACTTCTTCAGTCTCTGCAATAATGGAATATATAGGCTTGGCGTGGGTACACCACACATCGTATTCAATTACCTTGATTATTTAATTTGGAAAAATAATAGGGAGCAGTACAAAGACTTTATCTTTGAATTTAGAAATTCTGTTGAGCATTGGTATCCCAGAAATCCATCTGAGTCAGAAATAAAAAAATGGGATGATGGAGGAGTTGACCGGTTTGGTAATTTATGCATCATTCAAAGAAATGTGAATTCCAAGTTTTCAAATCTACCTCCTGAAGGTAAGAAAACATCTTTTAGTAATATGATTGAAAAAGGAAGTCTCAAATTAAGGCTTATGAGTGACTTAACAGCCTCTGGTAACGATATGTCTGCAAGTCAAAACTGGAAAGAAAAAGTTTGCGAGGAGCACGAAAATGAAATGATATCCATGTTAAGAACATCTTGTGGATTGGAGGTTTAGAATTTGCATATAAATAGAGAAATAATCCCGGGAATTTGCTTGCATTCTCGGGATTTTTTGCTATCTTAGTTCTGTCTTTTGAGGGAGGGTTCTCCTCCCCATCGAGTAAATCAAATTTTATTTATTAACTACCTGACGGCGGGGCCAGACGGACGGCTGCTCGCGCGCGGGGCAGCGGTATGGTTTGGAATCGGCCTATGGTGAAAAAACTACATTGTTATGGAAAAACCGGACTTTTACAAGAGACTAAATCCGCATGGGCGGAAAGTGTATGATGTTAACGTTCCCCTGAAACCTCTTACCGAGCGATTCATTAAGCTGATGAACCAGAAGAGGCGCAGCAAGGATGCTACAGGGCATATGTTCTACAATCAGGAAGAGAGAGATTATCTGGGAAAGGAGTGCCTGGTTCTTCTGGCGGAGCTTCATCCTGCCGATGCCTATTTATACATGATGGAAGACTAACTGATGTGTTATGATTATCAATGCACCTGTAAAGAAAACACAAGAGATCATCACCCTACTCTGCCAGGAGCTTTCCGGCGATAATAAAGAACTGATTGAAACTATTAAGCCTGCGCTTACTGCTAATGTTCCGGAACTGGATGAGGCGGGAGTGGATGAACTGATTCGGATTATCAAGGAGAGGCGGAAATGTTATTATAAAGCAATATAAATCTATAATATAAATATCTAATAATCATGTATTTACAGCAAATAACTATTTCAAAAGTCTTAACCGAACTTAACAAATTTCCTTGCAATCATACCAGATAAACGCAGTACGTTTGCATCGGAGTTAATACTCTGATTATTAAACATTTATATAATTATTTATTCCATTAAAAACAGAAATGTTATGATTCAGGATTATGAAACAAATTTGGTGTATTTGGCCAACGGTCTGAAGCATTATCGGCCACTGTTTACTAACCTTGTGAGTGCGCTTGAGGGCGAAGGTATCGCGTTCCGTTTTCTGCCCAGGACGGAATCTGATAAGCATGTTTGGGTGCGGGACTATATGCCTATTCAGATTCAGAAAGACAAGTTCTTAAGGTACTGGTATGAGCCCGATTATCTGTGGGGGTTTGAATCTTACATTCCCCAGTACCGCGCCATAGACAAGGACCTGAACCTGGATTGCATAAGCACCGACATCATTCTGGACGGCGGAAATGTGATTAAATGCGGCGACAAGGTGATTATGACAGATAAGATCCTGAAGGAAAACCGGTACCGCAACAGGAAAAAACTGATAAGCAAACTGGAGGACTTGCTTGAGGCCGAAATAGTACTTATTCCCTGGGACCGCGAAGAGGAGTTTGGTCACGCCGACGGTATGGTGCGCTACATAGAGGGTAACCGGGTGCTCATGAACAATTACGCTAAGTTTGACCCGCTATTCAGGGATAAACTCATTAGTGCTTTACTCCCCCACTTTAAGGTTGAGGAGTTCTTTTACTACACTCCACGACATAGCCAGTACTCATGGGCCTACATAAACTTTTTGCAGATTGGTTCAACCATTTTTGTCCCGGGGCTTGGGATTGACGAAGACCTGCTGGCCGTAAAAAAGATTCAAGCTATCTACCCCAACTACAAGGTCATTAAGATAGACGGATGCCAGGATCTGGTCCGTGATGGCGGGGCTTTGAATTGCGTAACGTGGAATATTAAGAGTGATTTAACTGAGAAAAGAAATAAAGTTTTACCAAACACTATTTGATTATGTTTACACCGAAATTTATTAAAAACATATCCTTTAACGGAGAATTATTACTGGCTACAGGAAGGAGTGGAGAAGCAGCCCCTGTATTTGTTAGACAAGGAGATCTGGACAGTTCATATACCATATACTGTCTGATGATGTTATTGATACTGCATAAGAATTTGGACCGGAATGATTTGACTGATAAAGAACGGGCTGATGAGGATGATTTTGTATACAGCATCCAACGTATGTTCTTAGAGAAATTAAATGGATGTTGTAGGGGCGGGCATAAAATGAAAGAAATATCCAATAAACTGAACATCTGTTTTAATGCAAAACTATCTGAGACTTATACCATAAGTCGTGGAAAACATAATTCCGTATTCCGCCCAGGATTGCATAAAATGATAAAGTATTATTTAGATAATGGAAAACCTGTTATGATTGGTTTTAAAAAGGAAATAGGTGGTGGTCATGCAGTAGTAGCTATAGGATATATAAAGGAAGGAAAAACAATGCGTTTGTTCTGCCTGGATCCAGAACACCCGCTTGGATATATGCAAGTTTGGAACAATGTTATAGACCTGAAATATTACCAACTATGTGATGATGATTACACTGATTACAATTATTATACAGGAACACAGATTATTGTGGATGAGATTCTGATTATTAATGACCCGCCACAAGAGGACTTACCATTTAAGCTGGAGAGCAATAAAATTCCGTTCTAAAATCATAAAAGACGAAGATTATTTGTATGGTTGCTATTATGGAATCGGTTAAGTTGATTACATTTACATTCCATAAAAGATTGGACTATGATTGATAATGATTTCATTAAAAAGCATACTCTTTTGGAGTGTTTGCAGGAATTTAAGGGTGCTCAGAGCTATGATGGAAAAAGTAGGCTTGAGTGCGTTACTGAGGAGTTTGGATTATTAGCTAAGAAGTTCCTGTACGGAGGCTATCTTATGGTTGGTAATGATTACAGGATAGATATTTCAATTGTTGAGTTCTATTACCACGAAGAGAAGAAAGATAATAAAAACGGAATCTATGACTACATCGTTTATCATAGAAATGGCAGGTATCCAGGTAACCCCGTACCTCCATTCCAGACTATGTCAATACATGCCCATCCTTCTGGATATGATATTACGTTTGAAGATCCCGATGGCAAATATAGGGCATCGGCCCTTATTAGAGAATATACCGTGAAGAATTGCCACACGGGCAAATATATAAAATGGAATCCCAAGGATAATGGAGATGGCTATTATGAGGAGTCTTCTGAGGATATTATATATGATGACCGTTCACAAAACCTATATTATTATTTAAATGGTTTTGAATTAAATGGAAATGGAAATGAAATACGATGGGAGTCAATAGAAGATGTTCCATATGATACCTGCAAAATTTATAGAGGTCACAGAAAAAATGTGTTTGAACAAAATAAAAATGGGATCATAATAAAAGATGACGAAGTCACACTGGATGAAAAGAAAGAATGGGCTTTTTCAAAAAGAGAAAACACGGAGATTATACATTCACGCAATAAGAGTAAGAATTGCAACAGGTTCTCAAAGAAAGAAAGATATGGAATAGAGCACGGACAGTTCATCTGAGAGTTGTAGAATATTTTACCAAACACATGATATGATTGACCAGATTATTGAATTCAACAAGGAGTTCGTAGCCCGCAAAGGTTACGAGAAGTATCTCACGGACAAGTATCCCGACAAAAAACTGGCTGTGCTGTCTTGTATGGATACTAGGCTGACGGAGTTGCTACCGGCTGCGTTGGGTCTTAAGAACGGCGATGCCAAGATTATAAAGAATGCCGGAGGTTTGGTGATATCGGCCTTTGACTCTGCTATGCGTAGTCTGATTGTGGCTATCTATGAGTTGGGCGTTCAGGAGATTATGGTAGTGGCCCACTCCCACTGCGGTGCCTGCCACATGAGCTATGACCATTTCCACCATCAGATGCTGGAGCGCGGGGTTACTGATGACACTCTGTCAACGATACGCAAGTGCGGCATTGATCTGAACCAGTGGCTGGAGGGATTCAAGGACACCCCAACATCGGTCCGGAATACTGTGCATACCATCAAGACTCATCCGCTGGTTCCAAAGGATATCACGGTGCGCGGATTCATCATTGACTCTGAGACTGGGGCGCTGGAGGAGATTACAGAATAATAAGGAACAACATACATCCGTCAGAGCATATGGCAAAGAAGAAAAACAAGCTGAAACTTGGGATAAGAGGAATACTCGGTATCGGGTGCTTTGCCATCTGGCTTATATGTGTATATGGGCAGATTAAGGAGGATGTGGGTATTGCCCATCAAAAACAAGTACCCTATAGGTTTGTGGACTCCTTGGTAAGTATTTGTGAATATATGTTGTTGCTATTTATAGTATACATTGTTATCCTTGGTTTTTGGGGCATGTTCTTTCCTCCTGATAGAAACAAAAAAGGAAATATGGAAGAATACCGGTGAGTATTAAAATTGCTCATCGGTTTTTTTCCGGCGGTGCTTGGAAACATCGAGCATCGGCCCACAACAGTTAGTGTTTGCCAAAGGGATTGAGGGTACGGAACTCTCCGGTGATGCCGTCATAGTGTCGGAAGGTGGGCGGATTGGTGGAGAGGTCATAGTAGTCCAGTGAGTCTATCGAGACGCTGAAATAGGCTAAGTCCAGTGGGCTCTTGTAGAGGCGCCTAAGTATGTCATTGTTGTTGTAGATGCTTACCTGAGTAAGCGAATCTACCTTGAATGAGGCGTTGCCGCTGATGCGCACGGAGATGTTGCCCTTAAAGGCAAGGATCTCTACCGCCGGATTCTGCTGGAGCTCATCATAGACTTTCTTGTGCGGCCCTGTGGCAAAGAAGAGCTTGTTATCACTGATGGACATAACCTGAAAGACACGCACCTTAGGGCGCTCGTCATAGCCGATGGTGGCCAATGCCACATCACGGTGCTTCCAGATGAAGTCAAGAATCTTCTGCATGCTGATTATTATGGATTGAGTTAACTCTATGGGCAGACAGGGCGGACAGTAAAACCATAGTAGCGGTAGGGACTGTACGTGCCGCGATTGTCCCGGTCGAAGCCGAGGTCCCACGCGAGGACCGGGCGACCCGTGCCGAGCGAACTGGACCAGTAGTTACCGCTTATGCCAACGTAGTAGAGGTTAGTGTCGAGGCGGTACCCGGTAGCAGGCAGGAAAATAGATTGACTTGAGTCCTTTCTGCTGGTCACTTTCAAACCTTTTACACCGTTTTGAGTGGTAAACTCACAATCACAACTGTCTAACAATGCCTTAAACTCTGCTATTGTAGGCATACGCCAGTTTCCACCCCACTTGGAGTGTGCTACGTCATCGACAGGAAGGAGTGTGGTATCACTGTCAATGTTACCATAATAGCTATCGCTACAGTACTTGGTAAGTGTATTCTCTGAGCCATTGCAATGCTTATATGTAGCCCAATCGTAACCAGCTGTTTTGCCTTCTTTCCAATGAGTCTGTGGATCTTCCTGTGCATAGCCCGGCTTGTAGAGTATTATAGTATCTCCCCAGGCAAAGTAATCACCGAATTCCTCCGGCTTCTCTGCTCCCACATTGCATGTAGCCCATTTCACTTTCAGGCCCAGGTCAACCGGATAGTCACCGTTGGGTTGTATTGCAGGAGCGGCAACGGGTGTACTATCATCATCCTTATCACAACAACAAGACTGCATGCCCATAAAAAGGGTCAAAACCGAAAGTAAGTAGATTATACGCTTCATAAGAATCAGGGTTAAACTATTGATTTTGACTCCACAAATGTATAAAACTTTTTTTCAAAATGTCACAAAAAGAAGGCGGTTCCAACTGCGTGATGACAGATGGAACCGCTTTTGTTTGTTTGCGTATATACTACGGCGCTGCTATCTGTTGCTGCTAATTCTACGGGCAAACGGGCCGCACGGATTGACCGTAGTAGCGGTCGCTTCTATGCATGTTGCGACCTCCGCTGCCAAAGCAGAGATCCCACCCGCGGTAGGGGTCGGCCGCATCGAGCGTACCGGACCAGTATAAGCCGTAGAAGTCAACGTTGTAGAGGCTAGTACCACTTCGGCATCCGGCAGCAGGCAGGAAAATGGATTGGCTTGAGTCCTTTCTGCTGGTCACTTTCAAACCTTTCACACCGTTTTGGGTGATAGACTCACATTCACAACTGTCCAGCAATGCCTTAAACTCTGCTCGTGTAGGCATACGCCAGTTTCCACCCCACTTGTAGTGGGCTACGTCATCAACTGCAAAAAGTATGGTATCACTGTCCATGTTACCATAATTGCTTTTGGTACAGTACTTGGTAAGAGTGTTATATGAGCCGTTACAATACTTGTAGCTGGACCAGTTGTAGCCATTTCCTTTGTCTTCCTTCCATTCTGGCGATTCAGATTGGGCATAGCCCGGCTTGTAGTATGTTGCAGTATCACCCCAGGCAAAGTAGTCACCGTATTCCTCTGGCGTATTTGCACCAACATTGCAGGTGGCCCATTTTACACTCAGGCCCAAGTCAACGGCATAGTCACCGTTAGGTTGTATTGCAGGAGCGGCAACGGGTGCGCTGTCATTATCATCACCCTTATCACAACAACAAGACTGCATGCCCATCAAAAGGGCTGCAACAGGAAGTAAGTAGATTATACGCTTCATAAGAATCTGGATTAAACTATTGATTTTAACTCCACAAAAATAGAAAACTTTTCAAAATGGCACAATGGGGACTGCATTCTATGGTAAATTCCAAGCATTATTTGATATTTAACACTGTATTTTTTAAGCAACGCCCCTCACAGGATTATAGCTGTAATCAGGGTTATATTTTTGT
>Ga0265298_10005132_pt1 | contig 16536 bp, 9 predicted proteins | sample AusTroGonzalo_MG_3_FD_193486 | JGI IMG/M metagenome (GOLD analysis project Ga0265298, IMG submission 193486) | Bovine rumen microbial communities from tropical cattle in Woodstock, Queensland, Australia - Gonzalo_01 | ecosystem: Host-associated > Mammals > Digestive system > Stomach > Rumen ... | reverse complement strand
GACGCGACGGTCGTGGATGGCGACGATTTTCGCACCGCCGCCATCCACGACCGTCGCGTCGGACGGCATCGCGAGCGCGAGCGAAGGATCGTTGGACATGAACGGCACCGCGTCCTCCAGCGGCGACTTCTCGACGACCCGCGCATAAAGCGTGCCGCCGGACACCTCAAGCTGCCACTTGAGCCCCTTGGCAAGCGCGGGGAGCCGACTCGTCTTGGCGTCCTTTGCATCGCTAATCCCGTCATTGCCCTTGAGGAGCGGATAGGACGCTCCGGCCGCAAGGTCGTCCGCGTCCGCAAGTTCAAAGTAGACACCGGAAACAGAAACGTTGTTGGTCGCGACGATCGGCGCAGCGGATGCGGCGGCCGGGACACTAATCGTCGCGCCGCTGTCGAGAGTCAAAGTCGGTATCTTCAGCGTGCATCCGCTCTTCACCTTCAACGCCGCCCCCTCGGCCACAATCCATCCCAGACCGTATATCGTCGAACCTGACGAATAGCCGACCTCCAGCGTGCCGCTCTCGATGTCCGTGACGCCAGAATGCTTGAGTTCGACGTTGGCGACAAGCGTTCCGCTGCCGAGCTTGATTATGCCCCAGCCGGAAGTGTCGTAGCCGTCCTGGGTAGGAATGTTGACCGCAAGGCATTTGCCGTCCGCGACATTCACCTGCACATCTGCAAAACGGATGTTGATATAACCATTATCTGCATTTTCTATCGAGGAATCATCAACCACCGTAATCGCAGGACTGTACATCAGGTCCCATCGCGTCTTGCACTTTACCATGCCGCCGGCCAGCACGATGTCGCGCCGAGTGTGCTCCATCTGGTTGAATGTCACGCATCCGCCCTTCTCGATGGTCAGGGAGGTCTGATTCATTAAATGTCCCGTGCCGCCGCCCATGTTGAAAACAAGCTCGCCCCCATTGGCAACTTCAAGTTTTGTTCTGCCGATGACGCCGGCGCCGCCGTTGATGGCCCCCGTGAAGACGACCTTTCCCGCGCCGACGCGGAAGGTTGAATTGCTTGAGAACCAGCCGACGTTGTTGAGCTTTTCCAAAGTCTGCGTCTTACCGCTCCCGGGCGCGACGGTCAGCGTGCCGCACGGTCCGATATTGATCATGCCGGCATAAGATCCTCCGGTCGAATCGACAGTCTGACCGAACGGAGCATTGAACGCAACCGCGCTTCCCGTCAAGTTGGTAAACGTAGTTGCGGCGGCAAGCTCGACCGGCACGTTGAACGTAACGTCGCCCGAAGGCGCGAAATTGGCGTCGGGTAGAGTAATCTTTGCCGCATCGTCACCATTGCCAAAAGTGTATGCCGTCTCAATGGCCGAGAATGCAACAGAGCCAGACGCGACCTCGCCCTTCACCGTCACCGTCGCGGACGGCACCCCTGCGAGATCGGGAAACATCACCGCATCGCCATTGTAGAAATACTCGCCGTTCCACGGGCGCACCGAACTGTCGCCGTTGAGCCACAATCCATTGCCGTTCGCATCGCCCGACCAGCTCAAGCCGGCGACAAAGTGAATTGTCCTGACGGATTGCGCAACGCCATTGACGACGGCGCACGCGGTGACCGTCCTGGCACCGCTCATCGTGAAGCGGGTTCCAGGTGCGCAGTATGCGGAAGATGCGGTCGGCATCGAACCATCGTAAGTGTAGTAGATCGTCGCGTTCGGATTGCCGTTCGTCATAGTCACATAGTAATACCCAGGGAAATACGATCCGTCCGCAATGTCGTTCCCGCCGTCATCCACAAACCGAACATCCCAGTCGTACGGCAAGACATGTTCGCGCAGACTGGCAATGTCGGCGTGCGTCTGCGACAAGGTGCCGCGGTTGTTGTTTACCCCCGCCACGCCCAGCGCGCAGCCATAGTCCGGCGGCGAAATCTCCGGCGTGGAAAAGTATGGGGCGGGCTCGTAGTAGTAATTGTCGTCGCCAGCGTAGGTGTAGGCCATAACCGTGCTGCGGCGAACGTTGTTGTCATCGGTGAAATGGTAGCCGCAGGAATCGGAATAACGTCCAGGGCCGGAATTCGCGCCTTGACGATTGCTGTGTCCGCACCCCATGTTGTGCCCCGTCTCGTGGCTCATCGTATAGCGGCTGTAGACTGCGTTTATGTCGCAAACGTTGTAGGCGTAGTTATAGAATTTCGACGGCACGTCAAAACCGCCGGACAGGTAGTATCCATAGGCTATGCCAGCAGTATTGCCGACAGACCTGTCGATAAGCAAGGTTGTTGTGTCCGCGCCGAATTTCTCCCTCAACCGCGGAAGCTTCGCCAACTTGCCGTCGCCCATGCGCAAGCCGCCAAGGAGCTCGCCGGTGACCGCAGTCCACTTGTCGTCAATCTCCGCGATTCCAGCAAGGCGGTAGCAGAACTGGTCGTCCAGCTGAGAATTGGCGAGCACCGTATTCATCTTGGCGACAGCGTAGTCGGCAAATTCGTCGATGCCGTCGAATCCCAGTGCCGCGCACTTCGCCTTCGCACCCTGGTCGAAGGCGACAAGAATGTCCACAACGTCGACCTGCTCGGCTTCTGTGAACCCAGCCCCCGCCTTGGTGCGCTGCGTAGACTTCTCCGAACCCTGCGACGGGGCCTCCTCCGTCAAATCAACCACGACTGGGATATCCCCTGCGCAAGTTGCGCACTCCTCCGGCCCGTCGCCTTTCTCGGTCGATGACACGCTTGGCGTGCCGTCCATAGCGATGCGCACCGACCAGATGCGTCCCGCATTTACGTCGTCGATAGTCGCCTTGAATCCTCGCGCATTGCGCTTGAGGACCGCCGACGCGCCAGCAGCGTCGTCGCGCGCGATGAACGACTGTCCAGCTATGCCTGCCGGAGGCGCAGAAACGATCTTGAAGGAAAATTCCGTGTTGTCCGAAAGACGCATCTCTAGCGTGTCGCCAACGACTGGAGACGGCAGCGACACTGCGGACTGGCGGAGATCGACAACGCATTCAGCCGCAGACGACGATAGCGCAGCCGCAATACCCATCAAGACGAGGATTTTTTTCATATTGATACATTATACCATAATCCTACGCAAGCAAGGGCATAATCCGCTACCGGGAATTCACAAACGCGAACTATAATGGTATAATCTTGCTAGCCAACATGAATGACGCGATAGAACTGTTCGCATCGCGATTTGACCCGCCGTGCCTGAAGACTGGCGGGGAGGTGTGCATTTCGTCCTTGACAGGCTCCGCGGACGCGTTCGCGGCGCTAACCCTCGCCAGCAAAGGCGCAACCCCTAGCGTGGTGCTGGCCATCACTCCCGGACTCCCCGACGCAGACCGCCTCGCCGACGACTTGCGTCTCCTTACTGGCAAGCCAATGGGGAGAGACCCCAAAATAACTTCATTTTCTACTCGAATTCTGGAGTTTCCTCCCATTTTGGATGGCGACAAGTCCGCTCTGGGCACACGACTCAAGACAATCGCCGCGCTTCGCTCATGGGGTCTGTCCCCATATCCCTGCATTGTCGTGGTCGCCTATCCAGCCCTTGCCACCCCCATCCCCGCCGGAACCCACCTTGCGATACAAATGGGGAGAGACCCCGTCAAGTATGGCGAAATTTGCCAAAAACTCGCTGATTCTGGCTATAATCGCGTTCCAATGGTCGAACAGGAGGGCGACTACTCGGTCCGCGGAGGAATTATAGACGCCTGGGGACCTGGCGAAGAGTTTCCTGTCCGCGCAGAGTTCTTTGGCGAGGAGCTGGAAAGCCTTCGAACCTTCGACGCAGCAACGCAGCGCTCCATAGAGCGCATCGACTTCGCAGAGCTTCTTCCTGCGGCCGAGCGCACGGACAATTCCAAGCCAACGACGATCCTCAGCCTCCTTCCATCCAACGCCGCCATACTCGCCCTTGAGCACAATGCCTACTCGTTGACGCAGCCCATCCAGGTGCCAGATGGGGAGAGACCCCAACATGAGCGCGAGAAAAGCGCAAAAAACGGAAGTTTTTGCGTAGTTTACACTGGCGATCCAGCTCCAAGGGGCGTTCCAACATATCCATTCCAGACTGTTCCGCTTCCTGGCTTCGCGGAGCTAGGCGCAAACGAGGCGCACCATCCTGAGCTTTTCGACGCCGCCCGGACGCGTCTTGAGCGCCATGTCGCGGCGGCCAAGGCCAGAGGCGACGTCGTGGCGAAGATTGACGGACTCTCCGGCGGATTCGAGATTGGCGGCCTTCTTGTCGTAACGAAGGCGGACCGCGTGTTCACAAGGAAGCGGACGCGCGTCGCGCGCGCGGCAAGCGCCAATGCCGGGGCGCGCCTCGGAGACTTCGACGACCTCGAGCCAGGAGAATACGTCGTCCATGTCGACTATGGCGTCGGACGCTTCATCGGCTCGTCAGAGATCCAGCTTGACGGCAAGAGGAGCGAGGTATTCACGATCGAATACGCGGACGGCGCGAAACTGCACGTTCCTGCGGCGCACGCCCACCTGCTGTCTCGATACGTCGGCGTCAAAGGCCAGGAGGTCACGCTCCACCGCATCGACGGCAAGCGCTGGAGCAAGGACAAGTCCGCCGCGCAGCAGGCAGTCGCGGACCTAGCATCTTCCCTTCTCGAAACCCAGGCAAAGCGCGAACTTGTTCCCGGCTTCGCCTACGACATCCATTGCGAAGGACGCGAGGCCTTCGACGCGGCGTTTCCCTTCGAGGAGACGCCGGACCAGCTTGCGGCAATCGCGGCAATCGACAAGGACCTTGCGTCCAACAAGCCAATGGACCGCCTGGTCTGCGGCGACGCAGGCTACGGCAAGACCGAGGTCGCCATGCGCGCGGCGTACATTGCGGCCCTGAACGGAAAGCAGACCGCCGTCCTAGCCCCGACGACCGTCCTCGCCGAGCAGCACTTCGAGACATTCACCTCCCGCTTCGACGGAACGCCCGTCAGGATCGAGTCCGTATCACGCTTCCAGTCCGCAAACACCCACAATGGCACTTTCCAGCGGCTCGCGTCCGGCGCGTGCGACATTGTCATCGGCACGCACGCGATACTGAGCAAAAAGATTGTGTTCCACGACCTCGGCCTCATCATCATCGACGAGGAGCAGCGATTCGGTGTCCGCCACAAGGAGTTCCTCAAGCGCCTGCGCGAGACTGCGGACGTCCTTACCCTTTCCGCGACGCCAATCCCGCGGACGCTATACCTTTCCATGACAGGCGCGCGCGACCTGTCGCTCCTTCGCACCCCTCCGCGCGAGCGCGTCGCAGTCGAGACTACGGTAGTGCGCGATTCCGACGCGATCGTCCGCCACGCCGTCGAGTCGGAACTTGCCCGCGGCGGACAGGTCTTCTTCCTTCACAACCGTGTAGCGACAATTGGACGCGTCGAGAAGCGCCTCAAGGAAATCATGCCGAAGCTGCGCATCGTCGTCGCGCACGGCCAGATGGACGCGCGGACGCTTGCGCGCAAGATGCGCGACTTCGAGCGCGGCGAATACGACGTCCTCCTTTCCACGACGATAGTCGAGAGCGGCATAGACATACCGCGTGCAAACACGATTCTTGTGGACCAGGCGCACACGTTCGGACTCGCCGACCTCTACCAGCTGCGCGGACGCGTCGGGCGTTCGTCGATGCGGGGTCACGCGATCTTCCTGCTTCCGCCGGAAGGCGCGGTCGATTCGGACGCGCGCGAGCGCCTCGCCGCCCTCAAGCGCCACGGCGGACTCGGAGCCGGCTTCAACCTGGCGGTCCGCGACCTCGAACTTCGCGGCGCCGGCAACCTCCTCGGCTCCCAGCAGTCCGGGCACATCGCGGCAGTCGGCTTCGGACTCTACTGCCAGCTTCTGCAGCGCACCATAGCCATGATGAAAGGCGAGAAGGTCAAGGAAGTCATCGACATCCAGCTGAACCTCGATTTCATAGACGCCTCGCCAGCGTCTGAAGACGCGGAATCCGCGGCGGCGCTTCCGTACGGATACGTGGAGGAGGACGCACAGAGGATGGGCTTCATGAAGCGTCTCGCGGAAGCGCAGGACGTCGACGCCGTCAAGTCCGTGGAGGCGGAGCTTGCCGACAGGTTCGGTCCGCTCCCAAAGGCCGCGGAGCGGCTTGTCCGCCTAGCTGAGCTTCGCGCAAAGTGCGCGTCCGCGCGCATAAACCACATCGACGTAAAGGACAAGCGCGCAGTCTTCTACCGATGCGGCTCGCGCGACGTCGCTTTCGTCCGCGAACTCAAGGGGAAGACGGCGGACGCCAAGATACGGGAGCTCGCAAAGTCCGTCGCCGCGGCGAAAGCCGGCTGACGCCCCCTGCGCGGCTAGTATTCAAGCTGGCTGCCGCCTATGGTCTCGCGGAGGATCGAATCTCCGGGAACCTTGGTCGGATCGGTCCCGATCACCATGCTGAGCAGGTCACGCAGGAAAAGCGCCTTACCCTCGTCGGGGCTCTTTAGCAGCACGCGCTCGAGCAGTCCCTCCACATATGGCTTCAGCACCGCCAGCTCGTAGGCAAGGGCGGAGTCGAACTCGGCGTCGGCGAACGGGCGGAACGGGTTTATCCACTTTTCCTCGCCTGCAAGGACCTTCGGCCACATGCGGAAGGTCTCGCGCGGCTCCATCTTCCTGAACTGGTTGTCGCGCACGATTCGCCTTAGCAGGCGAGCGTCCGCCGGCGGAAGGCAGGTCTTCACGAACAGCACCGGCTGGGTCTTCGGCTCGATGAAGATGCGGAACTTGCACTTGTCGTCCACGCCTGAGGTGAGAAGCGGATTCAAGGCATGGATACCCTCAAGGACGAGGATTCCCCCTTCCTCCAGCGAAGTGATTTCCGACTCGTCGAACCCCTCATGCTCGATGAAATTGAAGCGGCGCATCTTCACGCCCTCGCCGCGCATAAGGGCGTTGATGTCCGAAGCGAGCCGCTCCATGTCGACGCACTGGACGCACTCGTAGTCGTACTCGCCGTTCTCGTCGCGCGGATTGCGCCTGTCGCCGACGAAGTAGTCGTCCGTCGAGAGGTGCATCGCGTCCGCGCCGTTCACCCTCAGCTGCGTGCAGAGGCGCTTGGCGGTAGTGGTCTTTCCGGCGGACGAGGCGCCGGCGAGGAGAATCAGCCGGATCTCGGGACGCGCGGTTATGTCGTCTGCGATCTTCGACAGGGCCTTGACCTGCCGAGCCTCGCAGACGCGGATGAATTCGTCGATTCCTCCGCTTTCAACAACCGAGTTGAGTTCGTCTAGAGTCATGGACCGGCCTGCGTCAGGCATCCGCCTTCTTGATGACCGTCGTGCAGGCCTTTATGACGCCGGCGACGTCAGCCAGGTTGGAGGGGATGATCATCGTGTTGTTCGTCTTGGCGAGGTTGCCGAACTGCTGGAGATACTGCTGGGCGAGCTGCATGTTGACGGACTCCATTCCGCCCTTGCCGCTGATCGCCTCCGCGACCTTCTGGATTCCGGCGGCCTGCGCCTCGGCGACGAGCATAATCTCCTTCGCCTTGCCCTCGGCCTCGTTGATCTTGCGCATGCGCTCGCCCTCGGAAAGCGCGATCGCCTCCTGGCGCTCGCCCTCGGCGCGGTTGATCTTCGCCTGGCGCTCGCCCTCGGACTCCGCGATCATCGCGCGCTTCTCGCGCTCGGCGCGCATCTGCTTCTCCATAGCGTCGCGGATCGTGCGGGGCGGGGTGATGTTCTTGATCTCGTAGCGCGTCACCTTGATGCCCCAAGGGTCGCTCGCCTTGTCCACCGCCGCGACAATCGCCGCGTTGATGGACGTGCGCTCCTCGAAGGAGCGGTCGAGGTCGAGCTTGCCCATCTCCGAGCGCATCGTGGTCTGCGCGAGCTGCGTCGTCGCGAAGAGGTAGTTGCCGATTCCGTATGACGCCTTAGCGGGATCCATGACCTGCATGTAGAGGATGCCGTCGACCGAAACCGCGATATTGTCCTTCGTGATGCATTCCTGCGGCGGAACGTCGATGGCCTGCTCCTTGAGCGTATGGCGGTACGCGATCCTGTCGAAGAACGGGACGAGGATGTGGAATCCCGCGTCAAGCGTGCAGCGGTACTTGCCGAGCCGCTCGACGATGAACGCAGTCTTCTGCGGGACGATTACGGCCGTCTTGAGAATGGTCACGAGGACCACGAACGCGACGATGCCGAAGAATACCAGTGCCGGACTCATTTTCTGACCTCCCTTTGATTACCCTGCCAAGATCACTTCGCCTTCTTGCCCCTGCCGCGGCGGCCCTTCTTGCCCTTCTTGCCGTCGTCGCCGGTCTCCGAGTCGGCCGACAGAAGACGTCCGAGCGTTGCCTCCACGCGGCTGATGCGCCCGTAGATTTCGTCGAAGCTGGGCTTGGCCTCGTCCGCAACCGTGGCCTTCTTCGCATCTACCTCCTTCTTGAACTCGGCGACCTTGGCGAGAGCGGCAGTCGCGAACTCCTTGCGAATCTCGGCGGCCTTATTGTCGTCCATGCTGTCGCCAAGCGCCATCGCGCGCTTGTTGAAGTCCTCCTGGACGGCCATCAGCCCGGCGTCAAGCTTCTCCATGAACGGAATGACGTAGGCGATCACCGGATACTTCGGCGCGTACTTCGCCTCGTCCGCTGCAATGAGCTCCTGCACATAGTCTTCGCAGTCGAGAACGGCGTCCCTGCCGAGCTTGGACAGGAACCCGTCAAGTTTCGCGAGCCTGTCCGGATCGTCCTTGGCGATGGACGAGACGGACTTCAGGAACGCCATCTTCTCGGTTGCCGCCACCTTGAGCTCCGCAAGCTTCTTGAGGTAGGCCGTCGCGCCGCCGGCCATGTAGCCGGTCCGCGCGAGCTTGTTGCCCTCCGCGTCCAGGATGAGCACGGACGGGAAGCCCTCGATTCCGTACTTGTCGACGAGCGCCGGGTTCTGGACCCTTGCCTTCTCCGAGAGGATGGACTGGTTGCTCGGCGTGTCGATGAGGACGAGGACGAAGTCCTTCTTCGCGCCCTCGACGAACTCAGGCTTGGAGAACACCTCCGAGTCAAGCTTCATGCACCATCCGCACCAGTCGCTTCCGGAGAAGTCGACGAGCAGGAGCTTGCCGTCCTTGGCGGCCTCAGCCTTGGCGGCGTCAAAGTCGTCCGTCCATCCCTCGGGCATGGCAACTGCGCCGGCGGCTACGACTGCGAACATTGCCGCAAGCGTCTTCGATGCAAATTTCATCTCTCTCTCTTTCCTTTCTTTTATTAGGGTGATTTCTGATTGCTTTTCAAATTTGCTCAACGCGCATGGTGAGGTTTTCCTGCGCGACGACCTTCACGTTCGCCCCTGACGCAACGGGGGCGTCCGCAACGGCGGTCCACTCCGCGTCGCCGATCTCCACGCGACCGGAAAGCGGCGGGTTGATCGCGGACGTCACCTTTCCGACGCGTCCGACGTACTCGTTCTCGAAGTCCGTCCCCGCGCGCTCCGTGCGTCCGGAGAACACGCTCTTCAGCCAGCGCCGCAGGAACACGAGGTAGATTATCGAAAACGCCGAGAACGAGACAAGCTGCCACGTCATGTCGAACGCACCGCCGACGGCAAGCCGCAGAATGCCCGTCGTTGCGGCTGAAAGCCCGAAGAAGAATATCACGAACCCTGGCGTCAGGATCTCCATCAGCATCAGGAACGCACCGGCGTAAAGCCAAAGCCATCCGCAGCTCATCATTTTGTCGCCTCCTTTATGTCGGTTACCGTGGCCCCTGGAACGCATCCGAGAATGTCGTTCAGCCTAGGGTCGTTGAGAATGTCCGTTCGCCTGCTCGACACGGCCGCAGGTGCCGGGGCAGAGGGCTCGGCTGGCGAAGGCGCGGCAGGCGCCGGTGCGGGCGCGGCAGGCGTTGGCTCTGCGGGCGCGGCAGGAGCCGTCGCAGCGGCAACCGGAGCCAGCGCCGGCGGCGGAAGCCCTTCGCGAAGCGCCTTTACGGCCTTCATTAGTTCCTCGATGGTCGCCGTGGACGCTATCCTGCTTGCGCGGATCAGGGACATTTCGATCAGCGTGCGGACGCTCAGCGCATAGCGCAGCTTGTCCTCCATCTCCGCGAGCTGGTCGCATATCCTGAAGACGCGCCCCGGGTCAATCCCCCTAGCCTGCTCTGAAAGCGTCGCGATCTGCTCCGGGGTCGCCTCAAGCGACTTCGAGCCGGGGCCAAGCGCCTGAAGCACTACGAGATTGCGGAAGTGCGCGAGAAGCTCGCCAGACAGGCGCCGCATGTTCTTGCCGGCGGAATCGAACTTCTCGATGGACGAAAGGATTCCCGCGACGTCGCCATTGAGAATGGCGTCCGCAAGCGACTCCAGCGCCGAGCGCGACACAAGCCCGAACACTCCGAGCGCGTCCTCCTCGGTGACCTTGTCGCCCTTGAACGAGACGAGCTGGTCGAGAGACGAGAGCGCATCGCGCATTCCGCCCTCGGCGCCGCGCGCAATTGCGAGGAGCGCGTCCTCCTCTGCGTCGATACCCTCCCTGCCGCATATGTACTTTAGGCGGGAGACGATGTCGTTCGTCTGGATGCGCCGCAGGTCGAAGCGCTGGCAGCGCGAGACGATTGTCGCAAGCACCTTGTCGCCCTCCGTCGTCGCGAAGACGAAGCGGACGTGCGGCGGCGGCTCCTCAAGCGTCTTGAGAAGCGCGTTCCACGCCGCGTTGGACAGCATGTGGCATTCGTCGACAATGAAGATCTTGTACCTGGAGTTGGCTGGGCGGAACTGGACGGACTCCACGATGGGCTTCACGTCCTCCACCTTGTTGTGGCTCGCCGCGTCGAGTTCCACGACGTCCAGCGAGCGGCCTGCGGCGATCTCCTCGCAGTTCACGCACTTTCCGCAGGGCTCGACGCCGTCCGGGGAAAGGCAGTTGAGCGCCTTGGCGAAGATGCGAGAGAGCGTGGTCTTGCCGATGCCGCGCGGACCGATGAAAAGGTACGCATTGGCTACGCGGCCCGCTTCGATTGCATGGCGCAGCGTGCGCACTACATGCTCCTGCCCGACGACGTCGTCGAACGTCATCGGACGGTACTTCAGAGGAAGCGGTATGTGCTGCTCGGCCATGTGGATAATTATACCAAATCCAGCACGCGTTGAGGGCCGGAAAGTTGATGTCCGCAAATATCGGAGATCTCTCCGGCCCGCACGCCAAACTCGCGTCAGCGCTTGCCGCCGGCGACGGTTTCGGCCATGTTCAGGTAGTAGGAGCGGATGCGCTCGTAGGCGTTGATGATGTCCAGCTCCGCAAGGACGCGGATCGCAGAGCCGGGATCCTCCGGGCCGACGCGCCCGAGCTGCGTCCTGCGGCAGTCGCGGATGAACTCGTGGATCGACTTGGACTCCGCCTGCACCTCCCTGACGTCGATTGTCGGACGCGGAGAGCGTATCCATGGCGTCACCTTTGCAGCGAACTCCGCGACGCGGTCGTGGACCGAAAGGAGCAGCTCGCGCGAAACGGCGGACATCTCCTCCTTCTGCTTCCTGAGACGCTTCACCGCCTTGAGGACGGCCGCAGCCTCGTCCGAGACGCTCTCCAGCTCGTCCGTGAACCTGAGGATCCTCTGCGCGCGCTCCGCCACGTCCTGCGCCAGCCGCTTTGACATGATGCCGCCGAGAAACTCCGTGATCTCCCTCTGCACGTTGTCGAGGATGTCCTCGCGGTGGACGATGTGGTTCTCGATCTTCTCGTCCGACTCGCCGGCCAGCACCTGCCTCGCGCAGTCAAGCAGCTCAAGGTTGCTCTCCTTCATGAAGACGACCTCGAGAAGCGCCTGGTCGCACGCGATGACCGGCGAAAGCTTCGCCCCGAAGCGCAGCGCCGAAAGGTGCGGCTTCTCGTTCTCGGGCTGCTTGACGATGCGCTCGATGAGGCGGGAGAACGGACGCACCAGCGGGAAGAAGATTATGCCGCGGCAGATAGCGAACACCGTGTCCGTTATGGCGATCGGCTTCATGTGGGAGGTCATGAGCACGCCGTCCGCGTTCGCCGCTACGACGTCGGGGAAGAGCCAGACGCCGAGCTTCACGAAGAACACGTAGAACAGCGGCATCAGGACGACCGAGCCGATCAAGTTGGAAAGCGTGTGCGAAAGCGCGGTCCGCTTCGCGTCCGCCGTGCCGCCGATCGCCGCGATCCAGCCCGTCGCGGTCGTGCCGACGTTCGCGCCGAAGAGCACTGCGACGGCCACCTCGTAGCTTATGAGGCCCGTCGTGGCCAGCGTCATGGCGATGAGGATCGTCGCGGCGGAGCTCTGGATGACGGCCGTCAGGAGCATCGCGCAGAACGCGACCTTGACAGCGCCCGGGAAAGTCGACGCGTCAAGCGAGGAGAAGAAGGTCAGCACCCTCTGCGCGGCCGGGCTGACGTTTCCGGTTGCTATCATCTCGGGCGTCGGCTTAAGGCTGCTCATCGCGTCGCCCATGAAGAACAGCCCGAGGAAGACAAGCCCAAGGCCCATCAACGTCAGGCCTACGTTGTGCACCCTGTCGCCGCGGAAGAAGAAGTAGAGCACGCCGCCGAACGCGAGGCCGCAGAGCCCGAGCATCTGGGGCTTCGGAGCGAACGCCATGATCCACACCGTGGCGGTCGTGCCGATGTTAGCGCCTATCAGGACCGAGAACGCCTGCGGAAGCGTCATCAGCGCCATCGACACGAAGCCGACCAGCATCACCGTGATGATGCTGGACGACTGGACGATGATCGTCGACACGATGCCCGTGCCGACGCCGTAGATGCGGTGGCCCGTCGCATGGGACATGAACTTGCGGAGGCTTCCGCCGACCGTCGCCTGGAGGCCCTCGGAAAGGTGCTTCATTCCGAGGAGGAATATCCCCAGCCCGCCGACGATCGTGCAGAGAGTCTCGATCATTTCCTTCATGCGGCTTCAGCCCTATCCGTCATTCCGCGATGTACTCGATGGACTTCCAGACGCCCTTTGCGGACTTGGAGGCGTCGCTCGCGTCGTCGGCCGTGAACTCGTAGCGGACGAACTGGGAGTCGGCCGGGATGTTGACCTCGACGAGCTGCGGGACGTCCGATCCCTTCATGTTCGCGCGCTCGAAGATCTGCTTGGTCCCGATGACGTGGTTTCCGGCGAAGATGCGGAACGTGAAGCGCGCCTCGGGCTTGTTGTCCGCGTGCGTCGCGACCTGCCCCTTGATCTTCGTGAACACCGCGTCGGGCTTCTGCTGGATGGTCTCGCCGGCCTTGACGACCATGTCGCGTCCGTCGGCATAGTCCTTGTTGTTCAGCAGGTCGACCGCGGCGACGCGCTGCGCGGCGGAGGCGCTTTCCTCCTCCTCGGCGGTGGGCACGGGGTAGTCGGGCGTCTCGACGCGGACCGGCGCGGACGCGAAGCGGAGCGTCACGCTGGCGGACTCGCCGTTCGGACGCGGATGGAGGCGTACCTTGACGGTACCGAACCTGTCGTCCGCGTCATACGCCCAGCCCTGGCGCACGTTCTTCCACGATTCGCGGATGATGCGTCCGTCGGCAAGGACCTGGTCGGGCTTGGCCTGCGTGTGGATGCGGAACTCCCAGACGCGCTCCTCGGGCATTCCGTCGTACCATCCATCCGTCGCGCCGACGGTGACGGTCATGTCGTTGGCCGTCTCGCCGGTCGTGCCCCACGTGACGGAAACGATCCTGTCTGCGAACACCCCGTTCGCGTAGTCGAGGGTGGAGCCGTCGTCCTCGTAGAAGCGCTGGCAGGAGCAGCTTCCGAACTGCGGCCAGATGTCGAACGTGACGCGCTTGCGGTCGATTTCGGAGGTCGTGAGCGCCTCGTCGTACATCGGGACGATTGCGCCCGCGCGGACGAAGACCGGTATCTTGGTGAGGTCGATAGGGTACGCCTTGATCCACTTTCCGCCAGCGACGCGGCGTCCGTCGTTGTAGTCGTACCAGTCCCCGGCGGGGAGGTAGACGCCCTTGCGCCACCAGCCCTTGGTGACCTTCTCGGACGCATAGACCGGGGCGACGACGAAGTCGCGTCCGAGCATGAACTGGTAGATGGTGGATTCGTTCCAGCAGATGATGTCCTCGGGGTAGTTGTAGACCATCGGGGCGACGATGGGCGCGCCCGTCTCCCAGCTAGCGCGCATCAGGGCGTATATGTAGGGCGTCATGCGGATCTTGTGCTTGAGCGCCTTGCGGACCTCGCTCTTGTAGGGCTCCTCCAGGCTCCACGGGCTCTTGCAGACGTCGCTCCAGCCGTTCATGACGTACATGGCCGTCGTCCAGCACTTCCACTGGATGTCGCGGAGGAACGTCTCGCCCGATCCGCCGAAGATGCCGTCGACGTCAGTCGTCGCGTACGCCTGCGCGCTCATGGCGGAGCCGGTAATGCCGGGGATCATGTACTTGATGAGGTCCCAGCCGCCGTACTCGTCGCCGGCCCAGCTGATGCCGTAGCGCTGCGTTCCGGCCCAGCTGAGGACCGTCCAGCAGAAGCCGCGCGCGTTCGCGTTCGTGGTGATTCCGAGGAAGGCGTCCTTGTTGCACTGCAGCGCGTGCTGGTTCTTCCACTGCGCGCCGCCCTGTCCGGTCCAGGCCACGTCCAGCTTCTGGACGCGCGTTCCGGCGGTGCCGACCTCCCACGCGATGCGGTCGAGCGCGCCCTCGGTCCAGAGGCCCGTCCTGAGCCCGAGGTCCTTGAGGGCGTCGCAGACGGAAGCGAGCTCGGTGTATCCGCATCCGTAGCCGTCGTTCACGAGGAGCCATCCGCAGGGCATGTCGTCGTCGCGGTACTTCTGCGCGACGCGCTCTATGACGACGGGCGTCACCTCCTTGAAGTCGCCGTTCGCGTCCTGCTCGGGGTACTTGGTGTCCTTCTCGCGCGTCATGTACGCGTCCGCGTCGCCGAGCTCGAGCCCCCACATCGGGAGGAAGTTCGGCCTGCCCGTCGCCTCGGTGTAGCGGTCGAGGACGGTCGCGAAGTCGCCGACGAAGTAGAACGCGTCGAAGCGGCTCTCGGAGTGGACGAGGCGGGAGGACTTGTCGGCCGTGAAGTCGTAGAGCCCGGACGAGAACGTGTGGCGGAGGATGCCGTATCCGCGCGAGGACATGAAGAACGGGGCGGGGTTGGGCGCGCCGCCGTCGGACCAGTTGTAGTCGCAGTCGATCTTGATGCTGCGGCCCTTGTGCATGAGCCTGCCGAGCTGCTGTCCGCCGCCGTAGATGCGCTCGTCGATGTCCGACGCGAGCGTCTGCGCCGTCTCGCCGTTCGCGAAGGACAGCGGGGCGGACTCCTCGACCACCTTCCTTCCGCGCCACGTCTCGACGCTCATGAGCTCGGTCGCCTTGTCGAAGCGGACCGTCACCTCGGGCGTCTTGAACGTGAACACGCCGTCCTTGTCGGAGAAGTCCACCGGGCAGGAGTCCTCCATGTAGTCGTCGACAAGTATCTGCGCCTTCGCGGGGTCGTTGTGCGGGTCGGCGTAGTCCACTTTGTACGTGCGGGCCTCCCCTTCGCCCTCCCAGACCTTCGGCGCGGCCTGGACGCGGAAGACGTCGGGCCGGTAGAAGCGCACGACGTACTCGACGTCGCCGTCGCTCTTCAGCGTGAACGCCTTGCCGATGCCGTGTTCGGGGACCAGGCGGGTAAGCGCCGCGTCTGCGGCGAGGGCAGTTGCGGCCGTGGCCGCGAGTATCATCAGTTTTTTCATAGCAGGCATCCCGTTGTGGCAAGCGCCGCGCCCAACGCCGCGCACGCCGCGCCAAGGGCGCGCGCGCCGGAATCGGTGCGCATTACGACCGCAAGGCCCTTTTCAAGCCTCCACGGATAGAACATCCCGTACATGCCGACGACGGCGCCGGCATATGCGGTTACGACGAAAACATGCACGGCGGACAGCCCGTCCTGGGGAAGGATGAGCCGCGTAGTCTTGAAGAGCTCTGCAGGGATGAGCATGAGGATGCCGGCGAGCGCGCGCATGGAAAGGCTCTTCGGCATCCAGATGAAGGTAAGGTACGCAAGGACGGGCGCGACGAACCAGAAGTTGTCGTAGAGGAACGCGCAGAGCTGCATCAGCTGCCAAAGGACCGGCACGCCGACGAAGAACTCGCGGAACATGTTGACGCCGAATATCTGGATTTCATACGCCGCCCACGCCCACGCCAGGGCCGTCATGACGGCGGCTACGACGCGCGAAGACCCGAACCATTCGGCAAATCGACGCGCATTCGAGGGTGCGGCAAGCGAAACCACGCCGAAGGCGAGGATCGGAAGCCCTAGGGCAAATCCCCAAAATGCTGCTGTCATAGTACCTACATTTTACCAAAATGCGCCTACTTCGCGCAACTGGCGACAATCTCGCGCACTTCGGCAAGGGTGCGGACGGCGTTCAGTCGCGCGCGAAGAGCCGCCGCGCCGGGCATGCCCTTGAAGTAGTGGATGAAGTGCGTATGCATCTTGACGGACGCCATGGCGTCCTCCGACATTACGTGGTCTGCGGGATACCGATCCGCCAGCTGCCGCCTGAACTCGAGGAGGTATTCGAGGTGCGTCGCCAGCGGCCCCCTCTCCCACGGCGCGGGCGGGGGCGCCTCGCCGCGCCCC
>Ga0265298_10005131_pt1 | contig 16539 bp, 7 predicted proteins | sample AusTroGonzalo_MG_3_FD_193486 | JGI IMG/M metagenome (GOLD analysis project Ga0265298, IMG submission 193486) | Bovine rumen microbial communities from tropical cattle in Woodstock, Queensland, Australia - Gonzalo_01 | ecosystem: Host-associated > Mammals > Digestive system > Stomach > Rumen ... | reverse complement strand
ATTCTCGTTCGACTCACACATCCACGACCTTTATCCCGTGCTGACGGTTGGCGGTAGTGTGCATGTGATGCCGACGGAAATCCGTAAGGATATGAAGGGCTTACGTGACTTCATTGTCGATAGGAAAATTACAGGCGGTGGCTATACCACGTCATTAGGTGCCATGCTGCTTGACAGTTATCAGTTGCCGCAACGCTATATGACGCTGTCAGGAGAGAAGATGGTGGGTTTCGTCAGTGGCGACGTCCAATTGGTCAATGGTTATGGCCCGACAGAGTGTACCGACCTTATTACAACCTACTGCCTGGACAAGGGACGAGTGTACAAAGACATACCTGTCGGTCGTCCTATGGCCAACGGCTATTGCTTTATCGTGGACAAAAACAATAAGCTAGTGCCCAATGGCGTGGCTGGTGAGTTGTGTTTTGCTGGAGTACAGGTAGGGCGTGGCTATTGGCGCTTGCCGGAACTGACCGCGAAAGTGTTTGGCGACTGTCCATTCCTGCCGCTACAGGAGAACGGCAAGCCAATGCGCATGTATCACACCGGCGACCTTTGCCGTTGGAACCATGAGGATGTGATTGAATGCTTAGGACGCATAGACAACCAGGTGAAGTTACGTGGTTTCCGAGTAGAACTTGGCGAGATAGAGGCACAGGCTCAGAACCATGAAGGAATTGAGAAGGCCGTTGCCGCCGTTCGCGAGGTAGTGGGCATGCAACACTTAGTGCTCTACTACACCGTGAAGGAAGGTTGTGAGGTAAGCAAGGATGAGCTGAGCAGCTTCTTAGAGAATTCGGAATTAGCAGAATATATGCGTCCCGAAATCTACATGCCGTTGGATGATTTCCCCTACCTGCCTAATGGCAAGGTGAACCGCCGACAACTGCCTGACCCGGTGGTGAAGGCAGAGCATGTGGTAATGCCAGAGAATGAACAGGAACAGCAACTGTTTGACATTGCGTGCCGCATCCTGCGCCATGACCAGTTTGGCGTTACTACCAACCTGGTGTCGGTGGGTTTGAACTCACTGTCGGCCATGAAACTGGTTGCGACCATTCTTCAGGAACTGAACCTGCAAGTGAAGATAGCCGACGTGATGAAACAACCCACGATACGTGCCATCGTGGCTTTGGCATACGGCAGTGAACTGCAGACAGAGGAAAAACTGAAACCTTACGAGCCGCAGGAGTCCTATCCGCTGACGGAGAACCAGCGAGGTGTGTATCTGGACTGGGAAATGCATCGCGACACCACACAATATAACATACCTCATCTTTACAAATTCACTCAGATGGACGGCGAACGACTTGCCGATGCATTGCGCACGGCGGTTAATGCGCACCCCAGCCTAAAGACACGTTTTGCCATTGAGAATGGCGACGTAGTGCAGAAGCTATACGACGAACCGTCACAGGTGGAGTTGATACGAAAGGAGGAAAAGGTCGATATTGCCATCTTCCAGCATCAGGTACGACCGTTCGACCTGTTGAGCGACCGTCTCTACCGCTTGACTGTCTACGAGATGAGCGATGCTGTGTACGTGTTTTTCGACGTCCACCACATCGTCTTCGACGGTCTTTCGACCAGCGTCTTCATGCGTGATGTGATGACGGCCTATGAGGGAGGAGAAGTGAGCAAGGAGGCGGTGACAGCCTTTGATTATGCACTCTACGAACAGGAACGAGTGACAAGTGATGAGTTCAAAGAGGCAGAACAGTATTTCGACGCATTGGTGGGAGATGCCAGTGCACTGAACTATCCTGACTCAGCACTGCCAAGCGGTAGCGAGACGAGCCCTGTACAAGTGTCGATAGCGAAGGACGCGATAGATGCGTTCTGCAGTGCGAACAGTGTGACTCCCAATAGTTTTCTGCATGCCGCCTTTGCTCATGTCATGGGCAGGCTGACACGCGAACAGACGCCCCTCTACCTGACCATCAGTAACGGCCGATCGGCAAGTATTGCCTTACAGGAATGTACAGGTATGTTTGTGAAGACATTGCCGGTAGTGGTCGCTGGGAAAACCAGCAACGGCGTGAGTGTGGCAGACTATGTGAGTGGTGTACACCAACAGTTGCAGGACAGCTATGCCCACGAGTTCTATCCCTACACACGCATTGTAGAACGCTATGGTTTGCGTTCGGGCGTGATGTTCGTTTATCAAGGAGGTCTTTTCGAGGGCGGACAGGTCAGCGGTGTGGAACAGATACCATTAGAGTTAGACACCATCAAGTTCCCGTTGAATGTGGTTTCCTATCCTGACGGCGACCACTACTGCCTGAACATTGAATACGATGGTGAGCGCTACTCACGTGAGGATATTGAAACGATAGGACGATCTATCGCCCATGTCGCACAAAGCATGGCAACGGCCAAAAACATGGCCGACATCACCATGATTAGCCAGGAGGAAAGGGCTGAACTGATTGCACTGTCGAAGGGTGCGGAAATGGACTATGACCAAAGCAGGACATGGCTTGACCTGTTTGAAGAGCAGGTGAAGAAAGCCCCTGACGCATTGGCCGTTGCCGACACAGACGGTCAACTGACATACGGTGAGCTGGACAAATGGTCGGACGAGCTGGCCGCGTGGTTGCAGAACCAGCAGGTACGTTCCAATGAGTTCGTTGCCCTTCGTATGGATCGCACAAAGGAATTTGTCGTAGCAGTGGTTGGTGTCCACAAGGCAGGTGCAGCCTATCTGCCCATTGACCCAGAGTATCCGGAAGACCGCATCGCGTTTATGCTTTCCGACAGCGAAGCCCGACTGGTGATAGACAAATTGACAATTGATAATGGGCAATTGATAATTAACAATTCACCATCCACCATCCACCATCCACAATCCACCATCCCCAAGCCTTCGCCAGAGAATCTGGCCTACATGATTTATACCTCCGGTTCTACGGGCCAGCCCAAAGGCGTGATGCTCCACCATCGTGGACTGATGAACTTCACATTGGCCACCATAGGCATCAACGAACTGACGGCCGCCGATCGTATCAGTAGTCACCGCTCGTTCTCATTTGATGCACACATAGAGGACATCTTCCCCACCTTGGCTGTGGGAGCCTCTGTACACATCATGCCACAGAAGATACGCAAGGACCTGGACGCTATCTATCACTTCCTCGTAGAGCACAGGATTACCGGTGGCGGCTATACCACCTCTATCGCCAAGCTCCTGCTGGCGAACTACGACCTGCAGCAGCGTTTCATCACTTGTGGCGGCGAGGCACTGACGAATGTGGTAAGCGAGGGCGTAGAGGTGATCAACGTGTATGGCCCCACGGAGTGTACCGACCACGTTGCCACCTACAAGCTGGAGCGCGGTAGGAAGTACAAGACCATTCCCATTGGCAGGCCATTACCCAATGGCTACTGCTTTGTGATGGACGGTTATGGCGACCTGATGCCGAAGGGCGTGGCTGGCGAGTTGTGCTATGCCGGTCCTCAGCGAGGGTATGGCTACTGGCATCTGGATGACCTGACGAAGGAGGTGTTCACAAAGATACAGTTGAACAACACCACGTATGAGATCTACAAGACTGGTGACCTGGCCCGTTATAATGAAGAAGGACTCATAGAATGCCTGGGACGTATTGACAATCAGGTGAAGTTGCGCGGCTTCCGTATAGAGATGGGCGAGATAGAATCAGCCGCTCTCGCGTGTGAGGGTGTTCAGTTGGCTGCCGCTGAAGTGAAACCCGTATTCGGTGCGCCACACCTCATTTTATACTACACGACAAAAGACGGTGACGGAGTGAAAGAAGAATCGCTGCGGAGGCATTTCGCTGCTTCATCATTGGCTACCTATATGCATCCAGAGTTCTATGTCGCTTTGGAAGCCATGCCGTTGCTTCCCAATGGCAAGGTGGACCGCCGTTCGCTGCCCGAACCACAACTGACGATGGGTGAAATCGTTGCCCCTGAGACCGACATGGAACGCGAGTTGTTTGCACTGGCGTCGGAGATACTGGGCACAGAGGAGTTTGGCGTCACCACCAATCTTGTGTCCATGGGACTGACGTCGCTGTCGGCTATGCGTCTGAGTGCTGGTATTCAGCAGCATACGGGCTGTGCGGTGAGAATGGCCGACATCATGGCCCATCCGTCGATTAGGGAAATCGCATTGAGAATTGACAATGGACAATTCTTTGCAAGCAAAGCGAGCAAGCTCGAGCGCACAATTCTTTGCAAGCAAAGCGAGCAAGCTCGAGCGCACAATTCACAATTGAAGGCTTACGATGAACGTAATGCCTATCCCGTCACTGAGAACCAGCGCGGTATCATCCTTGACTGGGAGACGCATAAGAATACGACACAGTATAATGTTCCTTCGCTGTACAGATTCACCGACATTGATGCCGAACGGCTGCAGGAAGCGTTGTGTGCGGCCGTGGATGCCCATTCGTACATGAAGACGAAGTTCATGATGAGCAAGGGCACCTATATGCAGCGACGCCGTTACCACAGTCTGCCCAAGGTTTCGCTGACGGTGCTCGACTATGAACCCGATACTTCTTTCTTCCAGGAAAGGGTACGGCCGTTCAACCTTTATTCCGATACGCTTTACCGTATCGAGCTCTATAAGACGCCGCAGTATGTGTACCTGTTCTTTGACAAGCACCACGTCATCTTCGACGGAATGTCTGTCGGTGTCTTCATCCGTGACGTGCTCAGAGCCTATCAGGGCGAGACGATTCAGCCGGAGGCGTTCTCGGCATTCGACTTTGCATTGTATGAACAGGAGCTCGTGGGCAGCGCCAGGTTCTTGGAGGCTGAGCAGCGGTGGGACGACCTTTTCGGCGGTGCTACGGCACTCACCTACCCCGCCTCACAGCATCCGAGCGGCGACGAGACGGCAAACGTCAAGGTCAGGATTCCTGCCGACGACATCAACCGTTTCTGCACCATACATGGCGTGACGGCCAACAGTTTCCTCGAGGCTGCTTTCGCAGAAGCCATGCAACGGCTCACCCACGAGGATATGCCGCTATACCTGACCATCAGTAACGGCCGTGATGCTGGTGCTGAGCTCATGAACTGCGTGGGCATGTTTGTCAAGACACTGCCTGTGGTGTATCCGTCGTTCCAGAAAGTTGACGTTGAGACCGCAGAACTGGTAACGGCGATGCATGCCCAGTTGCATGCAACGTACGAACAGGACTTCTATCCTTACACCCGACTCGTCGAGCGTCACGGCCTACGTCCAGGTATGATGTTTGTTTACCAAGGCGGACTGGAAGAGGGTAACCAGCAGATAGAAGGGGCCGACCAGATTGCCCTCACGCTTGACACGACCAAGTTCCCGCTGACTGTCTTTGCCTATCCTGTTGATGAGGGCTACGAGTTGACGGTGGAATACGACGGCCAGATGTATAGTGAGACTGACATGATGACTGTAGCTCAGACCATAGCCAACATAGCGCGTCAGATGGCCGTGAAGCATCTGATCAGCGAAATAAAGATGCTGGACGACGATGAGGAGGCTCGTATTATCTCCATATCGACCGGCAAGCATTTGCCAGTAGATGTAGAGATGACATTTGCCAAAGCCTTCGAGACGCGGGCCGCCGCCTGTCCGGATGCGGTGGCAGTGGTGGACAAGAGCAGCCAGCTGACCTATCAGCAGCTAAGCCACTACTCTGACGTCCTTGCCCATCGTCTGTTGGATGAAGGTGTGGGTGCAGACGACTTCGTGTGTGTCATGCTTGACCGCATGAAGGAGTTCCCCTTGGCAGTATTGGCCATCCATAAGGTGGGTGCCGCCTATACGCCTCTGGACTATGAGTATCCGAACGACCGTTTGAACTACATGATCAGCAACAGCGAGTCGAAGGTCCTTGTCACCACCCATGCGGTGTTAAAGGAAAAAGCCTCACAAGGTGGTTTCGAGACCGGCATGGCAAAACCAATATTCATCGACGACATCGATTTCACGACGCCATGTGAGCCTGTGCTGATGACCACTCCGCAGAATCTCGCCTACATGATATACACCTCTGGTTCGACAGGTAGGCCCAAGGGTGCCATGCTGCATCAGGCAGGTCTATGGAATTTCATCAATATTGTCATCGACATGGAACAACTCACTGCCGCCGACCGTATAGAAGGACACCGCTCGTTCTCGTTCGACGCGCATATTGAGGACATGTATGCCATACTGACGCTTGGCGGCTCGTTCCACATCATGCCGACGGAGATCCGGAAAGATCCTGAGTTGATATATCGCTTCCTGGAAGACCATCAGATAACAGGTGGCGGTTACAGCACGGCGGTGGCTGCCCTGATGCTGAACAATTATCCGCAGATGAAGGTGCGGTTCATTACTGCCGGTGGTGAGAAGCTCGACGGAGTCTATAGCGACCATATTGAAATCATCAACGTCTATGGTCCCACGGAGTGTACCGACGATACGTCGTACTACAGCATTACTCCTGGACGGCGTGTGGAGAATATTCCGATAGGCAAGTCGGTAGCCAACTGTTACAACTTCATTGTCGACAAGTACAACAATTTGGTGCCCCAGGGTGTTCCAGGAGAACTGTGCTTTGCAGGCATTCAGGTAGGCCGTGGTTACTGGAAACTGCCTGATCGCACGGCCAAGGTATTTGAGGACTGCCCATTCGTCAGAGAGGATGCCTGGGGCCGTAAGGTACGCATGTATCATACGGGCGACCTGGCACGCTATAATGCTGATGGCGAACTGGAGTTCATGGGACGTATCGACACGCAGGTGAAGCTGCGCGGTTTCCGCATCGAGCTTGGCGAGATTGAGAATCGCGCCCTGCAGTTCCCAGGCATTACCGCTGCTGCTGCCGAGGTAAAGAAAATTGCACAGACAGAGCACCTCTGCCTGTACTTTACCGTCCGACCAGAAGAGCAGGAAATGACTCAGACGAAGATTGACGAAAAGGCACTCCGCGCCTTCTTAGCTGAGAAGTTGACTGACTATATGGTCCCCACACTCTATGTGCAGCTGGAAAAGATGCCGCTGACACCTAATGGCAAGATTAACCGTAAGATGCTGGAGACCCCAGACCTCTCGAAGCATCTTGAGAACGTGCCCCCAGCCAACGACACTGAGGCTAAGATGCTGGAGATGGCCCGTGAGTTGCTGCCAGGCATAGAGTTCGGTGTTACCGACAACCTGTTCGACCTGGGCATGACATCACTGTTGGCTATGCGCTTTGCCGTGCAGTTGAAGGAGCTGCATCTTCAGGTGACCGTGGCATCGGTCATGCGTTACCGTAACATCCGTGCTATCCTGAGCGGCAATATCCGCATAGCATGGCTGTTCGATAGATACGACCGTCAGAAACCGTTGCTCGTCTTTGCACAGGGCATTGTCTCCACCGCCGTTACGATGACAAAATTCGATCAGTGGAGCCAGCAGTTCAATATCCTGGTCATTGAGCCAATTGACGCGCATTACAAGTATCTCTTTGAGGGCGAGGACTTTGAGACAGCTCTGTGGCTCTATGCTACGCAGCTCGACCTGCTGTTGCCCCAAGATGCCGAGGTGGCAGCCTTCATGGGATTCTCGTGGGGTGGTAAAGTGGCTTACAACATGGCGAGGATGTTGCATGAATATACGGGTAAGACCCCAGCGGTCATCTTGGGCGACACGGCCTTCAACAACGAACTGACAGATCGGGAAATGACCGTTGACGACGTCACGCCTGATCAGTTGCAAGCCTACGGCAACCAGCTGACTCCTGAGGATATCGTAGAGAAGTTCAACAGCGTCTACTACATGGAGTTGCGCGATGTGCCTATAGAACCGTACGAGGGTCACGTGGTATTCCTGAACGCGATGAAGGATGGTCTCACTGAGAAAAAGAAGGACAACCTGCGCATCGTTCACGAAATCGCTGCCGACCTGGAGGTGATTGACTTCCCCAACAGCGACCACGACGACATGTTCATGGATCAGTCGTTGACCCAGACGTATACTGACATATTGACAAAACTGATAAAGCATGATGAAGACTGAGACAAGGACGAGAGAGCGTAATTCGTTTGTCATCAACCACGCGCTGCGGGTATTCTTCATAGCCTCGGTGTTGTCGTCGGTGGTGACACAGCTGAACACGCTGGTCGATGGTATCATCGTGAGCCACGTGGTGACGGCTGACGCCATTTCGGCAGTCAGTCTGGCCACGCCGGTATTCTCGCTGGTCATGCTGTTGGGCTCCGTCATCTATACGGGTGCGGGGTTGCTGATAGCCGAGGCATTGGGCAACCAGAAGTACAAGCAGGTGAACCGGCTGTTTACGATAAGCCTGACCAGTATTGTTATCATCAACGTGCTGCTGGCTATCGTCCTGATAGCGTGCAACGACTCGATCTGTCGGTTGCTGACGGACGAAGAGCGGTTGTTGCCGCTGTTGAAGTCGTATATGCCTATTTCGTTTGTGGGTAACCTGTTCTTCCTGTTGCAGATGACGCTGGCGCAATATGTGAAGATCAGCGGACGGCCTGCGTTGGCTACCAAGTGTGTGATGGTGGAGTCGGTGGGTAACATCGTGCTCGACCTGCTGTTTGTCATGCTCTTCGGCTGGGGCATGCAGGGTGCGGCTCTGGCTTCGGCCACAGCCACGGTGCTGTCGATGCTGGTATTCATGCCTTACCTGAGACGTGAGCCGCGACCCTTCAGGTTCATCAGGGTGAAGAGCCGTTGTGGTGCCGACCTGTTAGGTAAAAGCATGCTCCGAGGTCTGCCTACGGCTATTGGGTCGGTGATGATAGCAGCACTGTTCATTGGATTGAACGAACTGTTCTTGAAAACACACGGTGCCGACGGTATGTTTGTGCTGAGTGTGTGTGTGCAAACGCTCATGTTGAGCATGCTGGTGCTGAGTGGTGCCGGCAGTGCCATCACGGGCATTGGCGGTGTGCTCAGTGGCGAACAGGACATGGACGGCATCAATCGTCTGCTGAACAGCATCTTCAAGGTCATTATGGTGGGTATGGCTGTAGTTAGTGTAGTGGTGTTCCTTTTCCCAGGAATGATTGCCAGTCTGTTTGGTGCAACTGGTCATCTGCTGGAATTCTCGGAAAAGCCATTGCGCATTTTCAGCCTGATATTTATTCCCATTGGTTTGGTGATTCCATTGTCTAACCTGTTTGTCCTTCTTGAACGTAACATGCTGGCGTCGCTGGTCAATGTGGGGCTGTTGGTGTGTCTGTTGCCTGCCGTATGGCTGATGGCTACCTTCGCCCCCAATGACATTTGGTATGCCATGCCGTGTGGCATGTGGATTCTGATGGGACTATGCATAGCTGCCACGTTCGTCATCTCGTCGCGACACAAGGGCCTGCATTGGCTTTTCCTGACCAAGACGGTACCTGACGATAGCAACAGGGCATACTCCGTAGAATACGACACCGACAGCATTGTCAGGTGTCTTGACGGCATGAAGGACGTGGTGAACCGACTGGAAGTGGATGAAGAGACGAAGCGGAACATTGGTCAGTGTCTGGAAGAGGTGATGCTGAACGAGAAGGAGATGGCGGCGACGTGCGAAAAGCAGGGGACGTTTGACGTCAGCATCGCCGACCTCGCCGACCGCGTGACCATTACCGTGAAGGATGTGGGCAAGGCGTATAACCCGATTACGAAATACAGCGTTGGCGGCGAAGAGGACTTCGACGAGACGAAGCTGAGCATCATTATCGTCACAAAACTGTGTGAGGACATCAACTATCAGTATATGAACGGTCTGAACTGTCTGTATCTGAACTTCAAGAAGAATCATCAATTGCAAAACAGTTAATTGTAAGAAATAGGAAATGAGAGACTTAGCAGCGGAAATAGCAGCTTCAATGCTCAGTAATAAGCTGAGAATAGCACTGACGGGATTCTCCATAGGATGGGGGCTCTTCATACTCATTGTGCTGTTAGGTTCGGGCAATGGGTTGATGAACGGCATTGCCGAGAGCTTTGGCTCCGATACCGTCTGCATGGTGCGTCTGTCACCTGGGACGGCGCAGTTGGCGTGGCAGGGAATGAACCGCGGAAGGAAAATCCGACTGACGGCTAATGAGGCAGCACTGCTGAAAAAGCGCATGGGGGAAAGCATAGGCAAGGTGACCGTCACCAACAGCACGCCGTCGCTGCAGGTTGACGGCGGTGGCATGCACCTCAGAACCATCGTGCAGGGTGTGTATCCCAACTTTCTTCCCATTGACGGCAAGAAGATTGTTGCCGGACGTGACCTGGCCGACATCGACATACGCCAGGGGGATAAGGTGTGCCTCATAGGCCAGCAAACGGCACGCCTGCTGTTTGGCAAGGATGGCGACGCTATGGGTCGGATGATAAACATCAATCAGCTGCCCTACCTCGTCGTGGGTGTCTACGACGCGATAACGGGAACCAACAGCGGGCACGTCATCTATGCTCCCTTCACCACCGTCGAGAAGAGTTATTTCCCCGCTGGCGACCTTTCGCAGATTGTCGTCGTAGCCAACGACATCAACGACCAGGAGGCCTACGACGATTTTGTCGATCAGCTCTATGCCGTTCTTGGCGAACAGCTGAACTTCAGTCCAGCCGACCATGCTGCCGTAGTGTGCGAAAGTTCATACATCAGCTACCTACAGTTGAAGAATGTCATCACCATGCTTCAGCTGTTCATCTGGGTAATCGGCCTGGCAACGCTCATTGCCGGCGTGGTGGGCATCAGCAATATCATGCTCATCTCCGTAAGGGAGCGCACCCGTGAACTGGCTGTGCGCAGGGCTATGGGGGCTTCGGCCTCCAGCATCATCACGCTGGTGCTGATTGAGTCGGTGGTGGTGTCGCTCATCTTCGGCTATATAGGCATGATGCTGGGCATTGGGCTCACCCAGTTGCTCAGCTGGGGTATCAGCGCTGCTGGCGGCGTGGGGCTCTTTGATCATCCCACCGTTAGTTTCGCTACAGTGATGGCGGCAAACCTGATCATGGTGCTGGCAGGCCTCATAGCGGGGTACTTCCCTGCCCGCAATGCTGTCCACATCAAACTGGTGGATGCGCTGCAGGGAGTGTAATGGTTAAGGGTTAAAGGTTATAGGTTAAAGTTTATAGTTCAATGATTGACAGCGATTTCATACACGAAATAACAGAGACCATCACGCGACAGAAGTGGCGTAGCGTGATGACGGCTTTTGGCGTGTTCTGGGGTATGCTCATACTGGTCATACTGATAGGTGCAGGCATGGGTCTGAAAAACGGTATCATCGGAGCGTTCACCAATATGCCTTCAAACTCGCTCCTCTGTATGACAAAGCCCACCGTGCTGCCCTATAAGGGCTTTGACGCCGGACGCAACTGGAACCTGACAATGACCGACGTACAGACGCTGCGGCGGCAGATGCCAGACGTCATCCGGCAGGTGGCTATCCATAATTTGGTAAATGGCGACAGCCTGGTGGGCGTCTCCTATGGTAATGCCTCGACGACGTGCCAGCTGGCATCCGTCAATCCGACCTATCAGAAGGCTATACCCCACGAGGTGATGTTGGGTCGGTATATCAACGATATTGACATGAAAGAGCGGCGCCCTGTATGTGTGGTCGGCAGACAAACCGCTGACATACTCTTTCACGGCGAGTCCCCGTTGGGACAGGAGCTGACGGCCGATGGTCGACTGTTCACCGTCGTGGGCGTCTGTCAGAGCACTAACGAACAGATTGAGACGGGTGTGAACCTCTCGTCTGCCGTCATCATACCGCTCACACTGATGCAGCAGCTATATGCACAAGGCGACAAGGTGGATTTTGTCAGTCTCATTCTGACGGAAGACTGCGATGCCCTGCAGATGAAAAGCGATGTTGGCAAGGTCATCAAGGAGTGGCATAGCATTCACCCTGACGACGACGAGGCCCTGACACTTGTCAGCACAAGGGTGGTGTTCAGCAGGGTTCAGAACTTGTTCACTGGCATCGAACTGCTCATCTGGATCGTGGGTCTCGGAACACTTTTTGCCGGTTTGATAGGCATCTCGAACATTATGATGATTACCGTCAAGGAACGGACACAGGAGATTGGCGTGCGAAGGGCATTAGGTGCTGAGCCGTCGGCCATCATCACACAGATTATGTGTGAGAGCCTTTCACTGACGGCGGTCAGCGGGTTTGTCGGACTCTGTCTCGGATTGTGGCTGCTCTCCCTGCTTCGTACGGCACTGGGCGACGAGGGCGGTTCGTTTGTCAATCCCTATATGCCCTTCTGGACGGCCATTGCCTCGCTGCTTATCCTGACCGCCGGAGGCCTGTTTGCCGGATGGCTGCCCGCCCGCAGAGCACTGGCTATCAAGGCCATTGAAGCATTAAGAGAAGAATGAAGAATAATTAATTATATATAAAGATGATAGACTTAAAAGGCATACATAAGACATACCCTGGTGCTCAGCCGCTGCACGTGTTGAAAGGCGTCGACCTGCATATCGACGAGGGCGAGCTGGTCAGCATCATGGGACCGTCAGGCTCTGGCAAGAGTACCATGCTTAACATCATGGGCATTCTCGACGACTACGATGAGGGTGAATATCGGCTGACGGGCAGATTGGTCAAGAATCTGAACGAGAAGCAGGAGGCACGCTTCCGCAATGAGTTGATAGGATTCATCTTCCAGTCGTTCAACCTCATCAACTTCAAGAACGCTATGGAGAACGTGGCACTGCCACTATACTATCGGGGCGTGAAGCGCAAGGAACGCAACGAGCTGGCCATGCAGTATCTGGAGAAGGTTGGACTTGCCGAACACTGGGACCACCGCCCCATGCAGCTTTCTGGCGGTCAGCGCCAACGTGTAGCCATCGCCCGCGCACTGATATCACACCCTAAGATTATCCTTGCCGACGAGCCCACGGGTGCTCTTGACTCGAAGACCACACAGGAGGTGATGGATATGCTGCGTGCCGTCAATCGTGAGGAGGGACAGACCATCATCATTGTAACCCATGAACAGGAGATAGCCGACCAGACCGACCGACGCATCCTGTTCAGGGACGGTGTCATCTTCAAGGACGAGAGAGGGAGTTTGAAATGAAATAACAATTAAAAAAGAAAATAATAATGAAAAAGGCATTAAGAATTATCGGAGCAGTTGTAGTCGCCCTGTTTGTGGGCTACACGTTCTATTTCCTTTGGAAACAGTCACAACCCCAACCCGTCGTCTTCGACCTGGTGACACCTGAGCAACGTACTGTTCAGAAAAAGACCATTGCTACGGGTACCGTCGAGGCCCGACAGCAAGTAGAGCTGAAACCTCAGGTGACTGGTATCATCAGTGAGCTAAGAGTGAAGGCAGGCGACCATGTCAACAAGGGTGACGTCATTGCCGTGTTGAGAGTCATTCCCGATATGAGTCAGCTTAACGACGCGCAAAGCAAGGTAGAGAGTGCTCGCATTTCACTTGAGGAAACCGAGCGCGAAGCACAACGCAGTCAGGCACTCTTCGACAAGGGTGTGGTGAGCCGCGAGGAAAACGAACAGAAGCAGAGTGAACTGGCCAAGGCAAAGGAGACGCTCACGGCAGCAAAATACGCTGTAGATGTCATTACCAAGGGCTCCAGCATACGTTCGGCCACCGTCAATACCACCGAGGTACGGTCTACCATGAGCGGCATTGTACTCAGCGTACCTGTAAAGGTAGGAGCATCGGTCAGCGGTTCGTCGCAATTCTCGGAAGGTACCACCATCGCCAAGGTGGGCGACATGCGTGATGTCGTCTTCAAGGGAAACATCGACGAGACGGCTGTCGACCAGTTGCAGACCGGCATGGAGGTCAGTATTACCATTGGCGCAAAACCTGACGAAAAATTGACGGCTACCCTGGAGTACATCTCACCAGAGGGCGTATTGCAAAACGGCGCAAAGGTGTTTGAAATTAAGGCGGGCGTCACTATTCCTGACAAGGTAAAGATACGTTCCGGATATAGTGCCAATGCCGAAATCATCCTTGCTGAGGCAAAGGATGCACTGACTTTGGACGAGAGTGCCATTGTCTTCGAAGACGACAAGCCCTACGTCTATCGTCTCACGAGCAATGAGTCTGACGAGGAGAACCAGAAGTTTGAACGCCTGCCCGTTGAACTGGGCATCAGCGACGGTCTCTGTGTCGTTGTTAAGAGCGGTGTTGACAAGAGCATGAAGTTGCGCGGACGCAAAAAGTAACAATCGATAATATGATATACGAAATGAATAGATCTAACGGAAACAGGTCGAGAAAATGGCTGCTTCTGGCCGTTTGCCTGCCATTCTCCATTTGTCAGGCACAGCAGAAATGGAGTTTGCAGGAATGCATCGACTACGCCATCAACCACAATGTCAATGTGCAGCAACGGGCTGTCCAGATCAACAAGCAGGAGATTACCCTCGACATAGCCAAGAATGCCTGGTTGCCACAGCTCAACCTGCAGATGTACCAGCTGTTTGGCTTCGAGACTCCGGCAGGAGCTTCTACCACAACCGATTATTCAATGTCTATCGGCGAGGGCGGTTCTGCAACGATTGCTAACGCTACGCTCTCAATGCCTCTGTTCGACGGCTTCAAAATCAAGAACCAGATCCAGGCCGACAAGTTCTCCCTGAGCTCGGCTACGGCCAATTTGGAGGCAGCCAAGAAGGACATCTCCATTCAGGTGGCCACCTACTATCTGGAGTGCCTGTACTACAAGGGTATGGTTGATGTGACACGACAGCAGGTAGAAACCAGCCGTGAACTGGTGAATCGTGCCGCTGCGTTGGTAGAGGATGGCAAGCGTCCGCGCAGCGAGCAGGCTGATGCCGAAGCACAGCTGGCCAGCGACGAGCACACGCTTGTCAACGACGAAGGAAAATACACCTTGTCGCTGGTGAAACTGGCGCACGTCCTGAATATGCCGGACGTAGAAAATTTCCGCATCGCGGACGACGAACAGGACCTGCAACTCACTGGCGACACCACGCTACACTCACCCCAGCTCATCTATGAGAATACGGTGGCCAGCTGGCCCAGTCTCGTAGCTGCCCAGTCAAACATCCGCCAAAGTGAACACCTGCTGAAGGCAGCAAAAGCCGACTACTATCCCAAAATCGATCTCGTAGGAAGTGTCGGAACGTCATACTACAACCTCTTCCATAGTTCCTATTATGACCACTTCGTTCGGCAGGTAGACAAAAACCGAGGCGAGATTGTCGGACTGTCGCTCACCTACCCCATCTTCAACCGCTTCCTCACGCGCAATAGCGTCAAACGGGCATCCGTCGATATTCTCGAAAAGAAACTCGCCTATGAAGATGCCAGGCTGAAGCTGCGTGAGGACATCCAGACCGCCTATTACAATGCCTCGGTAGCCCAAAAGAAACAGCAGTCGGCCGCCAAGGCCTGCGAGGCCAGCCGCATCAGCACCGACTATGAGCAAATCCGCTACGAGGAAGGCCGGTCCAGCATCTTCGACCTGATACAGGCCCGGCAGAAATACCTCAAGGCCCAGCAGGACATGGTGCAGGCGAAGTACGAATATCTCATCCGCCAGCGGATACTCAATTTCTACACCCAACGCTAATATTCTGTTTATGGCAACATCGCTTATCAAGCTACTGCAGCGGTCCATCCAAGATCACTGGACGACAAAAGCCCTCTCCGACTACCATGGCGATGACTTCACGTATGGTGAAGTCGCTCATATCATTGACTATTATCATGGTCAGTTCCGTGAACGCGGCATCCGGCGCGGCGATCACATTGCTCTGTGTGGAAACGGCTGTGCCAGATGGGGCATTGCCTTTATGGCTGTCGTGTCCTATGGAGCAGTAGCGGTTGACTCTCGAGTTCATCTGTCCGTTCCTGAACGGCTGTCATGTGGTGTTCTTGTGCCGTACACCGTCACCGGCAATCCTCATGCAGGCGCTGTCTAATGTTCACCCACGTATAGTGATGGCTGTACCACTCATTATCGAGAAATTAGCCAAGCAAACCGTGCTGCCGTTGGTGAAGAAGTCACATTTTGGGAAAATGATACATTGGCCTGTTGTGGGCATGTTTGCACGTCAATATCTGCACTACAAGCTTTTAAAAGCCTTTGGCGGCAAGTTGTGTGAGGTTATCAGCGGCGGTGCAGCCATCAACCGTTCCATCGAGCAGATGCTTCGTGACCTGCATTTCCCGCTTACAGAGGCTTATGGAGCAACAGAGTGCGCTCCAATGATTAGCTACTCAGAACACAAGAAGAAACGTCAGTGCTCCTGTGGTACAGTTGTTACAGGCATGGAACTACGCATTGACTCCCCCAACCCGCACAATGAGCCCGGAGAGATATTGGCTCGGGGACGGAACACGATGTTGGGCTATTATAAGAATTCTGAAGCCACTGCTTTGGCTCTTGATGCCGATGGGTGGTATCACACTGGCGACAACGGTATTATTGACGCTGATGGCTATTTGTATATCAAAGGACGTAAGAAGAATATGCTGCTTGGTCCCAATGGACAAAATATTTATCCTGAAGAAATTGAAGACCAACTAAATACGCTTCTGTTGGTGTCTGAGAGTCTTGTCAT
>Ga0265298_10005130_pt1 | contig 16539 bp, 12 predicted proteins | sample AusTroGonzalo_MG_3_FD_193486 | JGI IMG/M metagenome (GOLD analysis project Ga0265298, IMG submission 193486) | Bovine rumen microbial communities from tropical cattle in Woodstock, Queensland, Australia - Gonzalo_01 | ecosystem: Host-associated > Mammals > Digestive system > Stomach > Rumen ... | reverse complement strand
AAAAAAGTGACGTCGCTGATGAAGACGGCGGGCGGCGGCGGGGGCGGTCGGCCGTCGGGCGGGACGCGGACGGGCCCGCAGACGGGCATCGAGCACGTCGTGCAGCCGGGCGAATCCCTGTCGAAAATCGCGGCCGCCTACGGCGTGAAAATGAACGTCCTGGTCGAAGTCAACGGCCTCTCCGACCCCGGGAACATCCGCGTGGGGCAGAAGATTTTCATTCCCGACTGACGGGGGAAACCCCCAGTAGGTCTAGAATTCTGGAAAACCTAGAATTTTAGGGCTGTTTTCAAGCCGCCGTGGCCGTTTTGCCCATTGCTTGGGAGGTGCGGCTTTCCAGCCGCGCCCGAAAGGGGAGCACAAAAGTGCAAAAAGGGGAAAAAGGTGGGGCGAGCCGTCCCCGGCGAGTCGAAAACAGGGGTAGCCACAAAGAACACAAAGGAAACAAAGGGCGGGCGGCGAGAGGGGAAGCGGGAGGGGAAGCACAAAAAGGGGAAAATGGGGGCGAGCGAATAGGCGGGAGGGGGACGCAATCGGGGCTTGCGGGGGGAGAACCCATGCACGGCCTGGACCGAGGAACTTTTCAGTTGGCACGGTGAGGAGAGGGTGATAGATTCAATCTGTACGAAAGTTCAAAACATGAGAGGCGAGGCCTGAAGAAGGCCAGAAGAGGAAAGCCATGAGCGCAAACGAAAACCAGATTGTCGTTTACCAGCCGAACGAAACCATCCGACTGGATGTGCGGCTCGAAAACGAGACGGTGTGGCTGACGCAGAGCCAGATGGGTGAATTGTTCGGATGCACAACCCGGAATGTGCGGTTGCATTTGGAGAACATCTATTCATGCGGGGAGTTGTCACCGGAGGCAACCCGGAAGGATTTCTTCCTAGTTCGATTGGAGGGCACGCGCCAAGTCCGCAGGACGGTGACATGCTACAATCTTGACGCCATCATCTCCGTCGGCTATCGCGTCAATTCCGTTCTGGGCGTCAAGTTCCGGCAATGGGCCACCCAAGTGCTGAAGGACTACCTCCTGAGGGGATATTCCGTCAACGCCAGGTTGACCTTGCTCGAGGACAAGGTTGACCGGCGGCTGTCCAAACATGATGAACGCATGGAGAGTCTCGAGAAGAAGGTCGATTTCTTCGTTCAAACCCAGACATCACCGCTGCAAGGTGTGTTCTACGAAGGACAACTGTGGGATGCGCGGGCGCTGGTGGAGAAATGGATTGCGGGGGCGAAGAGGGCGATTGTTCTCATCGACAACTGGGCGACGGCGGAGGTGCTGGACCTGTTCGCGAAGAAGCGGAAAGGGGTGAAGGTGACGATTGTCACCTCGGAGCACTTCGACAGGAAGCATGTGCCGAACCGCAAAATTTCGGAGGCGGACATCAAGGCGTTCAACGCGCAGTATCCGAAGCTCGCCGTCCGCTACACCGAGGCGTTCCACGACCGTTTCCTCATTATCGACGACCGGGAGCTCTATCTCATTGGGGCGTCGCTGAAGGATTTTGGGCGGAAGTGCTTCGGGTTCACGCGAATGGATGCAGGGGAAATTCGCCGAATCAAAAAGGCGGCGTTTGTGACGGGGGAAAAGAGGCAGACGGGATAGGGGAAGGCAAGGGGCTCGAGGGCGGGGGGCGGTGGGGCGAGCCCTCCCCGGCGAGCCGAAAACAGAGGTAGCCACAAAGAACACAGTGAAAACAAAGGGCGGGCGGCGAGAGGGGAAGCGGGAGGGGAAGCACAAAAAGGGAAAATGGGAGCGAGAAAAAAGGCGGGAGAGAAGCCTCACGCGGAGACGCGGAGGTGCCGAGGGGAGAGGGAGGAAAGCACAAAAGGACAGAGAGGGGAGAAAAATCTTGGAGGGAGGGCAGATTGAACTTGCGGGAGGGAGGGGGGAGAAGGGAGGATGGGGTCATGCCAGACAGGAATCCATAAGCATGTCGCCGGAAGAGAAAGCCAGGGCCAAAATCGACAAACAGCTGGTCGGTGCCGGATGGGACGTCGTTTCGCGGGACGAGTACGTTCCCCAAAGCACGTCCGCCGTCAAGGAAGCCCTGATGCAGGGGAACACCGAGAGCGATTACCTGCTTTTCGTGGACGACAAGGCCATCGCCGTCGTCGAGGCCAAGCGCGAAGAGAACCCGCTCGGCGAAGACGTCCAGGCGCAGGCCGAGGGCTATGCCCGCCATCCGCAGGGCTGGTACGGCCTGTGGTTCAGGGACCAAATCCCGTTGGTCTATCTCGCCAACGGCCAAAATATCCTCTTCAAGAACATGTTGCAACCGGACGCCGACTACATTGAGCTGGCGGAAATGCATTCTCCGAAGAAGATGCTGCAACTGATTGGCCGCACTTCCGAATTCGGCGCCCTCCCGCGGCTCGACCCGCGCGGGCTTCGCGAGTGCCAGTTCAAGGCGGAAACCGAATTCGAGAAATCCCTGAAAGCGGGCAACAAGAAGAGCCTGGCCGTCCTGGCGACCGGCTCCGGCAAGACCTACCTCGCCTGCCTCGCCGCCTACCGGCTGTTGAACTACACCCCGGCCAAGCGAATCCTGTTCCTCGCGGACCGCAACAACCTGGCCCGCCAGGCGGAAAGCGAATTCTGCACCTTCGACCGCACCGAAGGCCGGCGGGAAATGAGCTCGCTCTATGAAATCAAGCGCCTGAAAAAGGACAAGGACATCCAGGCGGACGTCGTGATTTCCACCATCCAGAAGCTGTTCGCCGTCCTGACGGGCAGTCCCATCCCCGCCGACGAGGACGAAGACGCGGAAGACGAGAAGAACACGGCGGCCGAGGAAAAGGACGACAAGGAGACCGTCCGGCTCGGCGACGACCTGACATTGCCGCCGGACCACTTCCAGCTCATCGTCGTCGACGAATGCCACCGCTCGATTTACGGCAAGTGGCGCGCCGTGCTGGACTATTTCTCTGGCGCCCGCGTGCTGGGCCTCACCGCCACGCCCACGCCCGAGGCCTATGCGTTTTTCAACGACAACATCATCGAAAAGTACACCTACGACGATTCCGTCGTGGACGGCGTCAACGTCCCGTTCCGCGTCTACCGGATCAAGACCCAGATCACGGAACACGGCGGGGCGCTCCGGGAAGGCACGATGGTCGCGGAAACCTCGCGCCGGACCGGGGAAGAAGACTTCTACGAGGTGAAAGGCCGGGTTGACTACGATTCCGCCGCCCTCGACCGTTCCGTCACCAACCCGGACCAGATCCGAACGGTCTTGGAGGCCTACAGGAGAGCCGTCTACGGAGAACTCTACCCCGACCGCGAAAAGAACTGGGCGTTCATCCCCAAAACGCTCATTTTCGCCAAGGACGACAACCATGCCACGCAAATCGTCGAGGTGGCCAAGCGGGTGTTCGGCGCAGAGTTCGAAAACGGCACCGTTCCCGAGCGCTTCGTCCAGAAAATCACCTACACCGCCGGGGATTCCAACGCCCTGATCCGCGATTTCCGGACGGAGAAGGATTTTCGCATCGCCGTCACCGTGACGCTGGTGGCCACCGGCACCGACGTGCGGCCGCTGGAAGTCGTGCTGTTCATGAAGGACGTCCATTCCGACGTGCTCTACACGCAGATGAAGGGCCGCGGTTGCCGCGTCATCGACGACGACCGGCTGCGCGAAGTGACGCCCAACGCCAACACCAAGGAATGCTTTTACATCGTGGACGCGGTCGGCGTGACGGAACACGAGATGTGCATCCCGAAGGCCGGCGGCGGAACCCCGAAGCCCGGAGTTTGGACGCTCGAAGCGCTTCTGGAGCGCCTGGCCCACAACGAAACGAGCGACGAAAACCTGTGGCTCCTCCGCGACTACTGCTCCACCATCCACCGCCGCTACGAGAACAACCCCCTGTTCGGCAGGCACTTGGACGCCTTCATCGCCGAGTTCGGCTTCGCCCCGAAGACCATCGCGTTCAGAATTCAGGAGGCCTTCGACCACGGGACACTGCCCCTGTTCGAGAGTCCATCGGAGCCGAACGCGGAGCGCATGGCCCTGATTTCGGATCTGGTCGGCAGCGTACCGGCCCGCCGCAAGCTGCTGGAAATGCAGCGCGGCTACGTCGTTCGGACGCAGGAGGACCCAGACGAGCTCATCTACGCGGGCTTCTCAAAAGAGACCGCCCGGGCGTTCATCGAGAACTTCGAGCGCTATCTGGACGAAAACAAGGACTCCGTCGAAGCCCTCCGAATCCTCTACAATTCCGGGGATGCCGTGGTCACGCACGCCATGCTGGTCGACCTCCGCGACCGTCTGCTGGCCGAAAACCGCCAGTTCGGCATCTACCCCATCTGGAAGAACTACAAAATCCTGGACGAGACCGGCGACGTGGACGAACTGGACGTGAAGACGAACGTCAACGCGCTCACGAATCTCATCCAGATTGTGCGGTTCGCGTTCGGGAAAAACCGAAAGCTCGCCAGCCTCGCCAAGGGCTTGGCGCAGCGTTTCAACCTCTACTGCGGACAGGCGCAGCGGCTCCTGACGGACGACCAGACGGAAATCATGCGCCAAATCGCGGCGTATGTCGCCAACGACGGCGCCCTCTCCGTGGTGGAACTGAACGAAATCGACACCGATCTCTGGCGCCGCGGCGTGGTCGCCCTGACCGCCCCCGGACTCTCGGAAGAGATGCAATCCCTGGCGAGATTCCTCCTGAAAACGGCTTGATTGTGGGGAAACAACCATGACAACGGGTAAAAACAACTTTTTCCTTCACGGCGGGCAACCGCCCGCCGATTTCGAACCGGGCGCAGTGGCGCCCGGATGCCCAATGTTGTTTTTACCAGTTGTTCCCGTTGTTTTCTTGTTACCTTCCAACGAAAATTTGAAAGGGAAACAACAGTGACAACGGATAAAAACAACTTTGTTTTAAGAAAAGTGTTGTTTTTACCAGTTGTTTCCGTTGTTTCCTTTCCCTTGGGAAAGTAGAAGGAATGCGATGAAGGACGCCGCTGAACTGAAAAACCACATTTACGACATTGTGGGCGCATTGCATTCCGTCCACGAAGAGCTCGGCCCCGGCGTCAACGAATACTGCTACCAGGAAGCGCTTGCGATGGAGTTGTCCGACAGGGGCATTCCGTTCGAGCGGGAAAAGGCCTTTCGGCCGCTGTACAAGGGCCGCCCGATGAATGCGGAATACCGCATCGATTTTTTGTGCAAGGGCGATGTCATCGTCGAATGCAAAGCCGTGTCGGCCTTGACGGCCACGCATCGGGCGCAACTCTTCAACTACATGCGGCTGCTCAAGATGCCATGCGGAATCCTTGTCAACTTCTATCCCAAGTTCGCCACGATTGAACGATATTTCTACGACGCGGACAAACAGGAAGTGCTGACCTCCGACGGAAAGCCGTTTCAAGAACGGAATTTGCAAGGGAAACAACAATGACAACGGATAAAAACAACTTCTTTTTATGGCGGGGATCCGCCGCGCGGTTTGCGCGGCGCAAAGAAATAAGTTGTTTTTACCAGTTGTCCCCGTTGTTTTCTCCTTAACTTAACTGTAAGGGACACAACAGATGGCCATCACTCGCAAATCCGAATCCGCCCTCCTGAAAAAGGTCTGGGACATCGCCAACGTCCTCTCCGCCGCGGGCGTCGGCTTCACCGACTACATCACCCAGCTGACCTACGTCCTCTTTCTCAAGATGGACGACGAAAAGGAATCCATGGGGCTTCCCGGCCACCTGCCGGAAGGCTGCCGGTGGAAAGACCTCGCCGGGCTCTCCGGCACCGACCTCGTCGACAAATACGAAGAAATCCTGAAAGAGCTCGCCCAGTGCGACGGCCTCATCGGCACCATCTTCACCAAGGCCTCCAACAAAATCTACCGCCCCGTCATGCTCAAGAAGGTCGTCGACATGGTGGCCGAGGACAACTGGTACATGATGGAGGGGGACCTCAAAGGCGCCATCTACGAGAAAATCCTCGAAAAGAACGGACAGGACAAAAAGAGCGGCGCCGGACAGTATTTCACCCCTCGCGCCCTGATTTCCGCCATCGTGGACGTGGTCGACCCGAAAATCACCGAGACCGTCGGCGACCCCTGCTGCGGAACGGGCGGCTTCCTCCTCGCCGCCTACGAGCACATGCGGACGCAGAGCCGCGACGTGGAAAAGCAGCGCTTCCTGAAAAACAACGCCCTTTTCGGCGCGGACAACACCGACCTCGTCGTCACCCTCGCCTCCATGAACCTCTACCTGCACGACATCGGCGTGGACAAGAGCCCCGTCGTGCACCGGGATTCCCTGGTCGACACCTCCGACCGCATGTTCCAGGTGGTCATGACCAATCCGCCCTTCGGCACCCGCCCGCAGGGCAGCGTGGACGTCTCCGCGAACCGCCCCGAGTTCGTCAAGACCTCCGACAACCAGGTCAATTTCCTCCAGCACATCATGTCCATCGTCAAGACCGGCGGCAGGGTCGGCGTCGTCTTGCCCGACAGCGTCCTGACCGACGGCGGCGCGACCGCCAAAGTGCGCGAAAAGCTCCTCAAAGACTACAACCTGCACACCATCCTGCGTCTGCCCACCGGCATTTTCTACGCGGGCGGCGTCAAGACGAACGTGCTGTTTTTCCAAAAAGGCGAACCCACGCGCGACATCTGGGTCTACGACTACCGCACCGGCGTCAAGCACACGCAGGTCACCAAACCCCTGACACGGGCGGATTTGCAGGAGTTCGTCGATTGCTACCGCTCCGGCCACCTCGAAGACCGCCGGGAGACCTACGACGCGGACACAAACCCCAACGGCCGCTGGCGCCGCTTCCCCGAGGCCGAAGTCAAGGCCCGCGACGACCTCAACTTCAAGTGGCTCGACTTCACCGAAGAGGACGATCGCTCCGTCGCCGACATCCTCGACGAAATGCAGGAACAGGCCGGCGGCATCACCGCCGCCGTCGCTCGCCTGAAGGAACTGCTGGGAGGGGTCGAATTGCATGGGAAACAACCATGACAACGGATAAAAACAACTTTGATTTAAAAAAGTGTTGTTTTTACCAGTTGTTCCCGTTGTTTCCCGGCAACTTCCGAAAAGGAAACAACCATGACAACCGGTAAAAACAACATTCTTAACAACAGGTGTCCGCCCGGCAGTTCAGGTGCGCCGAGCGGCGGGACGGAAGATGTTGTTTTTACCAGTTGTTCCCGTTGTTTCCCGATAGACACGCAGGCCATACGTAGCAAAATCCTCGACCTCGCCATGCGGGGGAAGCTGACCGAGCAGCTGGCCGGAGACGGCACGGCGGAGGAACTGTACCGGCAGATTCAGGCGAAAAAGCAGGGATTGATAAAGACAGGAATCCTCAGGGAAGAAAAGCCATTGCCGGAAATAACCGGCGAAGAGGTCCCGTTTTCCATCCCGCCCAGTTGGAGGTGGGTATACTTAGGCGAGTTGTTTCAGCACAACACCGGGAAGGCACTCAATTCAAGTGACAGACAGGGGCAACAGCTTGAGTATATTACAACCTCAAACCTTTACTGGAATCGGTTTGAGCTGGATGGTCTCAAAACCATGTCTTTTACGGATAGCGAATGCGAGAAGTGCACGGTCAGAAAAGGAGACCTTCTCGTCTGCGAGGGAGGTGACATTGGCCGGTCGGCTATCTGGAATTATGATTATGAGATGCGGATACAAAACCACATTCATAGATTGAGGCGATACAGCGAAAACATCTGCACCGAATTTTACTATTACCTTCTTTGGCTCTACAAACAAACAGGCAGGATAAATGGAATTGGCATTGGGTTGCAGGGCTTTTCTTCCAAACGAGTACACTCTTTAATTGTTCCTCTTGCTCCATATGATGAGGCGGTACGTCTGGTTGAAGTCATCAAGCAGGCATTCTCCATTCTAGACTCCATCGACGCTCTCCAGACGCAATACGCCGACAACCTCACCGTCCTGAAAAGCAAGCTGATCGATGCCGCCATCCAAGGCAAAATGACCGAACAGTTGCCGGAAGACGGCACCGCCGAGGAGCTCTACCAGCAGATTCAGGCGGAAAAACAAGCCCTCATCCAAGCAGGCAAGCTCAAGAAGAGAAAGCCGCAACCGGAGATTACCGACAATGACATTCCGTTTGCCATCCCAAGCAATTGGAAATGGGTGCCCCTTGGCGAGTTGATTTCCATTGAATCAGGAAGAGGTTTGACAGCGGCACAGATGAAGCCCGGCAGAATACCTGTATATGGAGGGAACGGGATTTCCGGGCATCACGATTGCGCTTTCGTGCCAGAAGGCACAGTTGTCATTGGTCGTGTGGGTTACTATTGCGGAAGCGTCCATGTGACGGAGCAGGAGGCATGGGTGACCGACAATGCGTTCATAACCACATACCCGGAAAAATGTATTGATAAATGGTTCCTTGTCCATGCCCTGCGCCACATGAAATTAGGACAAGAGAACAACGGCGCCGCACAGCCGGTTGTCTCCGGGAAGAAAATATACCCGTTGGCATTTCCTCTCCCGCCACTCGCTGAACAGAAGCGCATTGCCGCCAAACTGGAAGAACTCCTCCAGCTGTGCGAGCGGCCGAAATGATTGTTGATCACTCCTAGAACAAAAGGATTCCGTAATGTTAGAGCAGCTTAAAGGTTTGAAGATCAAAGGAAGATGTTTCAACCCAGAGACTGATTTCTTGTTTTACGAAAAACCCACTCAGCGGATCGCACTCGTATATGGAAAAAACGGAAGTGGAAAGAGTACTCTTTCAGAAGGATTATCTTGTATTCAGAATGGAAACACTCTATCGGATTTATCAGCGGCATTGCTAAATCAACAAAAAGACCCCATGGCATTTGCGGATGAAGCCAAGCTACATGTGTTTAATGAACAGTACATTGATGAAAATGTAAAAATTGATAGCGAGGGTCTTGGTACTATCGTGTTGTTGGGAAGCCAGGTTAATCTTCAATCTGAGATAGAAAAGAAAGAAACAGAAATTTTGCAGCTTGAAAATGCAATGGCCGCAATGCAGGAGCAGTATGACAAGTATGCCAATTCCGCAGATGTCCAATCCCCTCAATACCATTGGAACAAGATTGCTGCCATTTTAAGACAAGATGGCGGGTGGGCAGAGAGAGATTCAAAAATCAAAGACAATCGTCGAAATACGTCTGTGACAGAAGAACTTGTCCAAGAGATTTGCAGTTTGTCACCTCATCGGACAGTGCAAGAACTTCGTCAAGAGTTTGACGAGAGCAAAGCCTTGCTTGGAAAAGTATCCGAAATAGACACCATATACCCAGAAACTATTTCCCCAGTCTCCATTGAAAATGATTGGGAAGATCGGCTCATAAACACACTGGCCACCAAGATTGATGAACCTGCCTTAACTGACAGGGAAAAAATGATGCTAAAAGTCATTCAAAATGGCGGACAAGCCAATTTGGAGAACGCGCGCCGGGATTTCTTGCAAGACTCCGTTGTTTCCTGCCCGTATTGTTTCCAGAAAGTGACCTCTCTGTATAAGCAAGATTTAATAGCCAGCATTAATAAAGTGCTGAATAAAGAGGTTGATGCTCACAAAGAAGCATTGCTATCGATTCGATTTCCATCAATGCCCGCTGATTTGCACAGATATAATTCCTTGGATTCTGATTTAGCATTGCAAATTACAGACAATATAAAAAAATGCAGCGGCATCATTGAGCGTTACAAAGCACATGTTGTGAAAAAATCGAACAACATTTATACTCCCATTGTGATATCCAAGCAGGGATTGACAGAGGGAATTGGGGGCTTGAATGATTTGCTTCAGACCTTGGAAGAAAAAAGGAAAGCTTTTAATTCTGCGATAACAACAAAGAAAGAATTGAAACACAAGATTTTATCGATAAATAAATCAATTGCGCGTTGGGAGATTGACAACACATACAAAGAGTACAAAAAGCAAGATGCGGCGCAACGGGAATTTTTGAAAAACTACTCCGAACAACAACGGCTTTTGTCTTGTGCCAGAACGGTGCTTCAAGAATTGCAACAGCAAAAGGCCAATGTAGGATTAGCCATTACGAACATCAACAATGCCTTGGACTATGTCTTTTTTGCCCCGGGCCGACTGTCCATAGAATTGCAGAATGATAAGTTCTATCTAAAATCGAATGGCATCGATGTTAGGCCCAAAAATGTGTCGGTAGGGGAGAGAAATATACTTGCTTTGTGTTATTTCTTCACGGAGATTCTTGCAAACCAAGATGTAAATTCACTTTACAGGAATGAATTGTTTGTCGTTGTTGATGATCCTGTTTCAAGTTTCGATTTTGAAAACAAAATTGGTATTCTTTCTTATTTGCGGCTTCAAGCTTCCCGCATCATACATGGCAATCCCAAAAGCAAAATCTTGCTCATGTCACATGATCTTGAGACGATTTTCGGAATGCGAAAAGCTCTTGAGGAAATATGCAAATCGACAAAAGGGATTGCCGGTCAAGAACCGACGGAATTTGCAGTGTTCGAATTGAATAATGGACGATTGTCTGCACTGCCAAAAAAACACAACGAGTATGCCGTTTTGCTTTCGAAAGTCTATCAGTATGCTGTTGACACCGAAAAAGGTGATGACGTAAGCATCGGCAATACAATGCGCCGTGTCTTGGAAGCCTTTTCGACATTCAACTACCAAAAAAGCATTGAGGAGGTTTCATTGGATAGGAGCATATTAAAATCTCTTGGTGAGCATGCACGATTCTTTGAGAACTTAATGTATCGATTGGTGCTACATGGTGAAAGCCATTTCCAGGAACAAGTGTGTAGTATCCATGATGGGAATAACTTCTTCAACTTTATTTCCAGGGAGGAAAAGCAGCAAACTGCAAGGCACATTCTGTGCTTCATACATTTGCTCAATCCATGCCATTTAATCGCATATTTAAATTCAGAGAAGAATGCCATTCCAATTATTCAAAGCTGGATTAATCGCATTCCTAAAAATGTTTCCATTGAAGTCTAAAACAACTTGTTTCTTGCAGCCTCGTGTGCTGCCACGGCTTCGCGTGAGACATCCTTGGAGCTTTCCCTCCACGGCCTTCCCGCCCGCAGGGCGAAGCACCCATTTCCCACTCGCCAAATTTCGGGCGTGGGGCTTACGAGTGAGCGGGCAGGGGGGCGGATGAAAACCGTTTTTCGAGGATGACGTGAAGTAATTGGCAATGTGACCGCATGGAGTTGAGCGAATTGAATGGCATTGGTGGGAGCGGGCGAAGGGGAAAGCCCGTTTTCCCATCCCTGGCGCCTGACGCAATTCCGACCGGGGGGAGTTCCATGAGCGGCGTCGGGGAAGATATTGGCGGCGGGGGCTTCAGCCCCGCATCGCGGCGGCCGCACTGGCGCAAGTCGTTGCGAAACCCCAACATCAACTACCGAAACGGCTGGTTTTTCGTGACCACGCAAGTCGCGCACAACAAGTGCATTCTGGGGGCCATCGTGCGCGACCGGTTCGTCCCCACGCCGCTGGGCGAAGAGGTGCGCAAGGCTTGGCTGGCGATACCCGAAAAACACCCCGAGATGGAACTCGGCGAGTTCGCGGTCATGCCCAACCACTTCCACGCGATTGTGCGCGTCCGGTGGCGGCCCACCAACAAGGAGCACCACTTGGGCTACCTTGTCGGGCAATTCAAGGGGGGGACGGGGTTCGTCTACGGACGGATGCGGGGGGTGCATGGCGGGGCTGAAGCCCCGCAGACCGATATGGGACGTTGTCCCGACATCGGGCCACACCTATGGCAAGTCGATTACTGGGACGACCTGATTTCGAGCGCCGACGAGCTTGCCGCGCAAAGCCGCTACATTCGCGACAACCCGGCGAACTGGACGCGGGACCGGTTCGGGCCGTGCACGGAATACGCTTTTGGCAACGTGGAACTGCTGTCCGCGCCGCGGATTGCGTTCGTGGCGAGCCAGGGGTTTCCGGCGGCGGGGATGAAACCGCGGTTGTTTTGGAGGGAGGGCGGGGCTGAAGCCCCGCGGGCCGATATGGGGGAAGCGGTGATTATTTCGACTTTCACGAGCGCGCAGGAGAGGGAGGCGTTGCGGCGGGCGCTGGCCCAGGGGCGGCGGGTGGTGGCGGTGCTGCCGGGCGGCATTCCGCCCGAAAGTGAACTTTTCCCCGCGCTCGCGGATGCCTGCCGCGAAGGACGCGCCCTTCTTGTTTCGCCGCAACCGCCTAGGTCCCCCCTCACCAAGAAAGCCGCCACTTGGTGCAACGAATACGTCCTTTCGGACGCCGATGAAATCTGGACGGGCGACCTTTCCGAGGGAGGAATGCTCCGCGCCATGCTGCAACTTGTTACCAACGGAGGTTTGGGGAAGGGGGACGGGGACAGGGGAAATAAGGGGACAGACAAGAATGCCGGTTAGATAAGGCCCAACGTTTTCTTTGACAATGGCTTGGGGCGGCGGGTTCCCGGAATGGTCCCGAAGATGTGGCGGCGGGAGACCTTCTCCATCTCCCGGAGAATGGCCTTCGCCGCCTTCCAGTTCTCCGAAGCCGCTTTCATCGCTTCGTACTGGGCTTGCGAAAGCGCCACCGACACCGTTTTGCCGCCTTCGTTGCGCGTCCACTGGTACACCGGGCCGCCGGCCCCGTGTCCGCGGTCCTGCACCGTCCCGTGCGTGAGGGGGCCCAGTTCGCCCAGGCACCGGGCCAGCGCGGCCAGTTCGTCCTGCCAATCCGTGTTCTTTTTCATGCGGAAACCATAACAACAGGCTTACCCTTCCGTCAAGAGGGCGGCAATATTGCCGCCCTATGAAGACCTTCATCCATCATCCCGCCGTTCCCGCTTGTTTCTCCGCCGTCCTGGCCAACCGTCTGCAGGAGTGGGTGGACTGCGGCACCCCGCCTCCCGGTTCCCGAAACCGGAGGTTTCCCCCGCCGCTGGTCGCCATGGCCTGGCTTCTCCAGTGCCTGTTCGGGAACATTTCGTGCGAGAACGTCCTCGTCCGTCTCTCGTCCGCCCTGCGCCTTCCCTTTCCCCTTCGGAAGTCCGCCTACATCCAGGCCCGAGAACGGCTGACGGCCAAGCAGGTGACCGCCGCGGAGCGGTCCGTGGCGGCGCACGCCGGTCCCGCCGCATGCGCCGGACTCTTGCGGAACCGCCCGCTCAAGGCGCTGGACGGAGTGGACTTCCGGACGCTGGACACGCCTGAAAACCGCAGGAAATGGTCGTATCCGAGCGGGCAGAAGCCCGGCTGCGGCTTCCCGGTGCTCGGGTGCATGGCGGTGCGGGTGCTGGCCACGGGGCAGATGCTCGCGCTGACTTTCGCGAAGTGGTCGGTCCACGACCTGCGACTGTTCTTCCAGGCGCTGGCGAGGTTCGCGGCGGGCGACGTCCTGGTGGCGGACCGGGCGTTCGACGCCTTTGTCTTCTACGCCTCGCTCGCGCGGCGCGGCGTGGACGCCGTCTGCCGGGTGAAGTCGAAACGCCGCGACCTCTCGAAGCTGAGGAAAATCCGCTTGGAAAAGCGGCGCGGCGCGGAAGAATGGGCCGTCCGCCTGCACCGCCCCAAGCAAGCCGCGTCCATCAGCCGCAACCGTTTGACCGCACTTCCCAAAACCATCGACCTGCGCCTGATCCACACCAAAATCAGGGTCCGCGGCTTCCGCGACGAAGACCTCTGGCTGATGACCACCCTCGCCGACGCCAAGGCCTATCCCGCCGGGGACATCCTCCGGGTCTACCAGATGCGCTGGGAAATCGAGCTGGGCTTCCGCGACCTGAAGACCTCCATGGAAGCCGAGTTGCTGCGCTACCGGACGCCGGAGATGGTGGTGAAAGGAGCGCGGTTCTTCTTCCTGGCAAACAACTTCCTGCAATTGTTGGCGCGGGAGACGCTGGGAAACGCAGTGGAGTTCCGGCTCTCGTTCAAGGGGGCGTTGCCGGTGATGGCGGAGGTTCTGGTGTCCCTGTTGCGGGGAGAGGAGATGGCGGTATTGTTTGCCGGACTTCTGCCAACTCTGCAAAGCCTTCGATATCAGCGGAGAAAACGACCTTCACAACCCCGCGCCGTCAAACAGAGGCCAAAACCCTATGCCATCTTGAACAAACCCCGCCATGAATACATGGAAACCTTCCACCGGAATCGATACCGCAAAGAGGCTTAACTAACCGGTATTCGGGACAGACCCCTTAAAAATCTTGTCTCCCCTTACCCCGCCCCCCCATCTGTTTGGCCGGGCGGTCCCCGTGCCGCCCTCCCCCTCCACCCCGGCCCCTTTCTCCCGTCCCTGTGGTCGCTGGGTGTCCCTGTGGTCTCTGTGCCACTCTCCTTCCCTTGAACCTCGCAAACAGTTGACATCCCCCGCCAAAACAGGCACAAATCGCACAACGACAAGAGAAAAAGAACGTGATTGCCGGCAAAACCATGACTTGTGGGATTCTCATTGCCGCCATTCTCGTGACGGCTGGTCCGGTGTGCGTGCATTATGCCAAAAGAATCCGCACGGTCCACGCCGTGTCGGAACTCCATGGCGCACATGCTCTGGCAAGAGCCTGGCTGATTGGGCAATATGCGGAACACGGCGTCTATCCCCGCGAACTCCCCACCTACATCGAATACAACGGACGGCTGCGTCCCCTGCCCCACCATCGCCACATCCGCTACGACGTGTCGGAACACGGGGAACGGTGCGAACTGTCCTGGTCGGTCGGCTCCTGCGCCTGCAAGGAAACATGGGAAAACGGCCATCTGACGGCCCGCATCACAGAAGGTTTTTCCGAAACAGATGCCGCAGTCACGGAGCCGTAGAAGAACCGCATCGTGAAAATCAAGCCACTTTCGCTCCAAAATGGCATTCGGGGCCTCCTCACCGGAACCCCGGTCGCCATGTTCTTGCTCTTCTGCCTTCTGCTGGCAAACGGATGCGCGGACCTGCACACAAGCAAACGTAGCCTGCACCGCCACGCCAACCGGATGTTCGCCGGCTATGGAACATGGTCACGCTCGTTTGACAGCATCTGCCTCCTGGGCCTCGAAGAAGTGCGCAAGAATGGCGACGTGGTGGTTCTGAAAAGCTGGGAAGACGACTCGCCACCCGTATTCGCCTTTCACCCGCCCACCAACGGCCGCATCGTGGCGCTCTACGACATGCCCCACCATCTCGAACCGACCCATTGGCCGCCGCCCGAAATCCTGTTCGTGGATTCGGACTGGAAAACCTGCACCCTGCTGTACCGCGGCGAGGGTTTGACCGCGTTTTTGTTGACCGACGACTCCCTCCGACCCTTCACTTGGACCGAATTCCATCCCTACGGGAAACCCGTTTTGTTCGACAAACCCATCCAGCCCCGCACGTGGACCCCCGTTCCGTTCAACTCGGAAACCCCGCCATAACCACTTCCACGACCAAACCCCCGTTCTCGTTTACACCGCTTCCTGCCAATAAGGGGACCATTAAAAAATTCCCGTCCGATCAACCCCAGTCCCGCTCCATCCCCCGCCGCAACCAAATCAACCCCGCGCCGGAAAACCCCAACCCCAGGGCCACGTCAAAATGCGGCATGGCATGGGCAAAACCCCAAACGAGATTTGCCGTCGCGACCACGAGACTCAGCCCCGCCACGACGGTCATGCCGACCTTCTTGTGGTGGGGGCGGAGATTCTTGGTCTGGTAGGCAAATCCGAACAAGAAAAAACCTGCAACCAACCCGAGAAGAAAACCCCCGGGTCCCACGAGGGCCCTTTCCATCCAATCCAATTGCGACGACGCGACCAAGGCAACGGCAAAAACCACCAGCACCACAACCCAACAGACGCAAAAAGCCCGGTAAATCTTCCCAAGATGCTGCATCATGGCCTCACTGTCCTCCTATATCTCTTTCTTGTTCTTGGATTGAGGAAAACCAAAACAAACCCTCCGCACCTGTTTCCCGACCCCATTCCACCCGTTTTTCCGCCACCCCGCAAGCAAAACTTTGAGGAACAGGGACAGGCCCCTTTTGGAGCGCCTTTTTCCTTAAGGCAAACTGCTCAACCCCCGCCAAGGCTTCTGCGGCAACCTCGGGTCCAACCCATACTCGTTGGGCCCCCGCTCCCCCGGATGGAACAACAACCCGATTCCCAGCACAATCCCGCCGAACGGAATCGCGCACAGCCAATACCACCATCCTGAAAACCCCGCGTCGTGCAACCGGCGGATCGCCACCCCCACCGCCGGGAACAACTTGGCAAGGCCATACAACGCATACACCCGGCCGCACCAACGCAGGAAAACCGCGTCTCCCGCCGCATTCGCCCACGACAGCAACCCCAAAAACACGCCCCAAGCCGCCCACATGATGCAACGCTGGAAGACATATTCCCGCCTCGTCGCGCGCCCCTCCCACGTCCACCAAACCCAACTCCGCTTCCACGCCTCCAAAAACCCGATCGGCGGCACCCGGGAACCCGTGCCGTCGTCTCCCCCGGCCGCAACCTTCATCTCCGCCTCTTCCATGCCCTTCATGCCCCGATGTTGCCCACTCCTCCCCGCCCCGTCCAGCCCAAACTCCCGCCATCTCTGCAGTCCTTTT
>Ga0265298_10005129_pt1 | contig 16540 bp, 13 predicted proteins | sample AusTroGonzalo_MG_3_FD_193486 | JGI IMG/M metagenome (GOLD analysis project Ga0265298, IMG submission 193486) | Bovine rumen microbial communities from tropical cattle in Woodstock, Queensland, Australia - Gonzalo_01 | ecosystem: Host-associated > Mammals > Digestive system > Stomach > Rumen ... | reverse complement strand
ACTCCTACAAAGAAATTATACCAAATGAAGCAGTAACCGTCAATATCCGAAAATGCCAAGAATATACTTGACATAAGTCGATAAATATGTTATAATCGACATAAGTCAGAAAGGAGATGCTATTATGCCAAGACCTCAGAAATCACGCCGTATCTGTTGTTATCCCGATTACTGGAGCTTTGCGCCCGATCAGGATACAGCAAACGATACGGTCGTTATGTCGCTTGACGAGTTTGAAACGATACGTCTTATAGATTATCAGTCAAAGACGCAGGAACAATGCGCTCAGGAGATGAACGTGGCGAGGACAACTGTCACGGCTATCTATGACACCGCAAGAAAAAAGCTCGCTGCTGCACTGGTCGAGGGCAGACGCATCGTCATATCGGGCGGAAATTATACTCTTGATAACACGATCTCGGAGGAGATCGCACGGAAAGGAAGCAGTATTATGAGAATCGCAGTAACCTATGAAAACGGTCAGATATTTCAGCATTTCGGCAGAACGGAGCAGTTCAAGCTCTATGACGTTGCTGACGGAAAGATCATCAACGAGCAGGTAGTTGGAACAATGGGCGCAGGACATGGTGCGCTTGCAGGATTCCTGAAAAACGCTCAGGCTGACGTTCTTATCTGCGGAGGTATCGGCGGAGGCGCACAGATGGCTATGCAGGAGGCTGGTATCACCCTCTACGGCGGTAATATGGGCAGTGCCGATGAAGCTGTACAGGCTTTCCTTGCACAGACACTTGTTCAGAACGAGAACCCTACCTGCGATCATCACGATCACGAACACGGCGAAGGTCATTCCTGCGGAGATCATGGCTGCGGCAGCCATAGCTGCGGTAATCACTGATGAAATACGATCATACCGAAAAGGCAGTCGCTCTTTTCACACAGGGATATAACTGCGCTCAGTCTGTTTTTGTTGCATTTTCTGATGTGACAGGCATGGACGAGAAACTTGCTAAAAGGCTTTCATCATCATTCGGTGGTGGAATCTGTAAATTCTTATCCTATCAATCGTATCTGCCTGATTGATAGATAAGATATCAGGATAATCTTTATTTGATTCTTCTTTATTTGATTGCTCTTTACTTAATTGTCTCGAAATCTCCCATCCGGGTTTTACCCATCCGGAAATTTTCCGGTTAGGTGAATTACGGATAGGTTTATTATGGAGCGGTGATTGAAAAAACGTATATTGCATCGTTCCATATCTACCATTACTGTTCCTTTCTCGGTATCTGCTAAGATATCCGGCTGCTTCAAGTTCTTTCAGAATAGAAGATATCGTGTCTGAACATTCAATACAGATAGCTGATAGTCCCTCTATCGTCATATCCCATTCAGGAGGAAGAGACAGGATCAGTGCCTGAAGTCCTTTTGCTTTCAGAGAAATCCTTTTGTCACGCATCAGTTCATTGGAGATAACAGTGAAGCCTGTATTGAATTCGACCTTACAGTATGCCATCAACTGCCCCCGTCTCTTATATGATCTGAAAGATCAAAAGATATTTTCAGAATACTCTTGACAATGGGTTCATTTTGTGCTTGGGGGAGACAGAAATTTTTTTCAAAAACCCCCTTGACAAATTCCTTGCTTTGTGCATTGTACCCCTCAGGAGAAATTTCAGAAAAGGTATTGACAAGTATCTGATTTTGTGATATGGGAGAGTTTCTGCATCTTGGTGTTGTTTTCATTATATAACACAGTCCTTTCGATTTTAATCATAACAACAAAAAAAGCCCCGTACCAGCAGTGTATATACACCGCCGATACGAGGCTTTAAGTTTTTTATTGGATTTTATCCTACTTCAAGACAAAACACCATTTTAATATCTCGCCACTGATTTTTCCTTAAATAGCTTCCATGAGCCTTTTTATAGGCTTTCGCCATTTCATAGGTTATTGGAAACTCCCAAGAAATCGTGACTTTATGACTCCTACTTAGAAGCGATAGCAGCCTGTGCAGCAGCAAGACGAGCGATCGGAACACGGAAAGGTGAGCAAGATACATAGTCAAGGCCGATCTTGTGGCAGAACTCAACAGATGTAGGATCACCGCCGTGCTCACCGCAGATACCGCAGTGGAGCTTGGGATTAACGGGCTTACCGAGCTTGATAGCCATTTCCATGAGCTTGCCGACACCTGTCTGGTCGAGCTTAGCGAAAGGATCGTTCTCGAAGATCTTCTTGTCGTAGTAAGCGCCGAGGAACTTGCCTGCGTCGTCACGTGAGAAGCCGTATGTCATCTGTGTAAGGTCATTAGTACCGAAGCAGAAGAAGTCAGCGTTAGCAGCGATCTCGTCAGCTGTAAGAGCAGCTCTCGGGATCTCGATCATTGTACCAACTTCGTACTCAAGGTTAGCGCCTGCTTCCTTGATAACAGCGTCAGCAGTCTCAACGACTACCTTCTTAACGTACTTGAGCTCCTTAACGTCGCCAACGAGCGGGATCATGATCTCAGGCTTAACTGTCCAGTCAGCGTGCTTCTTCTTTACGTTGATAGCAGCCTTGATAACAGCCTTTGTCTGCATTGCAGCGATCTCAGGATATGTTACAGCGAGACGGCAGCCTCTGTGACCCATCATCGGGTTGAACTCGTGGAGTGAAGCGATGATGTTCTTGATGTCAGCAACTGTCTTGCCCTGTGCCTTAGCGAGAGCAGCGATATCGTCTTCCTCAGTAGGAACGAACTCGTGGAGAGGAGGATCCAGGAAACGGATAGTAACCGGGTTGCCTTCGAGAGCCTCATAGAGAGCCTCGAAGTCGCTCTGCTGCATAGGCTCGATCTTAGCGAGAGCAGCTTCTCTTCCTTCAACTGTATCTGAGCAGATCATCTCACGGAAAGCAGCGATTCTGTCTGCCTCGAAGAACATGTGCTCTGTACGACAGAGACCGATACCCTCAGCGCCGAGCTCCCTTGCCTTCTTAGCGTCAGCAGGAGTATCAGCGTTTGTACGAACCTTGAGAGTTCTGTACTTGTCAGCCCAAGCCATGATTCTTCCGAACTCACCTGCGATCTGAGCATCAACTGTAGGAATGATACCGTCGTAGATGTTACCTGTTGTACCGTCGATTGAGATGTAGTCGCCTTCCTTGAAGGTCTTGCCTGAGAGCTCGAACTTCTTGTTAGCTTCATCCATCTTGATGTCGCCGCAGCCTGAAACGCAGCACTCACCCATACCACGTGCAACAACGGCAGCGTGTGATGTCATACCGCCGCGAACTGTCAGGATACCCTGAGCAGCCTTCATACCTGTGATATCCTCAGGTGAAGTCTCGAGACGAACGAGAACTACCTTCTCGCCCTTAGCAGCCCACTCAACAGCGTCGTCAGCTGTGAATACGATCTTACCGCAGGCAGCTCCGGGTGAAGCACCGAGGCCCTTGCCGATAGGAGTAGCAGCCTTGAGAGCCTTTGTATCGAACTGTGGGTGGAGAAGTGTATCGAGGTTTCTGGGGTCGATCATTGCAACAGCTTCCTGCTCTGTCTTCATGCCCTCGTCAACGAGGTCGCAAGCGATCTTGAGAGCAGCCTGTGCAGTTCTCTTACCGTTTCTTGTCTGGAGCATATAGAGCTTCTTGTTCTCAACAGTGAACTCCATATCCTGCATATCGTGATAGTGATTTTCGAGAGTCTGGCAAACTTCCTTGAACTGAGCGAAAGCTTCAGGGAATGTCTCTGCCATCTGCTGGATAGGCATAGGTGTACGAACGCCGGCAACAACGTCTTCGCCCTGTGCGTTTGTGAGGAACTCACCCATGAGCTTCTTCTCACCTGTAGCAGGGTCACGTGTGAAGGCAACACCTGTACCGCAGTCATCACCCATATTACCGAATGCCATTGACTGTACGTTTACAGCAGTACCCCATGAGAAAGGAATATCGTTATCACGTCTGTATACGTTAGCTCTGGGGTTGTCCCATGAACGGAATACAGCCTTGATAGCGCCGATGAGCTGCTCCTTGGGATCGTCAGGGAAGTCCTTGCCGATCTTAGCCTTGTACTCAGCCTTGAACTGGCCTGCGAGCTCCTTGAGGTCGTTAGCGTCGAGCTCAACGTCCTGAGTTACGCCCTTCTTAGCCTTCATCTGGTCGATGAGTTCCTCGAAATACTTCTTACCAACTTCCATAACTACGTCAGAATACATCTGGATGAATCTTCTGTAGCAGTCCCAAGCCCATCTGGGGTTGTTTGACTTTTCTGCGATAGTGTTAACAACTGTCTCGTTAAGACCGAGGTTAAGGATTGTATCCATCATACCGGGCATTGAAGCTCTTGCGCCTGAACGAACAGAAACGAGGAGAGGATTCTCCTTGTCGCCGAACTTCTTGCCTGTGATTCCTTCCATTTTAACGATATACTCGTTGATCTCTGCCATGATCTCGTCAGAGATTCCGCCGTCCTCATAATACTGAGTACAAGCCTCTGTTGTGATCGTGAAGCCCTGAGGAACAGGGAGTCCGATGTTTGTCATCTCAGCAAGGTTTGCGCCCTTACCGCCGAGAAGCTCTCTCATGTTGGCATTACCCTCAGAGAAAAGGTAACAATACTTATTTGCCATTGGTGTATACCTCCATTTTTTACATTACCGGACAATTTCCGTTAGGGCATTATCCGAGTTATACCTATTATAACACATTCAAGAAAAAAATACCATATATGTGATGACAAATTTAAGCCGTTTAAATTACTTTATTTGTACAAAAATCAACAAAGCGGAGCGGATTTGACAAAAAAGGCTTGCATTTGCGGTCAAAGTGTGCAAAAATATGTGTATAGGAGTTTTTGAAAGGAGATATTTGTTCTATGAGAAGGATAAAGTCACTGCTTTTTGTATGTACGATAGCTTTGTGCGCTGCCTCATGCAGCAAAAATACAGGCGGTACGGAACAGTCTGATACGGCTTCCGTCGCTGAGCAGACTACTGTGCAGACAGCTTCGTATGATCCGTCTATGATAGGTCCCGCGCAGGGCGTTCCTGCCGCTTCTCTGCCTGCCGACGCCGAAAAGGCGCTGAGGACTTTCGCGGAGAGCAGCGTGAGCGGAGACGTGGACACTATGCTTGAGAGTATGTACCCGGTAGATGCGGTCGAGGCTATGGAAGAATCAGGCATGAAACAGGAATTCGCTGTTGCGATGAGTTCGGGCGTAGGCGGCAAGCTCAACAATATGACCACGGACAGCTGCTATAAGCTGAGCAGCGCTGCCATAAAGGCTTCAAAGAAGTATTTTGATTCGTTTGCAGAGGGTCTGAAGCTGAAAAACCACAACTATCAGATAACAGACGGATATACCCTTAATATCAGCATTGAAACGGAAATAAACGGACAGACCGATAATTTTTCCGACCCTGTGTCCGTCGTGCTCATCGACGGGGAGGGCTGGAAGCTGATACCGGCGTCTGAGGAGTACCTTCTGGGCATGGTGCAGACTGAGGAACAGACTCAGCCTGCGTCACAGGAGCAATAAAATAATTTTTAGGAGAGGTAAATATGAATAAAGCTGTGATATTAGCCGGAGGACAGGGCAAGCGCATGAAGGCTGATATGCCCAAGCCGCTTTTCAAGGTCCTGGGAGAGCCTATGCTCCATTGGGTGACAACTGCCTGCGAAGCTGCCGGAGTTTCAGATATTTGTGTGGTAAAGGGCTTCATGGGCGAAATGATAGACGAGTATCTTGAAGGAAAGTACACGACAGTTCTTCAGGCTGAGAGACTGGGAACAGGCCATGCGGTACAGCAGGCGATACCCTTCCTCGAAAGCGACAAGAGCGGCAATACACTTGTGCTTTGCGGCGATGCTCCGTTTATCGACGAGGAGACAATAAAAAATTCCCTTGCCGTACATGAGCAGCAGGGGAATGCGGTCACTGTCATAACCGCGGAGCTGGACAATCCCTTCGGATACGGAAGGATAATCCGCAGCGCAAACGGTATCAGCGGCATAGTTGAGCAGAAGGACGCCACAGAGGAGCAGAAGGCTGTGAAGGAAGTAAATTCCGGCGCTTACTGGTTCAGAACAGCTGACCTTGTGGAGCTTCTCGGCAAGCTGGACAACAACAACGCGCAGAAGGAATACTACCTTACGGATACTGTTTCCATTGCTATATCAGAGGGCAAGAACGCAGGCGCCTTCAAGTCGGACAACGCTGACATAATCAGAGGCGCCAACGACAGGCAGGACCTCCTTGAGCTCAATACGTACGCAAGAATGGCTGTAATAAAGAAGCACCTTGTGAACGGTGTCGAATTCACCTGCACCGACGGAGTCATCATCGAGCGCGGCGTAGAGATAGGCGTTGGTACCGAGATACTTCCTAATACAATACTGCGAGGAAATACCGTTATCGGCAAAAACTGCAAGATAGGTCCTAATGTTATGGCTGAGAACTGCCGTATCGGCGACGATGCCGCACTCAATACGGTACAGGCTTACGATTCTGAGATAGAATCCGGTGTAAGCGTAGGTCCTTATGTTCATATACGTCCCGGCAGCACTATAAAGTCGGGAGCAAAAATAGGCGACTTTGTGGAGGTCAAGAACTCGGTCATCGGTGAAAAGACTGCCATCGCACATCTTGCTTATGTCGGAGACAGCGACATCGGAAAGCGTGTAAATATCGGCTGCGGAACAGTTACGGTAAACTATGACGGCATTGCGAAGAGCCGCTGCGTTATCGGCGACAACTGCTTTATCGGCTGCAACACCAATCTCATAGCTCCGGTAAAGCTCGGAAAGGCTGTATATACCGCCGCGGGAACGACTGTCACGAGAGATGTGCCGGATTATGCCCTTGCTATAGACAGAGGCGTCATGAAGGTGAACGAGGGATACACTCTCAGGAAGCTCAAAACAAAGCTCGAGAACAAGTGATGATAAAGAAAAGAGGCTGCCCTCAAGGCAGCCTTTTTTATATGGTATAGAACGAAATAAGCGGGTAAACAAAAGAATAACGACCTTCATTGACACCCTCTCAAAAGCCAATCAAGGTCGCTATCGATCAACATCCATGCACCCTCTATACACAGATGTCAATTACGGCGGGCACCATTTCCGCAGTGCCATATATCCGTTTGCAATGCTGTCACGACTGATCAGAAGTATCAAGCGTCATTAAACTGCTTTAGGCGATTAAACATATTATAGGCATTAATGTTTAATAACAGTTGTGAATAGTCGGAAGTATACTAAAACTGGATGGTTGGATTGGGGATCCGGCGGAGTTTAAAACCAGATCATGCAACACAGGATATAATTGCCGATTTTGTTACAGGACACATAATATATCTTAACATTATTATGTGGTGGTAGAAGAGCCGATATTTCGGTAAATTCCTCTGCCAACAATTGTATTATAGACCATGTGGGGAGGAAGTTCAATTGATTATATTGCTCGAAATTAGCACTAAATTGCTAAAATAAATACAAAGTTTTACATTAATAATTTATTAACAACTGTATTCATTTTATTTGTTCATATTATATCCACAAACCAGTGGAGAACGTGTTTAATCTTTTATCAGAACAAAAAAACAATTGAGTATTTCCTATAATTTCGACAAATCGAAATGCACCTGATTTTTTAGCACAAAAGTGATATCATTGTGAAACTGCACAAAGCTGAAACTGACTGTCATTCATTTAACAATTATTAAAAATAGCAACAAATGACCAAAAGTAGTTTTGATAGCAAAAAATGCATAATTTTAATATATTTTTTTATTTTAACAATAACATTCCGAATAAAAAGCTCCGGAGATATCTCCGGAGCAGTATGTCATATGATACCGTTCGCCGCATTGTCGATGCGATCCCTGTAATAGGCTTCTTCCCATGAGAAATCGAACTTTTTGAAAAGCTTCAGGCAGCCTTCCGCGTTGCCGAGAGCGCCTTCGAGCCCTTCGCTGTCGCCGCTGCGTGCGAATATATATACAGCGGTAACGAATATCTCAAGCAGGGTGAAATCGTTCTTGCCCTGAGGTTTGTATCCGAATTTCAGCAATTTCAGACCCTGAGAGTAATTCTTTGAAGCACAGTCAGCCAGAGCGAGGGACATATACAGCTCCGCCTGCCTGTTCTGGGAGACCTTTGATGACAGCTTCTGGAGAAAACTTATATGTGCGGTGCGGAAGTCCACGGCATCGCGCCAGTTGCCGATCTTACTGATGGTCCTCAGCATACCTGTGCAGTAGTCGAACCTTTCCTCGCCGCCGAGTTTCTTGTCTGAAAGCTTGTCAAGGTAGAAATAGGCTGATTTGTGATCCATGACCCTGTCGTAAAGCGACGCGAGCTGGATCAGATCAAAAGGAGAAGGCTTTTTTGCGCCGTCGATGAATGCATCGGCATATGCGTCGCACAGCTCTGTTGTATATCCGCTTTCAACGAAAAGACCGTATACGTCAACGTATTTCTTCAGTTCCGCTGCGCTTGATGTGAGCAGGGGAAATCCCACTTTTTTCCGCTCAATTGGTGATAACATATCTCGCCCCTCCTATCTGTTATTATTATCGTAACTGTATAACAATTATATAATACTGACGCAGTTTTTATACAATGAGTCAAAACAGTAAATTATAACATCCTACTCTGTATATCAATTTTAGCACAAATCTAATTCTTAGTCAACAATTGTGAGTAAATACATGATAAAACTGTTGATATGCACAAAAATGCAACGAATTTTTTTCCTAATCAACATATTGAACAATTTCCGGTTTTTAAGACTATTTCAATATTTTATGGTATAATGTAATTAAAGTGGAATGTTATACGCTTCAGGACCATTCCTGTATTTAAAGATGTGCTGCCGGAGCGGCAGCTGATTATCCGAGGGGGTATTATTATGAGACTTCTCGTTGTTGAGGACGAGATGCAGCTTGCGGACGCTTTGTCCGAGATACTTAAAAGAAATATGTACAATGTCGATACCGTTTATGACGGTGTGGACGGACTTGATAACGCGCTTACAGGCGTTTATGACTGTATCATTCTCGATATCATGCTTCCGGGAATGAACGGTATAGAAGTTCTGAGAAAGCTCAGACAGGAGAGGATAAATACACCTGTGCTGCTCCTCACTGCAAGAAGTGAGATAGAGGACAAGATAAACGGTCTTGACTGCGGCGCGGACGACTATATCACAAAGCCCTTCGTGACGGGAGAGCTCCTTGCGAGAGTACGCGCTCTCACAAGAAGAAAGGGCGAACTCGTCGATGAGGGCAGACTTGATTACAACGGACTTGAACTCAATAAGAATACCTGTTCCGTTATGTGGCACGGAAATGACGTGAAGCTTTCACTGAAGGAATATCAGATAATGGAGCTCCTTATATCAAATCCGAGGCAGATACTTCCAAAGGAAAGAATAATTGAAAAAATATGGGGCTACGAGAGCGATGTCGAATACAACAATATTGAAGTATACATATCATTCCTCAGAAAAAAGCTTTCAGTGATATCGGCTCCCGTGCAGATCAAAACAGCGAGAGGTATTGGCTACTCGCTGGAATAAACCGTAAAAAGGAGGAATGACAGATGTTCAGAAAAGTACATGACCGTATGTTCAGAAGAGCACAGATGAAGCTTTTCGGCATGACCGTCAGTATTCTTCTTGCTGTGTTTATTGCGCTTATTTTCGGTATAAACATGATAACAGAATCGGTGATGAATATGCAGTCCAAGGAGGTGCTGGAGGAGATCGCCGCGGATATAGGCTATGACGAGAGAAAGGCTACATTTTATTTTGCAAGTCACTCCGAGCCTAAGAACGAAAGAGAGAACCCTCCGCCGGAAAAGCCTTCAAAGCCGTCTGATACGTCAACTACGGCTGAAACAGATACGACTGCGGAAGGCACCGACGCTGCGACTTCGTCTGATGTGGCTTCAAGCACCGATGCTCCTACAGAGGGCGATGTGACTGAGCCTGAGTATCAGCCTCAGACCGATCCTGATACTCAGCCGGCTGAGCCTGATACCACGACACGTCCTTGGGTGATATTCCCCACAATGCCTGAGGATGCTACGTTACCGGATATGTCCGGCAGCTGGAACCAGGACTGGAATAAACAGGACGGCAGTCAGGGCTGGAGCGGCTGGGGCGGTCAGAGCGGCAGCACCGGCGGTCAGGACTGGAACAACGGCGGCTGGGGCGGTCAGAGCTGGAGCGGCTGGGGCGGTCAAGGCGGCAGCACCGGCAGTCAGGACAGCAGTACCGGCGGTCAGAGCTGGAGCGGTTGGGGCGGTCAGAGCGGCAGCACCGGCAGTCAGGGCGGCAGCACCGGCGGTCAGGATTGGAACAACGGCTGGAATCAGAACTGGAACAATCAGAATGGCGATCAGGGTCTGAACGGCTGGTACTGGGACGGAAAGCAGTGGAAGAACAATAACGGCGAGACATGGAACGGTGTAGGTATACCGCCGTGGATCGAAGTAAGCCCGGAGCAGGAGGAGCAGTATTCACAGTGGTGGAGCAGCTCAAATCCCTATAATCTGTGGGATCCGAACAATCCGTACAGTCCCTGGAACAAAAAGGTAAAGGACAGTGAGAGCAGCGCTACTCCAAAGGTCAACAGCAAAGAGCCGGAAGAGGTTTCAGAGGAATTCAGAAAGTATAGTTCAGATCAGGATACCGCCGCTTCCGATGATGATATGATTGCTCAGACTGCGGAAGACGGCAGCGGCTATGAGCTGGTGCTCCTTTCGGAAAGCAGTACGTCGGGTACGGTTGTACGTACAGGAAATACAAATAATCAGAACAACGCCAAGAATTCAGTGAAGGTGGAGGAGATACCGAGAAACATCGGCTCTATAGAATTCTTTGCGCTGATGGCTGATACCAACGGCAGATACCTTAATCAGCTCTATACCGATATCGACGCGGCAAGGGCACAGAAGTACACAAGTATCATAATCAGCGACAGACATGATACGGGCATCATCAACGTCAAGCGTGATACAGGTATGGTAGATTCGTATCAGTATTATAAAGCAAGCAAGCCGAACGGTACTATCATGATACTTACCGACAAGAGTGATGAGACCAATGTTCTCAAGCAGCTCAAGCGTTCTACTATCATGGTAGGATTCATAGCTCTTATTGTGCTCTCAGTGTTCGCTTACTTCCTCAGTAAAAAGAGCATTCAGCCTATAAAGACAGCTTTCGACAAGCAGAAGCAGTTCGTTTCTGACGCGAGCCATGAGCTGAAAACTCCTCTTACTGTTATATCCACCAACGCAGATGTTCTCGAAGGCGAGATCGGCGATAACAAGTGGCTCAATTATATCAAGTCCCAGACTGACCGTATGAGCGTGCTTGTAAACGATCTCCTGAATCTCACAAGACTTGAAAACAGCAATAACGAGCTTGAACGCAGATACTTCAACCTCAGTAAGGCGATCGCAAATACCGCACTTCCGTTTGAGTGTCAGGCGTTTGAGAGCAACAAGAAGTTCGAGGTCAATATCGAGGACAATATCATGCTCAACGGCAGCGAAAAGCATATCAAGCAGATGGCTGCGATATTCATCGACAACGCTCTGAAATATTCCAACGACGGCGGCACTATTCAGGTAACACTGAAGCGCTCCGGTGAAAGGAAACTGTTCTCGGTATTCAATACCGGCGAGGGTATCAAGGAGAACGATACCGAGAAGATATTCGAGCGCTTCTACCGCAGCGACGAGTCGAGAAACCGCGCAACAGGCGGTTACGGACTTGGTCTTGCTATCGCAAAATCCGTTGCAGACAAGCATAAGTTCAAGATACACGTCCTCAATCAGCCCGGCAAGGGAGTATGCTTCATAGTAACTATGTGACGTACAGTGTACAGCGCCTCAGGCAGTTGCCTGAGGCGATTTTGTCTGCCGGAAGTTGACAGTGTATGCAATGTGTATTATAATTAATGTGTATTATTATCATTACAACTACCTGAAAGGAAACAATGAAATGAAAAAGGTCCTGAAGCTGACAATGGGCAGTGCTTTATGCGCTGTGGATCTCGGCGACGGAAGCGAAAGAGGTGAGTATGTCAGTCAGGATTATATCCTCAGCAAACTGGGCAGACCTCACCGCAGCATAAGCCTCATGTACTGCTATTACCCGCTTGATAAAGAATTTCCGGGACGTATTTCGGAGGTATACAAGGATAAGGAAGTGAAGTTCCAGTGGGACTACCCCTATGATGACTATTTTCCCTATCTCGGCGGTATAGGCGGCAGCACCGACAGCGAGCCCTTTACGTATATGCGCGATATACGCAGACACGGTCAGGACGTTACCCTGACCCTCACTATAGACCCATTTGTTACCGACGAGCACCTTGCAGCTATAGGAGAGGACCTGAAAAGCTTTGGCAGGCTCTTCCTGCGCATAAATCACGAAGCTACCGGAAACTGGTTCGAGTTCTGCAAGCGTGCGGATCATCAGCAGGTAGCGGACTTCTACTGCCGCGCCGTGAGGATAATAAAGGAACACGCTCCGAATGTGCAGACAGTTCTCTGTATCGGCGGAGTAGAGGACATCAGCTCCGAGGAAATGGTAATGGAGAAGGAGTTCGCACAGGCTGTGCGCGATACGGATATATGGTCTGTGGACAAGTACCTTGCTCTCCACTGGGGCTGGCCCTGCGATACCGCGGAGACCGGCGGCACTACTCATTGCAGATATTCTGTCCGGGATATATTCACACTGACGAGAATGAGCTTTGAGCGTTTCAGATATCTTAACGGAGGCGTTTCAAAACCCATGATAATGTCGGAGATGAACGCTGACGGAGATGTCACAGGACCTTATGAGCAGGCTGATATGGTAAAGCGGTTCTGCGATATGATAGAAGAGGAAAATGCGGACTGGTTCACCGGCTTTACGTTTTATCAGTTCCGCGACCGGGGCAGGCTCGGACTCGAACGCGAGGACCCGAACAACGCTGATGTGGGTATCGAACAGCCGGTCATGAAGACCTACAGGGAGATAATAAACAGGGAGAGGTTCCTGCCGTCGATGACTGTCGGCGGTGAAACTGAGCTGCCGGTAAAGCTTCGCTGGGGAAGCTCCGAGGACGCTGAGGGAATAGCAGTGCCCCTGCATTTTGAAGCTGCTCCAGTGTTCTGCGAGCTGTTTTTCAGGGACGATTCAAACCTTATGCTGGAGCTGAACGGGCGCTGGTTCTATAAAGCTCCGGAGACAAAATATATCGACCTTATGCCTGCGTTCTACGAAAAGCCTGTTGACGGCAGCTGCGATATGCTGCTGAAGATATTTGCTCCGCCTGCAAGCGGAGAGAACGACCTGTCGGCAGAGGACGGTATGTTCAACTATTATTATGTGCTTGAAGGGCTGCCGGAGATACGCATAAGAACCGCTCCCACAGAGCCTGATAAAGACATTACGGAAGGAAATACATGATATGAAAACATCAGTCGTTATAGTATGTGCGGGAAACTCAACAAGAATGGGCGGTGTGAACAAGATACTGCTTCCCCTTGGGGAAAGAAAGGTCATAGGCGTTACAATGCAGGCTTTCCAGAGCTGCGAGAGCGTCAGCGAGATAGTGATAGTTGCCCGTGAGGACGATATACCTGCTATACAGGAGGAAGCAAGTGCGGCAGGCATAACCAAGCTGACGGTCTGTACTACCGGCGGCGCCACACGTCAGGCAAGCGTTATCAACGGAATAAAGAAGATATCAAAGGATACGGAGCTGGTCGCCGTGCATGACGGTGCCCGTCCTCTTGTAAAGCCGGAGCATATCGAAAAGGTCATAAAGGACGCAGCCGTATTCGGAGGCGCGACTCTCGGAGTTCCCGTCAAGGATACTATCAAGGCGGTTGACGGCGGACTTATAGTTGATACTCCGCCGAGAAGCTCCCTTTATATCACCCAGACTCCGCAGATATTCAAGCGAAATCTTTACTTTGAGGGCATTGATTTTGCACTTGAGCACGACCTTGATTTCACCGACGACTGTCAGCTGGTGGAGGCTATCGGCGGAAAGGTGGCAATGACCGTGGGAGACTATACCAACATAAAGATAACAACTCCTGAGGATATCGCCATTGCGGAGGTGCTGCTCAGGCAGCGCTGAGAGCATATAAAAGGAGAAAAATAAAAATTGGGTAAATAACATTTATGTGGTCGTTAAGTGCCGGGCGTTTGTGTTAGCGTCAGCCTGCCTTCGACCTTCCAAAAAGCTATATTTCCATAAAAATAAATTCCCGTAAACAGCTTTTGTCTGCTGCTTACGGGAATTTTTATCATTATCTTATCTTTGAGCCTACGGGGATACTGTCGTCTACGAATATCACCTTTACTCCGTCGGGAGTATCGGCTGCGCATATCATGCCGTTGCTGTCAACGCCTCTGAGCTTTACGGGCTTGAGGTTAGCGATGAGCTGGAGCTTCTTTCCTATAAGGTCCTCAGGCTCGTAATACTGAGCGATACCCGATACAACCTGACGTCCGCCCATGCCGTCGTCGAGCTGCAAGCAAAGGAGCTTGTCTGACTTCTTTACCTTTTCGCAGGCAACTACCTTTGCAACTCTTATCTCTACCTTTGCAAAGTCGTCTATGGTTATCTCCGGAGCGAGCTGTATCTCCTCCTTGGGAGCCTCGCCCTTTTCCTCTGCGGAGAGCTTTGCCTTTGCGGCCTCCATATTCTTTGTGAGTATCGCGTTGAGCTCTTCTATTTCCTTGTCAACGTCTATTCTCGGGAAGAGTATCTCGCCCTTGTGAACTGTTACGTTCTCGGGGAGCACACCGAATCTGCTGAGCTTTTCGTACTCCACATCAGCTGCGGAAGCGCCTATCTGCTCCCATACCTTAGGCATTGTAGTAGGCATGAAGGGAGCAAGCAGAGCAGATGTTACACGAATAGCTTCAAGGAGATTGTAGAGCACAGCCGCAAGACGTGCTTTCTTGGTATCGTCCTTGCCCAGCTTCCACGGCTCTGTCTCGTCGATGTACTTGTTCGCGCGGTCAACTACCTTTGATATCTCTTCAAGAGCCTGTTTCAGCTTTGTCTCATCGATGCACTTGTCCACCTCACCGCAGAGTGAAGTGACTGTAGCCTTGAATTCGTCATCGAGAGCGTCGCCTTCACGGTCTGTGGGGAGAGTACCGCCAAAATATTTGTCAGCCATTGCAACGGTACGGGAAACAAGGTTTCCGAAGCCGTTTGCAAGGTCGGAGTTTATACGGTTTATCATTATCTCATTTGAGAAGAGGCTGTCAGCGCCGAGAGCCATTTCACGCAGGATATGGTATCTTATGGAGTCGCAGCCGTAGCGCTCGCCCAGTACGAATGGGTCAACTACGTTTCCGAGAGACTTTGACATCTTGACGCTCTCGCCGCCCTTGCTTTGCATGGTGATATAGCCGTGTACCGCAAGGTGCTTGGGGAGAGGCAGGTCGAGAGCCATGAGCATTGCAGGCCATATGATAGCGTGGAAGCGCATGATGTCCTTTGCTACCATGTGAACGTCAGCGGGCCAGAACTTCTCGAAGTCGCTGTGAGCGGAGTTCTCATAGCCGAGAGCTGTGATATAGTTGGAGAGAGCGTCTATCCATACGTATACGACGTGCTTTTCGTCGAAGGATACGGGAACGCCCCATGTGAACGAGGTCCTTGACACGCAGAGGTCCTCAAGACCGGGCTTGATGAAGTTGTTTACCAGCTCTACAGCTCTTGTCTTTGGACGGAGGTAGTCCGTCTCCATGAGAAGCTTTTCTATACGCTCTGCAAAGGGAGACATCTTGAAGAAGTATGCCTCCTCCTTTGCAAACTTTACGGGTCTGTGACATTCGGGACAGCAGCCGTTCTCGTCCAGCTGTGAGTCTGTCCAGAAGCTCTCGCAGGGAGTGCAGTATTTGCCTGAGTATTCGCCCTTGTAGATATATCCTCTGTCGTAGAGCTCCTTGAATATCTTCTGTACCGCTTCAACGTGGTAGTCGTCGGTGGTACGGATATATCTGTCGTAGGAGATGTTCATGTATTTCCAGAGGTTCTTGAACTTGCTGACGATGACATCAACGTACTCCTTGGGAGTAACGCCCTGCTCGGCAGCCTTCTGCTCTATTTTAAGACCGTGTTCGTCAGTGCCTGTAAGGAACATTACGTCATGGCCCTGCATTCGCTTGTAACGGGCAATAGTATCGCAGGCAACTGTCGTATAGCAGTGACCTATATGTGGATCGCCCGAAGGATAATAAATAGGCGTGGTGATGTAAAAGGTTCCTTTTGACATAATAATCGCTCCAATCTGAGTGTGAAAATTTCCGCTTCCGAATGAAAGAAACGGATACAGATTATATTATATCACACATTTTTCATCTTGTCACGCTTTTTATATAATATTTGTGCATTGACATAAAAAAAGCCTGCCCTTCGGCAGACTTTTATTTCAGAAATTTAGGATTGTCAGTGCGTTCAAGCAGATAATCCACGGAGACGTTGAAATAGTCGGCGAACTTTATAAGCGTCTGATAATCAGCTTCACGAACTTCATTTTCATAACGGCTTATACTGTTTTGCGACA
>Ga0265298_10005128_pt1 | contig 16542 bp, 12 predicted proteins | sample AusTroGonzalo_MG_3_FD_193486 | JGI IMG/M metagenome (GOLD analysis project Ga0265298, IMG submission 193486) | Bovine rumen microbial communities from tropical cattle in Woodstock, Queensland, Australia - Gonzalo_01 | ecosystem: Host-associated > Mammals > Digestive system > Stomach > Rumen ... | reverse complement strand
TAACAACCACTCTTCCGTTTTTGCCTTGGAACACAAATCCTGTTCCAAGCATGATGGAAAATGCATTCGATTTGTCGCTCGTGTTTTTCAAATGGAATTCAACGCCCGGCGCGCTGGTTATATATGAGGCGCATTCAATACCTCCTGTAATATCAAAAGTATATTTATTGTTGTCGAAGTCGGATTTATCATAATTAATAGAAGCTCCCTCACCGATAGTCCAACTATCAATCGAGGTACCGATCGTCGTGAGGTCATAGTACTTCGGGATGAACTCGCAAGGACTGTTGTGAAGTTTGAAGTATGCGATCTCATAGATGTAAGCACCAGCCTCCGGATAGCCTACGTTAGCCTCACCGTCATAACCCGGCTCGATGTTAGCGTCCTTACCCCCCTGGTTGATCCATGCATCAGCGTCACCGGTCTGATACTTCCAGTCGAACGAACCGTCACTCTTCAATTGAACAGCCTTACCCAGTGCACCTTCAGCCCACGGGAAAGATGCTACATACCAACCGTCGAAACCATCGAGTTTCTCGAAACGTTTCAAAGCAGCTACATCGTCAACGTTCCAATCGTTGTAGGTACCAACGAGAACCATGTCATTACATACCTCCTCGTCAAAATAGAGAGCGAGGATAACATCATTTGCCAGGTCACCAACAGCAGACAGGTCTGCAGCAGTCGGAGCTGTTGCCGGCGCAGCAAACAGGCATACATTAATAAATGTAGCAGCCAAAAATGAGCATAATTTTTTCATGTAAGATAGATGTTTTGTATTGCCTACTCTTCTGCGGATTTTCGGCATGCTCCGATAAAAATATAGAATAAATTTAGTAGATTTACGATATGGGCTACAAAATTACAAAAAAAATCTCACCCATGCAAATTTCAGGTGAGATTTTTTGATATTTTTCGTAATTTGCGTATATTTTGTTGTTTTCGTAAACTACGTCAAACTATGGGAAGCATGTCGCGGAACGACATTAGTTCTGCGGGTGCTGTGCGTCGTACTCCTCGCCGCATACCTTCCAGAGATATGCCTTGAAGGTGGTGCGACCGTCAGCCAGGTCTTTCTGTGCCGCGAAAGCGGCCTGGTCGGACGAGATGGTGGAGAGGCTGTTCATGCGCGCCTTGACGGCAGCAGCGACAGCGGTGAAGCGTGCGCGGACGCGGTTCTCGTTCGCGGTCAGCGGAGTCGAGCGCTTCGTCTGCTTGCGCAGGTACAAGCGGTTACAGTTGGGGTTCTCGGTGGCTGCCACACGGTGTGTGCCTAACAGCATTTTTGCGCAAGAGTGTTGACCTTTCTTGCCCGGTTTCGATAATGCGCCGGATACGGAATCAATACCGGCACTCCATTCTACTTTTGCCATGATTGTTCGGCGTTTGCCGAACAGACCGTTACACTGACAGACCGTTCGCTATGCTCACTGACAGAGCACAGACCGGCTTTGCCTGACAGACTGATTATGTCTATTCGGTACCCTACGCCGTGAGGGGGTTAAGGTTGGTTAATAAAAATTGTTTTGCTTTTCGCCGCGGTACGTCTCCGTGGTCTTGGTCATGATGGTAGTGGTAGTGTCACCATGCTGGACGTAGCTGGCCGTGGTGCTCACTACCCGGGTGGCCGTGCAGGAGGTGAGTCCGAACGCTGCACCCAAGGCCGTGAGCGCCGCAATCAATACCGAGATGACGATTTTGATGATTTGTTGCTTACTCATAACTCGCTAAACGTTAATTCGTTAAACGATCAGATCCCCGTTGGAATCGTAGTTGCCGTTCAGCTTCTTCATCGCGTAGCCGAACAGACTGCCGATTTTGGTCTGCGCCTTGTACTCGGCTTCCAGTTTGGCTTTCTCGGTCGGGTCTGCGAGGACGGTACGCACAGCCGCCACGACCTTTGCGAAACGCTCTTTCGCTTTGATCTGTGCCGCGCTAGGCTCCTTCGTGGACGGGTTACACAACTTGCCGGAATACACTTCACCGGTCTGCTTGTTCGTGCGGAAATACACATCGCTGTGCATGCACACTTTCTTGCTCATGCTATCGATGAGCGCCATAGGCTTAATCTTTGCCATGGGATGTTCGGCGTTGGCCGAACAGACCGTTACACTGACAGACCGTGCGCTATGCTCACTGACAGAGCACAGACCGGCTTCGCCTGACAGACTGATTCAGTCTATTCGGAACCCTACGCCGTGAGGGGGTTAAGGTTTAGGTAGTTGTTTAGGTGGCGGTCGCATGAATGCGACCTGCATAAACGCTATTTATGATACATTCTTTAGGGACGGGTATCGTTTTCGTCCTTCGGCTATCCCTTTCTGAACCGCAGGAACTGAGGATAAGGCGATAGACGCTCCTTGGGTTCATTATCCTATCTAACCGAAAAGCGATACAAAAGTACTGCTTTTTCGCGAGTTGTGCAACTAATTGACTTCGCAAAGGTGAGCGGTTTCACTTTTGGTGAGGTCGTAGCCTGCGTAATCAGAGAAATCCATCACTTCTACGATGTAGAGCCAGTCGCGGTGCTTGAGGGCGTCCAGGTATTTGGATCCGTACTTGCGGAATCGCTTCCAGCCGTACAGCAGGGTGTCCAGTCCCCGCATCCCGACCGGCTGCCCCAGCACCGCTTCCAGCCGCAGCAGCAGTTCCTCTTTACTTATGCGCTGCATCATAGGCTTCAGTAGCTATTTTCCAGAGTTGTTTTCTGCTTTTATGCGGGCATTCCGGCAGCATGCGGGTCACTTCCTTCGCGATAGCGCTGAAGCGTTCGCGTGCAGCGGTCTGTTGCGCGGTAGGCGTTTTGTGGCTCCGGTTTGGACAGCGCTGGACATAAGTTTTGCCATTGACCGTCTTGAAATAGACACGGGCCCGGCTGTTGAGTTTGCCCCGCAAGGAGGCGATGGGGAGAATGAGTTGTACTTTCATACTCGAAAAAAAATTTGAAGGGTTAAACAATACTACGACGTTGCGTAGTGGTAACGATGTGGTATCGTAAATGACAGGTAAATGACAGGTAATTGCATGCTAATTGATCTGAAGGAGGGGAGGATTGGCGGGGTGACCAAAAGACCAGATCCCAGCTTATTTCAATACACCCACCCGTGTGTGTGTGTGTGTGTGTGTATATAAGGAAACAGCCGGTCATCCGGTCTACCGGTCCATATCCATTATGCGACGATTGGCATTGATCTCATCGGCGGTACGCTCATAGACCAACCACCCTCGCGTTCTTTGCACTCCTCTCCGAAGATCCTTGAATCCGGCTTTCTTGAGGAGAATACCGAGACGGTTGAGCGGCATCGGCTTTTTGATGCTGCCTTTGATGACCAGTTTGTCGGAGATCTCGGCGGTGGTCATGAACTGGCCGTAGCCTTCGGCAGGCACATCAAAATAGACAGAGAGGAGTTGTTCCTCGTTCTCCTGCGCGCGGAAATCATCGTTATACGTTTCCAGCGTCTCGATGTCATCCAGGTCGAACCAGTACTGAAAGCCCGTCTCCATCAGGTACAGTGCCTGCGCATAGATCTGCTCGTACGGCAGGGTGATGCAGAACGGGTTGACGATGTTCTCCACCTTGAAGGGCAGCCATCGGCGGTTACCCGTCAGGTCGGTCAGGAACTCCTGTTTGTTGCCGCTGGCGCAGAACGAGGCCAGACGTATCCGCCGCTCTTTGGTGTAGCCGTAGGCGGCACGTTCGGAGATGTCCGAAGCGGTGATGACGGACTTGAGCACGTTCAGTTCCTTCGCGCCCATGGCATCTATCTCGTCCAACGCAATCAGTCCGTACTCGGCGATGCGTAGCCGTTCGTCCTTGTTGAGCTGCGTGCTGTTGGCCATTTTACAGCCGTACGCGCGCAGGTCCGGCGGCAGGAGGTGCTCGAGCCAGGTGGTTTTGAAGATACCCTGCCGGCCGATGAGCACCAGCACCTGCTGGTTGACCACCTCGTCTTTGAGCCATGAGGCCACCATGGCGACGAACCATTTGGTGAAATACAGCCGCCATCTCTTCTGTTCCACCTCAGCGCCGGTGACGGTCACGCGCTCCGCCAGCCAGCCTATCCAGTCGGGTTGTCCGGCCTTGTAGGGCGTGCAATGGATCACGTACTCGCGCAACGGATGCACCTCGGGTATGCGATGGGACTGCAGCACCGCCAGCACCTCCTTGGCACTGATACTCAGGCCGGATTCTGACGAACAGTCGCAGACGATGTCGTTCACATCCGCCGTCGTGATGTCGCGCCAATGAGAAACATTCATCATTCCATCATTGATTTGCACTTTGTTGGAGATCACATCATGCCGCAAGCGGCTGAACTGGACGTAGTTGTCATAGATGTAGTCGCAGACTACCTGTTGTCGGTTTTGTTTTGACATAATCAATGCAGCGTCTCCCCGTTAATGGAAGACGCTGCAAAGATACTGTTTTTTGATGATATTCTTGTGTCGCAATGTGACAATTTTCACCTGCGACCTGCAATTATATGCCGGATTTCCGTTGAAGACAAGTAAAAATGATAGGCTACTTCTTCATACAGATCCATCGTTTTCAACCGGTCCTCTTTGGGCTTTTTGTTCTCTTCTGCCAAACGGCGGTTAAACATGGACTGAATGTCCTTCACTTTGCGGGCACGTCGTTGTGCTTGCAGTTCATAATCTTTTTTCATAATGTTGTTATTTTGTTGGTTTTGCGGCAAAATTGCCAAGCACAAAATTACAACATTTTTTCGGTTCGGGCATAAAAAAAGGAAGGGAGATGAAAGGTGAAAGTTGAAAGGTGAAAGTTGAAAGAAGCCGTCTAGTTGAAAGGTGAAAAGTGAAAGGTGAAAGGGAGATGAAATTGAAAATTGAAAATTGAAAGGTGAAAGAAGCCGTCTAGTTGAAATTGAAAATTGAAAATTGAAAATTGAAAGGGGAAATTGAAAATTGAAAATTGAAAGGTGAAAGAAGCCGTCTAGTTGAAAGACCGCTGCGCTCAAAGTCGAAAGACCGTTCACTGCGTTCACACATTCTCCGCCACTGCGTTCTGTTGTATATTGCTACGCAATTCTCACACAAAATTGTGGTATCTTTACACTTTACACCCTACACTTTACACTATTTTTATGAATTTCTCATAAAAAACTTGCATATATCAAAAAAAAAATGTACCTTTGCACGCCAAATGCGTGCAGATTGGAAGCCAACCAATGCAGCATAATAAGTATTAACCACAAACGACCGCACATGGCAAACTGGCAATCCTATGAGGTCGATGAGGATTTCTTCAATTCGTTGGTGGAATAATAGATGGATAACGAGAATTGGCATTGGCAAGAACAAGGAACGGCATGGAAAGGTGTGGGCATCTACCATGTGACACTGACCGTGCCAAGCAGAGAACCATTGTTAGGAAAACTCGTTATTCCTGATAATGATCCAAAGAAAGCAAAAGTGGAACGCACAGAACTTGGCAACGCTTTAGTGGACAAGTTGTTAAGTCACCCCTCTTATTATCCGGAGGTGCGCATTTTGCAGTTTTGCCTTATGCCGGACCATCTGCATGCCATTTTGCATGTTACACGTCCGATGAGTACCAGTATACGGTTAGTTGTGCGTAGTCTGTGGCAAGGGGCAAAGAAACTTGGCAAAGCATATACTTTGTCAATTGCTCCCGAATCCGATTCGGGGACAACGAACAAAGAAGAAGCATTCCCATTTCCTGTATTTACAGAGCGACCGTTCATACGTCCATTATCTCGTCATGGGCAATTGGACACGATGTACCACTACATCCGTATGAATCCTGAACGCCTCGCCACCAAGCGCCTGATGCCGGATTTCTTCCGCGTACAGGAAGGAATAGAGATAGCCGGTCGTACGTACAGCGGCGTGGGGAATGCAGACTTGTTACAACTCGCGAAATATATACCGGTTCATGTGCGGAGCACGATGGTGGACGAAGCGATGCACGGCGATAATCAGCGTCTGCGCGATTATATGAACGGCTGTGTACTGGCAGCAAGACAGGGTGCAGTGTTAGTGTCGCCGTTCATCAGTCAACAAGAGCAGGCGGTAATGGCGGTGCTGCTCAAGGAAGAACTGCCGTTCATCTATATAGCCGATAACGGTTTCCGCGATTATTACAAACCCTCGGCGGCATTGTTTGATGCCGTAGTACGAAAACAGGTACTAATCCTCTCTCCATGGGAATACGACCCACACAAGAAGCACGTCAGCCGTGCAGAATGCGTAGCCATGAACAAAATGGCAGAGGAAATATGCTCGTTGTCCTTTGCTCCCGAATCTGATTCGGGGACAATAAACAAAGATTCAAATTAAAATTGAAAATTGAAAATTGAAAATTGAAAGGGGAAAGCGATCAATAAAAAAAATGACGTGAGATCGACTCACGTCATTTTTTGTCATTAGAAGGCAAGAAGATTATTGCGGTTCAATATTCTCAGGAGCCTGTCCGCCATCATGCCAATCATTCATACCACTAATGGATTGAAGAAGAGAATAAGTTTCTACACAAACTATCTCTGTTAAGGGAACTATATACATCGCTTTCATAAAATCATTTACCATTTAGTCATTAACCATTTGTTCATTTATCGGCTCGTGGGTTATTGAACCACTTGACCTTGCGCGTTATATGTGCGTCCGTCGCGAATAATAAGGAGTTGGCCATCGCGAAGGATTTTCACATTTTCGCATTTGTCATTTACCATTTGGTCTAAGCCGGTAGGCGTCTTAGGCGCGAAGACAACACGCACACGTCTGCCCGGTGCGCCAGCCGTACTGCCATCCGGAATAGTGAAGAAGCAACGGAAAGCTTTCATCGTTGTTCCGTTAACGGAGGGCGAGTACAGATAATTCTCGGGTCCCATGAAACGCTGGTTGTCCTGGTCTAAGAGGATCTGGTCAAAGGTACCTTGGAACTTCATGAGTTCATCACCCACGACGATAGGCGTAATATTTTGAACCGTCACGCCGTTAATGACCGGAGCCGAAGCCACACTGACACCGGGTTTGAGCAGGTACGGTTTGCCGGCCTCCATTGCCCTCACGTAATCAAAATTGAGGTGGATGAGCGAACCGCGATCCTCTGCCCCCACTAATGTGGTCAAGGTGTAATCATCACCGAAGATCTGCGTCATTTGCAGTTCATCCAAATCAAACGGCAGGCACAACGTGTACCATTCGTCGGTATTGGGGAAGGTACGAGGAACCGTTACTTCACGCACTTTGCCATCGTTAGCGGCAAGTTGAGCAGCATTGTCTTCGGTCTCAACCAATGTAACCGGGATATAGCGGCGTGCGGACTCCGAGCCAACTACATAATTGACGAAATCTACTCGTGCGGCACCGCCGGTATAAGGCATATAGAAGAATCCATTGAAATGATCCCCATCCGTGTAGGTAGCCTCGGAAGTCCAGGAATAGATACCTTCGTTGAGCGTAGCATTATGCCATTCTCCGTCATTCACCTGTAGTACAAAACCCTCTTTGTCATGCTGCGCTTCTACCGTGTACGTCAAGGTATGGTCGGGATTACGGGTGATGCTATACGCGATAGCAACCGGACCATCCGCTCCATTGCCCCAGAAGGTAGCAGGTTCAAGCGCGCCTACAACCGTCACGATGCACGTAGCAGAAATAGCATTATGAGTCGAAGCGTGGATTGAAGTCGAGCCAACGCCTACCGGGTGTACCAAGCCATTCACTACCGTTGCCACTGCTTCATCATCAGAGATCCATGTGATAGTTTGGTTCGCCGCATCGCGGTGATGGATTTCTGTTGTCAACTGAATATCCTCGTCCGTCAGGCCCATTGTAATAGACGTACTGCTGAGTGTCAACGTCGACGGAACGATAGTCGGCATATCATTGTCTGCGCCTACGGTATACGGAATATTGATGATGCTGGAAGGACCTGCGTAGTTGGATTGGAGAATGATGGTTATCTCATCACCAGCCGTATAGGTTGCTTCTGTAGTACCTTTCTTCCATCCATCTTCTTCACCTTCGGTTACATTGATAGTGGTCCATACATTATTGATATTCATACCTACATCAACAAGACCTGTCTTATCGCCTTGACGCTTCACGTGCGCCACGATATGATGGTCGGTTGTATATTCAATACGATAGGTATAGTCGAGATCCTGTGAGGTGCCGTAGCCATACCAGTTGTGCGAGGTAGATGCCTGTACAGTGACAGCACAGGCGGCTTTGATGGTCTCAGAAACTTTTGCAGTGATGGTTACGCTACCCGCTGCCACCGGAGTTACCACGCCGTTGGTTACGGTTGCTTTGGTGTCATCGGACGTTTCCCATGTAATATCCGCGCTCATATATGCAGGGGTAAAGGAGGGAAGCAATGTCAAGGTGTTACCAAGATCCAACGTAGCCTCCGTCTTATTCAGCGCGATAGCCGTTATCTCCGGATCGGCACAAGGAAGAGCGAACTCCACGTTCGTCAGTTGCGGGAATGTAACTTCACCCGGCATCAGGATATACAGCGGGGTATTCATTCCCGGTGCAGTGGAAGAAGTGAAGGTAAAAGAGAGCATATGTCCATTTCCGGACAGTGTTCCCTGACCATTCAAATTGATTTGGTCATTACCATTCACATGTCCCACATAGGCATTGGAGAAATTAGTCATCGCCTTTGCCGAACGAACAATAAGCGTGTACTCGTTCTCGTTGGCCGTTTTCTTGTAAGTCACATATACCGTATTGTCACCATTGGTCATCTCCGTGTTGCAATAGGTAGTACCCAAAGCGCGGAAGTTGGCTGTGAGGTTCATCGAAGAATTAACGGTTGCATTGAATGTAGCAGCGGTTTCTCCGTTAGACCAATCGACGAAGATGTATCCCTCATTGGCTATAGCGGAGAAAGTCACCTCTGTACCGGTGGTTACTTCGGTAACATCCACGTTGCTCTGTTTAACAGTTGCAGTACCCATCTCCGAATGATTCGGGGTAGCAGAAACAGAAGAGAGACCGGAAACGGTTTTCCAGAAATATACGTTGTCTAAAGCCACTTTTCCAGTGATTGCATCAAATGCCTCAAACTTAAACCAACGGACATTGTCCGTATTGGCTCCGCTTACAAATTCACTCAAAGGAATGTCGTAGCTCTTCCATCCGCTTCCGTCATGCGACAAGCGCAAATCACCTGTTCGGCCACCATCATTGATGCGGACAATAATCGTGTTGCATGCCTGAAGCGACCAGATATCAATATGCAGATTCTCCATTGCGGAAGCATCTACACCCATTTTGCCTTCGGCACGATACGCACTTTGCGCGATAATAGCATTGGCACCATCATCATACATTCCCCACGTTGTAAAGGTTTGCGCTGCACCGGAACGGTCGTAAATGAGACAATTGTCACCACTGTAATTTTTCTCCATATAGAGAGGCATTCCGGCAAAACCATCCTTATCAAACGAATGTTCCAGAATTGAAGCAAACGCATCGCTATAAATCGGCAACACCTCTTTATTGGTTCCAGTTGGAACTGGAGCTGCCGTTTGCGGAAGCGTCATGTCCGCCGGTGTGGTAGCGGCTACTACAATATTATTCTCTGACTCATTCCCAGCAGCGTCTAACGCCGTAATGGTAAAACTATAACTGGTGCTTGCACTCAAGCCTGTTACAGTAATCACACCCTCAACGGCCGTACATGCTTGGTTAATAGCTTTGCTCGCATCCACTACGTGGAATTGAGTTACCACTCCATCTTCCGTATCCGTACCGGCTACAGCGATGTTCACTTGGTTGTGTGTCGGGTCGCCACTTACAACAGCCGAAGTCATCGAAGGAGGATTGGTGTCGGCAAGTGTTCCATGATCACCATACACCTCAAACTCCCACATGGATACTCCATATGCCAGATTGTCATACCCTTGGCGTACAAAAATCTTCACATAACGTCCTACTTTAGGATCAGCAGAAAAGTCATATACGTTATAATCTGTAGCAGGATTATTACCATATTTAGACTCCGTGGTATAAGTTCCTAATACAGTCCATGAAACAGCGTTGTTGGAAATTAACAAATCGTAATCCGACGGGTTCGCCCGCTCAAATAGGATCTTGATCTGATCTACGCGATAATAGTCGCCTAAGTCTACGTACCACCAGTCTTCCGCTGCGTTACCGACAGCTGCATAGTGTTTGGCACCACTACCGGAAGCCCAGCGAGAATTTACATTTATATCATTCGCACTTGATGGTGCATACTCACCTCCGGCATCTTTTCCTGCTACGGTTGATTTACCGCGTGCAAGATTCCATCCGGTCAAATCATCCGGTTCTCCATCAGCATAATATACGGTAAAGACTGCAGTTCCTGTTCCGTGTGTTACGGTCACTTCCGTTTCCTGTGCGGTAAAAGCAGACAGATACAAGACCATGCCAGCACCATCAATTGCATATTTGCCATCCGGTAGCGAGCAGGCACTAATGCCTGCAGGGAAAGTGGTGTAGATACCAGGCTCGCTTGCCCATCCTGGTTTCTGAAGGTTTACGTAAGCTTGCCCATCCGCCAAAGTCATCTTGATTTTGTTAGTGTAGGCGGCATTACCCGAACCGTTACCGATCCAGTCATAGCCACTCCAGTCAATGGCAAACGCCATCACACTTGCGCAGAGGAGCGCAAAGATTAATGTAATTTTTCTCATGATATTAATTGTTTAAATTATTTTGTTTCTATTAGGGATTTATCCGAGGACGCGGAGATTGTTCTCCAGCTGCTCCACGCTGCTGGCGCCGACGAGGACGGAAGTGACGCCGGGTTGGTCGAGCACCCAGTTGAGTGCTTCCTGTGCGATGGTACGGCCGGAGGCCCTGCCCTGCTCCTCGAGCTGATGCAGGTAGTCCAGCAGTTCCGGCGTGCGCCGTTCGGATTTGAGGAAATGCTCCTGCGCCATGCGGCTGTCCGAGGGTATGCCGTTCAGGTATCGGTCGGTGAGCAAACCTTGCGCCAGCGGCGAATAGGCGATGAAACCGATGCCCTCTTCGCGGCAGAAATCGAGGATACCCTCTTCGATCGGTTCGCGGTTGAGCATGTTGAGCCGTCCCTGATAGATGAGCAGCGGCACGTCCCGCTCCCGCAAGTACCGGGCAGCATCACGCAGCGGCTCCAAGGGCCAGTTGGAGATGCCGACATAGAGCGCCTTGCCCTGCCGCACCACATCCACGAGTGCCTGCAGCGTCTCCTCGATGGGCGTGTTCGGGTCAAAACGATGGGAGTAGAACAGGTCCACATAATCGAGGTGCATCCGCTTGAGCGACTGGTCCAGACTGGACATCAGATACTTACGGCTGCCCCATTCGCCATACGGGCCGTTCCACATGAGATAACCGGCTTTGGTGGAGATGAACAGTTCGTCCCGATAGGGTTTGAAGTCCTGATCCATGAGGCGTCCCATCGTCTCTTCGGCACTGCCTGCCGGCACGCCGTAGTTATTGGCAAAATCAAAATGCGTCACGCCATGGTCGAAGGCATAACGGGTGATGGCACGGCTGCGCTCGTATGGCGCATCCGCTCCGAAGTTATGCCAGAAGCCCAGACTGACTTTCGGCAGCAGCACACCGCTCTTGCCGCAACGGTTGTACATCGTTGCGCCCTGCGCGTAACGCGCTGCTGATGCCTGATAAATCTCATTTTCCATGGTTGTTATGGTGTTAGTTTGTGAATAAGTATTATGTTTGCTTATGCGTGTTTTAATAAAAAGGGAAAACCTATGCAGTACCGATAAATCAAAGATCGGCGTTCTTCCGGCGGAGGGTAATGACCGCATACGCCATCGCCATCAGGAGCAAGGGCAGGAGGGCATCGCCCACAGGCGTCGGGTCACCCTCCGGCGTTACCGGTACTATCTTACGCGGGCCGGGCGCTGCCGGTGTACTGCTCTCAGAGGCGCCGTACGCTGCCGTACCGTCCGCATTGAGTGCCGGTTGCGCGGCATACGAACTGCCCGAACCGATCATGGTGCTCGTGGACCGGAAGGTTGCTTGCGGTTGCTCCGACTGGTCAAACGGTTGTGCCATGGCCGGCAGCACCATCGCTGCCGCCATGACGATTAGTATCCATATCTTTTTCATCATATTCATAATTACTTTTTGATTATTTCGTGATCCCGCTGTGTGGCTATTCATCTTCATCTTTCATTCTACATTTTCACTTTACCAGCGCTCCGTCAAGGCCATAGAGGCGGCCGTTGCGGAAGATGAACACGTGTCCGTTCTCGATGAACTTGACGGCCTTGAGCTCTTGACGGTCACCGGTTGACTCCACGCCCGTTGCTATCTGCGGAGCGTTACGGGTGAGGATGAAGCGGTTGTGCGCCGCGTTGTCGGTAGTCTCGAAGGTATAACTGCCGGTGCTCTCCACACGCGTGTACGCGTTATTATAGGTGTCGTACAGATAGAGCGCTTGCGCCTCGTCGTCACACTCGAAGGTGAAGGTATAGACGCTCTCTCCGCTTCCGGCCTTGAAGCCGAGTACCGTTCCTTCGAAAGTGGGCACGCAGTTCACCGCCATGTTACCGTCGGAGGTCAAGGCATAGAGCTGCGGAGCTACCGGTTCGCCGAAGACCTTGCGTCCGTCCCAGCCGTTCTCAAAGCCGGCCTTGAAGTCCGTATGCTCCCACATATAGAGCATGTCGCCGTACCCGCTCTCCGCCTTGACGAACAGACGCAGTTTGTTCGCCTCATCGGCTCTTGCTTTACGCGGAGCTCTGTTCGCTACCGGAACAGTTCCTGCAATAGCCGGATCATAGACAATCTTGCTATAATCGAGCTTCACACTCGAACCGCCGGAAGCATTCGTATAAACCGAGAAGGACTGCATAGCCGGGATAACGACAGTATCTGCCGTACTGATTGAGTAGGTAGAATACTGACCAGCCAATGTTTTTACATTATCAGCATCATCCGGACTACCGGCATTGAAGATATAGATTGTTGCATCCGTCTTCACGAAGTCGCTTGCTTCAAATGCACTAATCTTAATCGGTGCCATCCACGAGTTGGCGAGCAGGTTCTCGTTGTTCGGATTAGAACCAGTACCGCTCTGATAGTTCAGACCGGAAATCGTTTGGTCTGTCGAAGCGACAAGCGTACCTTGCTGCCAGTAGGTATGTCCTGAACCGTCTGCCGAGATAACGATATAGCCCTTGAACGGCACCATGCCATCGCCGGCATTGATGCGTTTTACACCGATGACGTTAGAGGTATATTCAATTCCATATACCCAGGAGTTATACCAGTTATAGAGGATATTGCTCTCGTCGTTGAACGGCGTACCGACAAACTGGTTGACGGAAGCGGAGGAGCCCTTCGTACCGCCGGACAAGGAATAGAAGTTCACTGTTGCCTTGTTCGTACCGTCGTGTGTACCCATGACGAGTGCACCGAGACCGTACGTACCGTCGGAATTGAAGATGATGTCATTCTCTCCTGTTGCACTGAGTGTCGATCCGTCGGTGGTCTTCTTGACGGTAGTAGCAACCACCAGTTCCTTGCCCGCTGCAATAACAAGCTGACCATTGTTGCTGTCACTCTGGTCAATTACCACGCTCTTTGCGCGTGCGTCGGTGATATTCACCTCCACTTCTGCCTGAATGATCACATCCTTGTCAATCGTCGGCACCGCATTATTCAGCCAGTTACCCGCCGTACTCCACTGGCCGTCTCCGCTGTTGTTGTCATAGACATAGGTCCCGGCATCGCTTCCGCTCCATTCGCACGTCCACGAATCCAAGTCGAATGTCAGTTTGGCGTAACGATCTTCACCGGTATAGGTGTATGAAAGTACACCCGTGCGGATATAATCTAAGGTACCAGCATACGGATCCGGGAAAATGAGTTCAAATGTTTCGTCCGGCGTTACTTTGCCTTCCCAAACAGCCGTTGTTCCGTCAATCCAAGTTAGCACGTGAGAAGCGTCACATGTACCTTCTTCTACATCCACAGCGTCACCCGCGATATATAAGGTGTGGTAGTTGGATACATATTCCTCTAATCCCTTCATGGTTATAATAAAATCCTTGCCGGAAGTGACACTGAGGATATGATCACCGCTTGTACGAGCTGAAAGATCTTTATTATATACGAAACATGCAGTCCAATTTTCTGTTGTGGAAACTGAGTGAGATAATTTGTAAATGCCATCTACAGCAGATATTTGGAAGCGCCAAGCATCCATTCCATCATTCCAAGAGCCGCTATTGACACCTAACCATCCATTCATGCTGCCGGGGAAATAGAATTCTGTGTAAGCCCCTATTTCTTTCGTTGTGAATCCTACCGTACGATAGTTCTCTGAACGGTTCTCTGCTACATCGCTGGTCTTGACTGCATAGATGTTTACAGTATATTCGTCGCCGTCTTGGAGCCCCTCCAGACGGAATACACCATTCACCACTTTGTCCGCCGTAATCGTTGTGCTGCCACTATATGTATCATCAGTTTTATCCGTATAAACTACGTGATACAACAATGCATCGGAAGAAATGCTCTTATGGATGGCACCTACATAGATGTCTGCCGATGTAACATATGCTCCCTTTGTTTCCGCAAAAAGCATAATAGGCTTTTCAGAATCATCATAGCAGTCGCCGTTTACTTCCAATTCAGAGATTTCCATACCGTATGTGGTTCCCGCTTTATTTGCCCATACGCGGACGTAGCGACCATAGACATTGGTCAGCGCATAATCATTATCCTGATTCTCACTAACTGTCGTATAGTGTGCCACCGGCTGGAAGTCAGTACCGTCGTATGACACTTGCAGTTCATAGTCCTGCGGCCAAGTAGAGCTGTTACTACCCCAGAGAATACCGATATTCTCAATCTTGTATTTATCTCCCAGATCCACATAGAGCCATTGGTTAACACCATCTTCTCGCTCGTGATTACCACTCCACATGGTTCCGGTATTACCGTCCACAGCATTGGCTGTTGCAAATCCACCTTGCGTGGTACCGGCTGCGGTCGTCTTGCCGCGTGCCAAGTTCACCGTAGAAATAATCGGCACACGCACGGCAATATTGCTAGTGAGCGACAACTGCGCAGACTTGTCCATAGCCTGTACTTCGAAGGTGTAATTCTCGCAAGCTGTCAGATCATCAATCACAATCTGGTCATCGCCATCTGTCTGTAGCAAACTATAGGTCTCTGTAGATGGATTGTAGAGATAGAACCAATTGGTTGTACCATCTTCTTCATCTGTAGCCACCAATGTTAGATAGGCCTTACCGTCATCATTGTAACTTGCTGTAGCGGTTGTAATAACAGGTGCATGCGTGTCTGCATCGGCATAGCCGGTACCATAGACACGGATTTCACGAAGACGAAGGAAACCGCCGCTACGGGTCAATGAGTGGAAACGCACGTAACGTGCTGCGATATCCACATTCGTTGTCTTCGTAGCATCACCGCTTGCGTCCGTCACCTCAGCTGCGGTGTACCACTTGTTGTCATCAGCTGCTTCGGTAGCGTTAGCCGGAGCACTCTGACGCACTTGCAGCACATAGTCTGTCGAATAGACTTCGCCCCATACAAGTTCTATCCTGCTTAATTGGTAATATGCACCCAAATCCACATAGAACCATTCTTCCGAAGCAGATGCTCCTCCATAAGTTGTCCAAGCATCATTTGTTCCATCCGTCAGTTTGTCCGAATGTTCACCTGTATTTTCAGGTTCATATCCTGCCACAACAGTTTTTCGCAATGCCAAATTTGTTGAAGGGTCATATATAATTACATTTACAGTACTGGTACTTGAGTAATTCCCTACTATATCGTATGCCCGAATAGTAAATGTATAGTGACCATTCTCAAGGTCGTCAATAGTCACCAATTTGGTACTCGGATCCGTTTCGTATTTGGTCCAAGAATCGCCTCCGTCTGTACTAATCTCATAGTTGAATATATCACCATCTACTGCATCAGAGGCAACCAAATGCAGCACGGTTGAAGTTTCGTTTTCTGCCGATTCGTCTATCTCGCATATAGAGATAACCGGACCTGTCAAGTCTCGCGACTTATATGCGCTACCGAACACGCGGAACTCCAATAATTTGAATCCATTTTCAGCATCAGACCATTCCTCTGCGAACGATTCGAAACGCACATAGCGTATAGCGCCGGTAAATGATACGGAACTCTCGTTCACGTCACTTTCGGTGGCTCCGGAATTGATAGAAGACGACTTGCTTGCCAGCTCCACCCATTTGGTATTGTCCGCCCGAACGTCATCAGAAGACGGGTCTTCCTGACGTCCATAAATCTTATAATTGGTGGATTTACGGTCGGTTGCAAAGAAGGTCTGTACAGAACTAATCTGATACGTATCGCCCAAATCCACTACCATCCAAGCATTTGCACCTGTGTTTTTATAAGGAATCCAACCATTACTATCCAATACGCCATCATTCAGGTTGGCTTGTTTTTCATTATCTTGGTCGTTGGTGTAACTTACCCAAGTCGTTTTAAGTGCTGCAAGGTTATCATCCGGATTGACATAATCGCCAACTT
>Ga0265298_10005125_pt1 | contig 16545 bp, 11 predicted proteins | sample AusTroGonzalo_MG_3_FD_193486 | JGI IMG/M metagenome (GOLD analysis project Ga0265298, IMG submission 193486) | Bovine rumen microbial communities from tropical cattle in Woodstock, Queensland, Australia - Gonzalo_01 | ecosystem: Host-associated > Mammals > Digestive system > Stomach > Rumen ... | reverse complement strand
GATAGCGGTAGCCTTGCCGATCAGCGGGTCCGTCTTCTTGTGCAAGCTCTTGAGGCCTTCCTTGGCGCCTTCCAAAGCTTCCCAAGTGAAGTTCAGGTAGTTGCGGTAGTGGCTGCCGATGGCGAAGAAGCGGTAGTCGAGCGGGTTGAAGCCGCGGTCCATCAGGAGCGAGACCGTCAGAAATTCGCCGCTGGACTTACTCATCTTGCCGAACTTTTGTTCAGTCGTACCGTCTTCAAGCTTTTCTTCGCTAGCGGTGCGGAGGAACTCGCCGTGCATCCAGAAGCGTGCAAACGGGACGCCGTTGGCGCATTCGCTCTGGGCGATTTCGTTGGTGTGGTGCACGCGGATGTGGTCGGTACCGCCGCAGTGAATGTCGAGGGTCGGGCCGTTGTACTTCATGGCCATGGCGGAGCATTCGATGTGCCAGCCGGGGAAACCGACGCCCCAGGGGCTATCCCATTCCATAGCGCGCTTCTTGTCCTTGGGGCTGAACTTCCACAATGCGAAGTCGGTGGCGTTGTGCTTTTCGCCCATGTCGATGCGGCTACCCTTGCGGAGGTTTTCCACGTCCAGGCGGGCAAAGTCAGCGTAGCGCGGGAACTTGAGGCTGTCGAAGTAAATGCCGTCGGATGTACGGTAGGTGTAGCCCTTTTCTTCCAGGGTCTTCACCAGTTCAATCTGTTCCTGGATATGCTCCGTGGCAGGGGTCCAGCGTGTGGGTTCTTGGATGTTGAGGCGGTGCCAGTCGGCCATGAATGCGTCGGTGTAGAACTTAGCGATATCCCACACGGACTTGCCTTCGCGAGCGGCGCCCTTTTCCATCTTGTCGTCGCCGGAGTCGGCGTCGCTGGTCAAGTGGCCCACGTCGGTGATGTTCACGATGTGGTTCACCTTGTAGCCGTAGTAGTTCAGCGTACGGACCAGGAAATCTTCGAAAATGTACGTGCGGAGGTTGCCGATGTGGGCGAAATGGTACACCGTGGGGCCACAACAGTACATGCGCACGGCGGGAACGCCTTCGGGGAGAGTGAAAACTTCTTTCTTGCGCGATGCGGTGTTGTAGAATTGAAGTGCCATAAAGCCTCCGGTTAAATATGGTGCGGAATGCACCATTGCGGGGGCAAATATAGCAAAAGGCGAGCGTCGCGCCAATGACACTTGTGTCAATTGGCATGACCGAGCCGAGCTATATGCACTCCGAAGGAGTGCCATATAGAAAAATAACCTTTATTTTTCTAGTTTATTTGGCGAGGTAACAATATGAAAAAGTGTTTCGCTATCGCACTAGCAATTTCCATGGCGGCCCTTGTGGGTTGCAACGAGGAATCTGCCCAATCCAAACAGCAGGTCAAGGCTGTAGAAGCCCCGGCCCCGACCAAGTCGGTGGTCGTTTACTATTCCCAGACCGGTTCCACCAAAAAATTGGCAGGCATTTTCAAGGCCGCCAAGAATGCCGACGAATTTGAAATCCAACTGGTGAACCCCTACCCCTCCACCTACGACAGCACCATTGCACGGGTGCGTGTCGAAAGGGAAGGCAAGCAATGGCCCGCCCTGGTGAACGCGAAGGCGGACCTGGCCAAGTATGACACGGTGTACCTGGGCTACCCCATCATGTTCGGGAGCTTTGCACCGCCCATCTACTCGTTCCTGGACTCTAACGACCTGAGCGGCAAGGTGGTGGTTCCCTTCTGCACTTACGGCAGCGGTGGACGCAAGGCCAGTGCCGAAGAACTCAAGACCCTGGAGCCCAACGCCAACGTGACCTTGGCCTACGGTATTTCGAACAAACGAATCAACGCCGAAGGGGCCGATTCCGTGGCACGTACCGAAGTGGAAACCTTCTTTGCCAACTTGGCAGAAGGCAAAACGGAAGAAATGCTCATGGGCGGTTTCTCGGAACAACGCCCGCTTACGGCCGAAGACTCCGCCGTATTTACCGCAGCCACCAAGGACTACGGTTACCTAGGCCTGAAACCCCTCAGCGTCTCTACCCAGGTGGTGGCGGGCACCAACTACCTGTTCACCTGCGAGATGAACGCCTTTGGCGGACCTGCGGTGCAGAAGAACGTCAAGATTTTTAAGCCCCTGCCGGGCCGCGGCGAGCCTGAACTTATTGTCGTAGAATAGGCATTTTACCATAAAATGCTTGAAAAGGGGCCGCCAAAAGCGGCCTCTACTTGTTGGGGAACTTCCGATTTTCTATATATGCATAAAACTAAATAAATGCATAAACCAAGACCTGCGGTTAGACCATGACGCTACGGGAAGCTTTTGAAAACAAGATGTTGCTGCTGGACGGCGGCATGGGTTCGGTTATCCAGACCTACGGCATCAAGGGAGCCAACAATGACATGCTCTCCATTGAAAGGCCGGATATTATCCTGGACATCCAGCGCCGTTACGTGGACGCAGGCGTGGACTGCCTAACCACCAATACCTTCTCTAGCCAGCGGGTGAGCCAGCACGAGTACCATCAGGAACACCGCATTGCCGAAATGAACCGTGCCGCGGTGAAGATTGCCAAGCAGGCCGCGGCAGAAGCCATGGAAAAGTACGGCCGACAGGTGTACATCCTGGGCGACGTGGGCCCCACCAGCAAGATGCTCTCCATGAGCGAGGACGTGAACGACCCTGCCAGCCGCAGCATCACTTTTGACGAACTGGAAGATGCCTACCAGGAACAGATCCAGGTGCTGGTGGAAGAAGGCGTAGACGCCATCCTGATTGAAACGATTTTTGACACTCTGAACGCCAAGGCTGCTGCTAGCGCTTTCATGAAAGTGATGGACACTCGCAAAGCCGCTGCAACCGCCGCGGGCAAGAATGCCGACCTGAAGCCCATCGAAGTCATGTTCTCCATGACGGTGAGCGACGCCTCGGGCCGCACCCTCTCTGGCCAGACCGTAGAAGCCTTTGCCGTAAGCGTGATGCACGTGAAGCCCCTTTCTATCGGGCTCAACTGCGGCCTGGGTGCCGACGGCATGGTGCCGTACCTGCGCCGCATGGGACCTGTGGCTCCCTGCTACATCAGTTGCCACCCCAACGCAGGTTTGCCGAACCAGTTCGGCGGCTACGATGACACTCCCGAAGACATGGTGCAAAAAATGCACGTGTTTTTGGACGACCATCTGGTGAACATGATTGGCGGCTGCTGCGGAACCACGCCGGAACACATCGCCGCCATGCGCAAGATGCTAGACGCCCTCCCCGCCGACTACAAGCGCAGGGAACCCGCTCCCGCCTACGCCCTGAGCCCACGGCTCCGCCTCGCAGGTCTGGAACCGCTGTTCAAGGAGCAGGTACGCCCCAGCAACGGCGCCGACAGTTGCAACGCCGAAGACTTTGTGAAGGTGGGTGAACGCTGTAACGTGGCAGGTTCCAAAAAATTCCTGCGACTCATCAACGAAAAGAACTACGACGAGGCTCTGGACATCGCCCGCAAACAGGTGGAAGACGGCGCCGACGTCATCGACGTGAATATGGACGACGGCCTCTTGGACGCCAAGGAAGAAATGCGGACCTTCCTGAACCTGATTGCCTCGGACCCGGCGGTGAGCCGCGTGCCCATCATGGTGGACAGTTCCCGTTTCGAGGTCATCGAAGAAGGCCTCAAGTGCATCCAGGGCAAGAGCATTGTGAACTCCATCTCCCTGAAGATGGGAGAAGAAGCCTTTATCGAGCACGCCCTGACCGTAAAGCGCCTGGGTGCCGCCCTTATCGTGATGCTATTCGACGAAGAAGGACAGGCCACCAACTACGAGCGCCGCGTCAACATTGCGGCTCGGGCCTACGAGATTCTTGTAAAGCGGTTGGGATTCAACCCCTCCGACATCATTTTTGACCCCAACGTTTTGACAGTGGCTACCGGCATGGCGGAACACAACGCCTATGCCTCGGACTTTATCCGTGCGGTCCGCTGGATTATAGACAACCTGCCCGGAGTCCGCATTTCTGGCGGGCTTTCCAACCTGTCTTTCGCTTTCCGCGGTAACAACTACCTGCGGGAATCCATGCACACCACGTTCCTGCATTACGCCATCCCCAATGGTATGGGCATGGCGATTATGAATCCCAGCACCATCGTGGATTACAAGACCATTCCGCTGGAACTCCGCATGGCTATTACCGAAGTGGTACTGAACACCGAACCGGATGCCAGCGAAACCCTTATTGAAATTGCAAGCCGCATGACCGCGGCACAGAATGCCGCGAAAGAAGCGGGCACCAAGTACGACCCCAAAGCGATTTTTGCCATGAGCACCGGGGCGGCCTCTTCTGACGCCGGTAACAGCACCGCCGCCGAACAGGCCAAAACCACGCCGGAAGAACGCCTGCAAGAGGCCCTGCTGAAGGGAACCTCTACCACTTTGCAGCCCGACCTGATGGAACTCATCAACCGCGGTGACAGTCCCGTGGGCATTATCTCGGGTCCGCTGATGGACGGCATGAACGAAGTGGGTCGCAGGTTTGGCGAAGGAAGCATGTTCCTGCCCCAGGTAGTCAAGACCGCCCGCACCATGAAAAAAGCGGTGGAAATTTTGCAGCCCTACATCGAGGCGGGCAAGGACGCCAACGCTTCCAGCCGCGGCAAGATTGTCATTGCCACCGTGAAGGGAGACGTCCACGACATTGGCAAGAACATCGTGTCTGTCATCATGGCCTGTAACGGCTACGACATGGTGGACTTGGGCGTGATGGTTCCCGAAGATGTTATCGTGAAGGCCGCCATCGAGAACAAGGCAGACATCCTGAGCCTCTCGGGCCTGATTACGCCCTCCCTGGAAGAAATGTGCACCGTGGCCAAAGCCATGCAGGCAGCAGGGCAACGCATTCCCATTATCGTAGGGGGAGCTACCACCTCGCCCACCCATACCGCGGTAAAAATCGCCCCCTGCTATGACGGCCCCGTATTCCATGTTCGCGATGCCGCCAGCAATCCGGGCCTAGTACAAAAACTTCTGGACCCCACAACACGCGAACAGACAATTCAGGAAAACCGCGAGGAGCAGCAGCGCATCCGCGAAAAGCAGGAAGGCATCAAGGCCGGGGCCGCAAGCGCCATGGCCGCCGCAGAAAAAACTCCCGTGGAACGCCGCTTCCTTTGCGATTGGAGCAAGTACCAGCCGGTACACCCGCCCTTCATGGGCGAAAGCAAGCTGCCGCCCATCCCGCTGGAAAACGTCATCCCGCTTATCAGCTGGGAATACTTCTTCTTTACCTGGAAGGTCAAGGCCGACTGCGAAGAAGCGAAAAAACTCAAGGCCGACGCCGAAAAGCTTATCCAGGAATTGAACCGCCCCGAATACGCCCTGCGGGCCATTCAAGCATTCTACCCTGCCGCCGGCACGGAATGCTCCATCAAGTTCAACACGGGCCGCACCGGAACCGCCGAGGACCTGGTGGAAGTCACTACCGCACGCCAGCAGAACCCTGAAGGTACCTGCCTTGCCCTCTGCGACTACGTGGCACCTGCCAACGTCAAGACCGAGAGCGTATTCAGCGCGACCGCCGGCAAGGACGTGTTCCGCGATATCGTGGGTGCCTTTGCCGTCACAGTCAGCGAAACCTTCGTGAAGCGTCTGGAAAAACTGAAGGCGGAACAGGGTGGCAGCGACTACGATGTACTCTTGATGCAAACCGTAGCAGATCGCCTTGCCGAGGCGGGCGCGGAATTCCTGAGCAAGGAACTGGACCGCAGCAACGGCTGGAAGGGCATCCGCCCGGCCATCGGCTACCCCGTGCTCCCCAACATCAAGGAAATCTTCAACGTCGCCAAGCTCATTGACTACCAGAGCATCGGTATCAGCCTCACCGAGAATGGCGCCATGTACCCGCAGGCATCCGTCAGCGGGCTGTACATCAGCCACCCCGAAGTGGACTACTTCAGGGTTAGCTGATAAACCGATTGTTCTAGACTTCGACTGTCACGTGACTGATATTGTTTTCGTCTTTTTTGACGCGGACAACTGTATCCACCATCCGTTCAAGTTCGGTAACATGACTGATGATACCTACCAAACGGTTGTCGCCAGCAAGATTCTGCAACGTGATAACAGCATTCTTCAAGCAAGTATCATCAAGAGAGCCGAAACCTTCGTCTATAAACATGGTATCGATCTGGATTCCACCTGCAGAACACTGCACCTCGTCCGCAAGGCCAAGGGCTAAGGAAAGGGCCGCAAGGAAGCTTTCTCCGCCACTGAGGGTTTTGACCTCGCGTTCCTTACCACTCGCATGGTCAAGCACATTCAGGTCTAGGCCGCTTTGGCTCTGCTTAGAGTTCTCTATACGGCGAACCAGTTCATATTGCCCGTTGGAAAGCATTCTAAAGCGAATATTTGCACGGCTCACAATGCGGTCAAAAAATGATGCCTGTACATAGGTTTCAAGCTTTACCTTACCCACCCCGGTAAGTCCACCATTTGCGATATTCGAAAGGTTACGCATCCACCCGCATTTTCTTTTCACTTCGTCTAAAGTCCCGACAATCTGCCGAATCTGATTCTGCGCCTCTCTGTTTTTTGAGAGTCTGGAATTGAGCTCACCCTGCGCTTGTAACTGTGCCGCACGGTTCGCGGTAACACGTTCGCGTTCCTTCCGAAGGTCCTCAAGATTGTACTCGGCGACGCCTTCCAGTTGCGATTCCAGGGATTTTACCTGGCCTTCCAAATTTGCGAGCTCTTCCTTGCGATTGTTAAATGCATCCGTAGCCTTTTGGAGGGTTTTCTGTAGGGAAGTAACCTGTTTCTGCTTTTCGCAGATGACCTTTTCGGCCTCGGCCTTGTGCGGGTAAGGAAGCTTTTTTGTCATCTCATCGAGTTGCTTCGTCTGTGCATTAAGATTGCCAGAATCAGATGAAATCTTTTCCGAGAGTTTCACGTTTTCACCACGAGTCTTTTCAAACAAGTTCCTTGTTTCTGGAATTTTCTTTTCCAATTCAGCCTTACGGGCAACTCTCTTATTTTCGGAATTGAGCTCCGCAACGACTTCGGTCAGTCGAGCACTCACTCTATCCATTTCCATCTGGATCTTTGCACTCGACTCCTCAATAGAGCACTCACCGAAAAGTTCCGTCAGTTTTTTCTCAAGCTCCACATGTTTGGCATCGCGAGCAGCCTTCGCACGGGCCGCTGCATCTGCTTTTTCATTGCGGACCTTTTGCAACTGCAAAAGTGATTTCTGGAGCTTTTCGAGTTCCTGCTGTGTCGGAGCCTCTTCGGATTTACAAGCCTTATGCGGATGCGAGGTAGAACCGCAAACCGGACATGCACAACCCTCCTCCAGCGTCTCGGCAAGGATGCCCGCCTGCTCATTCAAGAAGGCACGATTCTTTGACTCAAATTCTTCGTTACCCTGCTTGTACTTTCCGTCAGCTTCAAGATAACTCTGCTGCGATGTGCCAAGCAGTTCTTCAGCATTATTGAATTCCGAAACCGTCTCGCTCGCACGTTCAACATCTTTCTTACGTTTAGAAAGAGCTTCACTTTCCGCTTCCAACCTTGCCTTGTTTTCCCCAGCATTTGAAAGGTTGCTGAATTCCTGTTCAAGAGCCAAAAGAGCCTTATTCTGCTTATCGGCATCTTTCATTCCTTGTTCCAACGTAGACTTGTTTTTCGCAAGTTCTTCGCTCTTAACCTTCACTTCATCATGAAGCCGGTCCAGCTCGTCATATTCTGGGAGCAGCTTGTTCAAGACCGCAATTTCTTTCTGCTTTTCTTCGACCTCGGGCAACTTGGCCTTGGCGGCATCCATCTCAGACTGCAGCGGCTCCAGTGTCGGCAAAAGTTCCGCATGCTTTTTTTTATTCTCGGCAAGGGCGGTGCGGTTTTTTTCCACACCCTCAGCACGACCGATTTCCTTATTCAATGCGCCAAGCGACTCATCGACTTTGCCTATCTCCGTATTCAAGGTTTCCAACGCTCCAGAGTCTTCCACAATCAAGGACTCCGCAAGGGAGCAGACCACTTGCCACTCCGGAATAGTATTTTTGGACGCCTGCTGTTTCATTTTTTCCACATCCGGTGCCCGTTCCGACGTTTCCGCGCTCTGAATAAGCAAGGCGGCCTGACACGCCTTCAACTCGCTATCATCGCGTTGCTTTTCCATTTCAACTGCAAGACGCTTGAGTTCATCCTGCAGCTTTTCAAACTTGTGCGTCTTAAAGATTTCCCGGAAAATCTTTTGACGGTCTTCCGTCTTCGCCACCAACGAATCAATAAACTGCCCCTGTGCAATCATGGCAATTTGCGTAAACTGGTTACGGTTTATTCCAAGAAGATTCTGTATAATGGAGGCTACCTTTCCATCGCCCTTCTCTGAGCGACTTGTCGGTCCCTGTTTTCCATTATTATCCGGGTAATAGAACTCAACCGAAGCATCTTCCGTCTTTACACCTTCTCCACGTTTCTTACGACGGTCATATCCACCGGGATTGCGCACCACGCGGTATTCCTTTCCCGCATACACAAAGGTCAAATCCACCTCGGTCGGCGTTTCGAGTTGTGCATTCTTATTGCGAAACAGCTTGGCATTGTCGCGATTATCACCGCTTGCCGTACCGAAAAGGGCATAGGTAATCGCATCAAAAATCGTGGTCTTGCCGGAACCTGTATCACCAGCAATCAGGTAAAGTCCACTTTTGCCCAACGTATCTAGGTTGATTACGGTTCTTTCTGCGTACGGGCCGAATGCAGAAATCACAAGCTTAGTAGGCCTCATTAGTTTTCCTCCCAAATCCCATTGATTACACCCTGTACAAATTCATTCTCTTCTGCATTCATATCCCTATTCATCATTTCCTTGAAAAAATCGTTGAAAAGCTCCATCGGAAGCTTCTTTTCGGCGGCAACAGCACCCATGACAATCTTCTGATTACGCGTACGTTCGTTATCGTACTCAAGCATCATCAAATTCGGGTAAATCCCCCGTAACTTTGCCGCACCATCGGGAATGTCATATTCGTCGGTAAGCTTTACATAGATATAGTCATCAAACTTATTGCCTGCCGCAGCTTGTGCCGCCTGAAACTCGTGTGAAACAAGCTCCGCAAAGGTCCCGCGAATTTCACGCACTTCGTGCTGCGGTACAAGCGGAATTTCACGTAAATTCAGATTGGCAAGGGATTGCCCCGCCACATTCCCCAATTCCACTACGGTAACGGACTTGCCGTATTTTGCCTCCGAAAGCGAATACTTGAGGGGCGTACCGCTATAGCGCGCCCTTACCGTACCGGTACTGTCCTTCGCCACATTCTGCGGCTTATGGATATGACCAAGTGCCACATAGTCAAACGGCGCAAAAACCGATGCATCTACATTATCGAGACCACCCACACATTCCTCGGACTCGCTGCGTTCCGCACCGGTCACAAACTGGTGTGCCAACAACACGTTCCGGCGCCCAGGAGTGAAATGCATCTTTGCAATAGCCGCCCCAATAGCAGAGGTATAATCCGTCACCTGTTCCCACTCTTCGTCGGTATCGAGGCATGCCCGGACTGTGGCGGGCCTTACAAAGGGGAGCATCCACACGTCCACCTCGCCCAAATCGTCCTTCAAAGTAACGGGCTTAAATTTGCCGTTGTAAACCGGCGACACATGGACCCCGCTCTGTTCCATGAGACGTCCGCCAAAAGCAATACGCTCCGCAGAATCGTGGTTTCCGCTCAGCACAAAAACGTCCACATGCCGCTTGGAAACCTCTACCAAGAAATTATCCAAGACAGATACCGCGTCCGCAGAGGGTACGGACTTGTCGTAAACATCACCCGACAACAGCAATCCATCGGGTTTTTCCTCATCCACAATCTTGAGGATCTGCTCAAGAATATATCGCTGGTCCTCCAGCATGGAATGGCCGCACACCTGTTTTCCGATGTGCAAATCCGCCGTATGTAACAACTTCATATTTCCTCTCTCTTAAAGCGCAAACGCCCATTTTCAAATATAGTATCGAACTTATGTAACAAAATGTCAATTTTCCCATCAAAAAAAATAGACTCGGCGGGAAAAACCGCCGAGTCTATGGCAAAAACGCCATTTTTTAAAGAATTTTGAGGATTATTCCGCGAACAGGGCCGTAGAAAGATAGCGGTCGCCGGTATCCGGGAGCAGGGCCACGATGGTCTTGCCCTTGTTTTCCGGGCGCTTGGCCAGTTCCTTGGCTGCCCAGAGAGCGGCACCGGAAGAAATACCCACGAGCACGCCTTCTTTTTTGCCGATTTCGCGGCCGGCTTCAAAGGCGGCTTCGTTTTCCACGGCGATGATTTCGTCGTAGATCTTGGTGTTCAGGGTGTCAGGCACAAAACCCGCACCAATACCCTGGATCTTGTGGGAGCCGGCAGTACCCTTGGAGAGCACGGGGGAACTTGCAGGTTCCACGGCCACCACCTTCACGTTCGGGTTCTGGCTCTTGAGGTATTCACCCACACCGGAAACAGTACCACCCGTACCCACACCGGCCACGAAAATGTCCACCTTGCCGTCGGTATCTTCCCAAATTTCGGGACCGGTGGTAGCCTTGTGGGCAGCCGGGTTGGCGGGGTTCACAAACTGGCCGGGGATAAAGCTGTTGGGGATTTCCTTGGCCAGTTCATCGGCCTTGGCGATAGCGCCCTTCATGCCCTTGGCACCTTCGGTAAGCACCAGTTCAGCACCGTAGGCCTTCATCAGCTGGCGGCGTTCCACGCTCATGGTTTCGGGCATCACAATGATGATGCGATAACCGCGGGCGGCAGCGACAGAAGCGAGACCGATACCGGTATTACCAGAGGTAGGTTCGATGATGACAGCGCCCTTCTTGAGTTTGCCGCTCTTTTCGGCATCGTCAAGCATGGCCTTGGCCACGCGATCCTTCACGGAGCCTGCGGGGTTGAAGTATTCCAGCTTGGCCAGAATCTTTGCTCCAAGACCTTCTTCAATGTGAGTGAGTTCCAGGAGGGGGGTGTGACCGATAAGTTGGTCGGCAGAGGTATAAATTTTAGACATGGTTTTTAGTCCTTATCTTTTGATTTGTTTTCCTGTTAAAATTTACAAAGCTAACGTCAAGATGTCCTTGATGGCGGAAGCATCCAACGGCACATAGTGCCCGACATTGCCATTTTTCACGGCCCTTGTGGCCATTGCATCAAAATCCTTGTTGTCGATTATCAATTCCGAAAGCGTGGTGGCAAGTTTCAACTTCTTGAAAAACGCAGTCAGCTTTTCCGACAAAATCAACGCCCTTTCGGTTTCGGTATAATTATAGGGGTCGGCTCCAAAAACCCTGCTGGCCAAAAGCGCAAGCCTCCAAGGCTTCTTTTGTGCCATATACTTTGTCCAGGCCACGGTCACCACCGCCATGCCTTCCCCATGAGTAATATTATACTGGGCCGAAAGTTCGTGTTCAATCCGGTGAGAGCCCCAGTCAGCACGACGCCCCGCATCCAAAAAACCGCCATGGGCAACGCTTGCGAGCCATTGGATTTCGCCACGGGCGTTAATGTCCTTGGGATTTTCAATAAGTTTGTCCGCATTCACCAACAGCGCCCGGATGGCACCTTCAATAAGGTAGTCCGTGGTGTCGGAATACTTCTCGTCCGAGAAATACCTTTCCAAAAGGTGGGACAGCACATCGGCAATGCCCACAAAAGTCTGGTACGCAGGGAGCCCCACGGTGTATTTCGGGTTCATAATGGCAAACTTCGGGATAATCCTGTCATCCTCAAAGCCCAACTTCCATTCACCGCTAGAAAGGATTGCCGCATTGGAGGTTTCGGAACCGCTAGAAGCTGTAGTCGCAATCACGCCAATGGGCAACACCTGCTTGGGCGAAACGCCTTTGCTAAAAAAGTCCCACACATCGCCTTCGTAAGGGATTCCAAGAGCTACCGCCTTGGCAGTATCGATGGAACTGCCGCCGCCCACCGCCAGCACAAAATCCACCCCACTGGCCTTGCCCTGCTGAACCAGTTCCCTAACAAGGTCAATGGAGGGGTTCGGCACCACGTTCCCGTTTTCAGAAAAACGAATGCCTAGTTCCGACACGGCGTCCTGAACGGCCGCATAGATTCCAAGAGTCTTGATAAAATCGCCACTGTATACAAGCAGCAGCGATTGGACCTGATAGGCGGCAAGGAGCGACTTCAGTTTCTTTTCACTTTCTTCGCCAAAAACAATTTTCGCCGGATTGTAATACTCAAAACCGATCATAGCACTCCTATATCCAAGACCTTACTTGATATTTTCACGCCAGGTGGCGGGCTTAAACTCGCCCACAATGGGGAGCAGGCGCTGGTCCACATCGATTTTCAGCACGGAATTGAAGTTGTTGGTCGCAATCATCTGGGCGGCAAAGCCCACAATCGCCACCACTTCGTTGTCCTTGTAAAAGCCCTTCAGCTTTCCGATAAGTTCGTCGGAAACCTTGGTCGGGTCCTTCACAATCTGGTGGGCCAAATCGATCAGCAACTGTTCCTTTTCGTCCACTTCAAAACTGTTCGGGTCGATTCCCAAAGCCCTCAAGTCGCTAATAAAGAACAGGGAGCAAAGCTGGCAGCTATTGGTGGTAGAAATGGCATGCGCATAGATGGTCGATGCACGAAGGCCAATAATTTCCACAAGCCTGTTCCAGCTGGTGTACCAGCCCATAAAGGCGTCATAAGTTGCATAATCCTGCAGCAGGGCACGCTTCATGTTGGTAATCTTGCCAGCAGAAACCAGCTTTTCGTAAGCCTCCTTGGATTTGCCCTGAGCTTCTTCAACAGATTCAATAAACTTTACTCTAGCCATGTTTTTAATCTCCTTGATTTTTTATTGTTCCATTTTTTAAGCGTACAAACCCTTACTAAAGTAACGGTCGCCGCGATCGGGAGCCACAAAGACTATGTTTCCACGAGCCCCCGATTCAATCAGTTTCTTTGCCGCCGCAAAGGCCGCACCAGAAGAAGAACCTGCGATGATTCCCTCCTTTTGGGCCAGTTCCCTGGCACCGCCAAAGGCATCGTCGTCGTTGATTTTTACAACCTGGTCCACCAGCGTCATATCCATGGTATCGGCAATAAAGTCGTTTCCGATTCCCTCGATATTGTAGTCGCCATGTTCGCCGCCACCCATGGTAGAGCCCACAGGATCGGCCAACACGCCCTGGATTTTGGGATTCTGTTCCTTGAGGAACTTGAGGATTCCCGAATAGGTGCCGCCACTGCCCGCACCTGCCACCACGTAATCTATATGACCTTCAAGGTCCTTATAAATTTCAGGTCCCGTGGTTTCGTAATGGGCGTAGGGATTCGCTGGATTGCGGAACTGTCGCAGCGAAACAGAACCGGGAATCGTCTTCAAAAGTTCTTCCGCCTTCTTTTCGGCACCCAACATGCCCTCTTCGCGGGGGGTGTTGATCAGTTCTGCCCCAAGGGCACGCAAAAGGGTCTGCTTTTCTTGAGAAAACTTGGTGGGAACCACAAAAATCACACGCAGGCCACGGTTCAAGGCCGCAAAAGCGATTCCAAGTCCCGTATTGCCGGCAGTGGCCTCCACAATGGTTCCACCCGGTTTAAGCGTCCCCCGTTCCAAGGCATCGTTTACCATGTAAAGGCCGGTACGGTCCTTTACGCTGCCCGAGGGGTTCCACAATTCCAGTTTCACAAACAGGTTCACGCCTTCGGGAACGCCGACATGGGAAAGTTTTACCAGCGGAGTGTGGCCAATCAAGGCCTGCATCGATTCATAATAATGCATATCAATCTCCCCCTTTACGCCTGTGCGGCAGCGATGCTCGCATTCAAATCCTGAATGATGTCGTCCACCTTCTCGATACCCACGGACAGACGAATCAGACCGTCGGTAATGCCCACCTTCTCGCGGATTTCCTTCGGAATGGAGGCGTGGGTCATGGTGGCGGGGTGGCATACAAGGCTTTCCACGCCGCCCAAACTCTCGGCCAGCGAAACCAGTTTCAGGCCCTTGAAGAACTTTTTGATATCGTAATTCTCCTTGAGTTCAAAGGAAATCATGGCACCGCCGTTTTTCGCCTGCTTCTTGTTAATTTCGTAACCCTGCGCCGTGGGGAGTCCCGGATAATACACGTGCTTTACCGCTTCGTGGTTTTCCAGGTAGCGGGCAATGCGTTCCGCATTTTCGGTATGCCGGTCGAGACGCACCCCAAGGGTCTTGATACCGCGAATCAGCAAAAAGGAATCGAAGGGTCCAAGGACTGCACCGATGGCATTCTGCGTAAACGCCAGCCGTTCGGCAATTTCCTTGCTGTTGGTCACCGCAAGGCCAGCCACCAAATCGCTATGGCCGCCCAAATACTTGGTCGCACTGTGCACCACAATGTCGGCACCCAGTTCCAGCGGGCGCTGCAAATAGGGCGTCATAAAGGTGTTATCCACAATGGTGAGGATCCCATGCTTCTTGGCAATGGCGGCAACGCCTGCCAAGTCCGTCACCGTCAAAAGCGGATTCGCCGGGCTTTCCACAAAGAACGCCTTCACGTCGGGAGTCACCTTGGTATCCAGGGTTTCCAAATCCGTGGTATCTTCGATGGAATAGGTAATGCCCAGATTCTTGAAAACCTTGTCCAGAACACGGAAGGTTCCGCCATACACGTTGCTGGAAATAATAATGCGGTCCCCCGCCTTAAAAAGCGAAAGCACCGTAGAGGTGGCCGCCATGCCGCTGGCAAAGGCAAAACCCGCCACGCCCCCTTCCAGTTCCGCAATCAACGCTTCCAGTGCAGCACGCGTGGGATTACCCGTGCGAATATTCCCAGCCCGTATTTTCGCCAAGGCCCGCCTGCCTGTAGGTGGAAGTCTGATAAATGGGGACGTTCACGGCACCCGTCACCGAGTCGCCATCAATACCGCCATGAATAAGTTTCGTTTCGATATACTTGGAAATAGACATGCTAAAAGCCCTCTCTCGAAAAAAATCCCGCCTCCTTTTCGGGCAGGCGGGATTTTATCTCAGCCTAGATCGCTGCGAAACCGTTTTCCAGGTCGGCGATAATATCCTCGTAATGTTCCGTACCAATGGACACGCGGATGGTTGCCGGAGTGATGTTTGCCGCGGCAAGTTCTTCCGGAGTGAGTTCTGCGTGGGTGGTGGTGTACGGGTGGATCACCAGGCTCTTCACATCGGCCACGTTGGCCAGCAGGCTGAAGATTTTCAAATTGTCAATGAACTTGAAGGCTTCTTCCTGGCCGCCCTTGATGTCGAAGGTGAAAATGGAGCCGCCACCGTTGGGGAAGTACTTCTGGTACAACTTGTGGTCCGGATGGTTCGGGAGGCTCGGGTGGTTCACGTGGGAAACCTTCGGGTGCTTGGTCAGGAATTCCAAAATCTTCTTGGTGTTTTCCACATGGCGTTCCAAGCGGAGAGAGAGCGTCTCGGTGCCTTGCAGCAGCAAGAAGGCATTGAACGGAGAGATGGCTGCACCTTCGTCGCGGAGGAGGATGGTGCGTACGTAAATCACGTAAGCCGGAGCGCCCACCGCCTTGGTGAAGGAAATGCCGTAGCTCTTGTTCACTTCGGTAAGGTGGGGGAACTTGCCGGAACCTTCCCAGTCGAACTTGCCGCTGTCCACAATCACGCCGCCCAGAGTCGTGCCGTGACCGCCAATGAACTTGGTGGCGGAATGCACCACAATGTCTGCGCCGTGTTCAATGGGGCGAATCAGGTACGGAGTACCAAAGGTGTTGTCGATAATCAGCGGAATCTTGTTCTTGTGGGCGATTTCGGCGATGGCGTCAATATCCGGGATGTCGGAATTGGGGTTGCCCAAGGTCTCGATAAAGATGAGTTTGGTGTTGGCCTTAACAGCGGCTTCCACTTCTTTCAAGTTGTGGGTATCCACGAAGGTGGTTTCAATACCGAAGTCACGGAGCGTGTGCTGCAACAGGTTGAAAGTGCCACCGTAAACCGTGCGCTGGGCTACCACGTGGTCACCCTTGTGGGCCAGAGCGGTAATGGCGTAGGTGATGGCAGCGGCGCCAGAAGCGACGGCGAGAGCGGCCACACCGCCTTCCAAGGCGGCAATACGTTCTTCCAAAACACCCTGGGTGGAGTTGTTGATACGGCCATAGACGTTGCCACCAGCCTTCAGAGCAAAACGGTCTGCGGCGTGCTGGGCGTTATGGAACACGTAAGAGGAGGTCTGGTATATAGGAACGGCGCGGCTGTCGCTTGCGGGGTCTGCCTGTTCCTGGCCAACGTGAATCTGAAGAGTTTCGAAGTGAAGTTTGTTCTGTGTAGTCATTGTTGAAAATCCTTTTTAAAAAAATGTTTGTTTTGATTGTTGCCCCGGCACCCTGCCGCGAGCTGTCCGATTTTTATGCCTGGACCCGCATTCGATCTTCAGATGTACAACTCATAGCCTATCCTACCTTCGCGACTCTATCGCTTTATTCCTCTGTCACCCCGGATGGGATCCATTGGAAATCTTTGTTTAACTCTTTTGAACGGCTCGTCCGTTCGACAGGGTGTAAGTTAGAACCTTTTTCCTACCTTTTCAATAGGGAAATAACGAAAAGTGCAGGAATTTTGCTTACAATTTTCTTAC